>Ga0209127_100209_pt1 | contig 21080 bp, 27 predicted proteins | sample LakSupMetagenome_FD_187469 | JGI IMG/M metagenome (GOLD analysis project Ga0209127, IMG submission 187469) | Freshwater microbial communities from Lake Superior, Canada - Sta WM archaea (SPAdes) (version 2) | ecosystem: Environmental > Aquatic > Freshwater > Lake | place: Lake Superior, Canada...
GATCCATGATCATGACTGCCCATGTTTACCCTTGGCGGTGATGATCCATGACCGTCCATGACTCTCATGGCTGTCCATGGCTGACCGAGACGGGCTCATGCTGGGTCCATGGCACACCATGAGGTGTCCTCTCGTGATTAGACGACTCAAATCAGACGGATTCTGGTCTCCCGCTGTTGTCAGCCTAGTCTAAGCCTCCGTCAACTGTCATTTCTTTGGGAGACATGAATGCGGCAGACCTTGTGCAATCCGGCGAGCGCACATGTTGCTGTCTCGCTGGCGGAGGATACCGCAACGGTGTATATGCCGCTGCATTTCACTACAAAGCCATCTCCTGAATATGTCATCGTAGAGACTGGCCAACTGCATGCTCTCTTCTTATGACGCGGGATTCGGTCATAACTGGCGCGGATGAGCTGCACGATCTCCAAGCATAAAACCATTCCGTGCAATAACGGTCGTGCAAGCTCGACGGTGACAGAGGGTTTTGTCCTATCACCAAGCAGTGAATATATTACATATCACCTGTTGAATCCCACTGCACCCTACGCATGGAGCTTTTATTCGATGGTCCAAACTCGCCAACTTGGCAGTGCCAACGGTCAACGTCGATGATGGAGACTGCCCACACTTGCGATGTTCCCGGACCAATCTTGCAGCAAGTGGAAAATCCTTAGCCGTTCTCGTCCAGTGGCACGATCCACCCTGATGTACAAGGTGAGATTTGCGGAAGCGTTTCTGGACTAGGTTGCAATCCCCAGAACTTTGGTGCAGAGCATAGCGGCAGGCTGGCATTGATGCGCCAGTGCCGACTCATCTCCAACTAAGGCAATACCAAATGCCCGCCAAGCCAAGGCTGGACTGTCCGGAAGCTTGGCCTCGTTTGTGTCGGGCTTTATCAAGACTGTTTCAGGTGGCTTGGCTTCAAAGGACACTTGTCATTTTCTTCGGCAGGTTGCAACATGAGGTGCATTAGCTCCAAAAGCGGCAGAGTCACATTCGATTCCCGAGAATGCTGCCGGTTCGTTACTGAGGCCGAAGACCAAACTGTAGCTGGAGGGTGTCTGTGCTCTTACCTGCTTACGGAGGGAAACGGCGGCCGGGCACAGCCACAATGATCTGCCAGACAGAGCAACCGAGTTGCCAAGACTTTATCCCATTCAGGCAAACCCGTCACCACCTTTTTCAGATTACCGCAGCTCGGAAAAGTCAACTTCAGCTCCAACAGCAAGCGGCCCAGTCTCCGACATTGCCAGATGTGATGTCGCACGGCGGCACCGAATTTGTGGCCCCAATTTGATGGGGTCAGCTAAAGACGGGTCTAAGCGCTAGCAAGTCCACTAAAAAACCGAAGTCGTGGGGTCAGCTGACAAATGCGGAGCCGCGGCGGCAGTGCCTGGTCGGCAACCCCCAACCATTTCTAGCCATCGCAAACCTCAACGATTCATTTGCCGGCCAAGGGCTGTCGACGACGGGCAATGCCGCGAAACAGCGACACGCTCGAGAACTCAGAGGTCTGACAAACTCTCGCCAGCCTGAGGCTCAACTGACTCGGTTGCATCCGGGTTCTGAGATGGCTTTTGACGGATGGCTTGGTAGAGGTACGTGAAATCCTTCTACGGGCATCCGGGTTACTTTGCTACATCAGGATCGCCTTGCTGACTTTCTCCCAAGTGCTTCGCTTCCGCCCAGAGCACCACTTCAAATGTGGCCCCTCGATCCGATCATCGACGCCAGCTTCGTCCACAGCTTCTACCTTGCCCATGCATCGACCATTTCCATCGTCATGTTCCAACTGTCGACACAAGCGATCGATGGTCCAAAACGTCTCAGCCCTAGCCACAGCTTTGCCCTCGCTGCCTCGCCATTCTACGGCTGGTCACTCTCCAACGGACTGCCTGGACGTTAGCAGCGTGCCACAATACCTACAAGATGACTCGTGCCATCACCAGCGCTCCGTCCGAACCCCATGGCCCGGCGGGATTTGTGCCCTGCTCGTCGGAGAATCACCACTCATGCGACATCACTGGCAACTTTCGGTGGGAGATGGCAGGGGCATCAAACCCGAACACGCCGGGCACGGAGGGCGAGACAAGGAGGACAAAAGCTTTGCCGTCGACGACCAATCATGCGAGGCATATCGGCCGCAATCCATGACGCCGGTTGCCGCCCTCGTGGGAAAGCCTCCCTGGATCGGCACACACTTTTCGGCGTCCAGTGGAACCGCTGGCGACCCTCATCAAGGCAAGTTCCTTCCTCACACTGTTGAATCATTTCCGTCGCTAACTGCCGCGTGGAACAATCCCTCTTCCTCCTCGTCCTCCAAAGTCTAACACCTTCCGATCCCCTAGACACGCTATCGCCGAGCTCCCATTGAGAACAAGAATCCATGCCAACACGAACGCGTCACGGCTGGATGCAGGGTCTCGTTGGGCTGGTGCACCGCCACGGCTGGCAATCGAAGTCGGGCACTGGACGCTTGCAGACGCAACGAATCTGGGCAGGGGAATGCTCTCGGGGTCTTGTCCAGGGTGCACCTGTTCCTGGAGGTTGCACTACATCGGTCATATCCGTCGAACACGTCTGCTCTGATCCCACAGGCGTCGAGCCTCTCTTCGCAGGGCAGGTCCACCCAACAGTCCGCCTCCGCGCCTTCACCTCAGCATAGGTAGCATTGGTTCGCGTCGACGTACACTATACGAGAGCGCGCACCACCATCTTCGTTCAACGATTGTCGATGCCCGTGATGTATATCACCAGGGTCGACTTCCTCCCTGTCGACCAACCTGTCACATCATGTCAAGCGGCTCTCAAGGTCCTCCAATGCCCGCTCTCTGTTCTGACACACCCTCACCATCAGCGTCACGAGGCTCTCTCGTCGCTGTGACTGGACACGAATGATGCTGGGCCGTGCTCCGCTGTCTGGTCAGACAGTTCCACGGCCATGCAAGCATGGATACCATCTATTCCCGAGGTCTAGCACAGGACCTTGCGGTACAAAGACCCTGGCGGTGCTTGGACACTCGTGGCACAGATCTCGTGGCAGAGATAGTCCACCTGCTGGTAACTTGCACCGCGACCTGCCGGATCCGAGTAAGAAGGGAGGTCATGCAAGGGAAGCTTGAGGGATGGAGGGGTGGCAGCGAGGAAACGAGCGACGAGCTCGCGGATGGGCGGGTGTGTGTGGTTTCTTCTATATGGTGCACTGCAGGGGGGATTGCAAGTTCAGGTATCCATTTGTTGGAAAGGGTCCATTCCCAGTGGTAGATGATCTCCCTGAATGTGAGGTGGTCGGGGGGGACAAGACAAAGAGAAAGAGAGAGGAAAGGGAAGATTGTGTAAGGTGCGACGAAAGGAATTGATCGAGAGAACCAATTGATGGTTAAATAACCTGACAGTCCTGATCATTGCCGAGAAAATATTTCGGGGGCGGTGGCAAGAAATACCACGTGTATCTACAGTAGCTCATCCAACATCATGGACCTGGGGAAGTTCGAAAACAGCTGAACGAGATACATGTCTTCTCCCCATGGAGGGGTCATGAGGGCCATGAGGACTCATGGGGGTTTCCAAATGCTTTACTCGTGTCTAGAAGGAAGGTACACTGTGTTGGGCCAGGATGCCAGGAGCGTTGGGAAGGAGCGGAGAGAGCTCCTGCCACCGTGTCGCATTTTGCTGTCGCTGCAATCTAGTGAACGTCTCTTTTCTCCCTTTTTCTTGCTCTAGTCGAATCATAAGCTCTCTCGGACGGAGAGTACAGTGATTCTTTAGCGCATAGCAGACAGACTTCCACACAGCAGAGCACCAGCACGGATCATTGGCACCATGACAGACACCGAGCAGACGATCGCTGCGGCTGTCGCCGCGCTAGCTACAGCAGTTGCCGCCCACGACGCCGACCAGAGCAACTTGCGCACCCACTGGCGGACAATGTCGCGCCCCTGGCGCTCGGATTATGGCGAGCGCCCGGCGCCCGCCACCGTAACCACCACCCCCCTCTTCGCTGTCTGGGCCACGCACCACCACGCCCGTCTCGCAGAATCCGCGCTCCACGCCGAGTGGGATGGGGAGATGCGCGGAACAATCGATTGGCCGGCGATCAACAGGGTGGCTAGGTGCTTGTCCTTCGACAACGACGATGACGTGTTCCTGAACACACCGGTGCTCCTGCTGCTGTTTTTCGGGCCGCAGGTGATTCGGTCGACGAGGGCCCAGGTCGAGATCAAGGCCTGGGCCGGGCGCCTGGGCCGGCGCATCGACATGGCCGACAAGTACGTGTACCTGGCCGAGGCCTTCAAGGCGGCAGTCGGACCGCCCCCGAGCGGAGCGTACCATGTCTTCGGGCATGACTGGACTGGCAACCAGTCCCGCAACAACCCGCCCAAGCTCCTGCCCAAGCATATCGTCGCGGCCATGAAGCTGGGTATGTTTTCTCTTCACTTCGGCTGCTGCAAATTGAGACTGTCGGCTAATATGGGATGGACAGATCCGGACGTTGTGCTGCCTGATCCGGATGTTGTGCCGCCGGAGGACGAGGAGGAGGGCCAGGAAGAGGGCCGGGGAGCCAACGGTGGTGGCGGCGACGGCGGCGACGGCGGCGGCGGCGACGGCAACGACGATGGTGACGCTGGTGGCGGCAGGGGTCTCAGTCCGGCCCTTGGAGAGGGAGACGACTTGGTCATGGGCGACAACTTTGAGTTCGACAACGATGTCGACAGCCACGGCAGCGGCGACGCAAATGCAAGCGATGGCGGAGGCGGCGGCGGCAGCAGGGAGCACGACCCCATCCGCACACCCCCCGGTTTGGACCGGCTCTTTGTCGGTCAGAGCTCTGGCAACGGCAACGGCAACGGCAACGACCCTTCCCCTCCCCCGTCGCCCTCATCTCCGTCCTCGTCCTCGCCCCCCTACGCGCCTTCACCCTCGCCTCCTCGCTCTCCCTCCCCTTCGCCCGAGCCCTCGCCCAGCCCTTCGCCCCACCCCCCCTCCTCGCCAGTCTCGGCCGCGTCTTTCGACGTCGCGGGTATGCACCGCACGGACGACGAGAACCTCCGGCTCCTCCTGGCGCGACTGGAGGCGACTGCCCGAGGGGCGCTGGAGCTGAACCTGGAGCAAGGTATAGCCTCGCGGAGGCTGAAGCGGGCCGCCGACAACGAGTCGATAGCCCTGGCAAGGCACCAGAACAAGCGCCGGGCCCTGGCAAGGGCCATTGACCCCGATGCCGGAGACGAACTCGTGGACATGGACGAGACGGAGTCGCTGCTTGCTGAGGTCGGGCGCCGCCAGAGCCGCTTTGTCGCGGCCAAGAAGGAGCACGAGGATGCCAAAGCCCTCAAGGAGCAGGTGGACGGGCACGTGGAGAGGATGCTCGACGAGACTGCGCCGCTGGACAATTACATCGCAATCCTCCGCGAGGCAGAGGAAGGTGCGGAGGCGGGCGACGGCGATGTGGAAGCGGGTGAGGAAGAGGAGGGAGAGGTGGATGCGGAGGGAGAGGGGAAAAGGGAGGGGGAAGGGCGCGCGCAGGGAGAGGGAGAGGAGGTGGCGCAGTGAAGAGCCGGGCCTATGCCCTATCAGTTCTCCTGCCTGTTGTTGAGGACACGGTAGACCTGCTGCTTGCCCAATTTTAGCTTTTACCAGATATGCAATGGACAACCAAGGGCGCCTCTGGACGGCATCTCCGGCCTACCCAGACTTTCCAGGACTCTGCGTCGGGTTCCCTGTTCCCCTTTCGTGACTCCGATCCGGTGTCAACCCGCTTGAGATGGGGTAGAAAATGCCACAACCTTGATTGACGGTCTCTTATCGGCATGGCTCCTGCAAAGTTAGCAGGGATACGAGTTTGGCGCTACATCAAAGATGTTGGAATGTTTTGTATTGGCAATCGTGGATTTGGGCGATCGGAATCGTCTGGAATCGAGGCAACGTGTTAATTCTGACTGTTTAGTAGTAGTGATGGCAACGCAGGCTGCATGTTTCCCATAGACCCGAGGCCGACTTATCTGTGACCCCACCCATGTTTCCCTCCCGTCATGGACTGCAACTCTGACTCGGACCGTTGGCCGTTGCGCAAACACAACCGGATCTCAAACCTCTCGGGCAGTCCTCCTCCACGATACAACCCGTGGTATCTTTCTCCACAAGCTGCACCACAGACACCATCGAGACAATCGACGTGTTTGAATCTGTGTTCTCTTTCCTGTTTGTTCTCACTTCCTCGGAAATTGGCGCGCACGAATTCCAGAGCTGACCACGGCTTCCTTCGTCCAGGTCACTCGATTGAGGACTCTCGAGCCTCCTCGCTTCGGGGCTTCGGGTTTTCGCTATCCAGAACCGGCGAGGCGCGTCGAGGACGGGCGGTCTCCAGCGTAACGCCAAGATCCAAAGACTAAACGACGCGACAATCACTCACGGGATCTCGAGAACGCAGGACACCGATCCGTGGAGCACATAGCACACGGAATACATGGAACCGCAAGCACTTTTGTCGGGTGGATGCTTGCTGTTGGGCACGCGCTGGATACGAACGGCGCCAGCGCCGCGGCTACGAAGCTGCCGACGAGGTCCTGCCATCTGTCCGACGTGGTTTGGGCGGATATATCAGGTGCTGAGGGCGAACGGCAATCGACCAGATGTCGGTATCTGACGCGCTGGCCGGGAGACCGGGTCAGTACAATTCATTTTCCGCGAACCACACATAACACCTCCCTGCTAACGGCAATGACTGGCAGATACTGACACGACTTCCACGCGCGCAAGACAGATCCTTTACTCCTCTACACTTCCTGCTCAACTGTTTCTCATCTTCCACGACGAGCGCAGACCCGGCATTGTCCCCAAAGCATACTCACATGGCCTGCTATTCGAGCGACGGGACTCGGCAAGCTTGTTCCGCGGCCCAGACGCCAGCACGCTGGAATCCACCCACGGTCCTTCACCGGTGCCGGCATTGAATTCTCTCTCGCAGCAGGAAGGCCAAGGTTCCGACATGGGAGCATAGAGATGGGCGATCATGGACAAGGCAAGCGATGGGGCCGAGCACTGGTCTTAGCCGCCTCCCGACTGGACCTTGAAGTCCCGAACTCGAGCATTGAGCGAATAAGGAACACGAGAACTCTGCAAGAAGAGGGGTCGGAGGAAAAGTCAGGAACGCAGAGAAAGGCCCAGGTCTTCGTCTGGGTGCGCAGGCAGCCAACACGTACGTCAGCCGACAGAGGATGGGTGTTCCCAGACGCTGTCGCTCGTCGTGGCTGTCAATCATCACTCGGCAGTCCGGTCTTCCGTTTTCCGGTTCTTCCTCTGCTTTTTGTCCAAGTTCAACTGGCAGGATCCTTCGGTCAGCCAGGAGCCCTCTGCCTATTTCATTCCACGCGCATCAATGCCAGAGCCGTCGAAAGCAACCATACCTTGACCCATAGACCAGAAGCTACAACCTCGTTCAGACTCGCCTCTGGCAGAGCAGAGGAGGATCATCACCTCGTTGGTCCGAGCCACATCGACAACGGCACCAATGATGGGCAACAACAGCCTCTCATGTTTCGCCGCGCGCTGTCCGAGTCGAGCAACAGATGGCTGTCCGCAGTGATTTGACGCTTTGGATGGGCCAATGCCCTGTCAGCCATGCACGAACTGCGTGTTGCCAGCGCAGCCGTCACTTGGGGGGTCCTCAAGCAGAGAATCGAGGTGTGGTTCTTCGTACCTTCCGGTGTCTCTGCTCAGAAGCCGCGCCCATGCTTTTAGGCGGTCGTTCCATCCCGCTGAACATGTCGGAGTCGCCATCCTAGAGCAGCTGCATGCAGTCGCCAGCGTCTTTCCCACCATAACCCGATTACCGGCTAAGTCTTGGCCTCGACACGCCCCCCCGCGGCCGCCGATGCTGAGATCATGCATAGGCGCCTACATGTTTGCCCCCCGGTCGGAGCCATCGCAGCTTCCCCTACTGGCAGAACCCCGCTGTCAGTCCTTTTCTTTCGCAGCATCACCGCTCCCACCCACCAAGACATCACCGAAATCATCGACCAACTCCGATTCCCCCAGCCATTGGGCGTCTGCCGCGTATGGTTAACCCCCACCCCATGCCAAAATCCTGGATCGACTGATGTACTTGTTCTCGAGATATCGGCCTCGGACAGCTCTTCGGCATATCGCGGATTACTGACGCGCTTTACGGATGGTGGACAAGCGAACAGCGCCGTAGCATTCCGGCTGTGACTGGTATCTGGTAGAGGTCGTTACGTGCTCATATGTCTAGTGCCCAGCGAGGTATCCCGGTCGATGTCTTCTTTCGTGCCCCGTTTTGTGTACTACAAAGTCAGAACCGTGTATCGGTGGCAAAAAGCAAATTGGCCATTCGATTCGGAAAAGAGATCCATGTGTAGACCCGTCAGCATGATCTCTTGAGACAGGTTGGTGGTTCAGATCTGTGTCGAAGACTTGTCGATGCTCGGGGTCTGGTGGGTTAGGAGGTGGCATGAGGGTTAGGGTAGTGTGGAGTCGCTTGGATGCGGGTCCGGCCCGAAAATGTCAAGTGGAGGGCAGCCCAAGTGGGTTACGTAAGGCTTGGTTGGCGGTGGAGGCCCCATGTCTGCGAGGGCGCCGCCACAGCTAGAGTCGACATGGAGGGCTGGATGCGAGGACTTATTTCTCTGAGGCATTGTTTCATTTCTTCCCTCAGATGCAGCAGTCATACATGTTGGGCCTGCCTTGACCTCTTTTGCTTTGAATGTCCCTCTCGTTGGCGAGTGTCACACTAGCTCACCAAAGCAAGTGTCGACCGCTCGCCTTGTTTGTATTGGCGCTGCATCGCAAGCATACGCCCTGCCAGCATCTGCTAGCACGCAGATTGCATATGCGTTTATCTGTCTTGACTTTTTCACGCCCTACGCTGGGTCACGTCCAGTTCGCATGGAAGCATCAGTTTGGAATATCAATGTTCTCGAATCTCGTACCCATGGAGTCTCGGTCAGAGAGTCGCGTTGTTTTTCTTTTTGAACCATGGCCATATTGAGGTCCAGTGCCGAATTCGTTCAAAAGACTTGCACCCTTGTATTTCATGCCTGAAAGCACCAAAATGCCGCGGCGTCCAGTGGAGTCATCTCGGCTTCTCCAGTGCAGTGTCATTAGGCGCCACTATAAGAAAAAACGGCCATACATGCCGATGGTTGCTCTGCCAAACCATCCAATTCGTGGGCTCGTCTAAGAGAGCGACCAGCACTATGTCCAGTCCCCCACGCCGGTGTGCTGCCTCTTCACCTCACGCTCGGGAGGAACCGTTGAGACTACGTGCAAGGAGGTCTCCTGTTGCGGGGACCTATCATGTTGTCCTGACCTGGAACCAGTCCTTCATATAATCACTCTGTCGTTTCCTCGACGCCAAATCATCCTCACACCAGGCACACCGTTTTCTCCAACAGCCCGAATGCTTGGCCAGACCGTAGCGAACCCCACCATAACAGCAGAGCCCGCACGTGGCGACTAGTACCCCAAACACAATGTGATCTTCTACAAACCATCGCGAGACTTGGTAGAGTGAGGCTCGCGTTGGTCAAGAGCCCTGGGCGAGATATGTTAGTGATCGGGCACAAGAGGAACGTGTGCGGAGGAGGTATACCAAATGCGGTGCCATCGCCAATCTCTTCCTCCTGGGCGGGGTCAAGCAGGGTGCTTCACAAGGGCCGTATACGGCTGCGAGTTATTACAAAGTATGGTGACACTCGGGATCGACATCGACGTGGGAGCTGTGCTGGGCATGGAATTGTCAGTGACACTTTCAATCTTTTGCGAAGTATCTACGCGATGGATGGGAAGGTAATACCTTGCGCCCAGCCGCAAAGTACAATGTGCGTCAGGCTCCTGTTAAGACAGATGGGAACCAGCCTAACATCAAGGTAACTCAGATGATGCTGGCACCAGCTACGACGGCACCAGCCGCTGGAGGTCGACGCCATACGCACCTCCGGTTGCGGGTCTGTCGGAACGACAAAGGGGCCTAGGAACTATCCTCCAGACTCCAGTGCTAGAGGGGCCGTAACTCAGGTTTGCGACATTAACACAGCACCTGGATTCACAGAAATTGGAGCAGTTTGGGGCGCAAGATGTGCACCTGCTCTTGATTTCAAAAGCTTATCAGAGTGTTTTGAGCACCTGGAAAAGAGACGGAGCGCGTTTATCGACGGTGACTTGAGGAAGGTTGGGCCTGAGGAAATAAAGCTCAAAGCACAGAGACGACAGAGTAAAGTTGTGGTCGCGGATACTACGGGAAGTGTCGGAGGTGGAAGGTGAAGCTTCTTCGATGAAAGATGGAAGTGGAAGGCAGGAAGGTGAGGATTCGGCACCACTCAGGCTTGGAGTTGGTGTGGATTTGGAACTGCTTTGTTCCAAGGCCCAAGGAGGTTCTCGAACCACGAACGCCGCGTTTCAACCTGGAGCATCACCTCAGACGTTGATATAGTTTACAGGGAAGGCGTTCGCTCAAGCACACTGCTTTTGTCATGCTTGATGCCCTCGTTCGTCGTCGGTTTCACGAACAGCCTGGCCCGCGTGGCGGGATCCATCGAACCGAAACAAGGAGGCCGATTTCCCTTCCATTCTTCAGATGCACCGCAGCCCGAGCTGATACGTGTTTCACTCTCAAAATTGACAACTCTCGGCTTACCTCGACATCTTGGTCCACATCGGCGATGGTTTCTTGCCAAATCCAGGATCTCCCACCGTCATGCGCAGGTGAGGAAGATCTTCTGGCTGTCACTGGGGATGTGGATGTCTTATTTGTCTGCAAGCTAACAGTCAGCTCCAGCACATTGACGTGCGCCAAGAGCCTTCCCTAGGTCCAGTATCTAACTGAAGCGCTCATCTGCCCCGACGTACCAGCCGATGCCTACCTGCCATCTCACCTGTCACCCTGGCATCTCCCCTGTTGCGGCCTTGCCATCATAAGGCTCTCGGTGTCACCCGTAGTTTAGGACGGCAGGCTAATACGGTCGGGTCTATGTGGATGGAGCTTGTCTGGAATTTAAGACGCCGGGCTGGACAGACCTTCATTGGGGCCGAACCCCCTCTGTCGCAGTGGCATTCCCACGCTGACCGCTGTCTCTACCGCAGAGGGCTCAGTTGCCTCCTCAACACTGTACTAGACACCGCTGCTAGTCTGAGAGGCTGAGCTTGAAGAATATGGTAAGTCAACCTCCCCGTCCCCAGACAATCAAAGCTAAGCGCTTACCATCGGGGATTTGACAGCTGTGTCCCTCGATCCTTGAATGCTTGAAAAGATCCAAACCTATCCACGGACTTTGGACAAACTCGAAGCATGCCAGTTCCTCCTTTCCTTTTTCACTGCAACACTAACCCGATGACGGACCTTTCAATGCTGACACAAGCTCATACCTGCGCCAACCTTCACTGAGCCTTTCTTTACCAGTCGTCGCAAAGGACGCTACACCTGGGAACCACATCATCAAACTTACGGTGAGAGATGGCATTGGCTACTCTTCAGCCAGCGTCTCGTCTTCCGATTCTGCTACTCCATGGGCCATGAAAGGACGACTCGCAACCAGGTGCTCGGATCGCCCGTGGGTGACGAAGACAAGCGAGACGACTATCATTTACAGGCTCCGGGCTTTCGTCCGGCACATTGCAACGGAATGACCGGAGATCGTTTCCCAGCATAGGGGAAACATCAAGCCTGGATCCGCGAGAGCAGCGACGTCAGACCACCGCGCTACTTGCTGTCTGCCTGACGCATACGCGACAGATACCTTATGCCTCGACGGTTGTTCTCGCGCATCATTGTGGACTTGCCCACCAATGCTCAGCTTGGATGGTTCTGGCCGGTCCAGGACCATGGTGAGGCAGGTTCTGCCTGCCGTATTGAGCCTTCAAGGATCGAATCTCCGCTTTGCCGGCAATGGGAGGCCCTTGGGAGGTTGATCATGCTAAAACTCAGGATTGGTTGCAGGCACAGAGGTTATCATGCACCATATATTACCAGCAGATCAATTACTGGAATGCTGGGGTTTGGGTAAACGATGCCTTTGGGAGTTAAGGCTTTTGATGGCCTTACTTGCGACTGGGAGAGAGGCTGCTTGGTGTTGCTTGTCGCTCGCTTTGATGGTCATGTCCGAGCCACTGGGACATCCATGGCCTACCTGGGGCTCTGAAGGGAGGGACACGTCGCTGCTGCCCCCGACGTGGAGGGGGCGCCAAGAAGACCAAGCAGGAAAGGCCCGGGAAGAAGGCCGTCAAGATACCAAGAATATGCCCAGCTGATCCAGGCCACCGAAGAGCGCCGAGTCCACCGTAGAGTCAGCCGAGACAAGGTCCCTCCCAGGGCTACCATTACCACGACGACGACGACGATCTTTTGCCATCTCCATTTCCGAACCTAGGCCATCACGCAACATACCAACACAACACCCAAGGTGCGCGCTTGCCTCGCCTGTCTCCGAGCTGAGGTATTTGGGTTCACGTCGGTTTCGGGTGCTGAGATGACGAGTGCACTCTCTGCTACGCTCGGCTTCGCGACACCGCGGCAATGCACTATCAGCTCGCTGCTCTCTTCTCCCTCCGCGGTGAGCTTGAATCCAGTGTAGTGGCGTATTAGGGGCTTCACTTGCTGCTGCCACCTCCTTCCGCCTTCTATCTCTAAGCTAGACTGCCGCCTGGCAAGGTTCGACAGAACCAGTGTGACCACTACCACTGTGGCTGTCAGCCAGGGCGACATGGGGATAATTGGGTGGCGCTTGTGGCAACGGCGTCAGAGCAACAGTACGCAGCATTCTGAGAGACGTGGCCCGGTTGTTGCGGCAGCTTCGCATCACGGGACGAGCGAGTTGAAGCGGCCGTGTGGTATGGTCTCTAGATCCTTGGCTTCAAAACAAAGAAAGAGGTGTTTTGGAATTTCTGTGGCTAACCTTGTCTCTCTGCCCTGAGGGAGGCAACCAGACGCCACCCGGGGAGGTTGAAAATGGGGACGAAGGCCTTTTGGGCTTAGACTGTACGGCTTTATTCCATGGCTACGGTCGTTAAGATGAAGCTGCACGAGATGGAGCCGTATCTTCCCGAGCTGGCCGGAAAACACACCGGGACCGGAAGTATGCGAAGGCTTTACTTCTTGCATAAAAGGGTGGGTTATGAGGGTCTGCCTGTGCAGTAAGAATCTCATTCCCGGCGTTGAATGAAGCATCAGGGGTTGACCTGATGGGGAGCTCCACTGTTGGAGTTGAGGATTTCTGTGTTTCTGCAGCATGCGTCGAGGACTTCCCCCCATCAAAGGCAACGGCTGGCGTTGACCCCGTCACATTCACACCCATGTCGGGCCACGTATCTGACGTATATTCGGCGTCCGGGTCCTCTCATTGCTGCAAAACAACGGCTGGGTGACAGCGCCGACGGTCAGATTGCGCAGAAAGGGCTCTGGCTCCCTTGAGCTGCAGCTGACCCCGTCCTGTGGCAGGTTCGCGGGATGCCAGCTGGCTCTTTAAGATCTCCCTCGCACTTCTTGAAGTCCTGTAACGCTATGCCTACAGAACCTGATGAAGCACCCAGGGTCTGGCTACGTTATTGGCCGGGGATTCCGAGTGATGGAATGTGGCCGTTGGGGCGGCACCGATGGCCTGGTAGCGCGCCTGGTAGCTGTGCGAAACGAAGTCCACTCTCCATTGGATATCATCTTGATAAAGCGTTTTGTCAAATCCAATAGACGTTGCTTGGAGGGCGAGTGGCTCCTACTACTCATGACGCCGGGACGGCCTACGCTGTCTGGACTCGTCTCGACCTACGCTGCCTCGCCAGAATCCTAGGACGCCATTCATTCCTCTGCTCGTGTCATCACATTCACATATCGATATCCGCTGTGTCTAAGCCAGAAAACCACAAGAGGTGTGCGCCGGTGAAGCTGGAGGTTGAGCCTCGTGTGGAAATGATATCCCTCTGACCGCATTTCCTTCAGGCTTGCATCCGATGTCGATAACAATAGTCAAGCGTATCATTACATTACTTCGTCGTTTACTTGACGTGAAAGCCACCAATTGAAACATCTCTGTCTGAATCTATGACCACTGCTGAAATCGTTGCTTGGTCCGTTCTGGCGAGGGATTGCAAGCTCTGAGCCATGGCTTTTTGGGCATCTACTGGGGACTAGCCATCTTCCAAACTCTATATGTATTCAACTGCAATATCGTTGTGCTAGTACTTGGGATTGGAGTTTGCATATCCTATGGCATACCGCCTCTGCCCATTGAAACCCGTGCATGATCACCGGTCATACGGTATCCTATATCCGCTTGACACTTTGGACACAAACCTGCCTGCATGCAAATGATCCTTGTGTGGCACAAAGGCTTCTCAACTTGACCAGCTCTACCTCACGGCCATGTTCTGTTACACCTATTGATGGTGCCCGGGTCCCATGACTTGTTCAAGGCCTTATTTCACACAAAGAATCTCAACTATGGCTAATGCCTGAGAATCCTCATACGAAAATCCCCGCTCTGGTGGTTGCGGCGGTCCAAGTCAACTCGAACTTGATTACCATGCAAAACAGCATCTCCACGCACGGCGGCTGCTTTGAAGATAATAATTCAAGGCCAGAAGCACCATCTGGAGTCCCTCGCAATGGACACTGCACATGATGTGCGCTGATGTACGTCTACTAGGGCTTTGTTAGGCTTCAAGTACGGCTCTATCCGAAACGTGAACATATATCTGTGGTGTCACCAATGCCACAACTTTCAGGTTGAACGGCGAAGAAGATAGCAGTCAAGCTTTCAATGTCACGGACGTAGAGACTAATGCTGACTGCAGCAATTGCGGTGCATGGTGTGCGGGTCTTCGAGCACGACGGCCATCGTGAGGAGTGGCTTGCGTCTAACAACTCATGTAATACACAGTATCATGAAGCCTCATGGAGGTCTCATGGGGGTTCATGGACGCCTTATGGAAAGTATGGTTCCATGGCTGTCCGTGCCCCCGGTCCGGGTCGTCCATACATACTAGTGCCAGATGCCCAGGTGTCATCGGGTTGAGACGCCTAGATGTTTTCAGCTCGAGACGCCCAGGTCTCCTGCACACAGATCCTCCGCACTTGCTCGCCCCTCGACTTGCGATCCATCTTCGACGAGTCAGTGCTTAAGGCTCGGCTGGAGAAATTCTTGTCTGCGAGGAAGCCCGACATTGCTTGAATGAGAGTCCAATGGATGTGAGGGACATGGAACAATAACCTCTTTTTCCTGCACTTGCCCTTGAGCAGGGACAGAGTAGGACAAAAAGACCGAAAGTGACGGGAAAACAAATGGAGAATGCACATCCAGACACTTGCCTCGCCATGACCAAGGACTGGTGCCTGGCGTCAGTCGAGATGGAGAACCTAAATCATGGTTGGGGATTGTTGAACCGGCGAAACTGGGTCAATGTGGGCTCCGGGGGTGTTGAGCTGCACACCCATGGCTTGTCGCCGGGCAGAACCTTGCCCTTCCGCTTACCACCGTAGATGTGGACTGTAGCCATCGCCCCGGTGGCCCCGTGGATGAGTGCAGCCACCCATGAGGATGAATACCACCCTCTTCCGTGGTAGCAATGACACGTCCGATGGCGCCTTTACCTGCGACATCGGAATATGCCAGTGTCTTTTGGATATGTCTGACAGAGTGGAAATGACTTGGCCTTGGACTGTTGGTGGAGGAGATCGTCGAGTGCTGAGGGGTGGAGAGCGTGGACTACGAACATGATCGGCTGTGTCTGGAAGCAAATAGGAATGCCCGTTTGAAGGGAAGATTGACTGGACCACATAGAAGAGGCGGTCAGGTCCCTGGAGCTGGGGAGTGCAGATCGGTCAGCCTGCGGAGCTTTCATGGCCGTTCCATGTCGTTCCATGATAGACCATGGTTGTGCCAAACGACACTCCATGGATCATGAGAACATCATGGAGTGATTAAAAGAACAATATAGGTGCGATACAAGGTCAAGACAAGTATGTACATAACGCGCCTGTCCATATTCGATATCATTATCGTATATCGGTCGGGTCCGGACATGCAGTACCTTACGTGACACAATACTAGAGGCTGTTCTAGCGGACACCGCTAAATATCCAACGAGCCACCGAGCCAAAACAGCAAAAATGGGAGACCAGCACCAGCGGAAAGATGGAATCGTCGAGGACTTGGCACTGCTCATCATTGTGCAGCAGACTTACAAGCCGTGGATGCCAAGCGCGACGTGGACGTAACTCAGGCAAAAGGCCGTTATTTGCGGCATCCCGGCAAACAGGAAGCCCCTCCAGAGACACACATGGACACATGAAGAGCAGTCAACCATTATCCATGCCCCGAAGTCAACCCCTTGACGGACTGCCGCAAGGAACTACTTTATGCAAGCCAGGTCTACATCAACAAGATCAAGGGTTAGGAGCCAGCAGCCGATAGGGGGGGGGTAGCCGAGGTATGCGTTCACGTTGCACTTCAATCCAGCCTCGAAACTTTCTGACTTGCTAACCATGGATTAGGTACGTCGATCTCACGGTACTGCTCAGCTTCCTTTTAATTTCAGTAAATAACCCAGTGACATATGATTGATCCTGAGGTTGGCTTACAAAAAACATCACAGGGGAAGCATGCTCGGCAGCCATCAAGGTACTTACGCCGTGACTACTGGGACTGACCACTCACTGTCACCTGACTGGTGCTATTATCTTATCGGACAAGCCAAGTGGACCATCTTTCCCCACCCAGGTGTGAAACCGAACTGGGTTCGGACCCACTCCAGTCTGTCCATCCCCACCAACCAACCCCCCCGCCAACCCCGCGCATCTTCCGAGGAAACCCCTTGTCAACTTTTGCAACAAATATTGGGGCGCCGCAGGTTTCTTCGCCGAACGGTCGACACACGCTCCACGTTCAAAGTGGCCATCCGGACTCGCGGTTGAGCCGCTCTGTTTCGGGGGAATTGAGCAATCGATCGCTTTGTTTTCAGCATCACCCACAGAGCCATCAACATCAATCGGCAAGGTCATCACCGGATTCTCCCGTCCTATTCTCGTGATCCGCCTCATTCAAGGTCACACGCCGGCCCTCTCCTGCCTTTCGTACTCGTCTGGCGGAACAGCTCCTCGACGCAGCTCGTGTGTCGCGCATGACCCTTTTGATTCTCGCGTCGGGAATCTTTGACGAGAGCACCTCTGCGCGTCCCCTCGTCCTTCTTTACGCCACCGCAGCCCATCAATAACACTCCCACCGTCATCCCCCCAACTCCCCCCATCGATCAGGCCCGGTTCTGCTCCTCCGTGCCCGTCGTCACACCGGCCCAGAGCCACGATGCCGCGTCCGCCCGCACCTGACGAGAGCGCCGCCGAAGACGGAGTGAGCCGCAAGGACAAGGCATTGCAGGCCATCGGGGCAAAGCTTGGTGCCGACTGGCAGGAGCACTTCGTCGAGCTCAACCCGCAGGACTGGTCCGTCAACGCCGTCGAGTACCTCCAGAGCGTGGTTGCCCTGCGCCGCCAGAACCGGCACCACGACGCCGCCTTCTTCAAGACCCTCGTCAGGGACGTCCTCACGAACGAAGGTGTCGACCTCACGAACAATGGCGTCGACAAAGTGAGCGGCGGGATCATGAAGAAGGTCCTCGAGGCATACAAGGAGGACTATCTCGATACCGGCCCAGCACCGCCGCGCTCCGGGTCGCTCAAGAGACGCGCTGCGAGTCTCCCGGGTGCCGCCGGCGGATTGACAACGCGGTCGACTCCCGCCAGCAAGAGGCTGCGCATGTCACTCGGCACACCCAGGACGCCCTCTGCGGCACCACGTCCAGCACGGATGACCTCAGTAAGTTCCGTTTCTCACCTCCTGCCCGAGAGACACAATTGGCGGCAGTCTCAGCAGTATTGATAAAGGCCTAATTGTATTCTGACCTCATCTGCCACGTAGACAGCCCTGGTTCCCTCCGACTCCCCTTTCCACCGACGCCTGGAGGCGCTGGAGAACAAGACCAGGGCTGAAGTGGCCGCCGTGATTGACGGACGCATGAAGGACGCTGCCGCCATTGGACAGGACGCCCAGACGGACCTGGAGCGCGCGCAGGCGCGGGTTGCAGAGCATGCAGCGGCGCTCATGAAGGCCAAGGAAGCACGCGATGCGGTTGAGACCAAGATTGCAAGTCTGCCATCCAGCACCCCTGATGCCCTGTCTACAGCGCGAGCGCAGGTGGTGAAGAAACAGGAAGCCCTAGCATCCATCGAGGCCCTGAGAGCCGCAGACGTCGTTGCCGCCGGCATCGACCACCTCCTCGCGGCTCAGCACAACGCTATCCGCGGAGCACAGGCGGAAGTGACGCGCGTGGAGGCCGCGGTTGCTACAGCCGCGGCTCTCGACCAGGAACAGGACAAGGCCCAGGCGGCAATGAAGGAGGAGAGGGCAAAACTCCGTGTCGCCGAGGCACTCGTCAGGAAGAAGGAACGAGACATCGATACGCTCGGCATCAGGCGGGAGGCGTTCGGGCTCTGGGGTGCGATGAGCAAGGCCCGCCCCAGCGTTGTTGATCTAATCGAGGAAAATAGCGACGACGAGGAGGAGGAGGAGGAGGAGGAGGAAGAGCCTGTAGATCTCGACCCTGATCAGGCTCCCGAGGGTGGCTCCCAGAGGACGTCAGGGCGAGGCACAACCCGGCAGGCCGCCCAGCGGCCCATCACCGTTTCAACTTAGATGCCGCAGCCTAGGGACCTGCAGCTCATGCCGCATTTGCCCTGTGCGCTTCCGGTGCTGGGGGGGAAAAACTCCATGGTTGATTGATGCGTGACATGTTCTAGGCAGGTGCAGGCTCTGATGTTATTGTCTTTTGTATGAGCGTGATTACGTACGTGTCTGTAATTAATAGTAGGACGGCTGTGAGCTATGGTGCGGACCAAGAGAGGACCATGTTGAGGTGATGTGGCTTACTCAGGCCGTCGCTAATATATTTTATCCTATTTTAGCTACACTGGGTTGGTCCCGTGGATGATGGACGTTCATGTGTTACGCAGGCGGGAGATGGAAGATGCGCATATTGCCACTGACCACGATGGCTCTCTGTGGAAGACCTCCCGGACTGCCAACCGCGCACCCTTCAAGGCAGACATGAACAGATTGGTGTTGCCGGTGGGCAAACCACACAGAGCAGAAGGAGTCGGCCACGGCGAAGCAGGACGAGCAGCACATAACGGACAGAGGGAACACCCATATATATGGTAGCCTGCCACTGGCCTGGAGCCGTACAAATGGGGGAATGGGCATGTCCCTGCACCGGTGCTGTATCCAGCCACAACTGACGACCCTTGCAGCGCGCCTTCTCTATATCCTGCTTCACCGACGACAGCTCTGGATTAACGGGGCTCAGAAAGAAGCGAAGAACGGGGATGGGGCCAGCAAAGGAATAGCGGAATGGTGTTTTTGCAGTGGCACTGTTCTAACCCTGCAGCGAGTGCGCCGTCATGCAACATAGTAGATTCCCTCGCCAAGGACAAGTAGCAGTGATGGCGTCGCTGAAGGGGAGCTCCATGGGATACATAGTGTGCTGAACTCGAGTGCAAGATACTATGGGATGCCTGCGACGGAATACAGCGCGCCAACAACAAATGTGCTGCGTCCCGACCTTATACCTGCGCGCGACAAAACGGTGTGGGGTCTGGGGCCGCCAAGTCGAGGTGTACTAGAATACAGGGGGTGTCAGCGCTGGAACATCCCCTGTAGCTGGGGCCCCTGGCTTGGCTGCTATTCGTTCTGTACTGTACATTTATACCAGTCGCACAGATGCCATGGACAGCCAATTCAGCGACCTCAAACGGAGAGCGCATTCAGTCGTCTTCGCTCCATTCTGTCGACCCATCCTTTTATCAATTTGACAATTCTCGCACCGCTCTGGCATTTGCCATGATTTGAAGCTCCAAGTGCCAGCGGCGGGGGCTTCAGCTGCGTGCATCCTGAAAACACTGCTGTCTGCGAATATACTCTAAGCCCTGCTTGCCCGCAGTATGCTCGCCCTCGACTGCTGACTTGTTTTGAGTCAATACTCACCCAGTCATTGTATTCCGGGGACCGCCGCCACGAGATCACAACCCTCTCGGATGTCCCTGGCGTAGGTCAATGAAGGCATCAAGCGATGTACGGTCTATCTGGGAGACACTTTTGCGTTCGCCTCTCCTTCCTGTCAGTAATAGCTCGCGTAGGCAATGACCATGTCTCTCAAACATCTTCGCCGAGAGTCGAGAACAAATCTCGACGTCGTCTGTGTTATTGGGCCACAGCTATCACAGTCGGTAGGAGTCTCCATCCCGGGTCCGATGTTCTCTACCGTTGTCTTTCTCTCTCCCCTTCTGGCTGGTCGATTTCGGTCGTCGAGTGATACCCAAGTGCAGCAGCCGGCTACGCGTTGCATCTTGTACCGCCGCTGCTAGTGCGCCTCCTCATCAATGCTACTACGCTCTCCACCTCTGTTGGCAGGCAAGAGATGCCCAATCTCTTGTCCGCGCTGACCTGATCCGCTCGAACCAGCATACTACCGACCATCTTCCGTGCCTCTTCCTCGAGTCCATTCCAGTCCTTCAGATCCTCCAAGCTCTCACGCAGCCTCTTCTCAGCCCCGGTCTTTGCGGTCAGGACGTTCCTAGTACGCCAGCGGAGATCCCTGGCGTCCGGGTGCGAACCGAAGTCGAAGTTGACGTGCAGCTCCTTGAGCTCAAATCTCACGTAACGAACAACATCATCGATGGAGACTGTGGCCGCGTCGAGGGACGCGTCAAGGGCGGTGACGACGGGTTCCATCTTGGCGACCGAGACGCGAGGGACAGGGCGTGAAGAGGTCGACGCCAGTCGCTGGCCGTACATGAGCGTGGCGACTTCGTTACGGACAGAGAGAGTGGCCTCGAGGAAGGCCCCGCAGGAGGCCTCGGCTTCCTTCATCATGTCATTTGCGACGTTGAGGCTAATTCTCTGTCTCAGCGAGGCAGTCGATGGGCCTGGCTGGGGTACCGGGGCGGTGTCTCCCTGCACCTCAACTTCTGTGTCGGCTAAGAGTGTAGTCTCGTTGGCGGCTATGTCTGTGCTAGACCCGCCGCT
>Ga0209127_100210_pt1 | contig 21067 bp, 8 predicted proteins | sample LakSupMetagenome_FD_187469 | JGI IMG/M metagenome (GOLD analysis project Ga0209127, IMG submission 187469) | Freshwater microbial communities from Lake Superior, Canada - Sta WM archaea (SPAdes) (version 2) | ecosystem: Environmental > Aquatic > Freshwater > Lake | place: Lake Superior, Canada...
TTCTGGACTTCGTGTATCCTCTGCTGCATCGAGTCTCTGCTCACTGTAGGCATCCCCGGCTGGCAATTTACCAGTGGCTCCGGCAAGCACGAGTGCAGTTGTCTCAAGTGGCACAGCATGGCCTGAATAGGATGCAGCAACAACCGCAGTTGCTGGGCGGTCAAGGCTGTATACCTTTCAGACAGATTGTCCTGAAGGAAGTTCTGGAAAAGGTCGCACAGTGAAGGCGTCTGTAAATGATTGCCGAGCATTCGCGGATTCATGTGTGGCGATAAGCCGCCGTACATGGTCTGCATGGTCGCAGCCCAGTCTGCGCTGTCTACGGATGTCCACAACTCCTCCGGTGCTGGAAGGGCGCATTGAAGATCCGTGATGGCGAGCAGGGGCGCAGAGTCGTGAAACAGGCTCAGCTCATGGTCCAGCATCACCCAGTTATATACGAGCCTAAATAATGGTCAGAAGGGCTATCTTCCGATGGAGCCGGCGTTTAGCGGCATGGCATACCTATTGCGCGACTCTCGGTCAATCCACGCTTCTTTCTGGGCTTTAATATTGTCGCCGCTCAGGTCCAGTATCGGCAGGGTCTGGGACTCCAGCATCCCCGCGTGTTTTAGCATCTAGCCAGATTGTTAATGATTGTACCGGGAAGAGAGTGTCTCTGTCTCGTTTGCTTACCGACATATACATGCCTCGCTGGCCCATTGCAATGTCCATGAGCCACTTGTCCCCGCTCCACGAACCGAGGAGTGTAAATAGCAGGGCACATCGGAGAGCAACCGGATCTGCGGAGAGCTCGACATTCTTTTCGATGATATCAAAGAGCGATATGCGGCAGGTTTCCGTCAGGCCAGTGGACAGATATCGAGCTTCAGCTACTGGCATCGCTGCGGCTCCTTGAGCAATCATCAACAGGAGCAAGAGAGTCGAAGGACGGCAGTCCGCAAGCATATCGTTGGGATCGACGCAGCCGGATACCAGCAGAGGATAGTAGACCGACAGAGTCCGGACATAACTGCGCAAGAAATAGTGGATGATATCCGAGGGCGGCAAGACAACGAACCCACTGTACCCATCCTTGGCTCCTGAGCTCCCATGTATTTCGAGTGCTTTTTGGAGGAACTTTTGCGTGATAGCAAGCATGCTGTCACGTGTGTAGCCCTTGAGAGGCACGACCGCAGTGAGGTCTTCGTCCTTCCAGTTGACATGCTCCCTGACATAAGTTTCCAGAGGTTCCCACGTGTTATGTGCTTTGGAACTACGCTCGAAGAATGTCAGATGCGTCAGAGCGGTTCGAGGGCACTTTCCGGAATACAAGGGTCTGGTACAGCGCGCTAGAGGCCAGGATTCTTCGGCTTTCACAACATCCTCAAATTCGAGGATGGGGCTTTGGCTCGCAGCGGCATCGAAACGCAGCTCCAGAGACTCATGTTCCATGGGCTTGTGCATTTGTTGCATGTCAAAGTCGCCGGAAATGCTAGTGCCGCGTGTGTTGGGCGTAACCGGAGATGGCGTGGAGAGAAACCCCAAGGATGGTGAGCCTTCGCTCGCGTCATACGGGTTCATGGAGGCGGGCTTTTGAGCGTCGAGTCCCATGAAATCGAACAGTTCTTCTGCCGGCAAGAAACTCGGATATCCTTGGGATATGTCTTGGTAGTTTGGCCCAATATCCCCCAGCCCGAGAAGCTGGCTGCTGTCCGGTGTTCCGAGCGGGAAACCCATTGTGCCAGAAGACGTGTGTCGACGCAACGCGGTAGGGACGTTCGGTTGGAGGCCGATCTCCAGACTCGGTGCGAAGGAATTGAAGTCTATTGGAGATTGGTGAGGGTGTGGAAGATGCGTCAATTGGTGCTCTCCCCCTTGTATCATAGAATCAGACTGCAGCTGTTGTTGCATGGAAACTGTTCGAGGGTCTGCCTGTGTTCGTTGCGTAACCCGGCTCTGGACATCGGTTGTCGTTCTGGCAGTGCGAGCTGCCATCTTCGATGAACGCCGAGCAAAGCGCGGAACACATGTTATGCTCTTCTTTATGCATGTGTCGCACGGAACCTCTTTATTGCAGGCCGTCTTCGCGGTGGAGCAGTGAAGGCATGCTATGGGTTGTCGTCCGGACCCGGCGTGAGGGCTACCAGTCGACGGCTCTCCGGGCACTTTCGGAACGTGATATGTTGACATATGGCGGCTGAGGAGGTCCCTGATCAAACTCGTCCGTTAGCGGATGCCTACACAAGGTCACTAGGATGTAGTGCTACTTGCTTCCTCGTGAATTCCATGTAGCAAATGTGACAGTTCCAGGGCTTGACGTTGGTATCTTGCACTCATGTCAGTCGGATATTGCAGGTGGCTCTGTGGTGGAATCGGCCTCACGGGTCGGTATATGTCTCTCTAGGTGCTCCTTGCGCGTGAAAGACTTTCCGCAGTGGGTGCACCAGATGGTCTTCTCGGTCGTCGTTGTTCCTGCCGGCATTGTGTCGACTGGGCCTGTTACACGTCTCCGCCTCCCTACGTCAGGCGGTCGCGATGCTTCGTGCGGGTGGCCGACTTCAGCAGTCGGGCAGGCGGAAGCCGTCGTTGATGCAAGAGGGCGTCTCTGGGAGGGGTTGCCTTGGGAGCGGCGTCGTGTAAACGGAGGACGGATGTCGAGTCTGGCAGACGGGTATGCTGTGTTGTAGTAATTTAAACGTATGGTCGATGGAGAGTCGAGGAAGGGGGACGCAGGCGAGCGAGTGCATAAGAGGTATAAACAAACTGCGGGGAGGGGGGACGGCCGACAAGATACGGTCAGGTAATAAAGATGGCCTCTTGATCACGAAGACGAGTATGTCCTTCCGAGCCAGGTCGCCATGAACAGGTTTACGGGATCTTGGGACTCGACCACTGTGCAATATCGGGAGTATTACCACGTCCAAGTCAAGAGAAATGTGTAGCCATGCCTATCTGGGCTGGTCGGCTTGGGCTCCGGGATAACTAGTTCATCTTGGGCTCAGGGCGGGAACGAGCTTTGGGTGGGCTTGTCAAGTGTACCTTGGCGTATCACGGTCGCACACAAGGAAGATGTGGTGGAGGTACGTACCCCAGCCGATTTGTTCGCTCTGCCAAACATAGACTGATGACTTCAGCCGTGAAACAAGCATCTAAAAACGACACACTGGCATAAAGTAAGGAAAGCACACCTACCACAAATCGGATAAGTATGCAAGGTAGTGGATAGCCTGCTCATCGAATCTTGGTCTGAAGGGTGCAGGTCCAGTCCAGCCACCGAACGGAGAAGTCAAAAAGAGAAAAAAAAAAGTTTAAATGACGACCAGACAGACTAGCACTAGGGCTTCAACCAGCTAAGGTAGGATGACGCCCACTGGGCTGGTCCAACCTTTGAGGGGAACCTCTGTTGCGAGAATCGTCCACAAGACCAGGCACCAACCGCAGCATTTTCAGGTACAGAGAGGGGGTCAGAAGAAAGGGTCGGAAACGAGACTTTTTGAGAGTTACAAAGAGACGGTGCCGTGGCAAGAAGCAGGGTCCGAGGACCGAGCCAGATGTGCATGGCTAAGGCAGGTTAGACCCTGAGGGTGCATAGGTTCTGCTCAACTCTGTGCAAAAACATCAGCAGGTACGGGCATGGATTCAATCGTTAGGGTAGCTTGGGGAGTAACTCGGTTAGGGCTTGGACGGCTAGCAAGGGGAATGAGAAGCCGCGGCCTCCAGGACGTCACAATATCTAGGAAGCGACAACACCTCGCGAATCTTTGGGGGTCCCAGAACAAGGGAGCTGCAAGGGTGCCAGGTTGTGGTAGTCATGGAGGTGGCTCTGAACAGACGCGCTCCAGGTTGGTACAGCCCGTCCGAGGGCTCGGATGAGGTGGGGGCGATGGAAAGTCCCGGGAAACCGTGCCTACACGTGTACGTACCTTACCTTGATGATGGATAGCAGCAAAGCCCTGCTGCATAGCTGACCTCAGAACGGCCTGCCTGGAGCCATCGGCACGGCATGGATTGCCGCATTGAAGATTGATAGCAATATGTGCTGGTGAAGGATGGCAATTGAGCTTGTGTGTGAAGTGCAAACTAAGTGTATGCAAGGTTCGGCGTTGTTACGTCGATCATCCAGACAATCACTACATCCACCCCCATGCTAACCCTTCCTCCTCCGGGTCTTCAAGGTGTTTCTTCAGATCTGCCCCACGCTGGCTGTGGGGCAAGAAGCACCGCCGCTTGGGGCCCTTTTCAACGCACGTACCTCATGTCGATCTGTGCAAGAGTGCGTGTGAAATGGACCACCATATCCAAAAGCACAAAGTTCGTGTAAGTGGAAGAATAATCTGATACTATCTGGAAGGCCAAACCCAAAGCTGGGATGTCGTGCTCGCAAGATTGGCCCGGTGCTCAAGACGAACGCGTAACGTTGTTTTGTTTTCTTTCGTGAAAGGGACAGTGGATAGAATGATCGCAAAGGGACCAATACGTTCCACAGCCAATATCGTAGCAGAGCTACATGTGTAGCTGTTGATAATCACTATAGGAGGTAAGTCTGGTCCGAGATATAAATAAAAATAAAGCCCTGTCGCAGACCACACGGATAAGATACCAGCTCCCTTGAAGCGCACCCATATCGGCTCCGGTGGAAGTTCGAGGCCCACCTTCCAAACCTGGCCAATCGGTACTTCTGCGCTAGCGCGAGACCTGAAAAGCTTACCTCCGACGGATGGGCACTATTGCCGCAGAGATCGACTTGCCAACACCTCATGCATGTAGGAAGAGCCCTGGCCAAGTAGCCGACGTCATGACCTCTCTGTGGGCGCTCTATGTTTCAGAACACGATAACGCTGTGCCCAAATATTCACACAAATAGTTATGGAAAGAGTCATTTCGTGGCCTTGTTACTCGTTGCGAAGAACGCCTATTCCCTTTTCCAGGCAAGCCATCACCAAGTTAGGTTTCCGGAGACTGCAATGTTTTGGTTTTCTAACTTCTCCTCAAAATGTCGCTTATCCCTGGTAGCTTGCGCGCGGTTGATCCGGCCGTTGTGTTACAGTTCTGAGGTGAGACGTGCATATGTTAGCGCGCCGAAGACACTTTGCACCCGCAGAGCCCAAGTGACTATTTGCCTGGGAGTCGAGGGCTGGGTACGCGTCGCAGGTTCTTGCACAGCTTTCCCATCTATCTTCTGCTCTGTACCGCATTTGTTGGGTTAGCATTTGAAATCCTGACGCAGTCGACCCAGCACGTCAGCGAGGTACGACCCTCGTAAGTTAGCCACCAGCTGCACTGCGCTGCTTGTGTCGCGAGGGGATGCACACACACCACTACCTCCGCGCAACTTATCTCACAACGCCGAGGCTAGCATGAGAGGGAGCTCGTCGGGCATTCAGCCCGACGGAGCACGGAGACCAACTGTAGTTACTGGTTTACAACAGGATGCAAGGCTTGCGCCTCGGAAGACATCAAATCCTATTCGAACGATCACCACTTACTGGGCCGCAGCTTAGAAGGCTGTTGCGCTGTAGGTGGTGCAACGCCCCCTCGCACTTCGGTTTCCCATCGCAGCCTCGTCATCACCCGGTAGCTGCGCGCCCGCAGATCATTGGTGACATGGTACGCACCTGTGGCGCCCTCTTAGTCTGACCAGCAACATATTCTCCAGTTGTTGGCAATTACGTGCTCGGATTACCGCTCTTGGGTGCTGGCGTCGACATCGAGTTGAAGCTTGTGTTGAAGTTGTTCTGTGCTGGACTGGATTTGTCGAGATGCTTGACGACCCCTGGGGCTTTTGCAGTGTTGCTAGGCTTGTGGTCTTTCTCGTTCTGTCGTTGAGTAGCATGCTACACAGGAGGTTACCTGATATGCATAGCTCGGCCAATGGTCGGTACATAAGGCCAGCCTTACTGTACTCTGAAGAGCCACAGGCCTGCCAAGCAGTCGTTGCAGTCGTACGAACGAAAACCAATCTCGTCTTCGGCCACTTCGTCATGCCCCGGCAGCCTCCATCTTATACGAATTTTCACTTCTGCTTGGGTCAACAACAGCAGCTTCCATCGATTCTAAAGAGAAGTCTATCGACCTGGGATGGTTACATCAGGATCGCGCTTGACCAGCGCAGCTCTGTCCGACTACCCGAGCTATGCAATCCTTTGCATGCTGGCATACACTCGCATCATCTGCTACTTGGGACACTTGTGAGGGCGGCGTTTTCCCGTGAACGCGTGCCCTATATTGGTTTTGTTGGCTCGGCTTCGGTTACTGTTTGCTGGCCGAGCGACTCGCCGCGTCGCCCGTTGGCATCCTATCGTGCTTTGCCCGCTACTTCGCCCCATCAAGCAGCCTGTTTTGCTATCCGCCGTTATCTTCTTCGCTCCCATTATCCGTTGCGTGCGCCCGTCACCTCGCTCTTCTCTGTCGGACTTTGATGCATCGTTCTCACAGAACTCAATGGGAAGCACTATGGCCAATCTGTGGTAACATACACGACGCTTTGCAAAGCATTGTCGGATTGGATGGGGATCTTTGCCGACCTCCGAGTCGTGCGTTATTCTTGGACACCACCCGTAAATTGAGGCCGGACGGCTGCAAATATGCGACCCCCATCTGTTTATCCGGCCCCAAGGCCGAGATGCGCATTGACGAGCAGTTCTTTCTCTATGCCCGGACAAATTGTCGACTTCTTTACCTTCCTCTTTTGACGTTGCTGAAAGAATGCGGGAAGGAGGCAGTAATGCCGTGCAGGTGAAGCAGCAGGGAGCAAGATGCTCACAAATCCTCTCTCGCGCCTCCTCGCCGGCTATACTATACAACAGTAGCTGTGCGGGATACCGTCAAGGATAGGGAACCGTGACGGAGAAGCTATCTCTCTGATTCCTGAACACGGTCCATACCTTTTCGAGCGGAAAGGTGGTACTGAGCGCCTCGCCTCGACACCACGGTCGCCTTCATGGACCCTCTGTTCACTCCTAGCAGACTACTGCGTGTTCACGTCTGTTTTCTTTGGAAGACGCAACGGACAACATTCGGGTAGCCTGACAAGACGCGTCCTCTCCATCGCTGCTAAGTAAGCCTGGCGTAGAAGCCCATATTTTCCTGTTCCTTCCTCCTTATACCCCGTCTGCATGGGATCCGCCTCGGTCACTCGGACATCACTTCTCTCCTTGCCAATTGCACCGAAGATAGTATGGTATAGGGCGGTTCGGACTCTGAAGGGGAATTCGCACGTGTCTTCCGGACTTCCTGAGGATATCCTAAGGCGTCGGTCGCGGGCGATACCGACAGCCGATGGAACGTCACACAGGCCGAAAGTGTTGCTGCTGTCTCTGCTGGCCGGCGGCAGGCACTTGTAGACGAGGACTTCTCACTCAGCAGCACTACGACTACAGGCGCCGGTTCAGTTCGCGAAGGCTGAGATCAAGTCCACAGATTTCCAGGTGGTGCCTCCGTTGTCTGGCTTAGCCATCTGTATCAGTGCAAGTCCTTTTCTGTCTATTCAAAGGCCCTGAATAACTGGCCAAGGTTTTTCTCGAACTCTTTCCGCGATGCGTAAGTGTCTAAGTACTACACGCCAAACAACCTGACTTCGGCACCGAGTGTCCGTGAGTATCGGCTACTGTCATCGCTATGGTTACAGTTTGGGCCGCCTCTGGATCCTGCTGAAGACCGCTGGATCCACGGCTTGTCAAGCGCTGATGATGATCGTTGGCGAGGCTGTTGGCGTCAAACGGATAGCACTTGGCTGCTTGGCAGTTCAGCGTAGTGACATCCGCTATCAACGGTAACAAAGGCGCAGTGGGTCCCGAACGGACATTGGTGCTCTCGGCACTGGAACGAGATGAATTGTTCTGGATCACCTCGCGGGAGAGTATGCGTAAGCTCGGGTCTCGGTCATGAAGAAACAAGCTCATCTGCCGGCCCAACAATAGGCCTCACTCCGGGACGCGTGTGAACTGGAGCAGTAGTCTGATATTACCAGTAGCTACCAAAAGCTGAGGGCTAGAGACCAGTACCTGTGTCACTGAACGACAGCCAAGTGTGCTAATGTGGTAGGATATCATCGCAACGAACCTCAGCGGAGGCTATGCCCGGGTTTAGATGGCAGGGGGGCTGGCATTACCATAACGGTAGTTAGAGAATATGCACCGGGCCATGTCTCAAGCACCATCACCATGGTGCTGAAGGCAGCTAGCCTAGACTAAGACCCCCGCACAGTAAGTAGTACGGTGCACAAGAGGATACCCTGAAACAAGGAGAGACGTCTGAGCCTGAAAACAACGCCGTGCCGTATGCCCCTTACGTGAGCACGAGTGTCGAATGCCGATGTGGGCGGCTCCCGTAATGGTTGACGGACTGCAACTCTGTAACCGCCCATGAAAATCCACCAATGGATGGCTGTTGGAGACTTCACACTTAGCATGCGCATGTCGTCGGCACCGAGACAAGCGTCGAAACCGAAGTCACCGAGCCGGTCATCGCAGGAGACGTGTGGGACCGAGCAACGAACACCAGGTCTGAGACTCCATACCGGGCTCGGTGCGGGTGCGATGTATACACAAGGCACAGAATGAGCATAACAGTGACTCCAAACCTCCTCTGCCTTGATCCATGTTGCCTTGAAACCAACACTCAAAGATCCTACTTGTATAATGACGGGACATGGGAAGGGGCCCAGCATCGGGGTACGGATGCTTCACTGATATTGAGCTGCATGTTGATGCTTTGTCGCAACGTCTGTAACCCATGCCGAGGTAGGACTGTGATCTGCCGTCCGAATGGATCGTTGCTTGTGGCAAAGCCAGACATCCTCAAGACCATGTGGGCATGTCCCAGAGCATCGACATATTCCGGACACCCCCAGCGGGGCCAGACTGTGATAGACCTGTGCCACCAGGGTTGGAAAGCAAGTATAAGAGTCCCTTGAGTAACCAACCTCGGGTCACAACTAGCCCTACTTCCTGGCCGTAACATCTGTCGACATGCCAACTATACAGAAGGACACCATCCAGACTGGTGCCCCAATGTCACATGCTCTGCCAGCAGTGACCGGGACGACGGATTCATATCGATCTTGATGGTCCACGACCCGGTGGAGACAAGGTCGTAGTCAATGAGCTGAACGGGAAGATGATGATGCCCAAGGCTTCGAGCCAAAAACAGGGAAGAGGCTGGGGTGAAAAGACGGAGAGATCCGACAATTGGCGATGATGGTACGATGATGGACAGGCATCCGAATCAACGATATTCCTGATTATCGGGGCTTAGACCAAGGACCTTGGTCCTAAACTCAGGCGGAGATAGGCATTTGAGGCGCACGACAAGAGGAGACGACAACGGAATTAGCCATGACCAGGCTTGGCTTTCGGAGAGTGAAGCGGATACCGAACATATGGAAAATAATCACCGAAACAACGAAAAGGAAACGATCGACAACCGAAACAGACAGAGTATAGTAGGAGACGAACTGTGAACCGAAGACTTCACAGTCTGAAAGAGGCTTGACGTTAGCAGTGGAACAACCCGGACCCAACGGACCGCATGGAGGACATCTTAGGCTGAGGAATAGGGTCTGGATTCGATTTCCAGAGGCACCTTACACCTTCAACAACCAGGCCTTGCATCGGAAACCGGCTTGCCTCCTTGGATGATGCACCGTCACAAAGTATCACACGCCAGACAAGCCCCAGGTAACGGCTGGCTCCTACTCATAAAGACAGGGTACGACATTGTGTCGCACCTTGCCAACCCAAGGAACGGCATTGAGGATAGGAAATACGCGTCTTCTGTGGGGCACATGGCCATATGCCTTCCCGAAAAGCCTCTAGTTGACGGACCGGGCCAACAGACACTTGACGGCCCTTGAAGCCAGCACCTAACCAGGTCCACCAGGTCTAGACGTTGAAGATCGGGCCCTGCCTTGACGGCTCGTCTGTGGCAAACCGACGGGACCTTCCGGCACCCCGTTTGCATCGTCACATGCCCCCAATTCGATACAGCTGAGACACGGGCCTGACGACTATAGTCTCAGCCAACGAGCACATCGCCAAACTCAGAGGCCTCGGACCAAGGGCAAGATTGCGGTACTCGGCGCAGAAAGCTGCCCGAGGCAGGGCACGGGGCCATGAAGCATGGAAAGAACCTGCCTTGGCGACGGAGGTATAGTGCAACGAGACAAACACTATGTTGCCCACAATTATGCCAGCCTCGGACACTCAGCTCCGACGTCGACTTGGCAGCCAGGGACAGTCAGGATCCCAGTAACCTCAAGGTACCTTAGTCAGACATCTGGCAAGAACCAGGAACAAGCAGTAAACTCGCGGGAAAGAACGAGAAATGAGATCTGGAGGGAGCAACATTGCCATTGTACAAGAATTGAGCACTCCTTCGCGATCCTTCCTGAGCAGAGGTTCTGAGGTAGGTGCGGCAGATCTTGACCTCCCTTAGATGACATCTGGAATATGCCCCGGAAGCCACTCCCCTGAGGTCAAGGACTCGGGCTCTCAGAAGTAGTGGAAGCACGCCCAAAAGCGGACACAACCAACTCCTGCCGCGCCTGCTGTCATCGAGAGCCTGGGCTGCCAAGCGAGAACTGGACTTCGTGTGTGTGCTTGAGGTTCTCAACTCTCGATTGAACGGAGTAGACCATGAACGAGTAGAGGCTCGGCGCTCCTTCCCTGTCCTCGACATTGTCATCTCTTAGCGTGATTACCGACCACAAACGCGTCCTTGCTTCCTCGGACGGACTTCCGCCTTACAACATCCTGCTGTGCTGATGCTTCCCACCGCTTAAGGTCCTATCTTCTTGACGCTCTTTTTGAAGTACGCAAAAAGGCGACGCGCCGAGACTTAAAATGAACTTTGAGAAGCCTTTGCTTGAGTTGCCAGAGGTATATGTGAAGCGTCGTCGCGGATGAGGTATTTCTTGGGCGCCTTGCGCATTGTACGTACATCTCGTGAGGTCGGTATTCCATCAAAAACAATCAGTCCTCCGGGCCAGCATTATCAGTAGCTGCGAGAGCACAGTGTCCTGGTTGCTGTAGGGGTTTCTCTCGTCATTGGACGGCCAGGGGTAAATGTCAGGCTAAAGGTAAGGCCCGCTTAGGCGGCATGGACCGGCAAGTGAACCAATCAACGCCACGCATGTCCTAGGTACAATGGAGCCTCCGCTGATGATGTCAGCTTACAGCGATACAGCTTCATATCCCAGAACTCGCGAGTTCGCGATTGCTACAGTCCTGTCCCTAACCACACGTCTACCCTCTAGGGCCTTCGGTACAGTGATCCATCATGAAGCCCATAATCGCGGTACCCGCCATTTTCGCGCTCGTCTACCGAGCCTACTCGAAGAGGTCTCTCACGACAGGAGGCATCTTCGCCGCCTTCCTCACAGCAGTCGTCCATGCCATACACCCGTGGAACCTGCCGTTCGTTCTGCTCGTCGTCTTCTTCCTAGCCGGAACAAGGGCAACCCATGTGAGATCCCCAGCTTCCTTTCCCATCCCATCCCCTGTTCCTTGACGCAACACCAGAGACTGACCTCCCTTGCGATTCTCCAGGTCAAACAAGACGTCAAAGCGAAACTCACCGTCGCCTCGCAAGGCACCTCGGGCGGCGAGGGCCCGCGCACCCACGTCCAAGTTTTCGCCAACTCTCTCGTAGCCTCCATCCTCACCCTCCTGCACGCCTACCAACTGCACAGGCGCAAGGACGCGCTCCTCGCCTCCGCTACTGCCGGCAACAAGACCAACAACAATAACACCGACATCGGCAGCCTCTGCTTCGCGTGGGGCGGCGACCTCCTCGTTATCGGCATAATAGCCAACTACGCCGCCGTCGCGGCCGACACCTTCAGCTCCGAGCTCGGCATCCTGAGCAAGTCAGAGCCGCGCCTGATCACGAGCCCGACGCTGCGCAGGGTGCCCCGCGGGACCAACGGCGGCGTCACCCTCCTCGGCTTGGGGGCCGGGCTGTTGGGGAGCCTGATCGTCGTCGCGGCGGGCATGTCGTTCCTGCCCTTCTGCAGCGACGCCACGGTGGGCAGGCTCGGCGGCGGCGGTGCGGGAGCGACGTGGACGCTGGGACAGCGGCGGACGCTGATGGTCGCGCTGACGCTGTGGGGCGCGTCGGGCAGCCTGCTGGATAGTCTTCTGGGGGCCCTATTCCAGCGCAGCGTGAGGGATGTGCGGACGGGCAAGATCGTCGAGGGAGAGGGTGGGGTGAGGGTGCTCGTCTCGGATGCTACGAACCCGAACAGCGCGGACCACTTCACCACCCAGGGGCAGGTCCAGGCCTCGTTGCTGAGTGGTGAGGGCAAGGACGCTGTCGAGCAACAGGAGGAGGTGGCTGTCGAGGAGGACCGGGAGGCCGACGTGGCGCCGCTGAGTAAGTACGACGCGAGGAACAAGCACCGCCGATCGAGCTTTGGGGACGAGAAGCCGTCCAGGGTGGTTGAGAGTGGGTGGGACCTGCTGGATAATAACGACGTGAACTTCCTCATGGCGCTGACAATGAGTCTGGGTGCCATGGGCGTGGCGGGATGGTACTGGAACGTTCCCATGAACCAGATGTTCTACCCCTATTAGACTGGGCCAGGGTTTGACTCGGGCGTGGCATCCAGCTCGCATTGGATAATAAGACAGAGTCAAAGCAACTGCTGCGTTAATTACATATATGCCATGCGGTACCTCGTGTGTTCTATCTTCATGCGCCATTCAAACTCCCTTGAATGATGATGCCCAAATTAGCCCCAGCGCCTGCTGTGGACGAAACAAAGAAACATGTGCTGTTCCGTACATGGAATGCCTTCTAAAAAGGGCATCTCTTACTTTAACCACTACCACGTTCTAGAGGACTCTCGCCCGGTACAGCAGGCTCTGCCGGCCCGCTGGTGTCCAAGCCTCGCCATCTCTCGTTCCATCCCTGGCAATGGTCCATCGCCCCCTTGGTCTCCCCCTCGACGACCATTTCCTTGATATCACTCCAGTACTCCAATCTCCGGACCTCCTCGTCTGCGTGTCTGATAGCTGCTGTCAGGTGCTGCGCCTTTTGTCGCAGCTGTTCCGATTTATCGCCCTCCTCTATTGCCTTGAGCGTATGGTCGTGTATCTGCGCCATCCGCGTGAGGAGCAGCCTCCTCGACGCCTGAAACACGAACAGAGACATGATCTCGTGCATCTCCCCCTCCAGACGGCCGAAGTCGTTCGTCCCGTGCTCCAGGTAGCTGTCCACCGCCTCGATCTTCTCCCTATCGATCCGTGCGGCCCTCATGGCCCGCAAGAGGGAATCCGTGTCCCGGATACCGGCCTTCTCCAGCTCCTCGACGTCCGCATACTGGCTGTTGGACGTGCTGACCTTGCTCCCGCGCCGGCTGCTTTGCTGTCCCCTGCTGGGGCTCCGCGAGGAGGCGACCGAGGCCGGCCGGACGGCAAAGTACCCGGCGTTGAGCATGCTCGGGTCCTCCTGGATGTAGCCCGAGTCCTTCTTGACGCGCTTGCGGATCCACGCGCGGCGCCTGACGAACGAGTTCCACCACTGCGGGCCGTGCCACGAGAAACGCCTATGGAAGGCGAACGAGTACTCCCAGCCGTCTTCGTCCGTACCGTCATCGTGGTTTATCCTCCACTCCGGCCAGGCCCATTCCCAGCTCGGGTCGGGGGGCTGGGCGGTCGTGATGTCGGTTGGGCTTGGTTTGTGGGCAAAGTTGGTCCACGGCGGGGGATCGAGGTTGCCCAAAGCTTTCGAGGCGAAGAGGGGTATGCCGCAGAGGAATCCGCCTCTTTGGTTCTCGTAGAGGATGTCGATGGCCGATTCAGGGGTCCGGTGACGGGGCCTGGAAGGTTTCCTCCAGGGGGTTTTATGGATGTCGTCGTCGATTGGGGTAGGATCTGTAGTGCGGTCAGCCTTGAAACGCGAAGAGAAGTGCTGGGGCCATGGACTATAATCGCTTACGCTCTACCTCTACAGCCGGCACTCCAAGCGCTCGTGTGCCGCCACCGTTACTGGGACTGTGCAGCCCGCTAGCCTCGCCACCAGCTGGTGTCGCACGGGTCGGCGTTCGTGATTGTCGGTCTGGTGATGACGGCCCTGCTTCGGCAGCGGGCCCAGAGGTAGATGCCCGGGGAGCTTCGGCTTCCTGACTGAGCGTCCGCGAGGGGGAAGATGAGTGGTCGAGCAAGTTTATCTCATGGTCGTAATCGCTGTCCTTGAGAGGCTCAACCCTGCGAGACCGGCGTGGCTTTAGCTTGGACATTGCACCCGAGGCCCCCGCCTCGCCTTAGCCACCGCTCCTTGATCTGGCGAGCAGGTATGTATATCAAAGGCATCAGTTAGCTATGGGCGTGACTGCAGCTCGATGGTGTTGGTGGGGCGTTATGTGAACCGGTCGTTGGCCGTCCTGCCAAGGCTGGCATGCGAGTCCACGGGAACGAAGAGGCGAAAGTCCTGTCTAGTTGCTGGATCAAACAACAGTCACCATCTGTGTCAATTGTGGATGAAAGATGCTCTGCGCAGTTGCAACAGAGCTCGTCAAATATGTTGTCACTGTGGTCCTTGGTTGGAGACCCTGGCAGGCTAAAATGGCCAGTTACGTAGATGTGATTTGAGGCTTCCGCCGGCTTGTAGCCTGGATCCACCTCGATTTGGGGTCAGCATGCAGTCAGGAAGCAAGTACCTTCACGTCCGAGTCCGCCTCTCGATAACTTAGGCGACCTACACACAAACATGTCAGTATCGTCTACATATCCAGATGTATCCCGAGCTCAATAGCTTCCATAGTACGAAGTACAACACCATCGAAACCTTCTCTTGTGCATTCCAACCACTGGCATTGACGAGAAGTCGGAGCTGATGAAAGCTGGCCCGTGCGCCTCTTTCACAAGCAGAGCTCCCCCGCACTACGTCATGTATCCTTCCACGGCTCAAGCAAGAGGGAGGACATCGAACCTGCAGAGAACCGGATTGGACGACAGGGAATCCGGGAGCTCTGACACACATAAAGCTCAATCATGCCATCACGCGTTTTCCTACTCGCTCATCTTACCTCCACATTCATCGACCGTTGATCAACTGTAACTGCCTCACAACTCTTGCTCTGCAATACCTCAATCAGCACACCAACCTCGAAAAAGAACCAGCACACCATCACCAAACATGTCCCGATCCCGCACACCCCTTGTCCTCGGCCTCGCTGCTGCCGGCGGCGTCGGCTACTACCTTTACACCTCGGGCGGCAAGCCAAAGGTCGCCGAGAAGCAGTTCGAGAGTAAGGCTCTAACACACCTACAACACACCTGATACAACCCAGATCTGACAAGGCTACAGGTGACGCGCACAGGGCAGCCGCAAAGATCAAGGATGCGCTGCCGTACGGCGGCGTCGGCGCCGAGTCGAAAGGCAAGGAAGTCGGAAAGGAGACCGGCGCCAAGTTGGACCAAGCTGTATGTGCCCAGCCCCCCTTGCTCCTCATCCTCCTCCTCATCTACCCCTTACAATGTCTTGTTCTTCAATCTCTTGCCTTCCAAATGTCTTTAACCCCCAAGGTTAAACTGACCCATTCTCAACTATAGGTCGCAAACGCGGAGCGCGAGTACTCGAAAGCCAAGAGCAACGCCGAGGCGTATGCGAAGGAGGCCAAGGCCGAGACCTTGAAGAAGATCGACGAGTTCGACCGCAAGGTGGAGAACAAGGCTGCCGAGGCCAAGAGCGGGATCTCGAGCTGGTTCGGAGGCAAATAGGTTGCTTTGCTGAGGTTGGATTGTCTCGTTACTTGGTGTGCCTCGGGCTGGGAGGGCTGGCGTCACGAGTCTAGTTGGCGATGATGTACGATTCTGGACATAGTACTACAACTCCACTATGATCACCAGTCTGTAACGAGGAAACGCTACCCGGATCGCATATTGAACCGACTTGATTGCTGGCCATGTGCGCAAAATATGAGACGTCATGTTGACAAACCGGACAAGTTACATTTGTTTTGAGCTGCTAACTGCCAACCCGTGCTCAATGCAGTTCCGCGTCCGATGCATTGTCCAGCCCGGGCTTCTCGCCCTTCATGCTGAGTCCCAGGCACAGACAAAAACCAATGCCACCAGTAACACATTCCCGCCAGAATATTTTCATCAACCAAAACATACACACAACCTCCAGCCCCTGGGGCTTCGATGAGCCGAAAAGCGAACCAAACCGCCACCCCCCTAATTCGGCAACGAAGCCGTGACCAGCTTCAATATCTCCTCCGGCTTCTTCCTCGCGTTCTTGGGATCCTTCGCGACCGGCTGCCAGCACTCGCCGTGCCTCGGCTCGACCAGCCGCAGCTTCGACACCAGCTCGTCGCGCTTCTCCTCGGTGCCGTGCTGCAGCAGGAACTTATAGTACCACGCCCACGTGTCCCCGATGTCGCTGTCGAGCACGAGCGCCCTCTCGAACCAGTTCTGTGCCTTCTCGAGCTTGCGCTCGGCCCAGAAGATGCGCGCCGCCGTCACAAACACGGTCGGGTCGCTCTCCACCTGCTTCATGGCCTCGACCACCAGCGTGCGCCGCTGCGTGCGCGGCTCGAGGTGGAGGATGCGCTCGCTCCAGAGCAAGCCGCTCTTGGGCATCTGCTGCTGCGCCGACGCCATGAGGCTCTTGGCCTGGTTGATGTTGCCCGCCCGCCTCTCGACGCGTATCAGCTCGCACCAGAGCTCCGGCTGCTTGGGCGCGGCCTGCCTCGCGCGGTCTAGCACGCTCCGCGCCTTGACCACGTTGCCGTTGCGCTCCTCGAGCCGGGCGTAGAGGAGCCAGAGCGGGACCGACGACGGCACCGCCTTGACGCCCGCGCCGTACGCCTCGCGGGCCTGCGGTATCCTGCCGAGGTCCTCGTAGATCTGGCCCTTCATCATCCACAGCTTCGCCGCGGTCGGGAACAGCTGCAGCGCGTCCTGCACGAGCTCCAGCGCCGCCTCGTTGTCGCCCTGCTGCCGCTCGAACGCCACGCTGCGCATCCACACCCGGTCCGTCGGGGCGTTCTGCCTCGCCGTCTTGAGGAGCTCCCGCGCCTTGTTGGCGCTGTCCGGGTCGAGCTCGTTGTCTGACTCCAGCTTGACGGCAGCGAGCCAGATGTCTTCGTTGCCCTTGTTCTGTCGGAACGCCCGGCCGAGCACCCTCCTGGCCTCGTCCAGGTCTCCGCCCTGCCACCTCTCCTTGGCGAGCATCAGCCATAGCACCTCGCTGTGCGGGCATGCCTCGACCGCTTTCTCAAGGACCTGGCACAGTGCTTCTTTGGTGCCGTGGTTCCGCTCCAGATCCGCCGCGGCCAGCCACAGTGTCTTGCTGGTGGGGAAGACACGGAGCGCGTAGGCGTAGATGGCCCTCGCCGTCTCGAACCTGCTCCGGCCGATACTGCTCTTCGCGTCCTCCATCCAGACATCCTTGCGGTCGTCGTCCTCGTCCAGGCCCCAGCCCAGCGTCTCGCGGATGATGTTCCCGCAGGTGATGACGGCGCCTTCCTCTTCGCACTTCTCCGCCTCGGCGATCCACTCCTCGCGCTTCGGCATGGCGTTCCTCTTGGCGAGGAAGCGGACCGCGTTCTTCATCACCGAGGTCTTGGTCCCCTCGCCGAGCTGCTCCTCCAGGCGCGCGGCCGCGATCCAGATCTCGTGGGAGGACGGAATGGCCTTTCCGGCCTTGTTGAGCACCTTGCGAGCGTTCTGGGGGGTCTCTAGGCGCGCGAGGGCCAGCCACAGGTCGACCGAGCCGGGGATCAGCTCCGTGGCCTTTGCCAGGAGCAGGCGCGCGTCGTCTGGGTCCTCCTCCAAGTTGACGGCCTCCTTCCACAGTGCCTCGGACTCCGGGATCTGCTCCAGCGCCAGACGGATGACCTTCTTCTTGGACCGCGCATCCGTCTCGAGCTTCATGGCCTCCACCCAGAGCCTCACCGACCGCGGGTTGGCCTTGATGGCCTCGGCGGCGACGATCTTGGCGTTCCTGTTCTCGTTGAGCCGGATGTTCTCTATCCAGACATCCTCGCCTTTAGGGCACAGCTTGCAGCCCTTGGCGATCAGGTTGCGCGCCGCCACGGGCTTGCCGGCGTACTCCTCCAACCGGGCGGCCGCGATCCACGCGGGGCCGTGCGTGGGGTTGGAGTCGCAGGCCGACTTCAGCATCCTCCGGAACTGGTCGATGTCCCCGATGCTCTGCTCGACGCCCTCGCGCTTGGCGAGCGACGTGAGGTATCCCTTGGGGTCGATGCTGCTGGCGCTGCCAAGCACGGTGCTCGTCCCGCTGCTCGCCGCCGACTGCGAGGCCTGGTCGAGGCGCGCCTGGAGGACCTTGTCTCGCGCCGCGCCGATCTTGGCGAAGTCCGTGGTCGCCCCGTTGCTCGCGTTGGCTTCCGTGGCTGTGCCATCTTCGGCGACCGTGGTGCCCATCTGTCCGGCGTCTCGTGCAGCGGCTAGGACGGTGTCTGGCACGGCGTAGAAGCGCTCGTGTCGCTCGGCTCTCGCTCGCTTGTTCCGTCCCGTGAAGTCCTTGGCGTCGGGCAGGTTCGCCCACTCCTCGTCGGTGACGGTGTCGAGGGCGCGCTTCAGGTCGGCAAACTGCTGCTGGATCTTGGGATTCTTGCGCTCGTATTCTTCCCGCTCGGCTTGTTCTCGTGCTTCCCTATAGGTTGTAGCTTGGTCGGTAATCTGTCCATCTGTGGAGGTACGATAAACCACATGTTTCGGTAAGAGGGATAAGAGTATCTGGGCAGGATTCAAGGAAAGGGGAGATAGACGGGGGACTAACCTTTGCTTCTGGCGGCGCTTGGCCAGCCTGTCGTCTACGTCTTTCCATATGCGATCCGCCTCCTCGTCGTCCTTCTCATAGATGCCGCCGGCAAACAAGCCGACCTCGTTGTCGGGATCCTGGAACCGCGAGTCGTCCTCGTCGTTGTCGCCGGCCTCTTTTCCCTCGGTGAGACCCAGCTGCGCGGACCGCTTCGCGACGGCAGCCTTTATCTGCTCCTCGCTAGGACCCTCGCGCGCTGGCCCGAGATCAGATCGGGTGGTGAAGCCAGTCGCACCGCGACCGAGACCAGCGACATAATTCTCAGGCGCCGGCTGGCTGAGAAAGTCGCGGCGACTCATCTTGGGGGGTTTCTGCAGTCCGGGAGTAGATGTGGTAAGTGGAGTGCGAAGTCAACCTGAGTTGAAGAATGGACGAGAGGTATCAAGAGGTGACCTGTTCCGTGGCAAGAAATTATTCAAATGCGCGCTCGTTATTTCGGATCCATTCCCCAACCAGGTCGGCTTGGTGATGCTGGGGCAAACTAAGGTTGCGCAAGGCGTCTTCAAGAATATCACTTCTTTGACATCAAGAAAGTGCAACATACTTCTATATGCATATTCCAGTAAATGCATAGACCGGGGGTCGGCCGTCTCGAAAACCGACATCCCGGTTGTTCGAAAATTTCCTGGCATTGCGATTTGCGAATAATGGCCGCCCATTTCGGACAATCTTCACATCAAAGAGCGAACCTACCCACGACTCCGGCACCCCTTCGATCGCCAACCGCTGTCGAACTGCCGGGAAAGCATGTGGCATTCATAGCAAATGTCCCTGGGCGCCCGAACACTATGGAGAGCCCGCGCAATATCTCCCGCAGGCTCCCTGATACCCAGGGAGCCTCTCGCCTCGTCGTCATCTCTACGGTTTCTCGCCAACCGCAATAACATTCCTCGCCTACGGCGCACATGGAGACCCTCTGCAAGGGCGTTCGCGTCAGGGACTTCGAGTGCCGAAAGACATAGGGCAGCCGCGCCTGATGCTTCCGCAAGCCGCCGTCCTGCAGCAATCGAAGCTTTCAACCAAGCCATCTTTGCCGAACGGCTGGCTTTGGTCCCAGTCCGACCCCACGACGCCGACTCCATCCTGGTGAGGACTCGCATGGAATATCCGCATCCCAGGGAAACTCTGCTCAATGATCACATGCACCGTCGTGAAGTGGACGCCCAGAAACGGCACGATGTCTTTGCGCGGGAAAACCACCAACCGGTGCCGAACTGGAGGCGGGTTCTCCAGGAGCTCACGGCAGCAACGCCTCGGTACATGAACGGAGTAGTACGCGTCCTCATGCCTCCCGTCGCCAGCGATGCGCTACTCGACCCGGACAGGGAGAATAGCCTCTGGGATATCAGGTCGAGAACGCACTGCTACATGGTGGTCGAACGGGAACGCGACCCGGATGGCAACACTGTCCTGAAGATCTCGGGTACCCGCACGGCGGTCGAAAACGCCATCGACGATATCGTGCACGTAGTCAGGAAGGTCAAGGTCTTGCTCGTGTCGGGAACAGGCGAGACTGTGGTCCACGATGGCATCGAGCGGGAGTCCGGCACCAACCTCGCACAGTCCGGGGGCCAGATCAGCATTGGCCCAACCCGTTCTCTGAACGAGCTGCTCAAGCCCACATTGCTTGCTACAACGGCACATGATATACCTAGACCCAACCACTGGACTAAGCAGACGTTCGAGCAGTACGTCGCGACTCTAACCCGCGGCCGCCTCCCGCAATGGGCGGCCTCCAAACTATATCCTAGAAGGAGGCTCAGTCATCAGCACGCCGTGGTCAAGGAGCTCATCGACGTGTTTTACGACCCCGAGACGCAGGCGTCGTTATCGAGCGCCGCTTTCAAGATCGCGCTCGAATACTTGTCCCGCAGAGGACGCACATTCCGTCCTCAAGTCCGAGTCCTGTTCGACCGTCTCGAAAAGCTAGGGATACCGACAGACACAGCCATCTTCAACTTCCTGCTCGAGGCGAGCACCGCCGACCGAGACCTGCGGAGTTTTTCGACGTGTGTCTTCCTCATGATCCGGCGGGGCCACGAGCCGAACATCAGGACGTGGCTATTATTCCTCCGCCTCATCCAGAGCGAGGAGGTCAGGCGATACATCCTCCAGGCCATGATACACAGGAACCTGCTCGTGTCGTCGGAGAACCTGGCCCGGGTAGCTCACGAGATGGCCGCCTACGACGCCGAAAGAGCGATGCAGCGGGGTCTAGACCTTGCCACCCTCCTGGTAGAACAGAGCCACCTCTACGGCCCAGACTGGCTGAACCACCCCCTCGCAACAG
>Ga0209127_100211_pt1 | contig 21009 bp, 30 predicted proteins | sample LakSupMetagenome_FD_187469 | JGI IMG/M metagenome (GOLD analysis project Ga0209127, IMG submission 187469) | Freshwater microbial communities from Lake Superior, Canada - Sta WM archaea (SPAdes) (version 2) | ecosystem: Environmental > Aquatic > Freshwater > Lake | place: Lake Superior, Canada...
GAGGTCGACAACGAGTTCTTCGTCGAGAAGGGCGTCAGGGAGGAGGATGCCGAGAAGCTCGTCGCCAGGGCGGAGAAGATCATCACCCAGGTCGGCGATGAGTACAAGGCCGTCTTCTACAACGAGTACAAGCGCCTGTTTACCGCCCGGCTAGGCCTGAAGACCTTCAAGGAGTCCGACTTTGACGAGCTCTTCTCCTCGCTGCTCGACACGATGGAGGAGCTCGAGCTCGACTTCAACCTGTTCTATCGCCGCCTCAGCGGGCTCAAGACCGCCGAGATCGCCACGGAGTCCGACCGGCTTGATAAGGCGGGTCGGTTCTTCTACAAGGAGGGCGTCACAGGCAAGGCGGACGAGCCCGAAGCCCGCCAAAAGGTGGCGGCCTGGCTGGAGAAGTGGCGGCTGCGTGTCCTCGAGGACTGGGGCGAGGGTGAGGAGGCGGAGGAGGCCCGCGTCGAGGCCATGAAGGCTGTGAACCCCAACTTCATCCCGCGCGGATGGGTCTTGGACGAGGTCATCCGCCGGGTAGAGAAGGAAGGGGAGAGGGAGGTGCTAAACCATGTTATTACCATGGCTGCCCATCCGTTCGAGGACAGCTGGGCCGGACGGACCTTTGACGGGATCGAGTACAAGGGTGACGCTGAGGAGGAGCATAGGTGGACTAGTGATGTCCCTGAAGTCAGGCGGGCTTTGCAGTGTAGCTGCAGTTCGTGAGCACGACGAGTGACCGATGTTTAACATGCCTTTTCTGTGATGGTTAGCTTGCAATGGTTTCCACTTGATATTGCAGACTGCATATATTAGTCTCCTGATTCGGACTTAATAGATATCTCGATCCTAAGAGCCTGATGCCATGCTAGCCAAACAGAATATGCCTTGATCCTCGTGCTTGAGACTTACGGGGAGCACCTACATCCGTAAACCTCGGCTTCGGGCCCAGCGTGGATTTCGGAATCTCAAGCCAAGGGCGAGCAGAGTATCAACATATGGTTAATTGAGCTACATCTGTGATAGTTTTACACATACCAGGCTGGCGCTTAACCAGGAGAGACTAACCGGAGGGGTTCTGGCGGGTGCTCTGGTCTTCTGGTTGGTTTCCCATGTGTACCGTGCAACACCTACAGCGAGCAGTCAACAGTTAAACAGACACATTTCAACATTCAAGACGCAGACCATGTTCTTTTTTCAAGTTTTTTTTGTGTTTTTCTAGTAATTTTTTAAACCCAGACGTCCCCAAATTGAGAGAAGGAAAGACGATGACAACTCCTGGCCCTAGGGATGCGAATTATGCACCCTGACCGTGCCTCCAATTGCAAATGCCAGACCGCATGTGCATGCAAGAGGCCAATGGCGCATACCATGCCATACCGCGATCGATCTATTAAGCCCCTGAAAAAGCAAAATAACACCAAGCCACCACAAGGTTTGAACCAAAGTGAGGCTAATGCAAATGGGGGTATCTCTGGGTATCGCGGGTATCTCTCAAAGCAGAAGACCGTACCAGAGCCATGCCAGGCTATGCTGTGCCAGAGAACGCAATACCAAGCCTCGCCGGGCAAAAAGAAAAAGAAAAACCGTGCTGTCATGATGTGCCGTGCTGTAATGCTGAATGCCAATGATGCTCGAACCACCTCCGTATGTACTGGTGATAACGAGATCTGTGCCGATAAATGCCTGTGTCCATCCAAGCTAGGACCAGATGCACCCTGCGCCAACCACCAATCGTGTAGCTGGTGGGAAAGAAAACGAAAGACCGCAGTGGGGAGTTTCTGGGGGTGCTGTGTCCGTCCAAGCTAGGACACGCTTACCCAAGCTTCCATGGGTCACAGCTCGTGTATTGCCATGACGGTGGAGGAAACAGATGTCGAAAAGGAAATGGGTAACGCTGATAGGGGTGCTGAAGAATGGAAAGGTTGTTGGATGTGTGCTGTCTGTTGATGCACGCCCGTTTTGGCCTTGTGTCAAGTTGGGGCGGAAACTTCCATCGATCCGTCCGACTGCCCATGCGACGATGTTCACTTGTCGGAGCTGGATCCATCATCCGAAGTGTTGATGTACATGTCGAAGTCCGCATCCTTACCAGTCACAACAGTCGTAGGCGACGAAGCGGCGTTGGGCGAAGAACGACCAGCCATGAGGGCGTCCTGGGGACTCGCAACGTCGTTGGCTGAGGCCGAAGAGCTAGGGCCTGCGAAGCGTCCGACATTGCCCGGACCGGGGATAGACTTCTTGCGGGCGGAGCCGGTGTGCATCAGGTTACCGACATTGCTGGCTGCTGGGGAGTTGCCGATGGCGGTCTCATCAGCGGCCAAGTGACGCGAGTAGGTATCGGCGTTGAAGCCGTGGCTGTTGCCTCCACCTGCGCCCAAGCCGGCCGTACCGAAGTTCTTGAGATCGCTGAAGTCGCCAAACGGTTCGATGTGCAAGTCATTATCCTCAATGTGGGGCACGCCAAAGGTGGCCTTGCCATGCGAAATGGGCTTACTGAAGTCGACAGAAGACTTGGGCTTGCCGGGGGTCCTGTACTCGTTGGGATTGCTCATCCTTCCACCGGGGTTGAACGCGCCGGGAGAGGCGAAGTCCTGCTTGATTCCGGAACCATATCCCATCCTACCGGCCGTGTTGCTGTCCTGGCCCGTAAAACTGCCGACGTTTGTCTGTGCATGCCTCGTGGGCGTGGCGGGAACTGACTGCTCGAAGCCCAAGTGGTCATTGTTGAGGCCCAGGCCCGAGTGATTTCCGAAGCCAAGCATGTCGACGGGAGCTCCATCCAGTGGACGGTGCAGACGCGGATACTCTCCGATAGTATGGTCGAAGTTGTTGGCCTGGAAAGGGCCGTGAGCCATGGGTTGTCCGATAAGGGAGTGATTGGCGATGACCCGCGCGTACTCGGGGTCATGGTAGCCGGTGAGATTGTAGAGCTCGACCGCTCTGGCACAGACCTCGGTATAGTTCATGTACTGGCCATGGACGAAGTACGATGGAGCCTATGACAAAGTTAGCTGAAAGCCTCGTATGCTCGATGGAAAGAAAAGGTGGCTATACCCTCGCGTTGCGGCTGTAGATATTCTGGGCAAGCTGCTCGACATGAGCACCAGCGCACATCGGATCCTCAATCGAAATGTCGCCATGAGTGTCGTCGTCGCCAGAAAAGACCGCATCCTCATCGTCCTCGAAATCAGCTTCAGCCTCCTGGTCGTCATTGGAGTTAGACTCAGCGGCGTTAAGGTATTTAATCGGAACTCTAGTCCGGCGCCGGGTCTGCGTCGTCTTGGTCGCACTGCCGGGCTGACCACCTTGGGCCGAGTCGAGCTTGCGTGCCTTGCGAGGCTGAGAGACATCGTCGTCGTCACCATCATACGCGCCAATATCGTGGGCATCGGCATGGTTGAAATTGAGGTGCTCAAACGGCTGGGTGTACTTGAGTGGGCGGACGACGATAGCGCCAGCTTCGTCAATCTTCTCACGGAGAAAACCACGAATGGTGCTGTCAACGGGACCTCGGTCTTTCTTGGTGGGGAGCTTGGGTGGGATCAGATGGCCCTCGGCCGCCAGGATGGACCGGAGACGTGCGAAGTGCTGCTGCACTCCAGCAGCGGTGGCTCCGGGGTGGAAACGATGAGCGATGTCGTTCCAAGGAACAGCGACACCTTGGCGGCTGCACTCGTACTCAATCATGAGCAGGAATTTCTCCGACATACGAGCACCTAAGCAAATGTCAGAATCAAACGTCAAGACAATAATGGGAAAACACACTTACGCTGCCAGGGGATGAGGTTGCGGCCGAAGAGGCGGATATTCTCCGCAACTTGATCCGGAGTAGGACGTTCATGGGTCCAGGGCCAGGCAGAGGCATGATTCATTGCCTTGCGCTTCTTGGAAGACTTGGTGGCAGAAGCAGATAGAGTCTTCATGGGCTTCGAGGGAGTCGTGGGGTTCTTGCTCTCGAGAGGAGCAGTCGCCTCCATGTTGTTGTTGGTGTCTCCATTGTTGGAGTCGGAGTCATGAACTGGCTCCTGGCTTGCCTTGATCGCCTCTTTGGCAGCCTTCGCAGCAGACCTCATTTGGGGAGGCATCGTTGATAGCTGCGAGGATTCTGTGTTACAGAATCAAGTGTCAGTTTAGGCACACACTACATGTGTGAAAAGATACTGGAAGTAGAGAAGTGTAATGTTGTGAACAGTCCAGAATGAACACTTTGAAAAAAGGAGCGTGGGTTATCAGAATGATCAACAAACAAAAGGGGAACACGTAAAGCTGCCCTTCTTCTACGCTGACTCTTCACTCGAGGTAGGCAGCGCAGAAATCTGCAGAGAAGAAGCCGTTTGCGCCGTGAGGTGAAGTGTCTGATGGAGGGGGGCAGGAAAAAAAAGGAAAAGGCAAGTAGAAGGTGTCGAATTCGTGTCGAGCAGTGGACAGGATGTGGAAGTTGGGAGCTTACCTATGTGACAACAGTCGAGCTCCACTGGATGCAGCGGTCTCAATGCAACTGCTGAGCTCGAATAGGAGGTAAGGTCCTCCCTATGAAGGAGGTATGTGAAAGCGAGAGTTGATGGTAGAATGCGAGGGGAAACGGTGTGTGAGATCGAGGTTGCAGACCGTGGGGAAAGGAGGGTCTGTTTGTTTTTGGGTCAGTCTTCTCCCTGTTCCTTGTAGTGTTATGCAGTGACAGATGACGGACCCTCAAAGTCATTAACTTGCGGGCCCCGTGCCAGGAAGGAGTACGTGCAAAAGTGGCCGAGAGTATCCGTGGGGATCGGAGCCAAGGGGAGTGCTTACCTTGGGGATAACCAATGCACACTGCCACAATCTTATGAGCGGCCTGGAATAAAGGGAACGTCGATACTATCCAGAAACCAGATGGCAGACACCAGATTTCATCCGAGAAAGAAGTTGCCCGAACTCAAGGTCGCAAGATATCACTGCAAGGTCAGTCAGATCTCCCAAGTCCGAAGCGGGTGTGTGGCTAAGGGAGTCTAGGGCTATGCTCGGGGCTCTCAATGTCCGACAAAGATGCTTTACAGAGAAGCTCCCGATGATACCTCTCGTTGAGGAGCTGGAGACGAGAGACGAGGAGGATAAAGCGAGGGATAACTCACAGTCCAGGGGAGAGTCGAGATATCCTGACGAAGAGGATAAGTGAACGCAATTGTGCTTGTGGTTCTCTTCGGTGAAGGATAGTCGAAGGCTTGTGGTCGAGAAAGAGGTTGGAATTCGGGTTGATGAAGAACGCGAAGAAGAAGGGTTTTGAAGAGACAAGTTGAGTCGTAGCTTTGATGGACCGCTCAGAAGCCTGTCTATTGTCTCTTGTTGCCGACTATCCAAGAGCGGCTAGCGCCATTCGACTCTTGCTGGACTCGCACCCGACGTTCACTGGCTGGGACTCTGGGGTACTGTTCAGCACCTTGGGCTATTCGTCGCTCACCTTGCGTTGATCGTCAAGGCATTCCTTTGGGGTAGAGTTCATCCAGGGCACGGACCACCCCTGAGTTGAATGCATTGCTCTCCTTCAAGACATCGACCAAGACATATTGACCCATCTGGACCCCTCATGTCTGCCCAGGAGAGTTGGACGCCTCTTGGCCGCCCGATTAGCCGACAGCACTTGGGTCATGGCAGAGCCCCTTGCCCACACCTGTTCAAGAGCGAATGGTCATCCAACCGCATGCTAGTGAAGGCGATAAAAGACTGGCCAAGCAACCAAGCGGCTGGCTGGCTAAAGCAGCAGTTTCATTCATGGCTCTTCATCAGATATCGTGGGCAACCAGCCTCCTAGAGCAGCCGTCCGGTCGAAGTCCCATGAGGACGAGGGAATGAAGTGATATCCATGCTGATTGCGAGGTATGTATGTTTGGTTTTCAGAGTGATTTGACTTCTATGCTCGAGTATTGCTGACGTGGTCCCTGAAGAACCAAAACACAAGGAAGCCCAAGTGAAATCAAGCCTCAAGAAGCGGCAGGAGCTTCTGCGTACGCCTCGTGATAGAGCGCGGTCGCTAATCACCTGGGCGCTAACCTGTTTCATTCATACGCAGGTGGCGGGACAAGGCAAGGAGAGGGTGTATCATGGTAGAGGCGACCTCTCCTTCCTCGAAGGCAAGACATGAGAGCGTGTCGAGGGCTGGGCTCGTAGCCATTAGATCGGTTAGACCGGTGACCGAAGAGATCCAGAGACGTGCGGGCTGCGGGGAGCAAAGCAAGCATAATGCGATATCAGCAGCCGGCGTGCAGCTGAGAGTGCTAGCAGCCTTTCGAACTGCCATGTACCAGCATACTGGTAGACCATTGCAATGTTCCTCCTGGAGAGATGGCAATCAAGCAGCACACGGCTGGATGCCCTTGAGCCACCTGGCGGCCTTCGACGAGCTCCCCCAACGGACGGCACGCCAGCGAGCATTTGATGAGCTTCGAGATGGATGTGCGACAGCAAGCCCGTCCAGGCCGGCATATGTTGATCAACAAGTCTTGCTCGCAAGGCATATCGTGGAATACTCCATTCCTCTCAGTTCGGTCGCCTCGCTACTTCCATTAAGACGAGAAGACGAGGGGAGACTACCGAAGTGGGAGGAAGACAAAGGGATAGTTGAGAACGAAGTGGGCATGACCTTCAGAGGTAAATTACTCTCTCTTTGTTACAAAGTCTGATGCGGCAATCCCATCAACTATACTTCGTTTGCGAGCTCTCGGGCACTTGCTTTACTAGAAGGCATACGGTGGCAAGAGGGCAAAAGAGGGCAAAAGAGGAAGGAGGGATTTTGAAGCTAAGCCCCCCTTCCTAAGAGGAACAATTTGTCGCTTTGGAAGAGCTTGACAGGCACGGCAACCTTGGCTTCCACTTGGCAGCGTAGCCCTCCCAGACCTTGATGTGACCTGGGTACAGTCACGGCTAAGTTAGGGCGGGGGAGGCTCGACTCATGAGGCCAGACTGCAGCCATACTTTGCGGCAGCCGGTTGACCGGAGGGAGTCTAGAACAAGGCATAGGGTTGCAAAGAATGGGGATTGGCAGGAAAGAGCGAGGATATATCACAGGTAAGAACAGTCGCAAGAGAGCTTAATGATGACAGAGAGATATAAGGAGAGCATGTGCTTGGCCACAATGAGATGGAACAGTCCAAAGAGAGAGATGGAAAAGATATAACTTGTGTGGTGTCAGTTCAATGCCCGGCTTCCGGCGTCCAGAGCAGCCTGGGAAATCGATGTGCAAGCGAAGCGAAGAACGTAATCCACTTTTGCTGCTTTGAGGCGACGAGGTAGCAGATATCTGTGAGAACCAGAGATTAAACGGAGGTGCTTGGTCTTGCACAGGTCAAGAGGTTGAAGGAGATAAGTTCAAGTTGGTTCGTGAAGCTAGGACAAGAGGATGTTGGGGTTGGAATTAAGTTAGTGGGGTCGAAAGGGATGGCACCTCTTGGCAGGTACAGACATCTTCTCAGCCAATCAGCGTTCGCACTACTTGGATCACATCGCTCACTTGATCTGCTATCAAGGTCAGAGATATCCTGCTACTTTGTTGAGGCTGTAGACCAGGTGCGTTACTTTGAACTTGAAGCAGAAGATGGGGCTTGGAGTTTCTTCTGATGCGCGTTGGGTACAAGAGATGACTGAAGAAATGCTAGCGGAGATGCCGAAACAAACCACCCTAACAGAGAGTTGTCAGAGTTGCGGGCCAGGTGAGAGCTTGGCGAGTGTCGAATGTGACGGCCGGCAGTCTGCCCACGAGTTTCTCAATTTCCAGGTTTCAAGCTCACTTTCAAAGATTACTTGTGCTTGTGGCACTAGGCAAAGATGCGATTCAGGGCTCCTTGGTCACAAGCGAGACGCTCGAGCAGCTTGTTGCGATGTTTCAACGCAAGTCACAGTGGAGAGACAGATGCAAGGCTTGATTCCTAGTATTCCCTATGCAAGTCCAGACCTGAATCAAGTGCCTAACCAGACTTGCCCAACCAGCTGGCCCTCAGCAGACGGAATGCGCGAAGAAATCCCAACCGCGCCCCCAACATTTCGGCCAGAGAAAACGAAAATGAAACCTGATTCGCAGTCAGTCATGTTGCGATACGTGATCTTCATCGTCGAGTGCATGCGGGGACTTACCCTTCTCTATTGCTGATGGTCTCCATCCCAGTAGTAGTGCTGCCCACCAGGTTGAAGCCAAGTACTTCTGGAAAGGACACCAGAAGAGCTATCAGGCGGCTCAATTCTCCTCATTGGAAGCGGCGGCAGCGCCGGTGGCGATGTCTGAAATCCCGAGTTAGTTCCATATCCGAAGAGCTGCATCGGAGAAGCCGGTGGCATTGTGTGCGAGAGAGCTCCGCCGTGATCGAGGGAAGGTTGAGGATGAGGCGATGGCGTGTGTTCGTATTTGAGACCGGGTTCGTATTTGACGCCGGGTTCAGGTTTGACCGCTTGTTCCGCGGTACTAGCGTGGCAGGCTTCGGGAGCACCGTGAACACCGGGGCCAATACCACCACCACAGTTCTCTTCCTTCTTCAGGAAACCTGGCGGAGCCTCGGGGATATCACTGAGCAGAAACGAACCGTCATCGGAGTGCTTGGCCTCGGCCTTGACCTTTTTCTCGGCCTTGACTTCCTTCTTGACCTCCTGCTTGATGTCGGGGATCTCATCGTCCTCCTCCGACTCGGCCTGAACCTTGCGCTTCTTGGTGGCACGCTTCTTCGGGGCCGAAGGAGGGGACGAGCCAGCGCTGGTAACACCACCGGCAGGAGTAGCGGTGCCGGAGAGAGCACCCTTGGGAGAGATGTCATGAGCCTTCATCAGACGCTCATATCGCTTGGCTCTAGATAAGGACGTCCGTGTTAGAGTTGCTTGGGATAATGATGCTCTTGATGCAAACGGAGATAGAAATGTAGATGCTAAAGAGAAGACGGTAACTTACGCAGCAGCCTTGCTGACAATGTCAAGCTCATTGGCAACCTTGGCAAAGTCGATCTGTGACACACTATTAGCACACCGTTCACCTGTAACGTTATACCCATGAGCTATGACACACCTTGCCTGAGTTGGAGTGCTTGATGCACGAGATGAGGAACTTGAACTGACTCTCGGTGTCGAGGGGAGCCATGTTGACGGTAGTCGATGCTATTGTGCTTGTCAGTATAGTTGATAGATACGTTATGGTGGAAAAGTGAAACGGAATATGTGAGGAACAGTAGGTAGATCTGTGTCGATGTGTCTTAACTTACAGTAGGTTTGATGTTGACTGAAGGTGATTGGTAGTGCGGATGGAGGATGAGGACGTAGTTGGGACGGCCAGGTGTGGTTGATGAGGAGTTGTGGAACAGGGAAAGGTTTTGGGAAGAGTTTGGGGAAGGCCAGGTTCAGTTTTAAACAGGTTTATGGAGTGCAACCCCCGGGATTGAGTGTATACCAGTGTCCTAGTCCGTTCAATAATAGCTTGTCCGTGCCTGCCTTCTGGCGGGTTAAGGCTCCGAAACAGTCTGCTAAGGCCGCTCTGAGACGATGGTCAGATTTGGAGAACTGAGCTGCATAACTGGCTGGCAGAAAGTTGAGAAGGTGCCAAATCTCAGTCAGGAATTTGAGAGATGAGCCTCACTGACCATGTCGCGGACCAGTCGACCTTCGAAGGCGCGGTTGTCCCTTAATTATACCCTCTCTGGCTTCAATTTCCCAGGCCTGTGGACTGAGCGAAGCTTACCATGTCTTCACCATGTCTTCACCTGGACAACACTGGTCTCCTATCTCTGAGTCTTCATTCTTGCACTTCCAAGGCAACCTGAAAGGTCATTTTGTCAAGGATACTTGTACTCATTTCAGACTTTCATCAATTAGGTAATGTTGTCTACTGTCCTTGCAGACATGACCTGCCATTGATTAAGGCGTCCGTGACATCTCAATCTATTCTATGACAGAACTCTTTGCTTGACCGTCGTCATCGACATCTCTTTCAGAAGAACATGCAGTCTTACAGAAGTGTGTCTTTGGTCCTGACCGAACTCAGCCAAGCTACCCAAATGATCTCGTCGTTGAAGTATGAATTCCAGTTGGGTGGCATTCTTGAGACCCTCACAGCCAACTTGGTTCAAGTTTTAGCATTACACTTTACTTGACAATTGAGAGCATCGAGAGCAAGGCAACTATGTCTGGAGTGAGTGGGGTCGAACATACTTGAAAGCTCCCAGTTCCTGTCGCAGCATCAAAATCAGATAGTGTGCGTGAGATCGCTACACCCTGCGGACCTTTGTCGATGCTGCTTAGAGTCCTGTGAAGCACTGTTCAAGCTTGCGGATGGAAAAGCACAATGGCATTGCATGGCATGGAAAGAGCATAATCATTTAACTAATGCCCATCACGAGCACCATCTAGTAAGAGTTACTTGATTGTGTATTCAGCGCGGTCACTAAAACGAAGCCTAAGTACATGATGGTCCCCGTCAGTCAACTTCAACACCAAAACCGGCCATGAAAACTGTCCATCGCAGGGATACCACAAGAAAACTCAAATCCGTTACTTTTGTCTAGCCATCCTGTTCCTCCAAGGACGAGGGAGGTTGCTGTGTGCCCAGTACAAGTGCGATTAATCCTCGGTAAAGCATGTTGGGGAAGGAGAAGAGAAATGAGAACGACTCGAAGTGAAGTAAAAGGGAAAGGATCATCCAGAGAGGAGTAGTTGTCAGTCTGTGGATATGCCATTTGAGATAACGAGGTTTGACGGAACCAGCATCGCCAGGGCGGGCCAACAACTGGATTTTGCGACCCGTTTCGTGAGTACTGCAAAATCCATAATCGTATGGATTGTCCAAGCCACTCAGGCGGGCGGTAGCCTCCCAAGTGTAGGATGATTTTATGAATCTGTAAATTAGGTGCGGACGAAGATGCTCCTCACAACCGAGCCCCAGATGGTAGAACTGATGCGTCGCCACTCGAGAGCCGAGAATGGATGCGCGAAGATGACAGAAACAAGGGGAAGGGGTGGGATTGGGAAGTTGTGTGTTTACTCGAACAGTCGCAAGGTGTGCTCTCAGGTAACATGGATGATTAGGGGCGCTCCGAGGTCTCAGATATCGACCGAACTTGTCGTCGATCCCAAGTGGCAATCAATCGTCCAAACTCCGCAAAATGCATCCCAATGATAGTCGAAATTCAGCGGTATGAGGGGCCTCCGTAGCGGGGCCCAGGAGCCATGCGACCTCCCATGGCCGGACCGACACCAGGGCCAGGACGCGTGGCCACCGCATGATTGGTGCAGAGCATACCGACGCGCGAGCCAAACTTGGAGCCGCGCAGAGAGACCATGTGCTTGCGGATGTGAGCAGCGACCATCTCGCGGTGCTGGGGGCCGGCGTGGGTGAGGATGTACTGGATCAGATAGTTGCCGTACTGGTCGCTGGCAATGTCGATGAGAGGAATCCGAGGCCGGTCCATACGTCCCTCGCAGACGCGGTCAAGGTAACGGCTAAGAAACTCCGGGCCACTAATCTTGAGACACTTCTCGACCACCTTTGACGCGAACTGGTCCATGCTGTACTCCGAGGCATAGCGGATGACGTGGTCGATGGCACGGCCGCGGTCGGCAGGAGCGCCATGCTCGCAGATGTGCTGGATGCACCAGTTGCCGAACTGGCCATGGGCAACAATGTCAATGTTCTGCAAGACCTCCTCGATGCAGGGGCGCTGGAATGGAGTCTGTCAGCATACTTCCTAACCACTCTAGTGCAACAGATTCGGACAATTGCACTAACCTTGTCCTCTTCCAGACAGTTCTCAAAGATGTTCTGGACAACGAGACTGCCCGTCTCGCCCAGAGCAACCTCGTGCCACATGCCCTTCAGGGCGTCGTTGACGTACTTCATGATCTGGGGAGGAGTGTCAGACCACCGGAGCTCGAAGAGCTTCTGCCAGACATGGCAGGCATAGCGATGGATGACGGTCTCGGGAATCCGACGCAGCAACTCGTGGACCATGATGGCCTTGTACTCTTCCGGGACCGAGTCAAACGCCTTCTGGACGACGTGGCAGCCAAACGGATCCATCGAGAGGTTGAGAGTATTGCCGCGAATGGACTCGGCAATCTTGATGACCTGCTCAGGAGTTCCGTGCTCGAAGCACCGCTGGACCAGGAAATTGCCAAACCTGTTGACCATGAGCGGATAGGCTTGGGCCACGATCGCCTCGACAATGTCGTACTTCTGCTCAGGTGTGCCGACCTTGAGCTTCTGCTGCAGGAATATGGACGCCTGCTGGTCGTTGTTGCAGACAATCTTGTCGACGATGTACTTCCAGTCGCACGTGACATTGCGGTCGAGCAGTCGACGATAGTTCAGAGGCTCCGTCGAAGGCAGGAACGTCTGGACCTCGGCGCCGGGCTGCTCGAACAACATCGACACGTTAGCAGTGGCAACGATACAGTAAACGGTCTAATTACGATGTACTTACCTCGGCCTTCCACGGTCCGCCAGTAGTGGTGAACTCGGACGCGTAGGGTGAGAGCGGCGAGGACATGGACTGCTGCTGATAAGGCGGGAACAGGCTCATGGCCATGTTGCTGCCCATGCCGCTCTGGCTCTGGCTCTGGCCGCCGGTGCCGTACCCAGCGGCAGCACCATCATAAGCTCCTCCTCCCATGGTGGATCCGAAATTGGAACCAAAGCCGGCGTTGGGCCCGAAGCGGTTGTCGAAGCGGTTACCACGACGCGAGCTCGATGGTCGAATCATATCCGAATCAGGAGTAAGACGATCCAACCGATACGGCTCAATTTCTGGCGGCGCAAAGGGCCCAGCAGAATCGCCGAAAGGTTGAGCAGAGCTGCGAGGGTTGCTCCAGGGCACGGGTTGCGGGCCGGTACCGATCGGGCCAGGTGCGACGTTGGCAAACGAATTGGGGAAGGCTGGCTTGGTGTTCCAGATCGACTTGGTACGCGTCAATCCTCCGGCAGGGAACGCATCGTTGAGGTCTGTGGCGCGGCTATCGTCCTGGCCAAGCCAACCAGTGTGGCGAGCGAAAGGTAGCCTGGAACCATTTCCGTTGGACGGCATCGGCATCGAAAGACGATCGAATGGCAAGTCCATGCCGGCGGAAGGCAAGTCCGAGCCGGGAAGACCAACGGGTGTGTTGCGGCCGCTGTCGGACTTGACGAGCCGTGTCTGGGCCTCGAGATGTGAGATTTTGTTCTGGGCCTCAGCCAGCTCAAGCTTGAGACGGAGCAGCTCATCAGACGCAGACTGGCTGGCAGCACTCGTGGGACGAGTGAAGCTGCCTGTCATAGCAACTATGCTGTCCGCAGCAGGGGTAATCGGCAAGGATCCGGACGAAGCTTTCTCGAGGACGCGAGGGAACATTGCGTCGCCGTCCGCGGACTTCAGAGCCTCGTTCTGCTGGTGGAGGACAGCCTGCTGCTCGGTGAGCTTGGCGAGCAGCTTGTCCATGGGATACGCAGCGCTAGGGTTGTGCTCGGTCTTGATCTTCTGTTATGGTCAGTAAAAACTCGTGGTGGTGGGATGGCGGGGAGCGACGAACCTTGGGGTTGCTCTGATTAGCCAGCTTGGACGTGGTCAAGGCCGAAACCGACTTCTTAAGGGAGAAGCTGGCGTTCATGTCCTAAGTGCGAGACACAAAGTTAGCAAGTTGAGTCAAAGTCCAGCTTTTGTTTGCGAGGATGCTTGACAGGCAAAAGCACAATCCTCGGCTGGACAATGAAGCCCAGGAAATTGACAGGGCACGTATCCTTACCTGAACCGTCTGCAGCCCGGTATCTTCAGGATGCTTGGAGTTCTCGTCGTACGTAAACATCTTGGAACCGGAAGGGCAATGCTCAGGCGGAGATCCGGTTGCTGGTACGTTAGACATGGTGATGCCTCTGATGGCCGGAAAGCCGTTAGCTGACCAGAACGTGGTTAAGAGGTAAGACAAGTGTATCGAGATATGGTTCTTCTCAGTTGCGGGTGTCTCAAGAAATTAGATCAGTAGACAGTTGGGAGAAGAAGTTGTGGAAGAAAGATCAGGGAGACAAATGGCGGCGGAGAGGGGAAGGCTGCGAATCCAAACAGGTCGGGGAAATCTGAACCTCGAGGTAGGCGGGACCACTTGAACAATGATGGGATAAGCGAGGCAAGCCCGTTTTCAGCGCTTGCTGCCTGGCGCTGGTGAAGTAAGAAGGTGGTATATGGCAGGCCGTGAAGGGAAGGGTGAAGGTTGAAGGACGATAGAACAGGTAGGGAATTGTAGGCGAGATAAAGCGGGAATACTCTTGGTGTTTACCTCTGCAGACACGTAATTCAGGGAAATACGCGAAGATCTGGGGCTGCTATGGCCGGAAGCAGAATTTGCAGGACAGGCGAGCAGGTATAGCTGGCAATAATGGCAGGCGCCGGCGGGGTGATAGCAGTGCTGAAGTTCGGTGATACTTGGCGACTCGATGTCTGGATGAAGAGGATCGACTCGGACGCGACGATGAGGAAAGAAGATACGTACAATGAATGCACCGATGCGAGAGGTGCTTGTGGTATGCGAGAACCGGGCAGAAGAAGATGTTTCTGGTGCGGAAGGTGACCGTACGGGATTCACTTGATGGACCAGTAGCCGGGCTCGACACATTTAAACCGTACCAGAGTGGCCAAGCGCACCGCACTTGCTGTATAGCTTCGCCCAACGCGTCAACACCCCACACTTAAGCGATGCAGGACGGGAAACCTTACCAAGCTGTCGGGTCCTAGTTGTGTTGCCTGCGGCTTCCGTTTCCCCTTTCACATATCTCCTTGTACATCTCACCTCTCGACCCTGTGTTACGACCACCTCCGCAACCCGTCACTGTCAGCCTCGAGCCGAGCAAGTGACCTACCGCACAGCCGAGAGCCAGCCGTTATCGGCAGACTCGCGCCCTCAGCGGTACCTGGTCCACCCACAACACAACAAGACGTCATACTTGGGAACGCAGAGGGAAGGCTGCCTTAAGACCCGAGGCTTTAACCAAGACCTTTCAGCAAAGACACCGTAAGAGACTGCCTGCAGATGTTTGACATGACCCGCGAGACCTGGGGTTTCCCGGCACGCAGCTTGATCAAGGGGTGCCAGAGATCCATACCTCACCGAACTACTTTGAAGCACCCATACCGGCAGGATGCCGGCTCGGCTGTCCCAGCTCTGATAATGCATACTCGGATGAGGAGAGGGAAAGACGCGCAGGCAGTCAGGAGGAGCCGGCTGCTTACTGTCTGGAGGCTTGGACAAGAGGAAGGGGAAAGGGAGTGTCTGCTTCGAAGGGGAATCGTAGGGCTCACAGATAGTCACGTCCACATTTGGAGATGCACATTCGAGAGTATGTCCGAAATCGAGGGTATATTCTCCCATCTCCTCACGTATATCACAGATGTTGTACAGTTGCATCGTCTTCCCGTGGTGCCTATCGCTTCTTTCCTGCCTTTTGGTCTAGGATGCCTCGTTAGTAGACGTCCACGCTGCCGGATGAGCACGGATTCCGAGTTTACCTTGCTTCGACGCCGGCGCCTTCTTCTTCTTTGGCGCTCCCTTTCCGCGCTGCTTCAGACTGCCGGTTGTGTCAGTACTTCCCGATCTCTCTGTTTCTGAGACCTCGGAGAACCTACGCAACAATGTGCTCCAACCGGTCGTCCTCCTCCTCATTGTCCACCACAAGCTCGTACGGCGCAAACTCCTTGATCATATCTTGCACAGTCGACATCTTCCGGGGGTAGTACGACGCGAGAGCCGGGCCCCGTAACCTCTGGCGCAGGATCTTATTGCCGGTGCGGATGCCCTCCGGGTTGTATGTGGTTGAGAAGACCTGGCATCGGACCTGTAGGTCGGTTAGCGAGAAGGTTGCGTTTGGTTGGGGTAATGCACTACTTGCCTTCATAAGGTCTAGGATGCGTGCTCGTGGGACACTCATCTTGTCACGGCCTGTCGTCGCAAACGAACGCTGCAGACAAGTGATCGCAAAGCTTCGTGAGGCTCGAAGTCCAACTCGAACCGGAAATCTTCCGGAAAGCTGCGTCTTGGAACCAATCAGGAAGCTGAAATGAATGTGAAAGCGGGGCCCGATCAGCTGCCAGCTGCCAGGAAATTTGCCAAACGTCCAATTGTCTGACGACTCACGAGCTCCAAAATATTTGGCAAGCTCAATCCCGGGTGCTTCAAGAACCTCATCAACGACATACCCGACCCATTGTTCGACGACAAGCTCGCCTCCACAGCGCCAGAATGGACAAGATTCTGCGGCGCGTTCGCATGGCGGAGCGGCAAGTGATTCGCCGGCGGAAGAAGCTGGCGACGAGCGAGTTCATCAACGAGGTGAAGCTCAGGGCCATCAAGGACACCAAAGCCCTGCACGAGGACGCCGCGCGGGCCATAGCGCGGGCCCGCCAGGCGCGCCGCGAGGACTGGGAGATGGGACCGATTGCGCCGAGGAGGGAGGTGCCCAGGGTCTCGGACGGGACCTTCGTCGATCCGGTCGAATGGGGCACCGTCATGCCGGCCAGGGCGTTTTCCAACGTGCCGCTGAGTCCGCAGGCGGTGGAGCAGAGGTGTGCTTGGGCGGGCGGGAGCGAGTTCCTGTGTCTCGCTGAGGGCGACCGGGTGGTCATCACGGAGGGGCCTATGAAAGGGAGGTTGGATAAGATCGCGCGGATTGAGCTTGACACCGGCATGGTTCGGCTGCACGATGCAAAGGTGAGTGCTGCGTTGTTCTGTCTCTCCCGCGTGTGAGGATCTTACCCTGACAATATCGGCGTGTTACTAGACAAACATCACAGTGCCGAGCTGGCTGAAGGGCATGGACCCCGTCGCCGCCGTGCCGCTCCGACTCCCCATCTCGGCCGTCCGCCTTGTCCACCCCATTACAGACGGAGAGACCGGCATCACAAAAGATGCGATAATAAGAGAGCTCAAACCGATACGCATTATGCCGGATAGACCGACACGGACGGTGACCTGGTCGAGAATGGTGACAGGGCTGAACATCACCATCCCCTGGCCGCGCGTCGAGAAGCCCAACTTCGAAGACAACGCCTGCGACACCTTGCGGATCAACGTCGAGGAGCGCACATTCATCCCGACTCTGTTGTCGCCGCCGATGCCGGAGGGCCTGATCGACGAGCTGCGCAACCAGTACAGCAAGTTCCGTACTAGGCACACCCCCGAGTACATTGCCAAGAAGGCGGCTGAGGAGGAGGAGAAGCGAGCCAAGAGACAGCAGGCTAAGGAGATGTTGACTCCGATACAGGAGTTCAACCGGATGCAGCGCGAGATCAGGAGGGCGAGAGGCCAGCCTGTGCTGACGGAGGAGATGCTGGCCAAGATTGGCGAGGTTATGGCCAGAAACCTGAATGCGCGGGGAGAGCGGACTGTGCCTTCGATTCCAGCCGAGACAGTGGGAGTAAAGCGGTCGGATGCGCCTCTGGCGTAAATTGTGCTGGAGCGGCTTTGTATCATATCACTGAACTGTACATTATGCTGGACTGTATCTGCCGCGTCTAGACAGGAACTGGTTATCATGCCGACCGCTGTTGTTCAGCTCTCTACAAATTACCCGTTCAAACACGCCGGGCAGGATAGCTCCCTTGTTCCACCTCTAGCACCCAGAGGTTATCCAGATCTGTCTGGTAGCATCTTCACATTGACGGTTTTGTCCAATTGCTCATCGAGACCAGTCATTGGATCGGGCTGGCTCACCAAGAAGCCATGGCAATTCCCTGCCATGGGTACCTCAGACCTAAGAAGTCCTGGCCTTCAGCTCGCCTAGAGCCATACCAACGATAGCCCATGTCCCGCGAGCCTTCCGCGCGAAAGATAGGGAACACGCTTGCCTCTTCAGGCGTCCGATCTCCAGAGACAGGCAATTTCCGAGGCAGGATCCGTTCGCCGCCCTATCCATGACACCGGGGCGATGGCCGTCCCTCGTGTGGCCGATCTGGTTCTCTGAAGCGGCTGTGCAGCAATCGCCGTGGTGTCGATGGCCTTGAGGCTCTGGGCGGCACCAGAGGGCACGACATATCGGACACGGCAACGGCATTGCTTGATATATGCAGTCCATCCAGACCCTGGACGGCAGACCCGCACCTCATCGCGCCGGCAAGACCTTCCTGACATATTCCCTCGCCAGTCTGAGGGCGCCCCTAACGTGGTCCTCAAGCCTGCGGTCCTTCCTCCGTCTCAACCATATCAGCACCAGCGCCAATATCATCGCATCAACGGCAAGATGCTTGACCACAATCCACAACGCCCATGCAACCCAGGCACTCACACTCCGTTCTCTCCTTGACCGCCACTCCCGGCCACTAGTTATCTGCTCCCTCAGCGCCGCAATCTCCGCCGACAACCTCACAATCGCCCTCTCCATCTTCTTACTCCACTTATCCCCCCTCTTAACAAACCCCCCTCCCTCTTCCTCTTCTTCATCCTCCTCATCCTCTTCCCCGCCTAACCGCCTGACACTCTCCTTATCCTCCTCACTCATAGGACTGAGCACCCTCAACGGCGGCGGCGCGTCCACCTCGCCCAGCGGCCTAGGCTCCCTAAACATCCTCCTCCCCCCCTTACCGGGCGTCGGGGAACCCCCCGATCCCCCGCTAGTACCACCACCACCACCACCGCCTCCACCACTACTGCTGCTGCCGCCGGGATTCCCCTTGATCTGGTTCCACACAAACTCCAGCTCGCTCACCAGCTCCAGCGCGCTCGGCGTCGTCGCGAACCGGTGTATCGTCTCGATCAGCGCCTCGATGTACCGCCTCTTGGCCTCGGTCCGGCTCAGCCCGCGCTGCGAGTTCCACGCGTCCCACTTGTCCTGCTCCCGCCTGAGGTCCTCGGCCGCCGACGCGGCCGGGCCGGAGAAGGAGGAGGCCGAGGCGGAGGTGGGCCGCTCCATGACGCCGTCCACGTCGCCCTCCATCGCCTGCTTGTAGAGGCCGTAGAGCCGCATCCGGTCGGCCGGGGGCGGGCGCGTGGCGCCCGTCTTGGGGATCTTCTTGACGGTGTTGAGGGCGTGGACGAAGACGCGGTCTGAGAGATCCCCAGGAAGAAGGGGACCTGGTTAGTATGGCTGTTTGGCGCGGGAAGAGGGAAGGGATAGAAGGGGTAAGGACTACTAACCCACTGAGTCCGCCATCTTGGAAGGTCGTTTATCCTGTTCTCCCCGGCCAATGCCGTTTTATCGAGGTATCGCGTGGGGAAAGCTCTGCGGACGCGCCGGGATGTACGACGGGACGGGTTGAGAGCCGAGATGTAAGCTGGGGACCAAATCTGACTGCAGCTGAGTGAGATCGGACAGAGGACGGAGGCGATAAGTTATCGCTAAGACGGAAATCACTAAGAAGGAAAAGCGGGATCTTGTCAACGGTCTAGGATAGGTCCAAACATAGCAGAAGGATGAAGAGCATGTTGTCATTGTCTTGTAGCTTTCCCCAGGTTCGGGTGACCCGTCTTGCCTCGGCGCAAGTACGCGAGGGTCTTGGGCCCACCCCACTGCCGTTCGGAATGACAGGGGCCCTGAACATCATATCCGAGCGAGCGGGATTGCCTGTAGTAGCCGGGGATTAATTGTTTTTTTTTGGGGGGGGGAGGGGGGAAATACGAAGTAGAGACATGTGAACCCGTCATCCAGAACTGTGGTCCGTGAGTGTCGGACCACAGACCGCTTCTAGTACCTGCATTGAATTATTCTAAAGGTATACTAGACTAGCAGCGATTATCATGTGCATATGCTTCTTTCCCACGCGGACATCCAGTCTACTCCTCCTTCCTCTGCGCCTCCAGCGCAGCCATGTGCGCCCTCTTCCTCTCGACGTACACCTGAATCAGCTTCTTGTTGTCCATCGCGCACTGCGCGGCCTTGTGTCCCGCCTCGCTCTTGCTGGCCGCCGTGCCCCAGCCCAGCAACTTGTTCGTCTCTCCCCACCCGTCGAGATACACATTGACCGTGTACAGCGGGGCGCGCGTACTTTTGTTGATCTTCGGTTTCGGCCCGCCCGGTGCATCCTCATACCTCAGCTTGATGCCCTTAGCCACGACAAGGTTGGCGAGCTGATTCTTCGGAGGAAGCTCGGTGGCCTTCCTCTGGAGGGTCTCAGCTTCCCGGATTTCCTTCGCGATGGTGCCTGCCCACAGGGTCTTGAGCCAGGCGGCTGCGCGCGCGAAGCCGGATGTCGGGTCCGAGAGGACCACGGCCCCAACGTAGGCTTCGAAGAGGTCGGCCAGCACCTTGCTGCGCTCCTTGTCCTTGACTGCGGTGCCGCCCGGCCGGCCACCCAGGTCGAACTCTGCCGGGAAGTTGGCGCGCTTGTGGAATCCGTAGTGCAGGGAGTAGTTACAGAGAGTCATGTTCTTGACCAGCAGCTCGCGGAGCTGGGAAGACTTGCCTGGCGAGAGGGTGGGAAAGGTGGCGTAGATGAGGCTGCAGGATATTACGTAGAGATACGAGTCGCCTATCCACTCCAGGCGCTCGTAGTTCATGTCTGTCGGGCGCAAAGCCCGGCCTGGGTGGGTGAAGGCCGCCGTTTCTAGGACGGGATCGAGGACTGGTGGGAGTGGCGGGAGGGACGAGGGTATATCGTCAACAGTCCATTTCCTCAGGTTGTTTGGGGCGTGGGATTGGACTTCTCTTAGTGAGCTATCCTGTGGCAGTCGTCGAAACCCCTCCTGCTTGTTTGCAGAAGTATCCTCTGTCGCTGTGTCTGCGGCTGGAGGCTGTGGTTGGGGCTCCTCCTCTTCCGCCAGCGCTCTGAGCGCAGGCAGGAAGTGAAGAAGCGATCTGCTTAAGGACTTGAGGTCGCGTCTCGTGCTTGGCTCTAAATTGGCAAGCTTAAGCGGCCCGTTCTTCAGATCTGCATCCGTATCCAGAGCTTCGACGTTGGCGACGGCGCTCATCAGGGTGTTGACAGCTTGCTCGACATCTTGGGCAGTCGTCTTTGCTCGCTTCTGGTCTCTGGGCGCATCAGGAGATGCAATCTCCGAATGAGGTCGTTTTGTCATGCTGTTGGATATGCTGTGATATCTATCATCTCAAGACTCAAAAGACGAGACGAG
>Ga0209127_100212_pt1 | contig 21006 bp, 13 predicted proteins | sample LakSupMetagenome_FD_187469 | JGI IMG/M metagenome (GOLD analysis project Ga0209127, IMG submission 187469) | Freshwater microbial communities from Lake Superior, Canada - Sta WM archaea (SPAdes) (version 2) | ecosystem: Environmental > Aquatic > Freshwater > Lake | place: Lake Superior, Canada...
CCCCGCCTGCACCCCCTCGAACCCCTCGAACCGGCTCCCCCTCCCCCACCCGAAGTCGTCCACCACGAACCTCTCCACCCCCGCCGCCGCAGCCGCGTCGACCATGACCCCCTGGAGATGCACCCCGGCTGGTCCCACGACGCAGACGGCCGCTTGGTGACCCTGCAACGCGACCGTGAGACTGGGGAGGTCGTAGACCGTCTTGACGACGCGGAGGGTGGGAGGAAAGGTTGAGAAGGAGGAGGAGGAGGAGGTTGAGTCGAGGCGGGAGATGGCTGTTACTTCGAAGCCGGCGGCGAGCAGGGCGTGGGTGATGGGCTTGCCGAAGTTGCCACTTGCCTGAAGGGGAAGGGTGAGGTTAGTAAATGGTCGGAGGGTGGATGAGGGGGAAAGGGGGGAACGTACGCCGAGGACGGCTACCCTGTGGATGGACATGGTGGAGATGCACTGTGGTCGAGGTGTATTGGGAGGGAAGGTTCTCAAGAGAGTTGCTGGTGCGGGTGAGAGACTCATATAGGGAGGGGGTGTGCATTCGAGTTGGCGGAGATCCGCCAGCCCCGTGCCGCAATTGAGACGTGTCGGATGGACGTCTAGCTAGCTCTGGAATAATAGATTATGCGCGACGATACAAAGCGATTGTGAGAGGAGGCTTGAGATATTCGTCGTGAATATCGCTGCAAATGTGGAGGAGGCCCAAGTGTTCAGATCTCATAACGCTGAATGCTTCGGATGTCACTTCCTTGTGCTTCATTCATATAGCAGCACAATATCAACGTGTACTCTTTCTAGTCCATCAAATCCGCAGGTCTCAGTAAACTAGTATACACAGTTCTGGGGTGACTTTACTCTCGCCTCCCCGTCCGGGAAGCAATCCCACCTGCAGAAGCCTGTCCACGAGCCATGATAATGAACATGAAGCCACAGCCTCAGCTCTGCGTCTCAACTCTCAAGCAACCTCTTTCCCGAGCCGCTCCAACTCCTCCCTTATAAACTCCCCAGCATTGACCATCTCCGTACTGCCATACACCACCCGCCTCCTCGCCCTGTCCCCGGTGGTCGTCCGCGCAACCCACTCCTGCAAGTTCCCGTATTCGTCCATGCTCCCCCCGCCCACGGTAAACACCACCGCCTCCGCGAACCCCTGCCTCCTCTGCCCAAAGCTAGCCGCCATCCCTGCGCCTCCTCCTCCCACGCCGGGCAGCCCGCCCGGCGTCGGCGTCACGTGTCCCGCCCTCACCGCGGACGGGGGGGGCATCGTACCCCGCGCGTTGGCGGACCGCGGGTCGAAGTAGAGGTAGTTCTCCGTCTTGGCGATGGCGGACGACGAGGCGGCCGAGGGGTCCATGATCGACTCGACGATCTTGGTGATAGTCAGGTCCTTGTTCGCCGGCAGGAAGTTCTTGATGCCGCCGATGAGGGAGTCGAAGTTGGCCGTCAGGGCGGTGGTGGGCACCCCGGTCTCCTTGAGGCGGTCGGTGAGGCGGGTGGAGATGGCCGAGAAGCGGTGGAAGAGGTCGGTTGAGCCGGATTGTTGCTGCGACGAGGAAGAGGTGTTGACTGTGGTAAGTTGCGTCATTTTTGCTGTTGCGCGGACTCTGCAGAAGGCATTATTAGTTGGGGGCCTCAAAAAAGCAGGAGACTGTGGAAACTTACTGTCTGACATATGACAGACTTGCACTGTCTACACCAGCAGCCTGAAGAGCCTCCTCAAACTGGTTCCAGTCCGCTCTACTGATCTCCTGCTCCGTGCTGATATACCAGATGATGAACAGTCGCAACTTGTCGATCGGCTCCTTGCCCTTGTCTGCGTCCTTGATGAGGTCTAGCATCTGCGCCTTCGTCTGCTTCGAGACATTCTCCTCCAACTGGAAGTAGTTGTCCAGCTGCCGGTTCTTGATACCGTTCAGGAGCGCCGCCAGAATGTTCATGTGCATATCTAGCGTCGCCTTCCGCTCCCGGAGCTCTGGTAGTAGCGTGATGGCCGCCTTGAGGTGCTGTGCACTGGCGCTTGTGTCATTCTGCAAGTCGTCCAGGTCGGTCACGCCCGTCTTCTTGGTGATTGCCGCCACATCCTCCTTATACCGGGTCAGTTCCGCGTCGATGTCCTCCGCCACCTGTGGGAAGGGGACGCCGGCGTTCTTTTGCCAGAAGAAGTCGTTTGCGGTGAGGTCGTACGTCTTCTTTGTGACGCCCTTGGCCGGGTTGTTCTCGTCGATAGGCGTTTCGATGGTGATTCTGTTCAACTTCATGTTGAGGACGTCGTGGACTAGGGACTGGTACGTCCAGGAATGAGAAAGCATGGGTATCAGATCAACATTGCGGTCGAGTATTATCAGAACGGGGCGAGACGTCGGCGTCGCGACGGTTGACGAAGTCGGACGCGCACCGGAGAACAGATTGTCCTTGGAGTTGAGGATGTGGTCGCGAAGCTTGCGGTCGAGCTTGGCCGAGATCATTTCGGCGGCCGCATCCTTTGGACACCGTATGATAGGGATGACGCCCATGGTCACGATGACGCTGAACAGTCCGCTCACGATCCTGTCAATCACGAGGTCCAACTCGTCGTCTTGGGTCTTGCCGCTGTTCAGCGCCCAGTATGTATGCTCCTTGTACATCCCTAGATTAAATAGGTCGGGTTCCGACACAATGAAGTTCAGATACTGGTCGTACACCCGGGCTATTTGCTCCGAGGTTCCTGCCGTAGCGGTCTGTGTAGCGAAGTCTTCGAGGAGCGGCCGTGGTATCGAGGATGTGAAGTTGATGTATGCGGGAGAATACAGGCCCTTTTGGAGGTCGTTGGTGATGCTCTGGAGGTTCTGCGCTGTCGGTTCTAGTAGGTAGATGACCGGTACGTCTGGAATGGGATGTCGAGGGGAGGATATGTGCCTTTTCGATTCCGTCAGTAGTGCGGACGTCCACTTCGCGCCATGTTCCCAACTCACATGTGCATCGTGATTCCCATCGACCGCAGATCGCTCACGCGGAGGACACTGCTGATGACATCGCGGCCGAGGTCGTCGAAGACCAGGACCTTCCAGATGGGCTCGCCCTCGGCGGTCAGGATCGGGGCTGACGAGGCCAAAGTGCCATTCGCATGTGGTTCCTCATTCTCGTTCGCGTTGACCGTTTCGTTCAAGTTGAGCAGCTTCTTTATGGAGGCTGCGAAGGACAGAGTCAGCACCTTGACCATAGTCCAGTGGGTTTGGCTCTGCTGGGTCAGGGTAGCCTACCGATCTGCTTGTCGCGCAGACTGTTGCCCTTCGACGCCATCGCTATGGCAGATACTGTGGCTGGGCAGGTAGCTCCAGAGGCTTGATTCAAGACCGCTCCTGGGTGCTAGAGCATTCTACACCTCCAGGCGCATGTACTTCGTGGTCGGTGCACAGCTAGCTAAGTGCAGGGTGGGGGGAAGATTCTCTGCGGTTTGTCAAGATAATTGCTGTTGCTTGAGGAATGGCCGGACTGATCAGAACTCGTAGCTGGTTGACAGATCGACTAAGTAATTTGTAGTTCTGGCCTCCCGGCTTTGCGCTGCTGTTACAACTTATGGACAGATGTACTCTCTCGATAATGTTGACGGAAGGCTAGCATCCCAGCATGTGGTTCGTTGAGAGGTACGTACCTTTCACGCACATGCTTGAAGCCAATCACTGCCGACTTGAGCTGGGCCCCGATGCTGGGTGTGCCCGTGCTAGGCACACAGCTGCTTCATTGCTCTTACCCCCCTAGACTGTCCCTCCTTTGCCAGACGCCAGCCGGCCCATTTCTGGCCGTCTGCAGCGAAACAGAGCCGCGACCTGGCGAATGACGAACTGCCACTTTCTCTTCCAGCCAACTTTGAATTCCCTTTCCCTCTCTCCATCAACATCCTCTGCTGCAAGTTCATAAATAGATGGCAGTATTCATCAACCACGAACGTCACCGATCCTAGATCTGGTTGTGAATACCCGTGGAGGCTGCTTAATACCCAGTCCTGATTGATTTATTTGCAGCTTAGAACGGGCCTTTAATCGTCGTCGACTTTGTCTTCTCTTTGTCTCGGCTGCGGTCGCATCTTAACACTGAACTCTCTCCTTCCGATACGTCTCTCCGACCCCTAAACTTCCTTTCCGACCACTCGCACACGATGCTGTAACGAACTCTACGACTCTCGATACCCTGTGACGGATGCCATGAAGTGTGCTTCGCGTGAAATAGGAGGGATAATAAACGCTGTGGGATTCGGATCTTAACTGAAAGGGTATGCATGCAAAAACCTCCCGTCCTTCCCCCTAAACCACGACTCCGCAACATCCAGCGTATGCCTATAACTCTATCTCCTGTCGATCGTGTCGTCTGGTATCTGGCGCACATTATCTGCGAGACGGATGACTCTTGACTGCGCATGGCGATAGTGTCTAAGCTCGTGAGTGGCAGCTCGCTCTTCTGCAGAAACACTCAAATGCCTCCCTGAAGGGCAAGAGCAGAGCGTATGTATCGATCAAGGAGAGCAACACGACCAGTATGTGCGCGTGTGTCTTGAGAAAACAGAAGCAAACGGGCCCCAGCAGGAACGCCAATACTGCTCTCTGGAAATGGGAGCGATGGCCAGCAAAAGGACATCTGCATCATCTTGTTTTGCATCAAATCCAACACCCTGCTGTTGCCCTTAAAATTTTATCCCCTGGAATTCGACCATAGAAAGCCCAGCGGAAACAACAGCACAGCAGGTGTGGGCAGCGCAAGAGCTGGCAAGTGTTCTGGGGATCTTCAGGCTGTGTTCCAGGAGCGGGTCGGCGCTTGGCCCCGTGTTCTGCAGCTCAGACAGGGACATGTTCCTGCTGTTCTCCATCCCCTCTCAGCCCACCAACACTGAGCAGCTCAACTCGCAACGTTCGATGCAGAATGGCGAATCTGCTGGTTTATATTGGGATTCAACCCCTGAGAGGGCGGCCAGTCTATGAAGAAGAACTTTTAGACAACCAAGACTGCACTCACAAGCCCCCAAGCCCCAGTGCCGCACATAGTCGATTATAATGCGGCATCAATGGCGCCTCTCCCAGCATGGAGTCAGGGACGAACACCAAGGACCCAGGCCAGCCAGCAACAAACGACTCTGTTGCGATGCCCAGAGCAGCCTTATTCATTCCTCGCTCGTCAGCACTCCCTCCGAATTTCGCCACGGGCCCGATCTAGCTCTCCGGGAAGAGAGCCCACGCTCGGAGCACACAGATACCAGCTTGATCGCCTAACCCAGGATCAGGTGTCGTGGACATCGCTTGTTGTTGTTGCTCTCCATTGATCCATTCAAGGGCCGTTTTGCTGTTGTGCACAATCGAGTGTGGAGTCCAGTAGCTGATCTGTTTCGACTCTAGATTGAAGACACTAGACCCCTTTGGGCCTAGCATCATCCACGCTTTCGTCCATCAACCTTTGTGGGCCTCCGACACACGTTTTCAGGGACCAAGACTTCAAACACCTCGTTTTCGCAATAATTATTCTTCAATCCGCTTCACTTCACTCGACAGTTGCATCACACCAACTCCCTCAACAATTGGTCGCAGGATCACAACTGGAGTTCAGCTTGATGATTTGAAGCCTCTGTCTGACCTCGGATGAGTGAAAGGCTTCAGGCACCAGTTCTTCCCTTGTCAGCTCGATCTGATCTTTGTCACGATCTTTGTTGGCGGACTGGTATGTTCAAAAATCCATTCTGTTGCATCGTTATAAGTGGAAACACTAATAAACGTCAGCATTCGTTCCACGTGATCCCCCTTTTCGTATCTTTGTTGTGTGGTGAGCCGTCGCCCAACATGGACCATTCCCAGATCAATGGATCTAATGGCTTCGGCTACGACTCCTCCGCCTGGGCGCAGAGCATGAACGTCGACCAGGTCGATCCAGGCTTCTTTTTCGGCGGGGATGATCATGCAGCGGTAGGCCACCAAGGATATGGTGCCCCTATTCAGGCTCCCGCAACATATCCTCAGAACCAGAGCCATATCGGTGCTTATGGCTCAGGATACCAGTCTCAGGGATTTGATCAATACCAACAGTTCCCTCAGACGACCAACATCGAACACAATACCCCTCTCCAGAACAGTCATCATCATGCTCAAGGGGCTGATCTCCTGAACGGCTACCCTCATGCGTACGACACAAGACACAGCATATCACCAGCCGCGCAGCAGCTTGGCTATTCTGCACCTCGTGTCGCCTCGCCCTATCAGCTGCAACACCCTGCTGCTGGCCATGGCATGGATGGCTATAACGATCCGCGCTCGACAAGCATCGGCTTCGTCCAGAACGGAGCGCCACAGCAGCCGATAGCCGCTCTCCCACAGAACCAGCAGCCGCAGTTCTTCAACCACCCCCATGCACAGCAGCAAGCTGGCCTTCCTGTCCAACAGCAACGGGTGTCTACTCCACAGCAGCAGGCGCAACAGCAGGCTCAAAAGCAGGCTCAACAGCAGGCTCCCGGTCCGCCTTTGTATGCCCAGGCTCAGCAGCAACAGTCGATTCCGTTTCAGCAGCAAAAGCAACTTCAGGCCCAGCATGTTCAGCCCCAACAACAACAACTTCGTGTCCCAGCCCAGCAGCAGCAGCATGTGCTCGCTCAGGTATACCAACCCCAGCAGGTTGGCCAACAGCCCATGACCGTACAGCAGCAGCAATCAACTCAACCGCTTCCTCAGTCTTCAGTCGCACGTTATATGCCAGCCAATACATCCTCGGCCACAGCCAGTTCCACCACGTTTTCTCCCCAGCAACACCATCCGGGGTTGGCTGTCCCTGATAGACTTCTCAAGACGACGGGCACTTCCATTGTTCCGACCAACTCTGAGCGATGGACTGGTATGCATCATGCTTTTGTCTCCGACACACCAGAAGATGCATCAGTCAAGTTCTCCAACGAGACGCTGATGCCTGTATTCGCAAGGACGGAGCGTCGTCGACTATTCAAGGAGCGGCCTCTGCTGATTCCCGCCGAGGCAATGGGCAGATATATGGACAGTCTGAAGGCCATCGCTAGCGATGATCCGCAAGCTGGGATCAAGCATCGGACCCGGCGCCTGGCCTTGGAGTATGACCTGCAGCGTGTTGGCGGTCTTGACCGCGATGCACTTGACACATATGACAAGATTCCCAAGTCAGGTCCCAGCAAGTTCCAGGCCGAGGCTAGGAAGAGGGGTTTCGAATACCCGCCTCTGGCGCCCCAGAGCTCGATCTCGGAACTGGACCTCTTGGAAATGAGGACCACTGCCATGCTCGACCTTCCGGCGACCTGGACGCCTGACGCTAGCTTGGTGCAACAGGTGGCGGCCGACTTTGCCGAGTTTTTGTTCCAGGTAGTCAGGGAACTCAGGCAACTGCCCGAGTACAAGGAACTCTTGAACGCGATCAAGGCCAGCAAAGGCAAAGGCGGAGCGTCGTCTCAGGACTCGGCGCGGAGCAGTAAGCTGAGAGCAGTAAATGACAAGGGCCGCGAGAGGGTGCGGCGCGTGGTTGCCACGGCTCTCCAAGTGGCTGATGATCGCGTCCTTGCAGTCCTGAGTCCGGCCCGCATTGCGATACCGTTCCAGACCGTCATCAACCTGTTCAACACGGGCGATATCAACGCTCCTTTGACCAAGGCGCTTCTTGATTTTGCGGGACGCCTTCCGTTCCTGGATGATTCGCTGATTGAAGGGTTCAAGTGGGACAAGCTTCTGGCGAGACTGGAAGACGGAGGCGATGACCATGTCAAGGCGGCGGTGCGCAAAATCAAGGACATTGTGAAGAGTAATGAGGGGAAGCCACCAATATACCCGAAGCAGGCAAGCGCTCCAGCTGCAAACGGTGACGGGCCATCGAAAACAACATCTGCGAAGGTGAATGCGGCAGCTTCTGCGAACGGCGCAGCAAAGGTATCCACGGGTGCTCCGACGTCCAAGCGGCCCCGTAAGGACGACGACGATGGTGAGGGAAGGGTGACAAAGAAGGCAGCCACCGGAGCCATCTCGTCGCAAGTGCCTGCCTCACAGTCATCTCAGAACTCGGCGAAGCCTACAACAACAACAACAACAACAACAACAACAACAACAACAACAACAACTACGAGTCAACCAAAGACGGCTTCCACCACAATTCTGAATGCGCTGAAAGCACGTGCTTCGACAGGCTCTTTGCCCGGCAAGTCTCGACCAGCCACAAAGGCTGCGTCGAAGTCAGAAGCGGTGAAACCTGAGCGGACCGATTCAGAGACTAAACCTTCAGGCAATACACAAGCTCAAACGTCCAGCACCTCAAAACCCGAGGTTTCCAAGTTACCAGCCACCAACAACACCGCAACTCCATCAAGCGAACCACGCAAGATGCCTCCCAACCTGAAGAAAGAGGACATCAAGCCCGAGCCTTCGCGCTCTGGCAGCAGCTTCGCCGCGTTGATGTCTGAGATCGAGAAACCCAAGGCCGTCAAGCGACCTGCTCCCTCCCCCGAGAAGACGGAGGCGCCCATCGACGAGACCGATGAAGAACGTAAACGCCGCCTCCGGAAAGAGAAGCGCCGCCGCCTTGGCCTCCGTGTCTCGTTCAAGTCCGAGCCGGAGCTCACGGCCGTGCGCATCTTTCACAAGGAGGAGGCCGAGGACGAGGAGCGGGACAACCACATGATTCGCGATGCCAACGATGACAAAGCCGAGGGTCGACTTCTCAAAGCTAGTCGTTCCAGCCAGATCGACATCAACCACGAGTGGGAGGAGCCGGTCTTGGTCGACTTCAGTACCATCCCGGAGGAGCAGCGCGAGAAGACTTATGCCACTCGCGGCGGGAACATCAAGGTCGAGACGGATCAGCAGAAGGTTCTGGCTGAGAAGGAGATGACCGAGGTCATGGTTGTCTACACCGACAGTGCCGACATTCCGCCCTCGGCTTCATCGCCCCGTCCCGAGACTGAGATGGATTTCGAGCCATCCGGAGTTGTTGCACCAGGTGATCCGAATCTTGCCGCCCGAGCGGCGTTGTTTATGACATGCGGCCCTCATGGAAGCCTTGATCTACTACTGAAGCGGCAGAAAGCCGCCACCACTTCGGCTGCCGCCATGCTCGTCAACAAAGTACAGGCTGCAGCTCCCTACCAGAGCTTCGACGACCCACAGGCCCGCCAGGCTAAGGGTGAGCAAGTCCTCAAGGCACTCAACAGCGCCGCAGCACGCAACTACGTCGACCCGGAGCCCCCGCATCCCCAGCTCGGTAAGATCCGTCGCGACTATGCCGACCCGGCTATTCAGGCTGCCTCGAAGTACCTGGAGTCCATCGTCGGCCAGCTAGCCAGTTTACCTGCTCCCCCTCAGGAGCCGCCCAAGTGGCAGCAGGACCCTGCTCGTCGCGAGGAGTGGATCAAGGGGTTTAACAACGACAAACGTGCCGAGGAGGCTGCTCGACAGGCTGCCCAGCAGTCTGCTATGCTGAGCTACAACCCTCCCGCTCAGGCAGCTCAAGACCCCTACGCCCAGTACTACGCCCAGCTCCAGGCCGCGCAGTCAGGCAATCAACAGCAGCAACCCCAGGATCCTCTGGCCGCGACCCTCGCCGCCCTCCAGTCGACCGGTCAACCCGCTCAAGCCGCCCAGCCCGATCCCCTGCAGGCCCTCATGGCCGCCTTCGGCAACCAGCAGCAAGCTCCGGCCGTGGACCCGAACCAGGCCCTCCAGCTAGCCATGTGGGCAGCCGCTACTGGCGGCCAGCAGCCACCATCGGCAGCGCAATTCCTGAACCCGACCCAGACCGCCTACGGTCAGGACAACAACAACAACAACAACAACAACCGCGATGATGCCAGCGGCGAGCACCGCAACCGCGATCGCGACCGTGGTGGCCGTCGTGGTGGAAAGGATGGAGCCGGACGCAGCGGCGATGACGAACATCTGCGTGGTATCAACCGCTCGTTGATCGGTACCAAGCCGTGCACTTTCTGGGCGCGGGGGAACTGTAATCGTGGGGACAAGTGTACTTTCCGCCATGGCTGAAACCGCAGTGCAGTGTGTGTCAAGCGATGTGTGTGCATAGCGCGGTGAAACTGCCAATGGTGGGTGTGTGTGTACGAGTAGCATGGAAAGAGGCGTTCTGGGCAGGTGAATAAGGCAGTGTACCAGGTATCGAGCGACTCAAGACGGAATAGAGGGAGGAAGGTCTTTATAAGTTATTATCAATGTTTTTATCAGAGCGCAGAGCATGGAGGCGTGAGCTGTTCGCGCCGTGCCGGTGCTGAGATGCGCATGTGGCAATCATTTTTAGACAGAGGAAAGCCTTGCTTTACATTTGAGAAACCTTTTACGTGATGTTAGGCCATTGGTACAGTGTGTTGCATTCAACTTATGGACGGTATGGCCGGACGTCCCATTCTGCCCTTTCACAGCACGTCATTGCCCCCTTGAACCCTGACTTCAGTACCAAGACCGTGCTCGTCCAGGTAATGCATCTAATATGTCGCATATCGCTTTCTATATCTTCGCCTTCGCCTTGCCCACCAGCTTGACAGGCACCTTCGGATGCCCCCCATCCAACTCCAACCCGGTAACCCTCTCCAGCTCCTCCACGGCCTCAAATGCCCTCCCAAGATGCACCTTGAACGTCCTGAAACCAGCCTTCTTACCCGCCTTCAGATTCTCCCCGATATCATCAAAGAACAGCACGTCCTCCGCCTTCACCCCGTCCTTCCACCCACTCCTCCTCCCCCGCTCCGTATCCGCGTTCTTCCGCGCAAACTCATCGACTTGTTTTAAGGCGAGGGCGTATATCCTCGGATCCGGTTTTCGGAGGCCTACGTGCGCCGAGCTGACAAAGACATCAAACAGCGACCTGACGGGGTCGTCCAGGAACTCTCTCCGCGAATAAGGATGGTCCGGGGGGAAGATGACGGTGTTGCTCAGCGCCGCGAGGATGAACCTGCCGTCTTCCCTCAGCTTCTTAAGGGCCGGGTACATCCACGGGTCGGGGGCCTGCGAGGCGGCCATCATGTCAAAGAAGAGCCACTCGCCGTCTATCTTGGGAAGGGGCGGCACCTCCTTGGGGAGGGAAGGGTCCTTGGCCGCCTGGGAGGCGTAGAAGGCCTCCCAGCGGGACTGGTCGTGCAGGTCGGCGTTGAAGCCGGCGAAGTAGGCGGCGTCCATGGGGATCTGGCCCGTCTCCAGCTTGTGCCAGAAGCCGTTCGGGGCGGTGCGGGAGATGGAGTAGTTTATCCAGCCCGGGGGGATGTTGTGGGCGAGCTCGTAGTCTAGGATGGATTGGAAGGGGGACACGACCTGGAGTGTGTGTTAGAGAGGGCTTAAGCTGGTGTGAAGCGAGGTGCCACTTACACAGACACCTCCTATGTCGAAGAGTAAGACTTTGGGTTGTGATGATGAGGTTGCCATGATGTCGTCAATCGTGCCCAGGATGTACTCTATTGGAGATTCCTCACTGGTCATTTTGGTTCTGTATACAAGTTTGAAGGTCTATAGACTACATCTACATCCCCCCTCACCGCGTCCTGGTTGCCGGAGTCAACACCGGGAGCCGCGATCCGCACCTTGAACCTCGGCACCCACTGTTGGATCCTTACTCCTTAGGCGGCGCTTCCTAATTTATGGGGAAGCTGAGCACGGTCACGTGAGAGGCTGTCGTCGCCCACCGTGGCCCGTGCTCGTCACCGACCTTCCTTGCGTTTACCTGGGTGGGCTCCGACATTTTAGGGCTGCGGGGCAATTCTCGAGCACACGATTTCGAAATTTTGGCGTGAGCTTTCCAATTCAACATCCCGACCATCACCACCACCAATTCCAGACGTCGTGTGCTGTGCCAGTCGCCCAGCAAATACCGTCACGATGGTAAGTTACGAATAGTCCCTCAGTGCGCCCTCAGTGGCTGTACCTTCTGGGTTCGAGATTCTCGGATCTCGAATCTTTTCCGCACGAGAGTCAATGCAAGATGCTTCGGATGGCGGACAAAAATTGTCTGAAGCGATAATTGCTGACTCGGGGTTTTCTTGATTGCAGGTCTACCACAAGCTGGTGAAGAACAGCGCGTACTACAGGTGAGTGTCCTCTTCATACTTTGCGAAAGCTGGTTTCTGGGGGTCAGTGAGTGCTGACGGACATTTCTCGAACAGCCGCTTCCAGACCAAGTACAAGCGGAGAAGGTCCGGCAAGACCGACTACTACGCCCGCAAGAGGCTCATCACCCAGGCCAAGAACAAGTACAATGCACCCAAGTACCGCCTGGTGGTCCGCTTCACCAACCGCGACATCATCATGCAAATCGTGACCTCGGAGATCAGCGGCGACAAGGTCTTCTGCTCCGCCTACGCCCACGAGCTCAGGGCCTACGGCATCGAGCACGGCCTCACCAACTGGGCTGCCGCCTACGCCACCGGTCTGCTCATTGCCCGCCGTGTCCTCAAGAAGCTCGGCCTCGACGAGGACTTCACCGGTGTCGAGGAGGCTGATGGCGAGTACACCCTCACCGAGGCCGCCGAGACCGACGACGGCGAGCGCCGCCCCTTCAAGGCCCACCTCGACGTTGGCCTCGCCCGCACTTCGACTGGTGCCCGTGTCTTCGGCGCCATGAAGGGTGCCTCCGACGGCGGCATCCTCATCCCCCACTCCGAGAACCGCTTCCCCGGCTACGACATGGAGAGCAAGGAGCTCGACGCCGAGACCCTCAAGAGGTACATCTTCGGCGGCCACGTCGCTGAGTACATGGAGACCCTCGCCGACGATGATGAGGAGCGCTACAAGTCGCAGTTCGGCAAGTACGTTGAGGACGATATTGAGGCCGACGGTCTGGAGGACCTCTACGCCGAGGCCCACAAGGCCATCCGCGAGGACCCCTTCAAGAAGGTTGAGAGCGACGCGCCCAAGAAGACCAAGGAGGAATGGAAGGCCGAGTCCCTGAAGTACAAGGCCAAGAAGCTCACCCTTGCCGAGCGCAAGGAGAAGGTCAAGGCCAGGATCGCCGAGCTCCGCGCCGAGTAGACTGTTGGTTTGGCTTTTCTAAGGGATTTGGTCTGATAGCACAACGGGTTCACGACTTCACTTGTTTTCTCCGGGAGTTTCGTGCACAGGGATGGTTACATGACCAGGGCTCACCAAAAGAGAAATCAATCCATGTTTCTTCCAGGCACAAGTCGCGCCACACGTCCATGAAAAGAATTGTAGCGAGAGAGAACTGCCGTTGTGAGCCAACACCACGTCGCGTCAAACGAGGCAAGTTTGTGTATGCGGAAGTAATACCTGAAGTCGAGCGGTGACTTGATCTGCCGCAACCATCGGATGGCAGTTGAGAGATGAGTCTCGCATTTCGAGATGCAGCAGTGTAGCATTGCGAGCTACTGTCTGGGCAGATGTACGTTTTGTCCAGTAGGAAATCTCGGATGTCAGCACAACTCGAATTTACTAGTGAGCTGCAACTATGAGGTCATCCCCTTCTTACCTTGTCCGGAAAACGATTGCCCGGGCCCAGGCCGTTCTAGCTGGCGACAGAACTAGCGCCGTCTTTCTTGATCTTCGATAAGATCCCAGAAGCCGAGAAGCATCTCTACTTCTGGTAGGAAATCCTGCTAAAGATTTCAGTTGGTACTGGGCGGCAAGACGACTACGACAGGGGCACATGACCTTCAAAATGAACACTTTAGAGTGGTACCTCTCACCCGATGCATGCAGGGTCGTCGAGTCAATTGCAGTGGAACTGCTTGTTGAACGATAGAAGAAGCCCGCAGCCTGGGGCTTTCCACTGGGGCAATGATCTCGTAATCTTCATCTCGTTGCACGGCGCTCTGGGCGGGAACCCGGCCTCGCTCGTGGTTCCTTCCTTCACAGATGCAGAGCCGCTGGTCTCGTGGCCGTGATTGGTGACAGCTGCGCAGTTGCCATCGGCTGTCACTCCGCATTTTCACAGGCCAATCTGGCCGGACGCCTTCCTCGAGGCTCGTGTGCCTTCCATGGACCAATGCAGACTGATGTGACGTCTCTTGGTGTGGAGACCTGGGAGGAGCGAAGGAGAGACGGGATTGTACAACGGCTGAAGGTTTTGGCGCAGACGTCAGTTCGGTGATCGGAGTTCTGGTGAAGATCCTTGGAGGCGCTCCGTGTGCGTTAATAAAGAGAGAACCCACCGTCCGTAGGGTGGCTTCGGGTCAATGCTTTCACCTGTGTACCTTTGCCTTCCTCGCCTCTTTCAGGGTCCTATCATACACTTTTGCCCCATCCGAACCAAGAAGTGCCCTATCATCTTGGGGCCGCTCCCGCTCACCTCAGCTCAGCTGTTACTGCGGACTTACAAAGCTACAACGCTTATTTATCTCTACTTACCTGTGCCGGTACGGGCCATTCTACGAGGCAGCATCCTAGCAAGACGCTGTGCATCAATCCAATCTCAGCTGTGAGCTTGCAGCTTACCACAGAATAGGTGCCGACGATCTGGATCTGCCCCTTGGCTGACTGAGATTCCCGGGCTGGCCTCGCCCATTTTTCCTACCTAGCCCATTTCCGACATCTCACATTGCGGCGGCCTTAGAAATCGATATCGCTCCGACACCTATTCCCCCTCCTCTATCCTCTCGGATATCAACCTCTACTTTTCCTGTCAGCCGCCTAAGAACTATGGCTGCAAGCTTGATCAGCGCATGGCGCCAATGACAGAAACCCGCCATTCTATTTTCTAACAGGCGAAGCCAACCAAGAAGTTGAAGCTGGACCTTATCAGACGAAGAGACCGCACTTGCGCACTCTGGAACTGATACCCTTGCCCTGCTGCCTTTGTCTTGCAGCTGAGGCAGTTACCTCTACGTTTTCCGTTGATAGCTTGCTGCTGCGAGCAGAGGATCCGAAAAGATGGAGCATATCCATGGCATCGATGTGAGCTGGATGACCCACGGAAATGGCAAAGGTACGCAATGGCCCGATCATTCCCCGGTTTATCGCCACATCCTAATCGCAGTGCGACAAGATGATTGTTGGACTGCGCAATGCCGTCCGACAACACCATTTGATATGCGAATGGGAATAAAAGCTAATAAGGGATGCCTTATACTACAGACAAAGCTACGAAGATGGGAGCAACTCGACAGCGCTCATTGTCGCAGCCTCGAGATGCACCATCCAGCCCGGCACCAGCTCCGATCTCGACAACCATTCCCAGTACCAATGGAAACGAGGGCTTAGTCCCTTCTCCTACCACAGCACCAGCTAGTCCGAGGCAAATACCGATTCGACCAAGTTTTACGAGGAGTAACTCCGGTGGCGACAAGACGGGGACATCTCTGGGAACCTCACCCGGGCGACGAGGCTCGTGGTTCTCGAACATTTCGTCCAAGTTCTCGTCAGGCAACACTGCAACCCAGAGTCCGCCGCAGACGAACCACGCACCTGCCAAGCAAGGCGAGATATCTGCTCCGAAAGCGAATCCAGCCAAGAACGCCGTGCTGCAACATGCCTCCAAGTACGACGGCGATGGACCTTACATACCAGCACCGCCCAGGACAGGGCAGGCCGGCATTCTGCACGTCTTCCGGCGGCTGTCCTCATCAAACGGGAGTCTTGCCCCAGCGCTGAAGAGCAATAGCCACGGACTGGTGGAGAGGAAGGTGCTCAACGTCGACCGGCACAGGGAACGGTGTCCGATAGCAGAGCTCAAGCAGTCCAAGCTGCGGCGAGTGGCATTCTACGTCGATGTCGAGATAGCGCCTATGCCGAAATATGCAGAAGGGGCAGGAAAGACGCCTAACGGCATCTGTGCTCCAGGCGATAAGACACAGAAGCGCAGGATTGCCGAGAAAGGCGAAGGCGAAGCCCTCAAACATGCGAAGGCCATCGAGGAGCAAAAAGAGCATGATGGAGAGATCAAAGCCACAGGCGAAGAAGTGCCCAAGGAGCCCAAGTTTGAAGGGTCGGACATCGGACCGGCCGCTGTACCATTAGACAAAAAGGAGAGTGCTGATGACCCGCAGCCAGACAAAGCTGCTGAGACTAAGAGGAAGGAGAAAAAGAAAAAGAGCGAAGAGGAGAGGAAAGCAAGGAAAGAGAAGAAGCGCAAGCTGGCCGAGGCTAATGGCATGATACCAATGGAGATCCGCTATGACAGCGACTCGTCGAGCGGATCGACGCACACAGCAGACAGACCCAAGTCGCCGCAGGTCATGCCGACGACAAACCCAGTCAGGATATACCGCCGGTGTTGCCAGTTGCGAGAAACGCCAATCCTGAAGAAGCTGACGGAGCAGCTCTCCGACCCTGCGAACTGCTCCGGCGAGCCGGGCCTGGTGGAGAAGCTTGACCTGACGGGTTACTGGATGCAACTGGCCGATCTGGTGACGCTGGGCGACTACCTGGCTGTTGTCCCGGTGAAGGAGGTCATACTGGAGAACTGCGGCCTGACAGATGAGGGCCTGCGTGTTATTCTGGCGGGGCTCCTTGCCGCCAGGAAACCGGGCAACAAGAGGAGACGGCACGTCTCGACGACAGACGGGCTGACCTCGCAGAACGGCGTTGTCGAGCGCCTGGTACTGAAGAACAACAAGTTCGGGCCGGAAGGGTGGAAGCACCTGTGTCTCTTTATCTACCTATGCCGGTCGCTCAAGTTTCTGGATATCTCTAGCATACCGTTTCCCAACAGCGCCAAGAAGGAGAATGGCCATGCACCCCAGACCGGGAGGACGACGGCCAAATTTGAACCGTGTCATCTGCTTGCACAGGCAATAGGGGATCGGTTAGGTGGCTCGACACTTTGCTTGCTCAACATGGGTGAGACGGGCATAAACACACCACAGCTGGGAGTTATCATCGACGGCATCATCAAATGCGGCGTGAAGCGGGTTGGTTTGGCGCACAACGACATTGATGCCGAGGGCGTCGAACACATCGCGAGATATCTAAGCAGCGGAAAGTGCGACGGTCTCGATCTCGGCGGCAACGATCTCAGGGAGCATATTGAAGTCTTGGTCGACTCCATACACGAGAACTGCCCCCTCTGGGCTCTCAGCCTGGCCGAGTGTAATCTCAAGCCGGCATCCCTCTGCAAGCTCCTGCCGAAGCTTACCAAGCTGCCTGCTTTCCGCTTCGTCGACCTCTCACACAACCACGAGCTCTTCAGCTCGAACCCTAGCGCGATTCCGGTGCTGAGGAGGTTTGTTTCCTGCAATCCGGAGTGGGATTTTGAGTTGGATACTAACTCCTGCAAAGATATCTGCCCAAGATGCGAAATCTAAAACGCATTCACTTTGCCGACTGTGCCATGTCTTCAGAGCAGGCCATCGCCCTGGCCGAGATCATCCCCGAGATACCGGGTCTAGCCCACATCAGCTTCATGGAGAACCCTGATATCGCCCGTCTCACCGACACCAAGACGGAAGAAGGGCAGGAAGAAGCCTGCGCCCTCTTCGCCTCGCTGCTCGCCGCAACCAGGGTGTCGAAGAGCCTCGTTTGCGTCGATATCGAGGTGCCGAGCGAGCAGTCAAGCGACCTCGTAAAGGCCCTAGCCAAACAAGTCGTGGCCCACTGCCTAGCGAACCTGGAGCGCCTCCCTGTCTCCGAACTCACGGCCACAGCCCTCGCGCAGAATGACATATCCTCGGCGCGAAACGATCCAGAGTACCCAGACGTGCTCCAGCACCTCGTGGGCCGCGACAGTCAAGATCTCGCCGGACATGACAGCGACGTGGACACGGCACCCGACGACGACTACGTCATTGGCGGTACCGGTGTCGTCAAGGCTCTTGCGTGCTGTCTGAACAACAGAGGCGACGAGTCGCGGCGTCAGTCGGGCGAGTTCATCCGCGACGTCGAGAGCGGCATCGCCACGCCCGCCAGAGCGGACATGCCGGCCGGCAAGGCGAAGGACATGTCCAAGCATCTACTACTCAGCGCGCGGAAGATTCGTCTACGGCTACAGCCTGCCATCACCAAAGCCCGGGCCGCCAGGGACGACACCCATGCTTATCGTGAGTCTTTTGCCCTGTCTCGATCCTCTTCGAATTTCATAGACTAACCCATCCCAGATCGCCTCCTCTTCCTGGACAACACTCTAAAAGGCATAATCAAGCGCTTCGAAGACGAATTCCCGGATACTCGCGAGCAGCCCTCGTCTCCCGATGCCGAAATGCCAACCATCCACCTCTCCGCCAGTCAAACATCCGCAGACCTCTTCCCGCCCACCGCTGGCTCAGACGTGGAAGATGAGCCCGAGGCCTTCAGCATCAAGCCCCCGCTCTCCCGGTCCAACAGCATCGTCTCGATGTCCTCCCGCGCCCTGGCAGAGGAAGAAGGCCGCGTCCTCCGCGCGGGCCACAAGTTCCGCTCCGCCTTCTTCAAGCCGGAACACTACCTCCTACTCAGCGGCATCGACGACGTGGGCAACGACCCGAACCACGTGCGCATCCTGCACGAGATGCTGGACGAGCTGGGCGACGAGGGACTCCGGCGGAAGGCGGAGGAGATAGGGGTCGTGAGGGTCTTCAAGGAGGAGAGGCACACGTTGTTGGAGAAGCTGAAGGAGAGCGACCCGGAGCACTGGGAAAGGTTCCAGGAGAGCCAGATCATGGCGACTAAGAATCGGATGAACGGGCAGCAGAGCCAGGATGGGAAAGGGGTCGAGGCGAAGGTGGATGAGGTGGATGAAGGGGTTGTCGTTGTTGACTGAAGCTCTTTCGTGTGTACAACAATGCAAGCGAGGCGGCTCTTTTCATGATTGATGGATGATTATGCACGCGGTCGTTACTGCTTGGAAGTTTTTGTGTGTACTATACCTCTGCCTCCTCGAGTGAGTCTCCTCGAGTGAGGCACTCGAATGAATGATCTCAGTCCTTTTCACTTACCAACCGGATCGCTATTACGGATCTTGTCTGAGCGTTACGTCGATCACGTCTGATGGCACGAAACCTGTCATAGAAGAGCATGATATGTATGTACTGTACAGCAAGACTTTGCAACTCGTCTTCGTGAGCCAAGCAATCGACATGGCGAATGCAAGGATATTTTTCGGTGGGTAACTCGACACGAGACTCACCGACCTTCGGTGTAGCCCCCGTTATGGTCTTCTTTATCCCGGATGTCACGACACCACTGACCGGGTTCGAGAAAAGTGATTTCCCGACGTCCCCGGTTTGGGTCCGACGCTGTTTGGCATAAAAAGCTCGAGGAACAGAACAGGAGGAGGCAAAGGGGTCATAAGGTGCTCCTTCACGACCTGAAACGCCGTGATCCACCAACATCAGGCATAGGCAAGTACCCGGCGCATGAATGATCCCCTACCTCATCCAAGATCCGACGCCGTTGTCTTCGTTTCCTCAACGCAAGGACCAGGAGATCTTTTTCTCCATGGACTGCAATGCTGTTAGAGTTTGGAACAATGGGACTGTTGTTTGCTTGCTGTCGCTCGATCTCGAGATATGAATGCGGTATTGATCAGGTAAACCTACGGAAATCTGATTGGCTTGCATACAGACTCTCCCTCACCTCAACTCTAAAGATACCTCTGTAGTTACCATGGGCGGTTGGAAGCCCTTGTTTCCGCTGCAAGGACGGCAAAGATGCGCTATTCTGGGCTTCGACAACCCGTCGCTGCCAGACTTGACGCTTGCCAGTCAAAATCACCATTGCGCATCTCGATCCTCACAATGGATGCTCGCTATGGTAGAAAATGACGCTCCTATTCTTCTTGATGACGCTCTCATCTACTGACCCTTCTGCAGAACAGGCCATAAGTGGCAAGCCATAATGATGATGGGGGGCGAAGGTGATGTTTCATCTTTCCTCCGCAATTGCGAAACCAGCAAAACAGAATCGTTACCACCACATCGGCCACTTCATTATCGACGAATGCCAGGCCCAGACGCCTTCGCCACGTTCTCAAGCTCCGTCATTGGCCACGCCGATCGCTGTGCATAGAGTGGAATAAATATAGACCAAGGATCCCATGTAAGCTCGGTGTCGGCTCAGTGACGCTACCCTGGCACCACTACCGAACCGGGGTATCTCGCTGCTTCCAACCACGGCCCCTTTGTCGGTTTGCGAACCTGTGTGAGCTACGGGAGATCCTCCACCAGCTCCATGATCCTCTCAGGGCTCCCCTTCCCATACCGGGCTTGGATTCGGGTTGGGGCTGGGGCTGACCGGGAGTTGTACGAGTGTACATAATGGCAGCTCTCCCCGGGCCCCTGCTGGTGTTTCCCTTCTTTCGAACTACACCGTAATGCTTCCTTTCACTCGGCGATTTCATCTGATGTAATGGATGTATGATTATACAACACTGACAAGTTCATACGTCTCATGTCTCTCTTCCTTCGTCGACACCAAGTACACATTCCTCTTTAATGGAGATAGTCATACCCCCACGGGATCATGGCGAATCCACATACCGGTATACTTGGGACGAGAACGGAGATGTCATGCAGGTGACCAGGCACGCGTCACCCCTTTCCCTGACTCTTGCAGTGGCCTCGACTAACACAGCCAAGGGTGGACGAGCGCGCACAACCACGACCGACTCACCGCGCTCGAGGTCGGCAGACGGTACAATGGCCATTCCAAAGCATAGCAACGATGGAGACCTCGCTCCTATCCCAGATCGCAGAGCAACCCTTCCCCTTCCGCCCCTCCTCTAACGCGCGAGAACGGCGAGCGACGTGGGAGCCCAAGCGCCTCCTGCCGCGCAGTCGGGGTTCCGACTCGGAGACCGTCGCGCGAGATATAGTTCCGGACTACGTGATCAACTATATCCGCGGTGAGACGCCGGAGTCCGTGGCGAGGAGGAAGAAGAACGGCGGGAAGCTCGGAGAAAGGGTGGTCGACGTCGTTACGCCGCCGGCGGGTCACAGGCCGCACCAGAGCCGGGCCGCGGAGTTCGAGGGGTTCTTCGACGATGCTACTACCACCCACCGCGACGGGGAGCGCGCGCACTCTCCCGGCGATGGCGACGAGGAGCATATGCTGGGTGGCTATTCCGAGAAGCGGCCGAATAGGAATAGGGGTTGGAAGAAGCTGATGGTCGGCTGGCGCGGAGGCGTCGCGCTGAACG
>Ga0209127_100213_pt1 | contig 20985 bp, 24 predicted proteins | sample LakSupMetagenome_FD_187469 | JGI IMG/M metagenome (GOLD analysis project Ga0209127, IMG submission 187469) | Freshwater microbial communities from Lake Superior, Canada - Sta WM archaea (SPAdes) (version 2) | ecosystem: Environmental > Aquatic > Freshwater > Lake | place: Lake Superior, Canada...
CCATTTCTGGCGCTATACAGTGCAAACGTTGAGCCAAATGATCATTCCCACAAAGCACGCTGATGTTCCAGGCGTGGCCTCATACCTGGCCGGGGTGCGGCTGTTATAGTGCGTCCGTCCGACAGGAGTGGCTGAACCTCCAACCCGTATGGTCCACTGCTGGCTTCGAGTTGAGCGCCACGTCTTAAGGCACGGTAATGCGTAATGTTATTGCAATTATCGCTGGCGACGCCGACATCCCGAATGAGGGGAACCTCCCCTTTACCAACATTGAGTCGATAACCTGAGGATCATCTGTCAAAGTAGTGTCCGATTTCTTCGACGGGGCTCGGTCGGGAAATATAGACAAGGCAGTGAGAGATGGTGTGTAGACCGAGGCAGGCCATACTTGCGTGCAGTGGGTTGAATTGCAGCGCCCTGGGCGGATTCTGCGAGTGCGCCTATAATAAGAACCTCTCGGCAATCTGGCATCTCGAAAACCCGTAGAATTCGTGTTCGAATTGAGGAAGTTGTCGATAGTTGAAGTGGGTGGTGGTAAAAAACGCGTGTCGCGAATCCCTGCCGATTTTGGAGAGAGGCCTTCTAGGTTTCACTAGGGTACCGGTACGTGAGAGCCATAGGCAAACAATCCTTCTGTAGGGTTGCGTGCAAGTGCTTGGTTCCAGTGGTCTGATGGTGGTTGGCTTTCCAAGAGAAGAGAGTTCCCAGGTGCGAGAGGGCGTCAGGACATACCCCCTGGTACCCCCTGATGCGCGGACTGCGTGTCTCAGCCTGAGGCACTCCGGGTGGCCCGTTTGCAACACCTGGGGGTGCTGCCTGCAAGGCGGGGCCGACCGAGGCAACAAGCCACTCGGCATCTCAAATTTGCTATAAAGCCGAAGATATCAGATCATAACGACCACTTTGCGTTTCCCTTTCGTTGCATATGCCTCTGCACTATTACCGCAATCTACCAACGCGAAGACAGCCAGCATAGAGAACTTCAATCGACAGCTGACCGACCCTTAACAATTCCAACCGCCAAAAGTCGACTCAGTCTTTCCATAGAGTTACAGCGGATTGCCGTTGACTAGACTAGATGTTGACAAACCTACCACCAGAGATCTTAAGTCTCATTCTTAGCGAGGTCCGTGCACTCAACAACCGAAGCTTCCCACCTTACTAGCAACAAACGCTGATGTCGTGTCCGGTAGTTGAGCAGTGGGGGACACTTGAAGGGAGACTTGAAGGCAGTCTCCCTCGTTTCAAAGCGTTTACATGCAGCTGTTGCCGAAAGACTTTGGCAGGTTATCACGCTCAGACCGCCGACCGAGTATGACCTTCACAGACTCGATGCCAGGACGCTGCCCCAAGCGTGCCTTCAACTTGCCCGGGAGCTTCACTTTCGCTCGTCTTTTAGCTACTCCATCCAGGACCGCTGCCCTCACTCGAGAGACTACTACCTAGATGATACGCCTTCAGGATTCTCGTTCGAAGGGGAAGATGAGGATGAGGATCTCAATTTGGAGCCTTTCGAGCTCCTCGCCCAGAAGACGATGGCAGTGCTTCGACGACTCAAGGACAACCAACTGCATAGCTTCAGGTGAGTCTCTTGGATACCTTCAACCCCACAGTTTGGCGCAGCTGAGAATTGAATCTAGCTGGGATCTCGGTACATGTGTACCATCCGAGATTCTCGGAGATAGGGGAATTATCCCCCTTAAGCAGCCGTTACTTCGATCGTTGAGCTTGACCACTAACGCCCTGTGTTTCGGAGATGGGGATGTGGAACCGGTCGACCTCTCCTCGTTTCATCACCTCCAAAGTCTGTGTTGGAGGGCGATTCATGGGCGGGACGTCGACGCTCTGTATCTTGTCATTCAGTTGAACAAATCGCGTCTGCGGACACTGGAGCTGGATTTCGTGAACTGGCAGAAATTTCTAGATTACCAAGATCTGAGCAGCGACGAAGAGGATGGAAATGACGAAGGAACCTCCATGGCGAACAGTTTCTTTGCGGACCATATCCTATGCCTCGATAGGCGTCGGCCGCGCCAATTGTTACCTCAGCTCCGCGTTTTGAACCTCACACAAGTTGCCCTTGTGGGTGCGATGGCGCATGCTATCAACTTCGACACCCTCAGGTCACTCACTCTGCGCATGTGTCCCGGTTGGACGGATTTCGTCAAGACTGCTTTGCAACTTAAGGTTTCGTTACGGCTGATCACCCTCGAGATACAGGACACGGATGCAGTAAGCATTTCCGGCGAATACGTCATCCGCGACCTCATCAATGAATTTACAGGTCTGGAAGAGCTTTTTATCAGCCAGACTGGGCCTGTGGAAACTTTAGACCTCTGGAAAACCATTGCCCGCTGCCACCCGACCCTTAGGAGACTCGTGCACCACCAGCGAACAATTAATACCGACTGGGAGGACCCTAACTTTGAGGAGGAAGTCGACCTCGATGATCTCGCCATCTTCGGACGCGAGGGGCGAATTATGAAAGAGGATCCCTTGCGGAACAACCCTCTTGCTAGGCTCGACCTCGATTGCATCGGCCTGTGCTGCCGCCCGAATCGCCGCTTGGTAAGAACAGTAGTGCTAACCTAATACACGGATCCTGAACTAACCAGATGGTGTGACAGAAGCACATTCTCCTCCCTTACAGGGTTATACCATCGTTGAAACTGCTTCACATCCGTCAATCGGCCGCGGACCTTAAGCTCTACGCATCTTGGTTCCAAGGTAATAGTCCACCCATGGTGTCTTTAGCCACAACAGGCGAAGATCCGCAAGTGACCGAAGAGGAAAACGAAGAGGAAAGTAATTCGGGGCGGGAGGACTCGATGGCCCCCTCGTGGGCGGATTCCGGGCCGCCTAGCCCAATTGATGATACAGAGGATGCGGCCTTTAACCCCGACGACGACGAAAATGCTGCGGTCGCCGAAAGCGGGCGATTGAATTGGCCCAAACTCTTGCCCGAGACGCAGCGTTTTGCCAGTTGGGCCTTTGGGCCCCATGGTATCCCGTCGCTGCAGATCATCGCGTTCGGCGACTACGCCCACGGCGGGAGAGCGACCAGTAACAGGTTCTTCCTCTGCAGGTGTACGGAGGAGGGCAGGCGGTTTCGATACCTTTCTGAGTATGATAGAATGGGGAAAGAATTGTATTTGGAGTATCGCAATGTGCTGCAAGCATGCCCGGTCGAGCCGCTTCTGGGGCAAGAATAGAACCTTCAAAGGAGAGGTGCCTGGGACGGCATAGGCAATACGCATATAAAATAATTCTCAAGCAAGGCGTGACAAGCAATGAGGTGATGTTTACTGTCCTGCGGCAGGCACGAATTTGCACATGAGTCATTCCTGATTGCTCAAAAAGGGTCCAGAACCGATCTACAGTTCGCACCATTCGAGCGATCAAAAGAGGCGACAAACTGTCGCTTTTGTAATGGGATTTCGAAAAGTGTTCCTTGCGACCCGGTAAAGTAGACTTCTACCTTACTCTCAGGCAGTCTCTTGCAACTGGGACGCCAGGATGAAAGCCTGTGGTTAGATTAGCTTCTTGACGTCGATGTTAAGAAAACTTACCGGTCTGATCAGTACTTGGCTGAGATACATCTTCCGCGGCAACGAAGTAACTGGATGCTTGCCAGAAATAGGAGCCTCGACGATAAAGTCTATGTAGACCTGGCCTATGGACTGCGTGACGCAGTTGCGACTGACGCAGGCGACTGCGCCGAGGGGCTGACTATGCGTGCACGTCGGACGCCCGGGAGTTTATATCATCCTTCAAGGTGATGGCTTCAAGCACTCGGCCATCATCTCCATCGCCTACATTTGCCAGGTTTTCCTTCCCTTCAGAGCGGTAGATACCGCAGCGACGTTGGCGGTGTCCCGTAGCATTCCACACCGACACGTCAAGTCCGGGGCGGTATTACACGAATCTTTGAGGGGGGTTCTCCAGATCGTATGATCGCGATCATAACTTTCTCAGTTGTGCAGAAGGAGCAGTCGTCCTTAATGTCATGGCTATGGAGGATGTGGCCGGCCATGTGGTCAACGTACAGCTTGAGCTACATTGGGTGAGGCTCTACAGCTGGAGTAGGAGGATACCTAATGACACCTGCTTGTATCACCGTTGCCGGGGACATGTCACGGAAAGCAGTCCGTCGTCCATCTGAGGCAATACGGCCGCACCGTTGCCCAATACAGGCTCGGTCGTCCCTGCCGTTTATGGCCGCCCCAGCAGAGCCTCGAGCAATGCACGCTGAGCAGCCAAATGCTAAAGCACCCGTAACCTGTCTCTGTGCGATACCGCAGTCACCACGAAATCCCGTAACAGCTGCTTCGTCTCTCTATACATCCTGACCTGCTCTTCTTCACTCCCTCCCTTGCGAACGGAAGCTTGAAAGGCAAGTACGCGGCTGTAGCGGCGTGACCAGATAGATTATCTATCCTACGGTGGCACGCCTAAAAACATAATCTGGCACAAGCATTTCGCAAGATATTTGGTACGAGGCCGAACAGAGAATACTACTATTGGTACGCGGTGTCGCCAGTCTCTACTTCAGAGAGAGCGATGGCTGCGTTCAGATTATAGAAGAGCCGGATATGGAGGCTTTTGTTGACTTTTGTAAGGTAAGGCAAGTCGAGTAGGCGTAACTCCACAGGTAGCTCCGTCAACCATAGTGGATTCTGGTCTAAAAGCCACCAGCCAGATATGGCTTTCTGTTAGGTCTAGGCCAGTTACAGTTGTCCTTTAGGCAGGTCCTGCGTAACCGGAACAGAGTCACTGGTGCTTAGGAGAGTGAGAGGGCGAGCAGCCTGAGCCAGACCTGACCGAAGCGGCGACTTTGACTAACTGCGTTAGGTCCTCTGCACGGTCCTGTTTCGTCTGTGACTCCCGCAAAACTTTCGACCCCGGGTCTAGGAACAGGCTTGGTCCTATACTCCGCATACTCCTTTGTCCAACCCAGCACCCCCTTCCACACCCTCCCCCTCAATCTCAGCAGCCCCAATCGCACAGCTCCATACGGGTTAATCTCCTCAACCACCTCACACCTCCCCTCCAAAACCTCCACCCCCTCCCCAACCAAGTTATCAGCATGAGCCTCCCAATGCCGAAACTTCAGCCTCACCTTCCCAACCGCCGCCCACGACCAGCTCGGCCCGCCCGCCTCCCTCACCGGCCTCTCATCGTTAAGCGCCACATACCATCCCAGCCCGACCTGCAGATCCCCCTCCCACAACCCAGCCGCATACCCCGTCCCGTGAGCCCGAGCAAACACAGCCGCCAGCCCGGACAGCGCCTTGACATTATCAGACACGGCCCTGAGCTGCCGCCGGCTGTACTCTTCGACGACGTCGTACCACGCGTCGAAGTGATTGCGACGCAACCATTTCTCGCGCGAGGACAGCGCCATGTCCGCCGCGGCGTACAGCCACATGCGGAGGCGGCTGACCTCGCCGGCCATGACGTCCGTCAGGGCGTTATTCTGCGGTCTGGGCGTGGGACGCGTCTCGCTCGCGACCGAGGTGATGCACCTCCACGACATCTGCTTGCCGAGGCAGAGGAACCGGGAGGTCAGCACCTCCTCCTGGAGACACCAGCTCCTGGCCTTCAGGTAGTCCGGGCCGGCCACTCGAGTCGCGAGGGTCCACCTGGTCTTGGACTCCGGGTCGGGGGATACGCCCGCGACCTCGACGGTGCACGGCTGGTACGCCTTCGGGTCCCTGGCGCGGAACAGCCCGGACTGCGTGCTGCTCGAGCCCTCGGCGTAGATGGTGAAGACGGCGTGGCGGTAGATGTCGCCCATGATGGGCAGCTCGGCATCGAGGTCGGCGGGCTCGTCCTGGATGATGCACAAGGCGTCGATCCAGAGATGGGTCGCCCCGACCAGCTCGGCGACGCGGAGTGCGTCGAGAAACGTGCGGGGGAGTGCGTGGACCGGTAGGCATGTCTGGTGCTGCGCGAAGTTGGCTTTCAGGGTGAGAAACCTGTAGCCCTCGCCCCAGGCGTAGCTCAGGGCCGCGTAAGGGACGGACGGCGATGACATGACCTGGACGAACGGCTTTTGGGGGTCCTCGAGGTTGATCACTCGCCGGGGGTGGAACTTTGTCCGCTGCTGGGCGATGACTTTGGTGCAGAGGCTGTGGTTCTTGATGCAGTCGCGGAGCCACAGCTTTCCGAGAGTGAGGTTGGCGGCCGACCCAGTAGATGTGTCCTCCTCATCGTCAATGCTGACATCGAAGTACGCAACTACAGCAGCCGTCAGTAAGGGACATGACGTCGGGATCTAGTAGCCGCACCTGAAGGCTCGTCGACAATATCCAGGGCGAACGTCCCTCGAAGGCTGATCACCGTCAGGGACCCTGGCTGGCCACCGAACCCAGAGTCGCGGCTAACAGAACACTTCAAAATGATGTACGCTTTCATCGAACGGTAGCCCGAAGGCAGGGCAGCCGAGTTTGTTTTGCTCATCTGGCCTTCGATGAGTGTGCAAAGTCGGCAGCCTTGTGACAGCGATTGGGCAAAGGATGCCCGGTCATGGTGGAGGATATACACCGCTTCCGACGCCAAGTCTCTTAACGAGCGTATCGAACCAGCTTCGCTGCGGTGCGGCTGGAACGTTATCGACTTGCAGCCTTGGCATAATATTGATGGCGAAGGAGTCGTTGTTTATGTCGCATGTGGTTGAGATTAGAAGGAGCTGGAGCCTGGCGCGGGATGTCCACAGTCTATCTTGGCCCCCGAGCTCGCTATTGATAGGCTGGCTCTGCCATGCAGCGGACATGGCCTAACCGGTTTGGGTGGTACACAGCCTCTTGTTATAGCTCTCTACTAACAGTCGCGGATCCCAAGATTAAGGTGATCCAAGAAGGGATATCTGGTACAGTCGGCGTATCTGAAACCTGTGCGTGGGGTCCGGGTCCTCCTAAAGCTCGACAGAAAACATCAGTCTAGGATATAACCCCGACACGTCTCACATGCCTCTTCTCGTGCCTCCTTCGATCGTTCGCCCTCGCAAACGCCTTCCCACAAGTGGTACAAGCAAACGGCCTCCGCCCAAGATGGCTATTCCTATGGCCCTCAAGGTTGGCCAGCCTCGTGAACGTCTTAGGACACAGGTCACACTGAAACTTGGCGTCCTTTGGCGGCTCCAGCGCCAGCTGGCGAAACTGAGGCGGCAGCTCCAGCTCCTCGGGGTGGTAGTTCTTGACGTGCTTGTCCTTGTCCTTGTTCATCGAGAATCCAAAGGGGAACATAGAGCAGCCCTCGACCGGGCAGAGAAATGGCCTGTCGTGGCGCGATAGGTGCCTGTCCCGCCGCTCCTTCTTGTCGAATCCCTCGTGGAAGTACACGCACCGTACGCGGTCGCATTTGTAGAGCCTTGTGCCGTACAGCTCGGCAAGAATCTGGCACATGTCGCTGCCGCCGGTGCTGCCTTCCTCCAGCTCTTCGAGTTTGCCGCGAATCCTCTCTACCGCGTCGCCGAGCTCCTTGATGCTGATGTTGTTGCGCTCTTTGGGTGGGAGTTTCTGGTGCCTGTGTACGTGCGTCCAGATGTCGACCAGTACTTGGTAGAAGCCGTAGGCCTGAAATGCCTGGCACTGTGAGCGCGGTATTTCTGGATCCAATATTTTCTGCGTTTGCTCGTCGTTGGGAATGGCTAGACCGCTCTTGTATGCCTCCTTGAATCTCTGTAGAGCCTGCGAAAACTTGAACTGGTAGTGCTCCCCTTCCACCTGGTTGCTGAACAAGGTCGAATTCTTGCTGTCGAGGACCGACTGTAGGTGCTCGTTCCACGTAGCCAAGGCGTAGTCCTGGAATGCGTATTCAGCCTTCTGTACGGCCACCTGTATCTCTTGTTGCTTGAGACTTCTGCGGAAGCATTTGAGCGTCAGGTAGTTCATGCAAAGAACGGCCAGATCGCATTCAACGGCTCGGACGTCCAATGCTTGGTTCTCAAGGATATATCTGCTTAATGTCAGCCAATGTTCGTGGGAAGCCACAGAAATGTTCTCGGATTGCTAACCGTTTAGCGGTCTGATGGATGAATTCGATCTTGTTCCCTGGAAGCACCTGGATTAAAGTACCGCACATCTCCTGTATGCCCTTCGGAGAGCGCCCAAGACGGTTGTCGAAGGACGGATTGCCTCTCTCGTCGACTTCGATGGACAAGGCGGCCTGAAGCTCATGCCACTTGAGGGGCCGCTTCGCACATGCCAGCCATCCAAAAATGGTCTTCGATTTTCCCCAAGAGCTCTCATGCCCGTGGTAGTCGCGTTTGAGCCTCTCCAGGATTCTGCCGTATCTGTTTCTCACTTAGTACAAACTGAGAAGACTTCCATGTCCATCGAATCACTTACGCTTGGGACAGAGTTTGAGGGAAGATCGGCGCTTCGAGTTCCCGCAGGACATGCCTCAAATCCCCCATAGCTCTCAAGTTTTTCATGACTAGCACGGCAAACAGTATCATGCCTTGTGTCCTGTGTCAGTAGAAGACCGCGTATGCCGGCCAGAAGTAGCGGGAGAATATACCTCTCGCTCCTGCAACTGTCATTTGGATAACCCTTTCTGACTCGCACGCCTTGAGCCTGTACTCGGAAGCTAGGAGCTCGGTCTCTCGTGTGACAAGTATCCGGATATCTGGCTCAACATGCGAGGGCTGAATCTCTAGTGTTTCGGCAGCTGGCAGTAGGGTTCTCATCTCCTTGAGATCCTGGCTCATGAACAGAACACGGATCTTCCCCAAGGTTCTATTGTCGCTCTTATCCACAATGGAACGGATGAATTTCACGGCATTTGTCCTGTCCGCGGCACAAAACTCGTCCAAGCCATCAATGACGATGAAGTGTGTCGCTTCCTCTTCGAAGCAGAGCTTCAGCAACGAGCAGGTGTCCGCCTCATTGTTCAAGATCTCTTGACTTTTGAGCTTCTTCTCGTAATAGAGAGGAAGAAGGCGGCGCTTGTGCTCCAACAGCTGTCGCAGCAGGCTCTTGTACAATGACAGGCATTTGCCGCTTTCATTGAGGTCGTCCTCCCGGCAGTAAAAGAAGCTTGTCGTGGACCCTGTCTTCTCCTTACGGAGGTTTTCGATTATCCGGGAAGCTAGTATCGTCTTCCCTGCGCCTTTATTCCCATAGACCCAGAGGATAGAGTTTGGCTCTTCTTTGTCCATCCAGTCCGTGACTTGCGAGCTCTCGAGTATCCAAGACGAAGTTCCAGGGAACTTGTCCCGTTCGGTTCGCCACCTATCCTGATACGTCTGTTGGTCCTCACCGGGGTTAGAGAGCCATCTCTGAACTTTACTGTACTGCTCATGTTTGCGCTCCTCTTCCTGCTTCGCAGCTTGGGCAAGCAACCGGATCCGTTCATCTTCGTACCGATATAGGAAACGCCGAAAACCCTCTCGGTCATCCTGGTACTGCAGGAAGTGGTTGGTCAGCTGTGAGCTGGTATCCTGCGCATGCTGTACCTGTTCATGCTGTGCGAGCAGGTCCAGATGTTTCGCATGGATATCGATTCCCTCCAGAAGCTTTAGGAATGGCTCTTGGTAGTCTCTCCAGTATATTGGAAACGTGCGTCTCCAGTCTGCAATGACGGTCAGCACCTCACAAGCCACTCAAGTTTCGACGACACGGTTAGCTTACTCTTCTCTGCAAACAACTTGAGGATGTGGGTGTGAAAGTCGAGCAGATCCGCATACATGTAAGCTAGACATGTTCTCATGGCGGGATGGTCCCTAAGCAGCGATTTGTAAGGCCCAGCCAGGGGAACTCGTCGGCCGAACTTCAGATACGTGTCCAGCACGGAATCCAAAGCAGTGAGCGACACCGGCAGCTCCGTCACCCTCTGTCATCGCCACTGTTAGCCACCTCCTAGGTCTAATTGTATCGCCCATGTGCAGCACATTGGAATACGCCTTGCCTGTAGTATGAACCTGGGCGGACCCCAGATAAAGTCCGACAGCTCTGAGTATCCCAGCTCCATCGCCTGACAAACCTCGTCGAACTGCTCGTATGCGGTGACGAAGCGCTCGAACCTTGCTAAATTCATCAGAGCCTTCTTCTGCTCCAGAGCTTTCTGAATCCGAGTGATATCTTCTTTGACATTCTTGGCGGTGGTGTCGGTGAATTTCTGCAACTGAGACTCCAGCACCTGATGCTCGGATAGGGTTGCCTTGAACTGCTTCAAAGCCCCTTGGATAATTTCCTCTGGAGTGCGCATTTTGAGATCCCTTGGATTCGGCCAGACGTTCGGTGTTGGTGAGAGTTACGTCTCGGTCGGGGGAGAGCAAGTAATTCAGCATCGCAGCTCAATTTCAGACTATTCAACGGCACAAGCGGCTGTGCGAGCCTGGCCATGCCAAGGCGGATTCGAGCCATGATGCATGCGAAGGCACGAGTACGCCCGGGAACGGTGGCAGATGGTTCGCGCACCATGAAAGTGGTGGTGGTTGCAGAGAGGAGTGGCGTTGGGGCGCAGGCCAAAGTGCTGATCACACTGCATGCCGATGCGCTTAGGGATGCACAGCCAATCAAGCCCAGACTTTTGGGTGGCACCGCTGCAAGTGTAGCGCCACAAAAGAGCATTTTAGGCTGTCGTCTCGCACAGGGAGGTACCTTACTCTCGCCTACCTACGATCAATGCCGCACTGCAAGCTTCACACAGTAACAGGCATACCCTGTACGCAATGCAGCTACTATTCAGCCTCGTCTGGTCTTTGCCTGACAGGTCGCCCTTAGTTCTACATACGGACGACAAGGAGATACAATGCTCCGGTGCCCCCGACCTTCGCGTCGCTATTTCCTTGATGCGTGCTCGAGACTTGAGTATTTTTCTGAGATCTGAGCAGCTAAGCATTGGTCGATATGTCCTCTGCGCTCGACTTTCTTCTGAACCCCGGGGATCTGGATGAGGATTTTTGGGGAGGCGACATTCCCTTCACCCTAGATGACGTGGACGAAGGGCTCGCTTCCGATGTTGATTCTCAGGAGCGAAACGGCGGCTCGGGCAGTCGATCTCCAAATGACTCCTTGTTTATCACGGATACAGACGGCCAAGCTCGTACTCTCTACAGCCGCCTCTTATCGACTTACCCTCAGCTCGGGCATCACCCCCCGAGCAGTCAATCGTCCGTCTCTGTGGGTGAAGATGTCAGCATGAGCGATGTTACGGACAGCCTAAGCCAGCGTTATCCCAGAAACGAGACGACCCCTAACGAGACAGAAGTCGACCGTGTCTGCTATGGGATGGTACGCAAGACTCTCCACCGAACTGAGCACTTAGCTGACCGTGTACGGTACCCTTGAAAGGTGCATAAGGTGGACGTGAAGGTACAAGGCCAAGCATCCCAGCTTCTCCCGCAACTGGCTCGCGCAGAGGGCCATTTCATGCAGATGTTCACACTGCAGGCGAAGTTGGACCATATCCTGCTTTCGTTTCAAAACGGCACCCAGTTCGGATATCTGAGGGACAATATGACAGACGCACTGAAGCCGCATCTCACTTCGGAAGACCTGGTCTTTGAAGCAGTGGCTTCGAGCGAGAATCTTCGGGCCCGGATCGCAAAGGCCGAGAAGCAAGCAGATGCCATTGTAAATGTCGACATCAATATCTACGGACCCAGAGAGCGAGCCAAGGCTATTGGGGAGGAGCTGTCCGATAAGAAGGTCTGGCTACAGAAGCCTGACTACTACAAGAGGGAGTTTTCCTACGAGAACCCTCATCTCATCAGGTTCCCCGACCTTGAACACACGGTGCTGGAGGATATCGTGCAAGAGGTCCAGTCCTCAGAGCCAGTTCCGCCTCAGCCTGTGATCAGCACGGTAGAGGAGATGATCACCGGAGTATACCGGGAACTTCACAGAGCAGATGACCTGGACCGGGAAGACGGCGACCAGAGACTGAAGACACAGCTGCTTGAGTATGTTCCCTTTGCCTCACTGTTATATGGAACAAGTGCTAAACAGATCAGCCACCAACGACGAGGCTTGACATTCATGCTGCAAAGAGAAACCGGCAATATCCCAGGCGAGTTTAGGCTCTGGAGACCAGCACTATACGAAGGCCAGGAGATGTTAGTCCAACCCTTCCCACTCTTCGCTGTGTCTCTTCTAATACTTCGGAGGTTCATTCATTGTATTACCAAGCAAAGGTCTACTGTCCAGCCCGACGAGAGAGGCGGAGGTGTGTTGGCGGACGAGATGGGGATGGGTAAGTCACTGGCCGTCTTGGCACTGGTAATTAGGACGTTGGAAAGGGCTCGCGAATGGGCAGAGGAGCATCGACTGGACGAGCACACCCACAGCGGGAGTTACACTTACTCGCATTCGACCCTTGTCATCGTCCCATCGGCCCGTACGTTGACCGCTTCCCCCTGTTCTGCCCCTTCTAACGCATCTCAAGTACTCATCAATGGCTGGGAGACTGAAATCCGGAAGTGGGTACCACCGCAGACATCTGTTGATTTACGAGGCGTGCTGACATGAAATAGCCACCTGGGCGAGGCTCTCACGGTCAAGAGGTACCATGGCCAAGGAAGGGAGAAGAACGTCGGCGTGCTCGCTGCTTCCGACGTCGTTCTCACCACGTATAATACCCTTGCAGTGGACTACGCAAAGAAAAGCAGTCCGCTGCACAAAATCTTTTGGTACAGGGTTGTGCTGGACGAAGGTAACAACACCCTCAGTTGGATCTGTTTTTGGCCGTGGCAGCATGACTGATACAGGCAGCACACTTCATCCGCCGGGTTGCGACATCTTTTTACCGTACATGCGCGACTCTGGAGGCAAACTCTCGATGGTGCCTTACCGGAACACCTATCCAGAACCGTCTCGAGGATATTGGCTCACTCTTCGCCTTTCTCAGGGTAGAACCCTGGAATAACCGAACACAGTTCAGGAAACACATCGCGGCGCCCTTCGAGAACCGTGATCGGGTAGTCAAAGAGCGTCTCGTCATGCTTTATGACTCTCTGGTACTTCGCAGAACCAAGGAGATCCTGACGCTACCCGGTCAGGAGATGCGCATCCGCGACCTCGAGCTCAGCACCGACGAGAGGAAGCAGTACGACAGAACTACCAAGATCCTGAACCGCCGGATTCGCCAATTTTCGGGAGTTGACGAGAGAGAAGACAAGTTCGGCCTCTTCCAGGCGCAGTTGCAACTCCGCATCCTGTGCAACCACGGTACCTGGCAGAAGATGTTCTCGTGGGAGAAGAAGCTCGATCTGCTGGAAGCACAAGAGGCGCTCGTGGGCGCAGGCCTTGAGGTCAAAGAGACCTGCGCCGGGTGCAAGCAGCCTCGGCCGATCCTTGGCTCCAACAGAATGCACAACGAGTTTGCGGAGAAGTGCAGCCACATACTATGCTCCGAGTGTCTGGAGGACTGTGGGGGGGAGAATATCACCCATTGCCCTCTGTGCAGGCGCTTTACCAGGGCAAAGGATCTTACCGAGTCTTCGTCGCCGCACGACTCTGATGGGGACCAAGATATCCTGATGGAAGATGCTGCAGACCAGTCGACTGCCCAATCAAAGCGGAGGGATGACGGGTATTTCAACGCCCAGGGACATTCTACGAAGATGGAAGCTCTGGTTAGCGACGTCAAGGAAGATCTTCACACGACAAAGAGGTACGAAACACCAATAAGCACCCACGCGCAGGGAGTAGGCGAGGAAGCTAACAAGCCTGCTTACAGTATCATCTTCTCCTGCTGGACAAGAACCCTGGACTTGGCCGAGACATACCTGAACCGCAAACAGATACCATTTCTTCGAATCGATGGCGAAATCCTGCTATCCAAGAGACAGAAGATATTGAACGAATTTGCAAAATCTACATCTCGCGAGAGAGTGATGCTGATGACCACAGGCACCGGCGCCTTCGGGTAAGACTGGCAGCTTGCACAAGTTACAGGCCTCCTTTTTAGAACTGACGCTGGCTCCTCTTCTAGTCTCAACCTCACAGCGGCGAACCGTATTTTCATCGTCGAGCTACAGTGGAATCCCACTGTCGAGAACCAGGCGATTGCGAGAGCCATTCGTATCAACCAGTCGGACAAGGTGCTCGTAACGAGATACAAGATCAGGGACACCGTCGAACAGGTCTGTCACTCTGTTCCCCGTCCATCCAGAAACAAGTAGCACTGACGAAAATAACACAGGAAATCGAATCCCAGCAGCTCAACAAGAAGAAAGCCGCTCGCGTAGGGTTTGTAAAGGACGACGAAGATATAGACTAGCTTTACATTCAATGGAGAGACCCGATCATCCTCCCTCCCGCCCCCAACCTGATTTCTTCCGCCTCAAGCTGATGTCTTCCCCGTCAACCTGATTTCCTGCCCCCTTGCGCTAGACATAGACATAGCAGAACTTCCCCCCATTCCCGCCAAGCTGATCGTGCGTCTCCCTGAGCTGGATAGGCGGGCCCAACCACTCCATATCCACCATGGAATCCAGCGGATCCGTCCCCTCCATCCCCCTCCTTTCCCTCGTCATCGGCATGCTCATGCTGCTGTTCACAAACGGCAGCACGTTCAGCCTCTCCTCCACCTCCTGCATCTGCCACACCCACCACAGCCTGTCCAGCGCCGTGTGGTGGAAGTAGAAGACCGGGTCGCCCGGCGACGTGTTCGGGTCGCCGCCCGGGTCCACGGCCGCCACGTAGTGGCCGGCGGTATGGATGCCCCAGGGGTAAGGGTCGTTCTTGGGCGGCGGGCTGCCCAGCAGCTGGTTGTAGAAGCCGTCCATGTCCTTATTCTGCAGGAGTGAGAGGGCCCGGTCTGCCGTGGCGCCCATGGCGGCGTTGCGGTTGACGTCGCGCCGCAGGCAGCGCGGGTTCGAGCCCGTGCCGTCGGAGCGGGGGTTGCGCGGGACGGCGCGGCTGGCCGTCGACATCGAGGTCGGGCCCAGGGAGACGACCATGCTGTGTGAGGTTGGGTTAGAGTCACTTGGGGTCGATAAGAGGAAGGGGTTGGTTTTCACGGACTCTGAGAAGGGGCCGGAGGTGACGCAGCCGCCTCCGCCGCCCGTGGCGATGATGTTGGGCTTGCGGCCTTGCTGCGGGACGCCCTTGTACGTGGCATCTTTCTCGCCGTTGCCGCCCAGGCTGGAGGCGTTGCCATTGAGCAACGGGGAGGTGAGCGGGTCTTCGGCGTAGCGGTCGTAGTTCATGTACTGCCACACGGTCAGTATCGACGCTCAATCGCGACAACTGTGGGATATAACATACAGGCTGGTAACCGGTATAGTTGCACTCGTTCCTGAGCGCCTCCTCAAACAGCCAGACGAAATACTTGTGTGCACCGAACAGATGGATGTTGTCGTGGAGTTGCATGGCGTGCGTCATGTGATAGGCCACAAAGTCATCGAACCGACTCAACGCACCCGGGAAGCGGGTTTTGTCCGCTTTGGGAGGCAGCTTCATCAGGCACTTGATCGCGGTGGTGTACTCGATTCTCTGCGCCTCGGTCAGGTCGCTCCTGTCGCCAGTGTTAGTGTGCTCAGGGGTAAGAGGTTGGGTGAAAGGCAGACGAACCACTCTCTTCGGACAGCGGCGTTCTCGAGGGTGCACCCGTTGTTCTTGCCGGCGGCGATCTTCTTGGCCATGTACGCGTCGACATTGGGCATGGTGGCCTCTTCCATCTTGTCGACGACATCCAGCGGGTAGGCGGGATTGCGGACTCTATATGTTCTAGTCAGCCTGGCCAACAAGTCATCATCGAGAAGAACGGGGACTCACACTTCAATCTTTGACTGCCAGGCACTACGGGGTGATTTGACGGCCACCGCCCCAACTCCAGCGAGGAGCGAGGGCAGCAGCAAAGCGCTTGTGAGCATCCCCAACATGATGCAGCCGCGGTGGTTCAGTTAGCATAGCCATAGCATACCGGGCGTCCACCGGCAACGAGCTTGTATATATATCAGCCTGGGGCTACCATCTCCTCCTGACCATCTCCTCCGCACGGCAATTGCAGCGATAGTATAGACTTCATTTACATGGCAACGGCAATTGTGGCCCACCGCCAAGCACCGAAGCAACAGCAGTGCCGGCAAAGCCAGGACACTATAACCTCTTATAGCACCCCTGGACCCGATAAGTCGTGATTGGCAGCTTGATTTGGGGTCTCCAACAGAAAGGAGCATGCTCGGTTCTCAGGTGAACAGACACGATGATCGTCAGTCCTACTTTGTACCGGGTAATTTGAGGACAGACGGACGAGTGGCACAGGCTGCTTGCAGCATAGAGAATGAACAGAGAGGGTGGCAACATCGACAATTTCAAAAGTATTGCTTAGATCACGACCACGTCTGCAGGGAGGCGACAGTTAAAATGTGCTGCCATTGAACTTCAGACACTCGGGCACGGCGACCACGTACAGTCACACAGCCTTCCCCGCCATTTGCTTCGCATGCGTTGTTCCTATCTGTACGAAGTCCGTGTCATTGTAGTAGACGCTGAACTCGTCGCCGAAACTGGCCACGTCGGCCGACAGATTCGCTGGACCAAACTGCCAGACCTGGTCTGCAGCCACCCCGGACTTGACGACGGTCTCCTGCCATGGTTGGAGAACAGACGTGTGGTTATGCCCGTACGGTGCTCCGTACTCCTCGAGTATGACAGGTTTGTTGGCCTATGCGCTGTCTTAGTATGAAGCGCGGTTGGCTTCCTTGCCTCCTCTTGATACGGAACGCACCTTAGCACCAGCATTGTCATGCTGTTCAATCCACAGATTTCCCCATTCATACGGATAGCCCCAGAGGTTAGGGTACAGGTGGAACACTCCGTAATCCAGAGTCGGAATCTGCAGGTTAGCCACGAAGTCCAGGCCGTTGTAGTTGGCCAGATACGCGACCGAAGACGGATCACCATCCGTGTACCCATCATCCGGACCAAACCAGCCCTCGTCGCCAAGCGTGACCATATGGTTCGGGTCCATGTCCTTGATGTAAGACGAGACATTGGCAGCCCAGTTCGTGATGACCGAGTTCTCGCAGTTCGGACACCTCGGCTCATTGCCCAGTTCCCAGGCAAAGATGGCTGTGCTGTTCCTGTACCGCGTGACGATGGCCTTGACATAGTCGCGATAGACCTCCTGCGATCGTGGGTGCTCGTACCACGTGTGGTCGTAGCCGAAGACGGTGTTGTAGACGAGCTGGCCTCCCCAGTCGGACCACTGGTTCATGAGCGGGAGGACGAGCTTCAGCCCCAGCTCCTCCGCTCGCGAGACCGCGTAGTCGAGGCGTTGGATGCCGTTCTCGCCGTAGTTGACGTACCCGCCTGTCGAGTTGATGAGGTGGTACCATATCTCACCGGGCCCTGTCGTGGTGTTGTCCGGCATACGGTCTGTGTCGCCGAAGCCCCAGACGCGGACGATCTTGTACCCGGCCTGCTCACAATATTGGCATGTTGCTACTGTCCGTCAAGGGGCCAATCCTCCTCACATCGGCTATCTGCTGAGTAGCGATGTCCACGTCGTCGTTCCTCTCCAGGTGACCCAGCCACCAAGCATTGGTGCCTGCGTTCTACTTAGCCTCCTCCTCAACAGCATAGCTGGATTCCAAGATCAGCTCTCACCGGCAAAGTACCCAGTCTTGCCATCGATCACAAACAGTCTGCCAGAGACTCTAGCGAAAGGGCCACTCTTGGCGCCCACAGGATATGACGGCGGTGGAGGGTTAGGATCCTTAGTAGACAAGAGCCATCCTTCTCTTCCGCAGACGAAGCTGAAACATAGCACAACGGCCAACAACACCCGAACACACATGGCGAGACAACAAGAGAGGCAAGCTGAAGGTTATTCGACCTGCAAGACGAGAAATGAACAATGGAATGGTATGCCTAGTCCGACCCGGGAGCAAGTCATGGCGGCGGTGGCCAGCTATTATATGTTCTGCATGAGAGGACACATAACAACGGAGAGACTGGGTTGCTTGACGCCGGGAGAAACAAAGTGTCGGTTATCAGAAGAGTCCCGAGCGTCAGTATCGGGCGGTTAGCCATGTATACTATGTATGGAGAGCCACCGGATGAGGCAAGCACCAAGACTGCCAGGAATTTGCTTGGGATACGATTCTGCCGGAACATACACGTGTGCATGCTCAACCAGCCAATCTGGGCATAAGGTACGGTATCTACAGATGATAGGCGCGGGTGGGTTGTAGCTCGCCACTCCCGAACACTGCAAATTTAGCCCCGCCGAGGGAGTTAAGGTGAGGTGGGGCAACTGGTCAAGTGGGGGCACAGTCCCGGCAGAAACTTGTCACCGCCAAAATTTTCTTGGGCCTTCCAGGTTGGCCCTCACCACCAAACCCCGATACTGTCATCGCTTATCGGGAGCCCGTTTTCTCGCCTTCATTGCTACATCCCCGGACTCCTGCGAAGATGGCAGCAGCAACGAAAGCAGCCAAGTCCGGAGCCCACAAGAAGCACAAGTCCGGGACGACCGAAGCCCGCACCCTGAAGCGAAAGCGAGACCAGGAAGACCTCGGCAAGCTCCAGGAAGCCGTCGACGCCCTCGACCCCAAATCCGCGACCGTCAAATCCTTCACCGACCTCCCCCTATCCGCAGCGACGGCCGCCGGCCTGCGGTCCTCCCACTTCGAGACCCTGACCGACATCCAAGCGCGCGCCATTCCGCTCGCCCTGAAGGGGCGCGACATCCTCGGCGCCGCCAAGACAGGTAGCGGGAAGACGCTCGCTTTTCTGGTGCCCGTGTTGGAGTGTCTGTTCCGGGAAAGATGGACCGAGTACGACGGGCTGGGTGCGCTGATCATCAGCCCGACGCGAGAGCTGGCTGTGCAGATCTTCGAGGTGCTGCGGCAGATTGGACGAAAACACGTCTTCTCGGCGGGACTGGTTATCGGGGGAAAGAGTCTGAAGGAAGAGGCGGAGAGGTTGGGGCGGATGAACATCCTGGTATGTACGCCGGGCCGCATGCTGCAGCACCTGGATCAGACGGCTGGGTTCGTTGTGGATAACCTGCAGATGCTGGTGCTGGACGAGGCGGACCGGATCATGGACATGGGCTTCCAATCGGCCGTCGATGCGCTGGTGGAGCACCTGCCGAAGTCGAGACAGACGATGCTGTTCAGCGCCACGCAGAGCAAGAAGGTCTCCGACCTGGCGAGACTGAGCCTCAAGGAACCCGAATACGTGTCCGTCCACGAGGCGGCCGAGTCCTCGACGCCGGCCACCCTTCAACAACACTACATCGTCACGCCCCTCCCCGAAAAGCTGGACACGCTGTTCGGCTTCATCAAATCCAACCTCAAGAGCAAGATCGTCGTGTTCCTGTCATCCGGCAAGCAGGTACGATTCGTCTACGAGAGCTTCCGACATCTCCAGCCCGGCATACCCCTCCTCCACCTCCACGGTCGACAGAAGCAGGTCGCCCGCCTCGAGATCACCCACCGATTCACAACCGCCAAACACGCCTGTCTCTTCGCGACCGACGTCGTCGCGCGCGGGGTGGACTTCCCCGCTGTCGACTGGGTGATCCAGGTCGACTGCCCGGAAGACGCGGACACCTACATCCACCGCGTCGGCCGCACGGCCCGCTACGAGAGCGCGGGGCGCGCGGTTCTCTTCCTCGACCCCAGCGAGGAGGAGGGCATGCTCCGGCGCCTCGAGCACAAGAAGGTGCCCATCCAGAAGGTGCACGTCAAGGAGGCCAAGAAGAAGAGCATCGCCGACCAGCTGCAGAACATGTGCTTCCAGTTCCCGGACCTGAAATACCTGGGCCAGAAGGCCTTCATATCCTACACCCGCTCCATACACCTCCAAAAGGATAAGTCCGTCTTCAACCTCCAGAAGCTCGACCTCGACGGCTTCGCCACCAGCATGGGCCTCGCGGGCACCCCGCAGATCAAATACCAGAAAGACGGCGCCGATGTCAAACGCATCAAGAACGCGCCCCGGGCCCTCCTCTCCTCGGGCTCGGAATCCGAGGGCGACGAGCCAAAGACCAAGAAGAAGGACGAGGTCCGCACCAAATACCAGAAGATGGCCGAGCGCGTCAATCAGGACGTCCTCTCCACCCACTACAGAAAACTCATCGGCGACGCAGACGACGACGAGGACGCCGACTTCCTCTCGGTCAAGCGCGTCCTCGGCGACGAGGACCTCGACAACACCGCCGCCGGAGCCTCCACAGCGGCAGTCAAGAAGATCCAGCTCGGCAAGCAGGAATTCGTCGTCGACTCGCACCGCAGGGAGAAGCTCCTCAAGAGCAAGAAGAAGCTGCTCAAGTACATGGACAAGGGCCAGAAGCTCGTGTTCGACGACGACGGCAACGCGCACCCGGTGTACGAGCTGCAGGACGAGGAGGAGTTCAGGCGGCAGGGCCCCGTGGAGGAGCTGCGGAGACGATTTGTCGATACCGAGGCGTCGCGGGTGGCCGAGGTGGATGTCGAGGATAAGCAGCTTGCTAAGGAGAAGAAGAGGGAGAAGAGGATCAGGCGGAAGGAGAGGGAGAGGGAGGAGGAGATGGCTGCGGCGGCCGCCGCCGCGGGAGGTGGGCCGAAGGCACGGCTGGATGGTGGGGACGGGGAGGATGAGGATCCGCTTGCACTGTTGAGGAGTCTGCCTGCGCCGGGTGGGAGGGAGGATAATAGTGAGAGTGAGAGAGAGGAGGATGAGAGGCCGAAGAAGAAGGTCAAGAAGTGGTTTCAGGACGACTCGGATGATGAGCGGGAGAAGGCGAAGAAGAAGAAGAACGTGGTCGAGTTGGATCGGGAGATGGATACGCTCGAGGACCTGGAGGATGTGGCGGCGCGGTTGCTGGAGGGTTAAGAGGCATGTGTGGTGTGGAATACCCTGGAAGGGGTTATTGTCGTAGACACCGAAAGGCATCCAAATCAAGAAATTAGACATAATAATTGTACGGTGTGTTAAAGGTCATGGTGTTGTATTCTCTAACGGACTGATCAGAAATCAAGAACTCCGTACCCCTAGACGCGATCACTTTCAACGAGCAAGGATCCAAAATTCAGATCAA
>Ga0209127_100214_pt1 | contig 20840 bp, 27 predicted proteins | sample LakSupMetagenome_FD_187469 | JGI IMG/M metagenome (GOLD analysis project Ga0209127, IMG submission 187469) | Freshwater microbial communities from Lake Superior, Canada - Sta WM archaea (SPAdes) (version 2) | ecosystem: Environmental > Aquatic > Freshwater > Lake | place: Lake Superior, Canada...
GATGGAGGGTCCTGATGTAGAACTGGGTGTCGCATATCTGACTGAGATTGGCCTCGCCCGTGGAGACATTGACGAAGACGATGCCGACGGACGGGGTGACGCCTCGAGCTTCGGTGATGGCACAGACAATCTCGTGGTTCTCGCTGCCTCCGATGGACGATGTACATCTCGACTTGCGGCCTGAGATAGTGCTCTGGGCTGGCGTGGCTACTCGCTTGTTCCGACTGTTGCTCGTGGTCGAACGGTAGCTGGTGCCCGTGGTAGTGTACGATGTTGAGTTAGACCTGGACCTCTTGTTCGGACCACTTCCGGTGTACGACGAGGTAGTGTAGCTGCGGCCGCGGCAGTTGGACGAGGTTGGAGGCAGAGCCGCCCGTGGCTGTCCCAACGCGGTGGAGGAAATCGCCATCCCCGGACCGGCCATTTGTCGTCGAGGTCAGTTGGAAACGACGGAGTACCTGAATTTGAATCTGTCAAATGCTGGGGAGCAAGAAACGATGGGATTCGTTGTCCGCGAAAGTCTTCGCAGTCGGAATCTTCTGTGTTCGACGAAAATTCTCCTCGCTTAGCTGCTAGCAACCTCTCGTTGCTTCCTATCTGCTCTGACCGGTTATGGTCAGAACGGCAGTCACGATGCATTGGCCGGACGGATGTCAACGGAAGGCACGACCGGACCATTGAAGTCACGAGCGCAAGCATCGCCAGAATCACGACGGCTCTGTATAGGGGTCGACTCGCCGTCAGTAACTGTAAATGTCAGGCCTATGTCCTCATGTGCTATCATTTTCAGTTTGTTGTACATGCTGCAGATACCTGAACGCCATGATGCCCGTCCCAACCGATGCTAATCGCTCTTCTGGTGACGAGGACTCCTGCAAACCGACAGTTATATGCATGTGAATGCCAAAGGCAGTCATTCCTCTACTGTCCCCCTGCCATCATTCGGTGTCATAACCCTACAAGTGACGCGACGCCCCGAGCTAGCAATCTCGTACTGGCAACAACGCTCTCGGTAGCATTGCCGTCGGCATCTCCACCTCCCAGCGCATTCGCCGCCTCCGCATTCGGGTAGAAGAAGGCCGCCACGGCGATGATCACGTACGCCGAGCACAGCAGCGCACCCTCGAGGTAGTTGCTCCGCCCGTCCAGCACCAGAAAATTGACGATGAAGGCGCTGACGAACATGCTGACCGTCTCGAACAGGGTGAAGTACAGGCTCATCTCCTTGTTCATGATCCAGCCGAGGATGACGACGAGCGGCGTGACGAAGATGGCAATCTGGATGCTGCTGCCGAGCGCCACGCCGATAGCCAGGTCCATCTTGTTCTTCATCGCCACCGTGACCGCAGTGACGTGCTCCGCAGCGTTGCCGACAATAGGCAGGAGTATCAGACCGATGAAGGCTTCCGAGACGCCGGACCCGTCGGCTACGACCTCGTTGATGGAGGAGACCATGAACTCGGCGCAGAGGGCGACGAGACCGGTCGAGGCGAGAAGTAGGCAGACGGCTGTGGTACGAGAGATCTCGGCTTCCGGGCCGTGTTCCTGCTGCTCTGCCGATTGAGTCTTGGGCGTCGAGTTGACGACAATCGGCACAATGGGAGGGAGCGAACCGGGCGATGTGCGGTACACTGCGTTGCGGGGATCGAGGGGAAGGGAGCTGATACGGCGAACGGTCCGTGCTTGAGCAGATGCGCTAGACGACCCGGTAGCAGGATTCGGCGCGTTAAACACATTCTGTGACAGCGACTTCGTAATGTTGGGGCGGAGCAGACGGAGGGCGAAGGGCTTTGGCGAAGCAGAGGCATTCTCGGCCTGGCCCTCCACGTCCTGCACCACAGCAAACTCAACCCTACGGTCATCTCTCTCGCCCGGTGTTGGAGCAGATTGTGTTCGTTCCAGATCGTCTTCATCTTCTAATCCGGCCCTGTTGCGGCGGTGATGCCGGCGTCTGTGCTTGTGCTTCTGCCTCTGCTGTTTGGGCTCCTCAGCCATCTCATCGCCTGCATCGACCGCTTCATCCGTGGCCACTTGGGCGATAACCTCGGCCGGTACTGGGATGGTACCGTCTTGATTAACGGATACGGTGCCCTGGACATTCATGTCGCCCTCGTCTGTCTTTTCAACATCTCTGCCGGCAATATCGCTGGTAATTTCCGTATGTGCCGCCTCGGTGGAACCACTGGCAGTGGCCTCAGGGGAGCTGGTGCTGGCTTTCCGGGTTCTCTTGCCTCTCCTCATCATCTTCTTGATCTTCTTGGCAGTGGTTGTCGACTGTGCTGAGTCGTCTGTGTCAGAACTCGAGGACGATGATGATGTCTCGGAGCTCGACGATGAGTTGAAGTACTGCGCCGCCGGGCCCGGGTGAGTTTCCCTCTCGATGACCTCCTGGGGCGTTGACTCATACATGTACGAGTGCGAGTTGAGCTGGAAAAGCAGGTACAAGATATAGACGAGCAGTAGAATAACACTGACGCCCCTGCTGACCTGCAGCACCTTGTCGTCCGCCGTGCTGTTGTTACTGAACGACGCATGGAAGGCTGTCGGCAGCAGGAGGCTGGTGACACTGAGCGACAAGAGACACGCGCTCATCTGGGTCACGGTGCTGTTGTAGATCTGCTCCCGATAGCGCAGTCCTCCGAAGAGAAAGCACATCCCTAGGATGAGCAGCAGATTTGCCAGGATCGAGCCAAGCAGCGAAGCCTGCACGATACGGATTTCGTTTTTCACGAGGGCAATGCTGTGACCTGTCAGCACAGAGTGGGAATCAATGGGGAACAAGGACTGTTCCACTCACATGAAGATGATCAGCTCGACAGCATTGCCGAACGTAACATTCATCAGAGCGCCGATGGTATCTCCCATACGCACAGCAACACTTTCCGTGGCATGGCTTAGCAACCCCGCTAGGGGAATGATGGCGATAGCGTTCATCGCGAAGATGATCCCGGCAGATGCCTTGGTGAAGTGGACGGCGATGCCGACCGGGACAAACACGAGCAGGACATTGATGTAGCTGGAGAGCAGGATGTCCTTGGCTGTCAGGCCGAAGCGGGCGAGGACGCCCTTGGAAGCTCGCTGCGCGCGTTTGCTCTGCGGAGCTGCTACCTCTGTCGACGTCTCGGTCTCGGGCTTCGGTTCGGTTGATGTTGCTGTGCTGGCAGGCGCAAGAGCGGTAGGCGGTGTCGCAGGTGTCGGAGCGGCATTGTTGCGAGGAGCCGTGGCGGCGGTGGCGCGGCGGCCATCGGGGAGCAGAGGTGACGGCCCATGAGCCTTAGCCCTTGCCCAGGTGCGGACGCGGTCTGGATGCGACAATGGTCAGCCAACGGCTTCATGTACCTTGCGGTGGTGTGGGCAGTGCATTTGGCCGGAAGCACGCGACCACAATTCCGCCACAGCAGAGCTGACTTTTTGACGGTTTCCATCCCATCCAGGTAATGCTTGAAACAACTGCAGTGGCCTTGCGCACGGCCCGCCATGCTCGGACATCGGCCGCGCTGGTGAAAGGTAGGATTCTTAGGGCCTATACTTACGCATCAGTTGGTGGTGGTTCGGGTGCCGAGGTCAGATGGCGCGTCGCGTCTCCAAAGATAGAAATGTATACGGTACGATGTTCTGGCGGTAATACGGCAGGAACTTGGGCAGATACTGACAAAGATGTGCGATGAAAGTTAGTTGAGAGGAGGGCTGGACGACGCAACAGGTGCCAGATATCGACAGATATTGAGAAGAAGAGCGTAGAAGAAGGGGAAGGCAAACTCTTGGTCAGTGATGCTTGATTGTGCTTGGCGTGATAGTACAGGGAAATACGCGTTCTTGGCGACACTTGCCCGGCTTGGTGAAAGCTTGAAGTGTACCTGCGGACGCCTGAGAACTAATTGCGTCACTGGTGTCGCTAACGCCGCCCCCCGCAAACGACTCAGCCCTGTGGACCGCTTCCAGCATCAAGCCTAAATAGACGTCGCAAGTTGTTCCTCAGCTGTCGGTTGCCTCTACAGCATGCCATGACAAGTGTGTGCTCAAACAAGTCTTCAGATCTTTCCCTTCCAGATGCACAGATGCACGCACCCAAAAAGTTGTTCCAACCAAGCATAAGTTCTCCCCTGGTCAAACCTTTGATCAAGCGTCCTACAGACATACACTTTAGTTTGGATCCTCCGCCGCGGTTTTCTGTGATTTAATTGCTGTCTGCTCGTCTCGTTCAAACTTCCTATGGGCTAGGTCTATCTCTAAGTTTCGCCCCTCGAACGCAGCAAAAGTGTGATGTTCCAGTTCGATTGTTTCCGTTCATTGCCCCGTCGTAGCAGACCAGGAGAACGTTCAGTTCCTTACACTTCTTCAACTTGTCGGTGATCCTTCGTTCCGGGACAAAGATCCTTGGCCTGGTTGGCCACCAGGAATCGTGCCTGGGCCTTGAATACGACTGCTGCTGTGCCGCCTCCTGGGTTCTAGCAGTCACCGGCCGTCGTGCTCCTTCCAGTTCCGAAAATGAGTGTGGTCTGCTAAACCATAATTAGCCATGTCTGGCCTCAAACCACTTGCTCAGCCTACCTTAGGTTTATAATTCCGAGCGCAACCGCTGCCATTCCGCAGTCCGCATTGAGCAGTGCCGAAAAGCCTATCCGTGTCTGCCATTTTGCGCATTCAGCAGGTCCGCTATAGCTTCTGCCACCAAGTCCCTTTGCGTTCGTCTCCAGCCGCCAGGATGGGCATCCCAGTAATCCTAGCCACAGCCGCCGCTTGCGGCAGCATCGTGACGACGATGAAATCCGGCTGGGAGTTGTCGAGAATGATACGCCAGAAGCGCGATCGGAAGCGGGCGGAAGAAGATGCCGTGCGTGTCTACCGCAGCCTGCGCAGAGCCCTGCACAGCGGCCGCGTGAGCAACAAGGAGTTCGACCACTGGTTCGAGAAGTTCCTAGTCGCCGAGTCGGAGAACAACTGTGAGGCAAACCCGACCAGGTCCGTTTCTTTCGTTGTATGCGTGCTAATTCGTGTCCCAGTGGCCGGACTCCGTGAGATCAGGGCTCATCTGCGCATCGTCAACGATAATAGTGACAAGCGGTCGCGCCGTTATGGAAGCCTCAGTAGGGAGAGGCCTGGGGGTGGCGACTTTGAGAAGCGGACCCAGCGGTCTTGCGACGGTGACAGGCGCCAGAAATCAGTACGTCTCGATAGGGGTCAGATGTACTACGTCCCCGACCCGCCTCAGTGGCGGCAAGACGTGGAGTGGCCGCAGAGCGCAAGATCGATCGAATACTCGCCTTTGGACAGCCAGTTTCCGGAAAAGGGGTTGGAAGATCCTGATTCTGTACCATTGGCCAGACTGCAGCGTAGCGCGAGTGTCTCATATCAGCCGTCTCACAGTCCACCTAAGCTTGGCTCGAGAGCAAGCGAGTCCGCAACCCGGCACGAGCAGGAGAGGGGAAGGTCGCGGAGACGCCAGGCTCGCGATGCAAGAGCTAATGCGGATGCCGATTCCTCGGACGGGTTTTGCCATGAGAAGCTGGGGTATCGGAGTAGGAGGTGAGCAGGGTGGCTTCCAGATTGTGCCACCATTATTCTTTTCGTTCTATGCTTGGCCTGCAAAGTTGTCAATGGATGCCTCCCCGCCGGACCGGGAGAAAGCACGTGGCCTACCCGCTAGGTCGCGACATCGTGTGTAGAGAGAAGCTCATTGAGAAGGGCTGAAAGAGACATATTGCAGGAGATGGTTGGTGGTTGAACGGGTTGATGAAGATGAGTAGTTGATGGTGGGAAGAGATCGGGCACCAGGGTTAGGGCTGTTATTGTTGGCGAGACTTGGCGCCTCGGCTTCAACTGACTGACGTAACTGAACTGTACAACACTTGCAAGGGCTGCCGTCATTGTATCGGTTTGATCATCGTTGAATACAAGCTTCGACATCAAGTAACTCTCCACTAGACTAGCGGACCACCTTATTATGTACAGGGCAATCGAGCTCGAAGCTCAAATTAGCCTTGGCCATATCCCAATTGCATGATGGTGGTCCGCATCAGCACCAAAAGGTGAGCTGCATCTCTCATGCTAAGGCAGCACGATGGCAAGCTCCGCTAGAACAAGGCTTCCTCAAAGGATAAAACATGAATGGCCGACCTGTTCACAACTCAAATCGTGCACATTCCGTTGGAGGGGGTACATTTCGCCCGGCCCAAACGACTGCTTCCACATACTCCATCCACCGAATGTGGGATACCACATGACGGAAGTAAACCACTTACAACACAGTAAGTCGGCATCGCTCCTCTTGACCCCTACAATCAGAGTCACCTCTTTCAAAACCTGAAGCCTGCCCGCCCCCAAAGTCTCAGTGGCGCAGGCTATAAGGCGTCGGGGCTGCCTAGTTGGCCAAGTTGACAACATGTCACGACACGCGATACACATAGCAGAGCCTCATTATAGAAATCTATCCCAAAATTGCCTATAAATGGAGTACTAATCCTCGTGCCTCAAGACATCCATCGCCTCAGGACCAACCCTATCTCCAGACTCACACCATCCACCAGTCACCACCACCACCACCACCACCTCTCAACAACCCGCAAACCAGCAACCATGTCCACGCACACCCTCCCCTCCACCTCAGGCGGCACCGAAAACCCCCTCGACCTAGCAATCCAAATCATCGCCCTCCTCACCTGCACCAACCAAACCCTCGCCGTAGCCGAGTCCCTCACAGCCGGCAGCCTAATGGCGGCCCTGACCTCCGCGCCGGGTGCCTCGGCCGTCTTCCGGGGAGGCGTCGTGTCCTACACGACGGAGCTAAAACAGCACCTCCTGCACGTCGACGGCGCCCTGATAGCGAGGGAGGGCGCCGTGCACCCGGACGTGGCGGCGCAGATGGCCGAGGGGGTCAGGCGGAGGACGACGGTGGCCGGGGCCGAGACGACGACATGGGGGGTCGGCACGACGGGGGTGGCGGGGCCGGACGAGCAGGACGGAAAGCCCCCGGGAACGGTGTATATTGGGGTCGCTGGGCCGGAGGGGGCGAGGAGTTGGGGCCCGTTTAGGTTTCCCGGGGATAGGGAGATGGTGAGGGAGGCGGCGGTTGGGGAGGCGTTGGCTAGGTTGAGGGAGGTGTTGGTTGAGAGGAGGGGGTGATCTTTCGTTGATAACTGGGGTAGCGAAGGGGAGTATCGTCTGTTGCGGGAGGTAATTGGCTGGTTTGCAGTGGCAATTAATACGGCTGAGACTCTGGGCTGAGACTGATCCTTGCCGTGATCGTGGGCGACGAGGACTTGGACCGATAAGGAGGTTGAAACTGATGCTGCGCTATGACAGGGTGCATAAACTTGTACTGTTGCTCTGAGGCGAAAATGTGTAAATGCCATTAGACTCAGACGTATAACGGTAACAGGAAACTAGATACCGGTCAGTGAGGGTACAGACCCTTAACCGTGCCGAGACTCTGCACGATATCAAATGTGCCGTCGACCAGACGATCTGTGCTGTCCAAGATTAAGCATAGAGACTACAGTGCTCGAGCATCTCCGAAGTTCCAACTGATGTTCCGAAAAGTCTCTTACACGCTCCCATCACACAATGAGAATGCGAATTTGTAGAGCTCACCATTTGAAGAAGATGCTGCAACAAGTCTAAGTTCTCCATCGGGAACCTCACCAGAACATCGGCTCCGAAGCCCTGGAGCTGTAGTAGAAAGTCCAGTTCTTGGAAATTCGGTGGTGATGTTAGTGGGAGCCACAATCCAGGTACCACGACCATCGATACTCCAGCAGACATCAGATTTAGTTCCTCTCGACGTTACCACTTACACGTGTAAGGCAGGTAACCTTTGCAAGCTGGGGTTAGGGATAGGGTTGAGCGTTCTTCTAATGGGGGTGGGGCAAGCTAGCTCCCTGGATTCATGGCGCTCCACCCCAATTCTGCCTCGCGAGACCGCCAAAATTTTCAGATAGGCGATTGAGCCCCTCCATCGTAGACGAAGCTGGACAGGCGACCAGAGAACTCCCTGAACATACACCTACGACAGAGAAGACAGAATGGCGACCGTCGCACCTCCTCCGTCCAAGCGGCAACGAAGAGAAGAGCTCGAACGCTCCCAAATACAACAAGATGTCACGGCAGTGGCAGCCGCGGATCTTGGATCCTTCAAGGCGAGGTTCGTGGACAGCGACGGCAACCAGATGACCGACGTGGTCGAGATACCTCTCGCAGACGCAACAGAGAAGAACGTGTCTCTACTACTAAATACCCTACTCGGGCGTGTATGACTACCTCACCCACAACTCTCTCCCTGCGTCACCGGCTAACACATGGATAACCCCCAGGACCGAGACGAGCACACCCCCTACCGCTTCCGAATCCACGTGTCCACCCCCTCAAAGGACTCCTCCGCCCCGCAGACCACGATCCTCGACTTCTACCCGACCAACCCCTCCGCCCTCCTCCCCCTCCTCGCCAGCCACGGCATCACCTCCCCCTTCGAGACGACCCTCACCCTCGCCGCCGAGCCCCAGTCCATCTTCCGCGTGCAGGCCGTCTCGCGCCTCGCCCACCGCATCCCGGGCCACGGCCAGCCCATCCTCTGCGCCTCCTTCTCCCCGTCCTCCCCCTCCCGCCTGGCCACGGGGTCCGGCGACAACACGGCCCGCATCTGGGACTCGGACACGGGCACCCCCTACCGCACGCTGGCGGGCCACACGGGCTGGGTCCTGGCCGTGGCCTGGGCGCCGGACGGGAGCCGGCTCGCGACGTGCAGCATGGATAAGACCGTACGCGTGTGGGATCCCGCCACGGGGAAACTCGCGCCCGGCGGGGAGTTCAGGGGACACGGCAAGTGGGTCCTCGGACTGGCGTGGGAGCCGTACCACCTGTGGCGCGACGGGACGCCGCGGCTGGCGAGCGCGAGCAAAGACGGGTCGGTGAGGATATGGGTCGTCAACACGGGCAGGACGGAGCACGTCCTCGGCGGGCACAAGGGGAGTGTCAGTTGTGTGAAGTGGGGCGCCGGCGGGAAGGATGGGACCGGGCTGATCTACACGGCTAGTCACGACAAGACGGTCAAGGTCTGGGACGCGGTCAAGGGGACGCTGGTGCATACCCTGTCTGCGCATGCGCATTGGGTGAATCACCTGGCGCTGTCGACCGACCACGTGTTGAGGACGGGGTACTTCGAGTACGGGAAGGAGGTCCCCGAGTCGGAAGAGGGGAAGAGGGCGCTCGCAAAGGAGAGGTTCGAGAAGGCGGCTAGGATCCAGGGTAAGGTGGTCGAGCGGCTTGCGTCGGCGAGCGACGACTTCTCGATGTATCTCTGGGATCCGATGAATGAGGGGACGAAGCCGGTGGCCAGGATGTTAGGCCATCAGAAGCAGGTCAATCACGTCACGTTCTCGCCGGATGGGAGTCTGATTGCCAGCGCGAGCTGGGATAATCACACGAAGTTGTGGAATGCGAGGTATGTCTTGGTTATTGATCTCTTTTACTCGATTCCGAACAACCCCTGGATGCTAACGGTATGGCTACAGGGACGGAAAGTTCATCAACACGCTGCGCGGACACGTCGCGCCTGTCTACCAGTGTGCCTTCTCGGCCGACTCGAGGCTGCTCGTCTCGGCGTCCAAGGACACGACGCTCAAGTGCTGGAACGTGCGGACGGGCAAGCTGGCGAATGACCTACCGGGCCACGAGGACGAGGTGTACGCCGTCGACTGGAGCCCTGACGGCAAGATGGTAGGAAGCGGTGGCAAGGATAAGGCCGTGCGGTTGTGGAGGAACTAGACGGGGTCGAGGATTTGATGATTGGTTGTCCTTGGGGGGTGGGTGAGGCTCGCGATACCCTGTGCTTGTAGTCTATCGCCAAGCTTGCGAAAATCATTCTGAGGTGTTGCCCCTGATGACCACGTTCTGTACACGCGACAATGGACTGAGAGCTTGGGTTCAAGGAACGGCCTAGCTTGCTTCGACGTGTCGGCTACATCATCAAAGGATGAGATTACCTCCCAATCAGAGCAGCCGTGAGAGGAACACGTCAAACAATCCCTCCCTAGGCACTACCCTCATCTACCAATCGGCCATATAGCTCGGCTGATATCCGCACGCTCCGTAGATATGGGAAGCGGACACGTGTATCGGACCACGAACATGTCATTGGCGTCGCCTCTGCTGCCGTTACCATATCAAGGGTGGCTGCTATGTGACCGTTTGCCAGGTTGTTTCGCTACATACCACAAGCACGTGGCTCGTCCGACCGAACCGCGGCAAGCGAGTGACCGTCCATAAAGGAAAGCGTTGTGTCCGATAGAGTCATCGTGCAGGAGCAGGAAGAGCCGGAGGGGTCGAATTCGGATCCGGCCTCGGATGTGGTACCCTTCCATTCGCCATGAGATAGTTCGATAGATTTGGCATCGCGGCGCCATTGATTCAGCAGCTGCACTGGAGGCCGAGATGTGGCTTGATGCTGGCTTTGTGAAGATGTGAGGGCTCATTATTGGATATTGATCGCGCCAGGTGTTCGAGAGAGATATGCCAATGGCACCATCATGCAGTAGGGAGCACTCTGTTCCGTTCCGGCGGCTGCTGCGCTTGCAGGGGGAAGGTTTCGGGGGAGTTCTCGAGGGATTGGTGAAGCTGCCTTGCAGAAACCTAGGATCCGCATCGTGAGGCCTCCGAATGCCCAGCGGCAGACTGGCAGGGGACGCGTTCTCGAGACAGCCCAAGAAATGAAGGACTGCAGGCAGACATGCAATACCAGCGGTGCGTTGGGAAGAAGAGTTGTACCTTTATGCGCGAAATGTGATCAGCAGTACATCCGGGCCGTCCCAGTAGTGTCTGGGGCATCTCCATGTATTGCGTAACGACACATCGAGAACTAACGCAAGCTGCATGTAAGGAGTCAGATCTGACCAAGCGTCGCTCGATCTTCGCTAGGTTGCTTGGAGGAAGCATGTGAGATTCCGAGAGAAGCCACTGTTGCGGCGGGGGATATTCTCTCGCTTAGGTGACTTAACATGACCGGGTGAAGGAACCGCAAAGGCACGAACTCGAGCGGTAGGCTTGTTGTTGCTGCAATAGGATGAGCCATTTTCCAGTGAGAGCAGTCGACCGAATAGGGCCCGACGGCATCCTCCAAGATTTGTCGAAGATGCAGATATCCTGCTGCATGTCGACGCTACGGTGCGGCTGCCTCCATTTTGATATCGACTGTGAAGGTCCAATCTGATGTCGTCGACAGAATTTAGCCTATCTTCGCCCCGCCTGTGCAGTCGGAAGATGACGGGAGCCCTAGCATCAGACGGCCCGGCGCCGTCCAAGCGGCTGCATTTGGAACAGTGGACGACCGGCGGTCCATTGGATAAGGTAACCAGGAGAGAAGACCCGGACCACCCCAAGCCCTGGTTATTCTCTATTATGAGACTTTCCTTGGCCAGGGACCGGCTGGCGCGGGATTTATTTTGTCTTCATCGTCGACTACAGCGCTGCGAAGCGCCAGATGGAACTGAGTCGGCAGTATCGACGGCGGGAGCCAGGACGGCGTTTCCTCCATGGCTGGTCCTGATATCGATGACCTTGACCACGTTGTCCCAGGAGGCTCTCTGACTGGCTCGTCACTGGTGCTAGGAGGCATCAGCGGATGCCTTAGTGAACGGATGGCTCTGATGCTGTCCACTACTACCCAGCGCCGTGTATCAGTGTCGCGTGGCTGAGCATGAGCAGGTTGGAGCGGAACAGTTGTTGTAGCACCCATCGTGAAGAGTTTCCCCTCCCATGGCCCGGAACTGGCAATCGTCCTACGGCACGAATTAGAGCAACTTGCGGCTGATGAGGGGTACTAGCCAAGCGAATAGTATCAGTTGGTTTGATCTGTCCTGGCTGTGGAGGGATGAGAGTGAATAGAGTTCGTCTTCCTTAGGCATGATCAAGGTACCTTATGAACTGTCATTGTTGTTCTAGCGCCGAGGTGCGAGGCAAGTAGACACTCCTGCACGACTAGCGCATAGCGTGCTCTATGGGAATGTCGATTTGACCAGCAATTGTCGATACGCTGTCCGGCTTTACATATACGCTAGTGTAGACAGCGCCAAGGCAAAGTTGCCGTTGATGCCTTGCATATTGGTATACGTACCTGGATAGATAGGGCATGCAATATGCTGCCCCTTCATCCACTTTTCGTTAGAAGTTGTCGTGTAGATGATGTGATACTAGGTCAAATAGCAGCTTGCGGATCTGCCGGAGAGTCGCCGCTCGATACTTTGACGTGTAATAAGGAGTCGTATCTTTGTCGTGCTGTTCCCCAAGAAAAGCAAGCGCTGGTCGGCTGAAAAGCCCGGCGGCATGTTTCAGGCCCGGAGGATTGCCGTGCCTTCCGACTACCTGACCATGGCGATACCACTCTTGGCTGACTTTCGAGGCTTCGGTGGTCCACTCTTGTGGCTCACTTGCTCGGACATGTGAGCTCGATACATCTGCCTCAACGATTTCGGTTACGTTTTGGTGGTCGCACAACATACTTCCGTTTGTCCTGTGCTGGGTGAGATATGACTGCCAATGGTTGGCTGACGGCCATTGGGAGACATCCATTGCTGATGGTGCGCTTAGTGGATGGGAGTCTCGGCAACATCTCCTCCTAGACTAGGTATGTTCAATATCTTGGGTAGGTACCAGAAAGCGTACCACTAGGCGATGTTCGTGTCGTCTGAGCCATGGGAAATTCGATGGTATTTATTAGGAGGTGTACACGTGTAGTACCTACCACACCTCCGCCCGAAGGCATGTGCTTCCCGCCGAGCCGTCCATGGCCCCAACAACTGAGGGCGTATCCCTCCGTTGGTCCAGGGGAGAATAAAACCCGATGAGGCTCGCTCCGGATCTTCGATCGTTCGAGGCACCAAAATTCCAAGATCTTCTCTGCAATGGTGGGAAAAGCTCCAGTTCTCCACGTCTCCATCAGACACCTTTCCCAGCTTTAGCAGCTTGTACCCGGCTGCACTGTCTATTGATCGGCATTCCGGACCTAAAGCTCCTGATATCACTATCAAGCTCCTCCGTAACGCAACCAGAAGTGCCGTCGATAACCTTTCCCAACGAATTTCAAGAGACAGGAAAGCCGCTCCCACTGTGAGCCACTGAACACAGGATCACGTATGATTCCCTGATGCTCCAGTTGCTCCTCTTCACCAGCGAGCAGTTACGTCAGTCCATGCAAGGTTCCACTGGCTCGCGTTTTGTTCCGCGCCAGCGACCGAAAGAACCCACTGGGATCGAGCTAACGACCAATCATCGGGTGTGAAACCGCCCGTTGTTCCTTCCCCCACCCCGGCAGCTTGAAAGCTCCTGGGGCCTGCAATTGCCAGGGCTGCGACAAGCGCAAAATTTATACGTACAAGAATCGTCATACGCACGCCTCAGCTAAAGCTTTCTGCTTCCCGTCCTTTGTCAGGTGAATTCCAGGTTTGCTTTCTTGTGCCGAAGCAACCTCATTACCTTACCTTACTCTTCGTCTTTACCCTCTTCTCCCCCTTCTCCTCCGCTGTCTCAATCTCGAGGCGCCTCCCGGAACCCTCAGATCCAAACCCGGACGGCCGACTAGCGACGGACAACAAAGAACGCTGATCGTTGGCACTCTACTCCGTTCCTGGCATAACCAGCAACCACAAGCCTCGATTCATCTTGTATCATACATGATATCGACTTCGAACGAGGCGCCCTTGCGTGTCCATCATATGCACTTCACATCTGAAGTCTGCTAGCAGACCAGACCACACCACCAACCGATTCACCTTTGCCCTTGAGCTGGCATCAGTCGCCACTTCGCTTCTACTTCGTCTGACCTTGTTTACATCCGATACCCCTCTTGCCCCCACCATGACTGTCTTCATTGCTTCCCTGTAAGTACCCTTCGCCGTCGTCGCTTTGTTTAGGGTTATGACAGCTCTTCCTGGTGTCCGAAAGAAGATGTGCTGGTAGAAGCAGGCTGTGGTGGCTGGGGCCGGATATGGAGTGCAGATGCTGACGCTGACATCCTGCCCCGGTTACAGCTTCTTACCGAAGACTATCCATTTCAACCTGCCCGGCACTCCTCCGCGCCTGTCAATCTCAGAGACTGAGAAACGGCCGCCGACGGCCAAGCCCAAGCGACCCGTAGTCAATCGACAGCCCAGTCTCTTCCCGCAAGCCGACATTACCCCGCCGGAAAGCCCGACTGAGGAAAATTATGAGAAAGATGATATCTTCGCCAACGAGGAGCTGCCTCAGTTCGCAGGCGTGTCCAAGAAGGCCGGAGCTCCAGTCGACCGTGGTTCGCCGACGTGGGGTAGCCGTCGCAACCAGCCTAAGTCGAGGGCAAACTCTCCACCATCATCCTCCCTCCTGAACGCGGAGCTGCAGGCCAAGGCGAAAGAGATGACGCGCATGGGAATCACTCAACCTCATGCACTCTCTAGGAGCGACAGCCAGGACAGGGTCTTCGCCAGCGCCGACTGGGTTGTGGTCAATGCTGACCAGGGTAACGGTGGCCTTCGCAATGCTGCTGAGGCTGCTGCGCGGGACGGCAAATTGGGGGACTACACATGGGTCGGAACGCTGGGCATGCCAACCGATGCACTGGACAACACGCAGCAGAAGCAGGATATCGAGGACACTCTGGCTACTGAGCACGACATGCTTACCGTCTTCTGTTCGGACAAGGACTTCGATGGCCACTACTCTCACTTCTGCAAGCAGATTCTCTGGCCCGTCTTCCACTATCAGATCCCTGACAACCCGAAGAGCAAGGCCTACGAAGACCATTCATGGAAATACTACGTCAACGTCAATCAGGCCTTTGCGGATAAGATTGTGAAGAACTGGAAGAGGGGCGACGTGATCTGGGTCCACGACTACCACCTGCTGCTGGTGCCTGGCATGGTCCGAAAGAAGCTGCCGGACGCCAAGATCGGCTTCTTCCTGCATGTCGCTTTCCCCTCGTCCGAAGTGTTCCGTTGCCTTGCCGTCCGAAAAGAGCTTTTGGAGGGCATGCTGGGCGCCAATCTGATTGGTTTCCAGATCCACGAGTACACCAGGCACTTCCTACAGACCTGCAGTCGTCTTCTTAACGCAGAGGCAACGCCTGACGGTCTCCAGCTCGAGGATCGCTTTGTCGATGTGGTTAATCTCCCCATCGGCATCGACCCGGTGAGCTTGGGCGAGCACCGCGAGGAAGAGGAGGTGCAGAAGTGGATGGAAATCATGCGCGAGCGTTATGCGGGTAAGAGGCTGATCGTCGCGCGTGACAAGCTTGACCACGTCCGTGGAGTCCGCCAAAAGCTCCTGTCTTACGAACTGTTCCTGAATAAGAATCCGGAATGGCGGGGTCAGGTCGTCTTGATTCAGGTGGCTCTGTCGACGAGCGAGAAGTCTGAGCTGGACGCCACGGTGTCGGATATCGTAACCCGAGTCAACTCGTCATGGGCGAACCTGGCGTACCAGCCTGTGGTCTACTTGAAGCAGGACATTGACTACGCTCAGTATCTGGCACTTCTGACGATTGCCGATGCGCTCATGATCACCAGCCAGCGCGAGGGCATGAACCTCACCTCGCACGAGTACCTCTCTTGCCAGGATGGGAAATATGACGATAAGAAGCACGGCTCGCTCATCCTTTCCGAGTTCACTGGTACTGCGTCACTGTTTGGCGGGAGCGAGCTGTCAGTCAACCCCTGGGACTACCGGGCTTGTGCCGATGCCATCAAGACCGCGCTGGAGATGGGCCCTGAGGAAAAACAGCGGCGTTGGACGAAGCTGTACGAGACCGTGACGCACCACACCGGCTCTCACTGGTTCTCGGAGCTTATGTCGCGCCTCGACCGTGTGCACGAGGAGCAGCTCCGTCGCGACCAAGTATCGGTACCAAGATTGTCGCTGAACACCCTTGCTCAACAATACCGCAATTCCGAACGGAGGCTCTTCATTCTGGACTACGAGGGCACGCTCGTCAGCTGGGGCCCGGTCAATCAGATCATTCCGGTCAGCCCGCAGCGGACGCTTGACGTTCTGAACGACCTTCTCCTCGATGAACGCAACACTGTTTACGTCATGTCGGGCCGCAGGCCGGAGGAGCTTGATCGGCTGTTCCGTCGGGTCCCCAACCTGGGTCTCATCGCAGAGAACGGATGCTTCCTGAAGGACTGCGGCAGCGACTCGTGGACTGAGATGGCTGACGCCGATCAAATCCGAACTTGGAAGGAGTCTGTTAGAAGCATTCTCGACTATTACCTCGAACGGACGCCTGGCGCAGGCATCGAGGAGCGCCGGTGCTCGCTGATTTTCCACTACAAGTCTGCCGAGGACTACGACACGGCGTCTCGACAGGCTTCGGACTGCGCGAGCCACATCAACGACTCGTGCGAGGAGCAACGTGTCCATGCGATCCCGCTCGATGGCTGCATCGTGGTGGAGCCCATCGACTGGACCAAGACCACGGCTGCGCAGCAGATCTTCGCGAACCTACAGGCTTCCATGGCCCCCGACTCGCAACACAAGAGCCCGGTCGACTTTCTCATGGTCGTTGGTGATGGCCGCGAAGACGAGAAGGTCTTCAAGTGGGCGAACACCCTCGGCGAAGAGGGCACCGTTAAAGAGGTCGTGACCGTCAGCCTGGGCAACAGGAGCACCGAGGCCGGGGCCACCCTGACCCAGGGTGTAAGCGGTAAGCACATGCTTTGACCCCAGCTGCGTCCGATCAAACGCCGGGAACTGACTAACGGGTATAGGCGTTCTGATGGCACTGCAAAAACTCGCAGGCTTAGCGTAAGCAAGACCCATGGTGCATTTGTGCGAAATGACGAAGTGCTTGGAGACCAACTCGGGCATACCCCTATAGGTTCGAGCAGTCCAACGAGCGGGGGCGCGGCGGGCGCAGGCAGTCCTCAACAAGAGGATCCTTTGGAGTTCCGGCATAGATGCGCGAACTAGGCACTTTCACGGTGCCTAATGGCCTCTACCTCCGCGACATCCAATCCGACACCCCACTTTCATCGTATTTCCTAGCACGCTCTGCTTTTGGTATTGGCATCTCTTTCTGGCTGGACACGATGGGAAGACGGAGAACATGAAAAAGGCGCGCGCCGCCGGGAGGTTTTACTAGTGGACTGCACGACGGGGACTGCTTCCCTGCTTCGCATAGAGTCGGACCGGGACGCCTGGCGGAAAAGGAGGCTCTTTGCTTTAGGAGTACCTAGTGATACATAGACATGTACACTACGCCCCTCGATGACTGTCCAGACGGTCACTTTTAAGACTTCGAGGGTAACCTCCTTGCATCCCAGCAATGGGACTATGGACATAGACTCAGCATATCGGAAGTTAGGTGCCTTGATATATCAATGAAACCAGGCATCATTATGGAAACCTAGAAAATGTCTCCACCGCTCCGTCCTTGCCGTTCGGCTACCTACTCTGTATAAGACGAACCTGGAAACCTTGTACTGCCGCTTATGATTAAGGTATCCAACCGCACCAACATGGCTGATTACCGAAGTACCCTTTCCCTTGCAATTGAAATCGCCCACAGCTGAATATAACCCCCTACAGTATTGACGAACTGGCTCCTGAACATCGCATTCGCCGTGACGTCAATGGGGGTTTCGTTCAATCGGCAGCTGCCGGATCTCCGTTTAGCGTCGCAGAACATCAACCGCTATTGCATTCTTAGTCAGCCCTACCATTACCTTCCCCCGCAAATCCATTTTCTTATCCAGCTGTCCGTTATCGGATGCAAGAACCACCGACGACATTGGCTTATTCGTCTGGTTGCTTTATTTCAAGGTTCTATTTTGTTGTTGATCACATCATCTTCCCTTCGGTATTTAGTGTTTACTTGCTTGCGCCGATCGTTAGAGTCATATCTGCGGCTGCTCTCCCCTGGACCGGAACCGATTGCTGCTTGTACGTGGCTCCCCGACAACCCGAGGGCCATACTTAAAGTCGTCGAAGTCCCCAGTAACCAGTAAAGGGCGAGACTCCCCTTTTCACAGCTAACTGGTAGATCGACACACAGAACACCGTCAACAACATACAGCACCGTCACCATGGCACCCTTTCCTCCTCCCGTGGTCAACACCATCGACTGGTCCAACGTCGGCTTCCGAGTTCGCGAAGGTCAGTGCAGGGCACGATACTCCATGCCCTTCTCGACCTTGCCCTCTCATACGGGCAATAGCCTGGAACAGCCAAACTAACCCCCCTTTTCCTACAGTAAACGGCCACATCGAATCGCACTACTCCGTCAAGACCGGAAAATGGACCGATCCCGTCTTCGTGACAGACCCCTACATCCGCATCCACGGCATGGCCCCGGCCCTCAACTACGGGCAGCAGGCCTACGAGGGGCTCAAGGCCTTCCGCACCCCTGGCGACAGGGCCATCACCATCTTCCGGCCCGATCGCAACGCCAAGCGCATGCAGCACAGCGCCGAGTTCATCTCGTGCCCCCCCGTCCCGGACGAGCTCTTCCTCGCCGCCGTCAAGGCCGCCGTGGCCCTCAACGCAGAGTTCGTCCCGCCCCACGAGACGGGCGCGGCGCTGTACATCCGCCCGCAGATCTACGGCAGCTCGGCGCAGCTGGGGCTCAGCGCGCCAGAGGAGTACACCTTTGCCGTGTTCGTCGTGCCGACGGGGGTTTACCACGGGTCCCACCCGGTCAAGGCGCTGATTCTGGACGAGTTCGACCGGGCGGCGCCCAACGGGACGGGAAGCGCCAAGGTGGGCGGCAACTACGCGCCGGTGCTGCGATGGAGCGATAAGGCGAGGAATGAAGGGTACGGGATCACGCTGCACCTGGACTCGAAGACGCACGAGGAGGTGGACGAGTTCAGCACGAGCGGGTTTATCGGGGCGTTAGTCGAGGGGGACCAGGTCACGCTCGTGGTGCCAGATACGAAGAATGCGATCAAGAGCGTGACGAGCGAGAGTGTGCAGGAGATTGGGCGGGGTTGGGGGTGGAAGGTTGAGCAGAGGCCGGTGAGTGGATATCTCTGTCTTTCATGTGGCGGCTTAGTCCCGGGCCTCGCTCCAGGTGCTGACATGAGCTAACCGAACACGCAGATCAAATACTCGGAGCTCCCGCAGTTCGCCGAGGTCATGGCTGCTGGAACGGCGGCTGCCTTGGTGCCGATCCGGTCCATCACCAGACGCATGGATAAGTCATCACCGCAATCGCTGGCCCAGACTGTCAAGGAGCATCCCCGGGTCACCATCAAGGACGGCGAGGAAACGATCACCTACATCCCTGATTCGCAAGAGGACGCCGGCCCTCTCGCCGTCAAGCTGCTGACGCAGCTCAAGGCGATTCAGCTAGGCAAGGTCGAGGATAAGCTTGGCTGGTGCTTCAAGGTCGAGGATGCGGATGGGAAGAAGGTCGTGCCGGAGCGGTCGCCGGAACCGAACGGCAATGGTCAGACCGTGGATCAGCTCGATTAAGCTGGAGGGGTTGGTGCGACCACATGAAGAGGAGGCTTCTCGAAAAAAAATCTTTTCCCGATTTGAGGCATTTAGACCGGAGCGGAAAAGTTTGTAGAACGATTGGTTTGCTTTTCTCGCTGATATCATCAGTTGCAGAAGCTATCTTTTCCCCCTAGGATTACTAGAATGGGTGCCGGCTTCAATCTGACGAGTCGGGTGCTAGTCATGTCGTGCTGCGTTGCCCGCATGGTCGTCTCACCCCCTCTCGATCCTCACTCCTCCACTGTAGGCCACTGGATTTGCCCACGTTTCGCTCCGATGGCTTGGTTCAGTGTTACCTAGCTATCTCTCTGGAGGTCCTTAACACTTTCAATTATATATATTTCTCAACGAATCTCTAATCGCTGGGTTTCGATAGGACACCTGTCCCTGATAGTGAATGCGGCTCCTGATGCTCGAAAGCTTGGCAATCGTTGTGCGTTTGTCTTTTTGTTTAACCTCAGCTAAGCTTTCCTGGCGCGCGACTGGCCGTCGGTCCCCACTGGTTCTGGACCGCGGACCCCATGAATTGGAATGACTCGGCGAACGTAGGGGCTTAGCATACCTAGCGGAGAGCACTGGAGGAACAGCGCCACCTTTGTTTCTCTTTGGCACCCTCTTAGACTATACGAAGAATGGGATATGTGCGACAACACCACGGATTGACGACATGGTGAAATGACGGCCAGTCAGATAGACTATACGAACTCATTACCACAGGTCGGCTTGAAAAATGGTACCTCTGCTGTCGATAGCGATCGAAAGGGAACAGGTGTAAAATTCTCGCCAGTCCGAAGTATGTACCTCCTACAACACCTGTTGGCACAGCCCATTTCCCACACCGCCGCCTGCCTTTGTTTCGTTTCAGCGACGTTCTTGCAACCAACGCGATTTTCATCCAGGCCAGGGAGGCAAAACCATAATGCCTTCAATATCCGCGTCTGCCGGGTGGGAATGTGGGATGAACTCCCATCCCACGTTTGGCGGTGACAGATTTGGCTCATACTGAACCCCCCCTCCCCATCGCCAGATCCAATGGCAGCACATGCCAGTGTCCCAGTACGAGCCCCATCCGGGCGTCTTCCGAGGCTGCCCGCCACCATCACCGCCCCTATCTACACCGTACCAACGACATTGGGCAGTGCTGATGGATCCCGTTGCGAAGTTTTCGTGAGCAAGCCCTTTGCGTTAGCCCTCCGGCACATGATGGTCGCACCAATCCGTTGCTATCTAGATAAAGTGGAAGACGTGCCAGAGCTAGATAAAATATGCTGGGCTGCATATATCCCGCCATCCTCCCCTTCTCTCAAGCTGAGTTGACGGTTCCTCTCTTCTCCACCGGTTTCGTGCTCAGTTGATCTCCTTCTCTTGGTCTCCCTACTTGC
>Ga0209127_100215_pt1 | contig 20652 bp, 30 predicted proteins | sample LakSupMetagenome_FD_187469 | JGI IMG/M metagenome (GOLD analysis project Ga0209127, IMG submission 187469) | Freshwater microbial communities from Lake Superior, Canada - Sta WM archaea (SPAdes) (version 2) | ecosystem: Environmental > Aquatic > Freshwater > Lake | place: Lake Superior, Canada...
GTACAGTCCGTCTCAGAATCCGAGGTTCATCATGTCCCCTGCTTTTCAGTACCATCCTCGAACGCCCGTTCCATAATCAGTCCCTGTACAACGGCTTGGGCTCCCAACAGATCACCGCCGCTTGAAATCCAGACCAGGCAGTGGTCCGAGATCCATCACCTCTATCCAGCGGTCCCAGGCACGCTGGTGGTTAGCGCAATCCTTCTTCGTGCAGAAATACAACAAGACTACAGCGTACGCCAGGCGAACATGCTGGTCGTTGTCCGGAGAAACAGCGCCCATCGGCCAGTCCGCCGGGCAGTGGCAGTGCGGTCCAGCGCCGTCTCGGATCTGATCAGCAACGAACGACAGCCCGCGCTTCGCGACGTCGACAGTAGCCGTGCTGGCCTGCGAAAAGTCCGTCTCGTTGAGTTGTAGCAGTCTCCTAACCTGCACGTGAACCGTGGCCAGTTCAAGCTGTCGAGCCAGAGCATGGACCACGTGCTCGACCATACACTCCCGAATCAACATCTGCGCGGGTCCTCTCTGCAAGCCATACATGATGGTGCGGCGACCAATCGGCACGGGGTCGAGTACGAATCCCTCGCCGCGGAGCTGGTGGATATGTCGATGTGAAAAGCTCGACCTAGATACGACGGAATGCTTCCATCCGAGCTGCAGGCAGGTAAGGTCAAGGGGGAACTGCAATCCGCACGGCAAGGTCGCGCGGACGACCGTGTGCAGGTTGAGGTTGCCGAATTCGTTCATGTCGTGGTGGATCACGCGGATGGGGCTGCGAAACGTTCTTCGGCAAGATAACCACCATCTCAAGGGACGGGCATGTGGCTGCGACTATGTTAGATAAGCGGGAAATAGGACAGCCGGAGAATATCATGGAAAACTTACGTTAGATCAACGTTTCGACAAGGGGTCTCGCATCAGTCCACGAGATCCTGCATTGGTTGAAGAAGAGCACCGCTTCCGCAAGGTCCGGTGTCTGTGCGATGCCCGACGAATTTGTCACCCTTCGTCGAGACCTTCGCATCATTCTCGACGACCACAACCCCATGCTCCTTCTTGATAGACAGGAAGTTGTACCGCGAGTAATGCATGTTGGAAAGCAAGTGCCGGAGGATGTCGCCAAACACTTTCATAGCCCTAGCACAGCTGTTTGACCTCCTTGCAAGCTCCCTTGTGCTTGGTCCAGTCGGTCTTTTGGCAGTCCCTGCTGCAGTACACTGTCGAAAAGGCGACGTCGCCCGATTTCGAGATGAGGCAGCCGCCGCACTTCATTGTCGCGCCGTCCTTGCCACATGCGCCGCAGCGATCGGAGCCGTCTGGGCCTCCGATATGGCCAGACTGCTTCTCAGCCTGCACTTGGGCTTGATCGTCGAGTTTGAATGGCGATGTACCATCCTTCCCCCCGGTCGCAATCCAGTGGAGGTATCGAAGCTGTCTAGCCTTGTTGCTCGAATCGTCCGGGATGGTGGGCTTGGCCATGGCGAGAGCAGCTAGCTGCTTACCTCCACAGTCGTGCTTCGAACTCTCGTAGAGCACCTCCATAATCACATTCCGATCGGGATCGGATGAACAACTGTAGCACGAACACGCAAGAAAGTCCTTCGCGGCGGCATTGATCTGCTCTGCTAGCTCATCGCTGGTCCTGCGAGGGTGATCCTCCGGTGAAGGTAGGCGCTCGAAGAAGACGTCGACGGGGTCCCGTCCCGCGAAAGACGCTACGGTCTGCTTCGGCATGGAGAGTGATCCCATCGAACTTGAAGTGATCTCGTAACTGGCCACGACCTGTTTCGAGACAATATTAGCATCAGATATCGCAAAGTTGCCGTGTGGGCGAGACGTTATTGATGGTAGTCTCGTCCAGAAACGTACTCGTTTTGAAAGAAGGTAAAGATGGACGGGTTTTGCAGAGCTTGTCGATTGAGGTTTTGGTGTCTGTCGTCAGGTACCTTCTCTTAGATGAGGTGCAAGAAGTGGAGAACTGGGAAAGTGCGCAGAAGCTGAGAAATGGATGGCCCTCACTACGGGATGGCAACTTCTCAGTCCGGATAAGGTGGTGGGTCCTAGGAAGACTCTTTGGTGACAAATGTATACTTTCCTCGAGCTTGGGCTGCGTTAACATCGGCACTGATGTTGCCGTCGACGCGCTGAAACCTGAGTCTCGCTGGTAGATGTTGCGCTTGATTTGCGGCAATTAATTGGCTTTCGAACAGTCGTGTAAGTTCCGTGAAAGGAGAAATGCGATAGGAAAATTCATTAAGCAACGTGTGTTTCGGGCTTGGTCGAGGCGCTGAGCTGTCAGAGTATCTGTGCGTGCCTGTGGCCTCGGGGGGTTGAGACGCTTCGCTCGGCCACAGGTTCACCATGCTGAGGAACGAAGTGTCAAGGCACCCAACTGTCTTGTACAGGTACAAGGACAGGTACAAGGAGTACGCAGCAGTATATAACAGTGGCGTGCCCCCGAGGCAAGACAAGTAGCAGGATAGTCAATCAAGCTTGCTATTCTGCCCATCTTCAACACACCAGTACCACACTCATATTTTCGCATGTGCCATAACATCCACCCAGACCAGATCACGACACATAACATACGGCCCATCCCGCAATTCAGACCGTAGCCCGAATCAGGAGCGTCAATGGTATGAGAAGGAGAGGAGAATGGATTTTGAAGTGACATATGCTCCATTACCGTGCGGGTCAATTCCTTTAACGTAAGTCTGCAGCATGTCCTAGTATCCGTGATGCTGCCTCTAGCACTTCAAACCCCATGCTTCTTTGCTTGTTAATGCCCCTGTACAGCGGCGCCGGGCTGGATATATCGGCTGCCTCAGTGTCGCTCAGCCATGCGAATAGTGAGACACCGTAGGCGACGGAAGCGTGCACCTTGGATGTGATTGCTTCAGCCACTGCTGCTCTAACGGCTGCTCATGAACCCGAGTACCATTTGTGTCGCCGTCAAGGCAAATGACGCAGCGGACATATGCAGACCACACGGATGACGAGGTCAACCACTGGTCCGACTGCTCCACAATGATAATGATAAATGACAACATCGACTGACGGACGACCAGAACCAGACAGGTGAGCTATGAAAGAGGAGGATTGGCTTAGCAAACCGCAGGTAACAACACCCACTGACTCTCAACTCTGTGCAATGTGCAGAAGGTTCTTGTCATCAATATGGCCCAACCCAAGTCCGAACCCTCCACAGCACCGTCTACAACTATGCTGAATCCGAGATCCAATTCATCAGTGCCAGGGAGCATCGTGCAGGCTTAGCAGGCCTGAGTACGAACAAAAAAGCGGGCAGTGAAGCCTCTCGAGCTCAATTATGGTCATGTCTTGCTGGGCGAGAATCCCGTGGTCAAGTATGGAGCTGGGAGCCCAGAGGTTGTGTGCGCAACAACAAAGAAGACCAGAGATAGAGGGGTATCACAGTACTTAATGCCCTAGAAACATCACACGTTTGAACCCTACGACACGAGTATCGAGTTGTGGACATGGTGCTCCGCAGTGTTAAGCGATCCGTCACCCCCGCCGTCCACCTCCCTGCTGCCGGTTGCTGAGCGTACTGCTCCAAAACCCAGCTGCCGCGCATGGTAACATGCTGATGGCAATCGCCGCAGACTCCCTCCAGCTGCCTCATCCGTCGCCACTCCAGCATTCCCTCCCCTTGAGGAGGTTGTGACACGCGGAAGGCTCGACTTCTCGATGCGGTATTGCTGCGCTTTTGCTACAACTGCGTCTGTATCCCCGGAGATCCGCTCATGCATAGTCTCCAGCACCGTCTTAACCTGCCGCCTTGAGTTTAGCAAGTTCCAGTGCCTCTGCGGTCTATCGTTGGGGTGTCGTCAAGTAGGGAGTGATTCCCGAGCAATCGCAGACTTGGAAAGATGCCCGTTGACTTTCACTTCGAACTGGTATTGCGCCAGGTTGCCTTGTCTTATTCCTGGACGAGGCGGGGGGACGCTGTTGGCTGCGACTCGTATTCTCGACGGCGTTTGTGACGTGGCGTCTTCATTTACTTCACTTTTTTTGTGTTACCACTAGATTCCACGTGAGTATCGTAGACGTGGGCACGTTTGGCTGTAGAATAGACCAAGACTTTCGTGAGGCTACAACTTCACAAGAAGATAAAACGCAACCCAGTCCAGGTAACCGTGGTGGCGAACAGCGGAATGGTGGGACGTTGGATTGCAACTGTTCTGAAGTTCACAGATTCGACAGGCTTATCCGGTGTATGTATCTTACCGACCCCACAGATACTTACCTTCGTTGACCCTCGGGGATGTCGCCATCGGTCACATCCTCCTGCGGACATGCAGATGCCAGTGACGCTTTCTGTACGTCCGACTACGGATCACCAGTATCCCTCGTCCAACATTAAACAGGCTTTCGTTAGCTAGCCGAAGACCAATACTTGCCGCGAGAACGATTGAGTTCTATACACCCAGACCTCCAGACCTCCAGACCTCCAGGCCTCCAGGCATCGATGCTATTCCTGCTACAAAACAAGACATAGATGCAATCTGCTGCCTCTCGGGAACGATATTCTCGACCTATGAACAGGCGTTCTCGCCATTTTCTACACTTCAAGGTGTGCAAGCGCGAGCTTGTTGTTCCGTCATCTGATCCATGTTCGCGAAGGAGGCTTTTACGGACGCGAGGAATCCGAGACGGAGGAAAAGGAAGGCAATGATGTTGGTCTTTGATTCCTACGTTCACTTGCCCGTCAGAATCGGCCATGGCTTGCCCAGCATACCTCCGTGGTTACAGGCTCTTGACGGCGCGACGAGTGACATGGAAGGTTTTTAGATTTAGAGAATGTAATAGCCGCCTGTCTCTTCGGCACCGCTTAGGGGTACAAGGTCGGTCTGGTGGTCAGACGGCTATCAGCAACTGGATGTCTGGATCTGGGAGTGGGTTGGAAGAACCGATCAACCTCTACAGGGCTGGACGTGGGTTGGACAACGACACCACTTATGGAAGGCTAGGAATCCGGATGGAGGACAAGTTCGGACTCGTAACTGAGAAAGAAAATAGGAATTGCATAGCAGAGTGTCACGACATGAGGAGAAGCTGCAGGACTTCTTCGTCAATGGCGACAAGTAAGAACTCCCAAGGTATCGAGCGGTGTTTGTGACTGGCAAACGGACAGTAGGACAGTCAGGTTTGCGTCTTCTTCCCATGGCCTTGAGATTGGGACCAGCAACGCGCGTGATCGGGGAAACCAGTGGACTGGTGGTTCAGGAATGCGGGTAAATGTCGTGCTCAGGTAGGGCTGAGGCCATAAGCAACAAGATACCAGATCTCCTCTATATATCTTACATGTGCAAAGGTCAATGCCTCCAACGACTGAACTTTGGATTCAGTCATGGTGGGCGAAAGTGGAACTGGGCTTGGCGCTCGCCGGAGTATGAAATGACACCGACTCCGAAACGCACTCAGTAGACTTTTCGGGCAAACCCAGTAGACCAGTTGTTCTTGTTACAGTAGACAGCTGATAACACCAATTAGCTATCAATATCCGCCACATATGGTACGGATGACACGAAAGGCAAGGGGAGAGAGGAGGGCCATACCTGCAGCAAAGATGGCGTAACTGTCTGAAGTAGATAAGATGTGTCAGCTCTAACCCAGGATCAAGGGCAAGGAACAAGTATCTGATAGAGCTTACCAGCATTTTTGATCGCCTTGTCCGGGTTGTCGGCCAACTGCGTCACGCAAAGCCAGCCGTAGGCATCTTCACCTGGTCTGGATGGGCATTCCTGGTCGGCTATAGCGAGTCAGAGTCAATCACCAACCGACTGGAGAGACGACAGCTGCGGACTTACAAACGGGGCTGACATCGTTGAAGTGGATTGGATCCGTGACCGAGGTCTTGACCGCGCTCACTGAATGCGTGAGTTCGTGGAGGACCGTCACTGCCAGCCTGTCCTCGTCGATGACCTCTTGGATGCGCTTGCCGCTGTTGTATGCAATGGCGCAGACGTCCTTGAGAGTGCCGCCGTTGGCTTGATGGTCGTTCCAGGTCGCGAAGTAGCCCTGGCAAAGGGTCATGACGTCCGTCTTGGCGGCCCACAGCTGGGTGATGGTGAAGCCGGTTGTGGTTGGGCCGCCGGCGACCCCGCTGCTGCATCCTGGAGCGCCTCCAATGTCGAGCCATCCGTCCAGAGCCATGTTAGGTCTGCTCTGGAAGTTCGGCCGGCTGTCCCAGTAGTTACCGGGCAGGGGGTGACGGTTGCCGTTGGGATCAGTCGGGCTCAGCCATGCGTCCGAACACTGGATGTCGATGTTCAGAGTGTCCGGCGAGTCGACTGAGTCTCTCAGGGCCTGGAAGATTGCTATAACACGCCGTTAGAAACATTCTCTCCATCGTGATTCGTGATGCACTTGCATTGGATATAGGTTGCGTATGCCAGCATCTTCAGCTGCTTGTCCCTGTTCTTGGTGTCGGTGGGAAACTCGACTCCGCCGAAGATGGCGCCGAATGTTTCCCACTGGACCTTGATAAGGGGATTGTCTCTGTAGACTTGGTATGCATGAGTGATGTCGTTGAGTATGGAAACTATTCCATTAAGTGCCACAAGCGCGGCGTCGATCTGGAGTGCTGTTAACAACCAGCTCTGTCATTCCCAGGTTTAACTCGGAAGGGGAGGACTTACCATCTGCGAAGCCTGGTTATAGGCGGCGCTCACTGTGACCATGTCTACCGCACTGCAAGTGTAGACATAGCGCTTTACGATAGACCCGGCATGGCTCGAGAGGCTAAAGTCGGTGAAGTTGGCGCTGACCAACTCCAGCTCCTTGGGCGTCACGATGAGGGGAGCACGGAGTGGGAGGTGCTCATTGGCGGATGCCCGAGCCGTTGTGCCAAGACATAACGCCCAGCAGCAGAGAAGAAATTTGCGCAGCGCCATGACGACCGAGTCATCAAGTCACAACGTTGTCGAGCGAGGGCGTGCAGACCGACGTGCAGGTTATTTATGAACCGAGGGACGCTCCCCTTGGCCATGAGCGGCATGCAGTGTACTTTTGTCCCCTGCTCCAAAAGTCCCGGTAAGCTTATTTCCTGGGGTCACAATCGCATTCAGCTGTCACGGATGGCAAGATCCCTTCGGCGTTTGCACGTCCCAATCTTTCCCAACCGCCCGGTTGCCCCTTGCAGTAGCGGGAAAAGTGCCATCGCCGGGGCCCGCACTAAGCTCCAATCGGTAGGTCCAGGACATTTACCGTCACACTAATCTCCGAGTCGGTACCCACCACGGCTCGGCGCGGCCTGTAGAATTTATCTTGTGGTCTGCCCCGCTTCGCGTTCGTGCATCCAACGCGGGAATATTTGTTGATTTGGAGTCTAGATTCTCGGGGATAATATGACGCAAACGTGCTAGTGCCCAGCTTTCAGTATCTTAAAGCCGGTAAGCATGGTTTTGCGAAGGAGCAACCTGTGAAGCTGACCAAAAGTCGGGCATCGCCGACCAATATTCATCTCATCAATCCCACATTCTGATCTCCTGATGCCTGTCATGGTTGCATCTCATGTCACGCTTCCAGCCGCGGTTCCAAGGCAGCGGCATGTTACCTTCTCGAGTCCAGAGGCTATATATGGCTTTGCCGTATCTCTGTTCTGACGCCGTACCAACAGCCTGCGCACGTACCTCACTCAATCTTAGTCACTCTCTCTTCGCTTACCTCGCCCGCAATCTACTCAAGGTTTCGCGACCATGCCTCGGCACAGGGCGTTCCTGTCTGGCCCCTCCACGGTGGGGTCCATTCTCTTCACACTAGTCTTGCTCGCCTGTCTCTCTCTCACATCCGCCAATGCTGTGCGGTACAAGTCTCATACTCACTTCGTGCGCGCGGACGGCAGTGCTGTTAACGGCAGCGCTGTCAACGCCACAGCGACTCCAACCAACACGACTGGCGGAGTGATGAGGATCCAAGGCGGGACTCTCACCGACTCGGCAACCATGCCCAAGGTCACAGACTGTTCGACTGGGCAGCGATGCACGCTTGGTTGCTGTTCCACCGGAGGCTTCTGCGGCTATGGTCCCGACTACTGCGCGGCCAACGTTTGCAACGCCAAGTTGAGTGCCAACGGCACCTGCGCGCAACTGTCGGAGTGTGATGCAGGCGGCTACCCTGGTTATGGCGCGCTCTGGGGTGAGTATGCCTCCGGTCATACACGGTGGTCGTTGACATCAGCTAACAATCATCAACCCAGGGCCGACCTATGCAAAGGTGACAAACTGCCCTCTCAATGTTTGCTGCAGCAAGTTTGGCTTCTGTAAGTGTCTCCCTTGAACATGCCGTCTTCCGCATCCTTAGCCTTTGGTACCATCGCTCACACATCACACAAGGCGGAACAACAGAAGACTTCTGCGGCAGCACCACCTGGCCAGAGCCCAGCTGCAGCGGCTCTTCAGCTACCAAACGCAGCATTGGCTACTACGAGGGATGGAACCAGGACCATCCATGCGATCGTAAGTGCTGTTGCCGGTCTAGTCTGTGGAATGTTGCTGACGAGTCTTGTGCAGACATGACACCTGAGGAAGTGAGTGCTACCGGTCAATACCACTTGCGAAAACTCGGTCCGAGGACTGGATGACCGTGGACTAACTCCGGTCAAGATTCCCATCAAGGCTTACACTCATTTGAACTTCGCATTCGCGTACATTGACCCAAGCTCCTACGCCATCACGCCCATGGCGGCCAATCAGACGGACCTGTACCTGCGATTTACCGGCCTCAAGGCCAAGCAGACAGCTTTGCAGACTTGGATCTCCATTGGAGGCTGGACGTTCAACGACCCAGGCCCGACGCAGAAGACCTTCTCAAACCTCGCGGCATCAACGTCGGCCCAGTCAGCCTTCTTCAGTTCGGTACTAGCCTTTCTAAAGAAGTACAATTTTGACGGTGTCGACCTCGACTGGTAATTTGACACTCTCCATTACTCAAGTGGTGCATTGCCGAGACTGACTCTGATTCAGGGAGTATCCGGAGGCAGACGATCGTGGAGGGGTCAAGGCTGACTTCAAGAACTTTGTGTCGTTCTTGGCCAGCTTCAAGTCGGCCTTGGGAAGCTACGGCCTGTCAATTACTCTCCCTAACAGTTACTGGTACCTGCAACACTTTGATGTCGTCGAATTAGACAAGCATGTCGATTTTGTGAGTGCCATCCTGCCTCAGGCAAATCCAAAGCGAACCGACAGCCACTAACCAACCTTGTCCTGAAGCTCAATGTCATGACCTACGACGTCTACGGAACCTGGGACCAATTCGTCGACGAGATTGGCCCTTACGTGTATGCGCATACGAACATGACCGTCATCGACAAGGGCTTGCAGTTGCTCTGGCACAACAAGATTGACCCAGCCCGAGTCAACCTAGGTCTTGGCTTCTATGGGCGAAGTGAGTGATCTGTTGCCCCTCCTTCGAGACTGGTCGGAGAACTAACATCACCGACAGGCTACACGCTCACCAATCCTTCCTGCAAGACAGCCGGCTGCGAGTTCAGTACAGGAGGTATGGTTACCTCGGTCGTGTTGCTATGAAACGCTCACGGGTGTGCTAACTCCCTGTGACAGGTCATCCTGGAAAGTGTACTGGCACCTCGGGCATCCTCTCATATGCCGAGATAAGCTCAGTCCTCGAAGACAAAGCCCTCAACGCCCAAGTCACGTTCGACTCCAAGGAGATGGTCAAGATCGCTACCTGGAGCGGTGATCAGTGGATCGGCTATGACGATGCCGAGACCTTGAAGATGAAGGTGGACTTTGCCAATAAACATTGTATGGGAGGGTATGTGCTCTGCGCTTCTTCCCTCAGTCTCATGTTTGGGGCTAACCTGCATTATCCCGTGATTCCAGAACCATGGTTTGGGCAGTCGATCTCGACACGACTTACACCCTTGCCGGCGCGGTATCTGGGAAGAACATATCTGACCTCTCCCCCGGCGGAAGCGTCATCTACCCTGATGGGAGCATCTGGAGCGAAGAACAGCCGCAGATTGTCTGTGCTCCTCCTTGCACCTTTGTCCTGCCACCCTCGCCGCTCCCGACGCCGATAGCAGTGACGTGGCCACCATTCCTCACGTCTGTGCTATCGAGCTCAAGCGGCACAACATACAGCTCGAACACGCGTGTTACAGTTCCGCCTTTCACCATCTCGAGTCTCTCCTTCTGGCCTGTCACCGTTACGGCGTCGGACACCGACGTCGTTACGTTCACGTGAGTAACCCCGATTGCAACTTCAAGGTCAAGAGACTGACACCTGATACTCAGTCCCGTTCAGAGTGTGATACCTCCGTCCATGGTTGTTACCTGGCCCGGGAAGGTGACTTTGTTCCCTCCCACGCCCATTACCGTCGCCCCTGGCGAGACGACTACCAGCGCATGTCAAACCGGCGGCGGCGGGGCTGTCACGACCCCTACGCCAATCGCGGCTAACATGGCCCCCGGCTGCACCAAGTTCTACCAGGCACAGGACGGCGACGGTTGCTGGGCCGTCGAGCAGAAGTACGGTCTGACCGCCGCCCAGTTCGAGGCCATGAATCCAGATGTTGGCACCGGCTGCACCGGTGGTCTCTGGCTTGGTTACTATTACTGCGTCGGGAATGGCGCCAGTTCGGGCACGACAACCTGCCTCGGCGGCGGGATGTACACCTTCCCTGGAGGCGCCATCTCCCCTGTGTTCCACACGACTTCGCACGTCATCACCATCCAGCCACAAGCGACGGTTTCCGTGACGACTCCGACGCCACCGGGCAGGATCAGGTACAGCACCACCAAGTCTTCGGGGCCTCTTCCGACGAACGAGCACACGGACCCAAAGGACCCGAAATGCGAGAACAACTGCGGCGACTGGGACTGCGGCCCGTTTGGCTGTCCGCCAGGCATCAAGTGGCCCAAGCCCGGCGGAGGTGGGGGGAGCGAGTGTGGCCTCTTTGGGTGCGACGGAGGCTGCGGCATCCTGGGATGTGGCGGTCTCTGCGGCTTCTTCGGATGCGGATGCAAGGGATGCACCATCAAACCCGGCGGCGGAGGTGGCGGCAACGGACCCCTGCCACCGGACGGCGACCCACAAGGCTGCGACAAGCCCAAGAAGCCGGTCGTCATGTGCGAGGTCTACGTCAACATCTGGGTACCAGACGGCAAGACCACCAAGACGACGTCATCCAGGACAATGTGCATCACCTCGACGGTGTGCGACGGCAAGGACAGCACCACGACGACGACCATCTCCTCCAGCCAAACAACGTCGACAATGACCTTCACGATGCCCGACCCACCACCAAGGACGGCCGACCCGGCAGCAGAGTCCTCCATGGCAGCGAGGATCGAATCCCTCGCCAGCAAATGGGACGCCATCTTCACCTCGCCCACAGGCGGCTCCCCAACCGGTCCACCAACAGTCACGGGGCTGTGCAGCATGACGCTGACCGTCCTCCCCACCTCGGTCAAGAGCTACTGCGACTGCGGCACCTCCTTCGCCTCGACCATGCCACTGATCACCTCGACCGACGCCCCCTGCGCCTACACCACCCTCCCGCACATCTGCCGCTACGGCGCCAGCCCGCAGCAAGGGAGGGAGTACTGCAACTGCGAGGACTACCCGCACACCCTCCCCGTGCTGCCGACCTCCGACTCCCCCTGCGCGTACACCTCGTTCCCGGACCCCTGGCCGTACACCTACACCGACTCCCCCGGCAACGTCATCGCCTGCGAGACCTCCTCCGTCCACGACTCCAAGACGGACTGCTCGGGCGACAGCTACACCGTGACCCCGGCCCCGCCCAAGCCCACGGCGAAACCGCGCTGCATCACGGCCCACACCTTCATGAACAACTGCCTCCTCAGCGGCGACAGCATGTCCGTCCAGCTGTGGGACTCGGGCAAGCAGGTGTGCGCGGGCGGGAAATCCATCGCCTTCGCCTCGGACCAGAGCACGTTCGACATCGACTGCGGCGGGGGCGCGAGCGTGAGCGTCACGGACAACGGGAGCAAGCTGACGTACAAGGCCGCCGACGGGTGGCAGTCCGAGATCGCGAGGACGGACAGGGCGACGAATGTCAATGTGTGCGGGTATATCGAGGGCGCGAGCGGGAATACCAAAGAGATCAAGGGGTTTCAGTTTGAGAATGTGTTTGCTAATGATATGTGTGGGGGGTGTAATACGGCCAAGCTGTGCGATATGAACTCGAAGTGTGATGGGTTTGATGGGAAGTGTAGTTGAGCGGTTGGACGGGTGGTCGGAGGAGCATTCTTGTGTATATAAATCAATCTGTTATATGTCAACCAGCTACCTAACGTGAGCTTTGGGGCTCGTGTCCGGTTACTGCAATATGGAAACTGTCTGTATTTGCCCTGCCCCGGGAAGCTACCGCTCCCGTCACGTTGCTGGAGATGGATGCCCTTCCGGAACAGACATTGGCTGTGAACTGTCTGAAGGTGATGAATGTATACCGCTCAGGCTTGGAAACTTCACCGGGGTTCTCTCGTACCGTATGCACTGTTGCCCGAGCTTTTGGCTTCGATGATCCCGCGTGTTGTCGAGGTTGCGCACATTGATACCATCGAGCATCGGCCTTCTGCAGCACGATGCGAAGCCCTCCAAACCTGCTCCCCCAGCAGTGCATAACATAGGCAGGCAACAAGCCATTGCGCCTAAACCACCCGTACCGTTCCAAACCTCTGTCAGTACCACCAAAAGTAGGAACGGGCCCTCGCCCTGTCCTGCGCATGGCACTCCAGATGGCATGGCGGCCATCAACCCCAGCAGTCTGCTGGGTGCACAGAGAGTAGACACTTGCAAATGCGACCCCTCTCTGCTCACGGCGGGGCATGGAAGTAACCTTCCTTGCAAACTAAGTCTCGCACAAGCGCCGAGGCGTCAACTGCATCTATCTTGCCAGGATCCATCACCCTGTTGAGGTCAGCAACCTTAGCCTAGAATGGAGTGACTGGACCGAGAATACACCACGCAAAGCCGACTGGCCGAGCCTGCGTCATCTATCGTAGCTTGCAGACGTCAAGTGATCCGTCGGCGACCAATTGAAGCTAAAACTGAGCATGGTGACGTTTCCTGGGATGCGTTGGATGACGTCGTGGACTGTGCGAGAATGAAGAACTCTAGAGTCCTGATACGACTGCTGCCCCACGTTGAGGTGCGGGCTAAGAAATGGAGGTACGCATCCCAGCACCCTGAAGAAAGCTCGTTGCTTGAGGGCCGGATAGAAGCCGGTCAAGCCGAAGAGCGCATGCTCCCAGCCCAGGACGTTTGGAGGTGACGGGACGGGAACCGTGGCTGGTGGACCAAAGAGAGTATGAAGAGGCTGAAGTGAGGTCAATCAGGAGCTGCGGCCTTGACCGGAATGGGAGTCCCCGACTTTTGCCCGCTGGAAAAAAAGCCATGACCTCGTTCGAGGCTTGTAGTGTAGCCTTGATGTAAGCTTCCGTTGCAAGTCAAGGGGGCAGCCTGTTCCTCGACACATGTTTTGCCAACGTTGAGGGGCCCATGCAAGCTGTGGACTCTGCACATTGTGCTCGACGGGGATAGGTGGTGTGACGGCAATGTACCGTATGCGAGTGTATTTGGGGGGTTGGGCGTGGCTTTGTTCCCGCATCTCGCGCATGGGCCGAGTCCTTGATCCAGGGCGCGGGCCGTAGACTGCCACACTCTTGCGCGCCGCTTCTTCCTCTTCTGGGACTGCGCCAGCACCAGGTAGTGCTCAGCCAGCAACCGCCAGCCATGGCAACGAGCCGCTGTGGTAATGGCGCCTCTTGCAAGGTGGCTGGGGTCCGTCGCCGATTCGAGCGCAATGATCTGCCCTCGACCACGAGATGCATCGGGAACTCCCACAGCGCTCCGCATATGCTGTAGAATATCGCATGTTGTCGGGACATTGAGTCGAAGGCATCTTCGGTCGAGCATTGCGCAGAGAACGGTGTGTATTTCGCTTGCGTGAAGGCGGTCGACGTGGAAGACCATGCTGAAGGGCCGGTCTCTGTCCGAACTTCGAGGCGCATATGGGGATGCCTGTCGAGGAAGAAGATCGTTCGTTGAAAGACCACTGTGAACATCATGCCTGCCGGGTAGGAACATTGTTGGAGAGGAGGCTCGGCCAGAAGAATTCGGTTCGAGAGGGCGTGTTGGGTCTTCTAAGGTTGCAACCTGGAGAGCGTTGTGTTAGCGCAAGTCAGGGAGGCAGAGATAGAGGAAGAGCACACACTACTGCTATCCTCCTGAAGAACTTAACGCCAGAGCCTGTAGTGTAGGTCATGTGTTATGGCGAGCGAGTGTCTGGAGAAGAGTGGGATTATGATTGTCGAGCAAGTTCCAGGGCTCTTGGGGCTGCGCCAACCAGCAGACGCGAAGGTCCCGCTGTGAACTTGTCCCTGTTTGCTGACATCTGTAACTTGCGCCTGAAGGTTCAAGAGGGTAGCGGTGCTGATGCCGATCACTGACAAAACGACGTTTGGGCAAGCCGAGGAGCTTCGATACTGCAGAAATTGTCACCGGTCACGCTAAAAAGGCGGTGAAGTAGCTCGTATTTGAGTTCCGATTGCACGGCCCACCACCACTGTCACTTCGCTTTCTGTCACGTGACTCAATACGTGCAGATTAGCTGACGATCAGCCATATTTTGGTATATCCAATCCAAGTGGAAGTCGACAGCAATGCTAGACATCCAGAAACTCCCACTACTCAGCGCAAACACCGAAGCACCATGTATTTTTAAGGATCGTTTTCTCTGTGAAATCCTCGCCTTCTACCAACACCTCCCAGACGGGCATTACTAAAGCTACGGCGGCGACGTGGCGGGTTGAGCTGCCTTGACTAAGATCCAGCGCCAGGTCTCTGGCTGCCTCGAGCTCAACCTCAAACAGGAGACAGGACGGTCGATGCTCTGCATGGACTCGGAAAGCGATTAGACTCCATTTTTGGGACACTTCAAGCAACGATCAGTGAGTCCTATAACTCTACCGCTTGAACGCCCTTGAGTAAGGGTCGCTGACCTATCTCTTCCTTCACAAGATCAACCCAAATCCGACATCGCTCATATGCAGACGCTCGGCCTCTGTCCGTCAGGATCATCTCAACCAGCGATCTGAACCGACCTATGCTACGAGCGACCCAGAACGTCGTAACAATCTACTCCGGCCCTTTGCAAAAGACAGGGGACGTGGCAGACGGTTGACAGCCACGAGGATAGCACGCTCATACCTATACCACGGTGTACCCGGGGTTAGAGTCACGGTCCAACGCTGGCTGTGTGTCTCCGGGGGGTCACTGATTGAAGAAAATGCCTCTGGCTTTGCTAGAACTGAATGCTGGTGAAAGGGGATATCAGAGACACATGACGGCTGGGGGTGCAAGCTATTGGAGGAGTCTACGCATTACCACGGACCAAGTAAGCGGGACCATGATGGATCCCAGGGTTCCACGTTAGCATCGAATCCTCAGGGAACTGAATACACACCGAAACTGACACTCCATGCATCGCAGAACATCGTGTTGCCGACGGTTGTAGGAGGCGTAAGAAGGTGCACTGCTCTTACGATCATCATGTCAGCGTACCCGTGTAGCGTGCCTGGTATGTGCAGGACTGGTTCGTCTACTCCCAAGCAAGGACGCCCCGTCGGTCGTTGCCGCTCTTTCTAAGCTGATCGACGTAAACTTCATTAATGTGGTGGCTGGTTCCCGATTGGGCTTACCACGTCTTGGGACGGGACGCGCGAGCAATCGGTGTCTTTTCTTGCACTTTCCACTACTCCTGTCCGCGGTTGCCCAACAAACAGTCGGGGTGGACTTGGTCATGCCGTGAATCTGGTGTCGTAGCTAGGCGGCCGTCGTGAAGTTGGTGATGTACAGAGCCGTCATATGGGCACGGGCATGGGCTTATCCTGGGCATCACACAATATAAGTAACTCATCACCACGAGAAGACGCATGTCATGCTAATCCGGCCCGTAAAAGTCGAAACGCTGTATTCTATCGACGATACGAAGTAGCTTTAACTCAGGCGAAAAGATACATTCGCATCACCCACTCTTGCTATCCTCGAGCATTGTTCCCCCATCACGCAGCTCGCCAGTCCCGTCATCTTCCAGCACTCGCGTCAACCCCCGCCGGCAGACCGAGACCAATCACCTCCCGCCAGCGGCGGCGGAGAACGTCACAAACGACCCTTGTCCGTGCCCACGTCCACGGCATCAGATGATGTTGGACGGCGACCGGGTGGTCTGCGAAATGCCCACAGCCGACTGCTGAATCGGTCAGTTCTGTGATGGTGGGGCTCAGCCACCTATGTGACTGCCTCCTCCGGCACGAGGCTATCACAGCCCGAAACAGAGCGCAACCCGAGACCCCAACGACCGTGATCCTGTCCAGCCATCTGCTCTCCAATGATTGGCAGGTCCCACCACACGTAGGGTTGACGCACCTCTCAAGCCTCGTGGCGCAGGCGCCGACGGCCAAGCTGCGATCCATGACTGTCATCGTCGGTCCCCCACCCGGTGGCTTGTTTTTGGTCGTGAATCGTCCGATGCGCCGGGCAGTGTTTAGCTCACTGGCGTTCCGCAGGCTGCGTAGGACGATGGACAGCGGGGGGCGGCGGGGAGGTCGTGACGATCAGCGTGGTAGTTGTGGTGCGTCCACACTTTCCGAGATTCGCAGCGTCGGAGAAAGCGCTGCCCCAACAGCACCAGGTGGAGATCATCCCCACTGGGAAGCACTTCGACATGGCCATGTCGGTCGGGCTTTAGGGGAGTTCCTCAACCGTGGGAATGCCGAGCACACCGCAAGACTGCTCCTCACGCTCCAACCTGTGTTCAAGGCGACGCCACCTAACATGGTCACCGTCCTTGGTGACGACAACAGTATCCTGGTGGGCGCGTTGACGACAACGAAGCTCGCCGTTTTGGTACCATCCGTCAAGAGTGGCCGTCGTAGTCTTGGAAGGGACCTCCCGGAGCCGGTGAACGAGTCCATGAGCGACGCGGTCTCTTGTCTGCACTTGTGCCCGACCCAGTGCTGTGCCGACAAGAATTGGACGGGGCAGCGGTCCTCGTGATAGACCTACTACCCGACATCTGATACTGTGTCCCTGTGGTGCACCATTTTGAGTAACAGCGGCGTGACCTGCCCAAGCTGGGCTGACGCCGCACTGGTGATCTTCCATCGTGGCAGCACTCTCCCCTACCAGGGCACGTTGTCCAGTGTCGTTCTCGGCGTCCTATATGTGGGACGGCCCGTGGTCTACGTGCTGCCCTGGCCATCGATTGTGTTCCCGGAGAGGATGGATCTCCGCGCTGGCGAGCTGCTGAGCACTCATCCGGCGAGGCTCGCGGTAGGGGGTCGAGTTAAGTTGGCACCAGCAGACCGGTGCGGTGCTGACCAGCTATAGGCAACTGCGGGCATCTAGCCCGGGCCATAGCAGCAGCAGTAGCACCGCTTCTCGGAGGCATCCGATCGATCTAGACGGCGGCAGTTGGCATCGCCCTGTTTTTCTGCTCACGGACGATATGATTGATCCCGCGCTTATAGGCGGCGAGGATGGGTAAATGGAAGACGCTGAAGTATGCCGTGCCAAAGCGAAGGATGCGTTTGATGCTCGAGTCTGTGCCATGCTGCAGTATAATTATCTTGTCAATTCACTGTGGGCGACGCTCTCGGCGAGAGGCGTCTGTAATGCCTCGGACGACCTCTGATGGATTGCTTGTGACACAAAGATGTCGTTGGGTGGTTGCGGGGTAAGGACCTCGGTACATTCGATCCGGTGGATTCGGGTCCGTAAGTAGACCTTCCAGGGATTGAGGGTATACTGCCAGCCGAGTTGGAGTCCGGTGAGGGTCGACAGCGTACCTCGCTGCAGGGGAGCGTAGCGCGGATAATTTCGTGACGGTCAGGGTGTGGAACTCGTTGAAGGGAGAGTGAATGTCACGCACCCACAGGGCCATGTCCGGGCATACGAAGAGGCTTCACGAGGATGCATGCATCTCAACGTCAACCGGTTAGGAGGGTGATTCTGGCTGTCTTCAAGTTGTTACGCAAGATGGATTAAACTGGAAGCTTGAATCGTTGAGAAATGCTTTCGAGGGTGGCTAGTAGTAGTTACATATGAGACGGCATTGAGAGAGTTACACAGGAGCTTCACGAAAAATCATTGATTTTTATCGCTCCCATTTCTTAATGATCATTCCATTTTGCGTTGTAAATACTTCACTATCTTCATCCACCGGACGTTTAACCCTTACAAATTCGTTGTAATCAGGAATCACAGCTGGGGTTCTCTACTGTTATCGAAGTGTCGCTGCCGCGAAATGCATGCCTTGCCGGTTTCAACCCCAACAGCCCATCATATATTCCATTACATCCCCAGGACCTTCTCTGTGCTTCTCGTCCGGCCGAGATCCAGGGGTTTGGAGGTTGTGCAGGAGCTGCGGGAGTTATTGATTTTGGCGTCTCCACTAGCGGGTAAGCCAACCACGACGGTGTTTGGCACCGACTTGTGTCATCTATTTGTCCCTAGGTTTATTTCGCGAACGTGGCGTTGCTTTGTCCTAGTCTTTTGTTTCGGGGACTTCGGGTTGCGGGGGGCTGAGCCGAAGCGGAACCGCGCTGGAATTGGGTGGGGCCGCAGCGAGAATCGGAGTCGGGTCGGGTCGCAGCCGGATCGGAGTCGGCCAATGTGGATCACAATATTAGGCAGGCGGGCATGCAGGGAGGACCTTACAAATCCCCTTCTGGTCACATTCGAATCTAGTCCATTTGACGACCATGATTAATCTGTTGATCGGCAGGTCCTTCGTTACCAGGTGACGACATTAACAAAGCAGACGGCCCGACTCGAATGTGCTCAATGGCATCCATCCCGTGCATGCTTATCCCATCCAGCTCAGTAGCCTTTACATCCTTGCGCCTATTTGCCGAGCGCTTATTCTAGGGTTGGAGTGACTCCATCTGGACTTTTGCTACCCGGCAATCCAGATCCGATCATCAATGCACACTACAGTAACGCCCGCTTGGTGTACAAAGTCATGTCAGAGAGAGCACGAGTAGAGCTGCAGGAAATAGGACACATTGCTTACACCCATAAAAACAGTGGTGGATTTACTGTCCGCCAACCCAACAAGCTGCCAAACCTTCAATCTTACTATTGACGGACCTCGGAACCATGGACTGGAAGATCAGAACCTTGGTGTGGTTCGTAAAACCATACGACAGTTTCAAGGTCAGCACTATGAGAGCCTGCCTGAAGAAGCTCGAAATTAGTCACGACCGTAATATTGGGAGGGAAGACGGCTTACGGCCCGTCGCTTAGCCCCTCTAACACAGGGGATAGTAGTCATCATGTCTTTGGTATGGCCAATCGGGTTGCTCACGTACCTGCTGACGACATGAACTCATGGCTCGCACAACCATTTTCGCCGAGGTGGTGGGGCAACAGTAAGATGCGGTACAATGTCAATACTACCCCAGGTGAGATTTCAAGACCGCAGAGTGGTAATCGGGGAGCCATTGGACTATGACTAAGGTGTTCATGTCAGCACCTCGCAGTTACGAGCGGATCCAGTCAGCACAGCGCACATACGAGCATCCTAACAAAACTCTTCGTGTAGAAGGCCTTCCACGACACGGCTGAAGGTCCGGCATTCCTCGTTCGCATGCAAAATTATAAGAACCGACCATGGCGACCACAAGACCTTCAATGACACGACAACTCTCATCCATCCATTCTCATCACGACCAAAGACAACCGAGAGATGAAGCCAACCACCCTCCTTGCCGTTGCGGCCACTGCCCTCCTTCCACATTCCGTGTCCGCCGTAGCGAACTGGCACATGACCGGCTACTCGGACAACAACTGCCAGAATCAAGTCTTTGAGGACGGCGGCAACACCCCGTCTGGATGCAGGAACAACGACTTCCTCAGCTACAGGTTTACCTCGACACCTGATCCCCGGGCCGGGATCCGCTATGTCCTTACCGACTATGGACAGCCGAACTGCCAAACTCCTCTGACGGGCAGCACCGGGGGGACCGCCTGTTTCCAACTTTCGCAGATTCGCCACTCCTGGCAGGTCTCCGCTGGGAGCTTCTAGGTTAGTCTTGCCTGTCGACACAGTGACAGTTGATACGAGTGATACTGATGCATCATCCTACAGAGGAACACACACGCGCACATATACAGAAAGAGCGGGGGTGAACGCACCCACCACGTTTCTGACGTACACTCGCCCTGCCAGCGAGCATCATCTAAAGGAACTGAAGGGGAAATGTGTTAACTGTGCTGGGTAGAGCCACAATATAAGGGGGTAGCTTGTGATCTCAGAGCACCGACCAACCATGGCAACAACAGGCGGACACCAGTGGACATAGAGGGAGCGGATGTGAGTCCATAACTTATCTAGCCACGTTACACCTCTGCAGCCTGCTAGCTAGTATTCGAGAATATACCAATTGTGGCCATCCATCAGTTGAAGTCCCTAGCTGGTTTTATCGGTTATCTCCCACAAAACGCACACAAAAAGAGACACCCACCCACCCACCGGATTGGGACAATGCACTAACCAAGGAGGATATGAGCCAGTGACGCACCCCGATACTAGCAGGGGTCTTGCGAGTTGGAAGCACTAGCAGCTTGGGCCCAGGC
>Ga0209127_100216_pt1 | contig 20619 bp, 16 predicted proteins | sample LakSupMetagenome_FD_187469 | JGI IMG/M metagenome (GOLD analysis project Ga0209127, IMG submission 187469) | Freshwater microbial communities from Lake Superior, Canada - Sta WM archaea (SPAdes) (version 2) | ecosystem: Environmental > Aquatic > Freshwater > Lake | place: Lake Superior, Canada...
TGATGAGAACCGGTACTGACAGTGAGGGCCCAGGTTTGATGTCTTCCCGTTGTTTCAGCTGGTTTTCTTTAGCTCTGGATGGCGTGAGAGTTTCTTTGTGAGGGGAACAGGAATAATAGGTGCCTAGAGACGGGAGTAGGCAGGGTGATTTCGGGGAAAGAGTGTAGTTTCAGGGAATTCAAAGAAGAGTCAAGGAAGACCAGGGAAGAGTCAGGAAGAGTTGCGGGTTTCAGGTGAATCCGCGCAACTTATTATCTTGGTATCTTACCTACGGGTACTCAAGCGCGATCAATTCCGACCGCAGAGGGCAAGGGTCGAAGGACCTCGATTCGCAGATTTCAAGGTTGGCTAAGGTACTTTACCTATGATTGGTAAGATTCCTACCTTACCTTACCTTACCTTACCAAGGTATGCAGGTCAGGTAGCTTATCTTGGGCTGCTGGGAAGCTACCCTCCTAGAAGCAGCGATGCCTTTGCGGCAAGTCTTTGGGTGAGTACGAAGTTACTTGGCTGCTAATCATGAGGCACTAAACTCCCGGCCAGGTTTTCTCCAACGAGATAAGTCGGTAACCCCCCAAATCCCGAAAGGGTTCTCGGGGGAGTGACGCTTAGGACTGGTGGTCTGGCTTTCTATATCACTTGAAGGTGTGGCCCAGACTCTCGGGTGGTGAATCCAAGAGCTCGGCTTCTGAGCTCGAAGATGTCGTTGGGTTCAGCCTCCGTGAGAGGCTCGCAAGATGACGATCCATTTTGAGAAGAGTAGACGCTATTTAAGGAGCCAGAGGCAGCCAAGGTACCTCACCGCTTTAACATGGTCAGTGGTTTCCTGCCATGAATTTCTCATCAGGCGGACTGAAGTTCAAGTGAAGTCGAGACTCCATTGTTGGGAAACTTCCCCTTTGGGTTAGTCTATTTCAAACGTCGGGAAGACGGGCTGGCCCATGCGTCTCCGAGTCAACAGCTGTCAGTTGACTTACGGGAAGAACTTCGGAGATTTCCAGTGTCCTTACCGCGATTTCCCTCCACTAAAACGAACATCGTTCGGGATCCCAATCCTTACCCCAAACCACCCTTTGCCCTCTTTTTGTGCTGCGACCACCAGCCAGATTCCCTTTGCGAGAACAGACATTTGCATTGTTCTCTCGAAATGTCGGGCACTCCAGGAACGGTGAGAGGCACGCCGAGTCGCGGCCAGGGACGCGGAGCCATCCCCTTTACCACCAACAGCCCGGCCACTCCCGGTCCTTCCAGCATCCCGAGGCCCGTTCTCGAGACCGCGCATAGCACCACGGCAGCCAGTGAGGCGTCGGGCGTGAGTGCCAGCAGGCAAAAGCAGACCAAGAGAGACGAGGTGCGTCTCATGCCTCTTATCGCGTTCCGCCGTGGCGTTTATTTACCTTTCCCTGGCCCTCTCTCCGTGCTGTTAATCATTCTTCTTGGGATCCGTCCGACCTATTATTCTAACACGATTAAATCTAGGCCATTCGCCGCAAGATAGAGAACGACCTCTCGAAGAAGAAGAATGTCACAAGCCGCGCCCGCCACTCGCGAAAGGCGCCGCCCGGAACGGTGCTCGCCCTCAAGCCCAGTCCGGCCCTCCAGATCAAGCCCAACACCACGGTCGCCGAGGCCGCCCAGCTCATGGCTGCGAAGCGAGAAGACTGCGTCCTGGTCACCGACGACGACGAGCGTATCGCGGGCATCTTCACCGCCAAGGATCTGGCCTTCCGGGTTGTCGGCGCTGGACTCAAGGCGAACAACGTCACCATCGCCGAGATCATGACCAAGAACCCGCTCTGTGCCCGCACGGATACGAGCGCCACCGATGCTCTGGACTTGATGGTCCGCAAGGGCTTCCGCCACTTGCCCGTCATGGACGAGAACCAGGATATCTCGGGCATCCTCGACATCACAAAGTGCTTCTACGACGCCATGGAGAAGCTGGAGCGCGCATACTCCTCGTCTAGACGCCTGTACGACGCGCTGGAGGGCGTGCAGTCGGAGCTCGGCACCAGCCAGCCGCAGCAAATCATCCAGTATGTCGAGGCGCTGCGGTCCAAGATGTCGGGGCCTACACTCGAGTCTGTGCTCAACGGCATCCCCCCGACGACCGTCAGTGTGCGGACCTCGGTGCGCGAGGCCGCACAGCTCATGAAGGAGAACCATACCACGGCTGTTCTGGTCCAGGATCAGGGCGCCATTACTGGTATCTTTACCAGCAAGGACGTGGTCCTCCGTGTCATTGCGCCGGGCCTCGACCCCACCAACTGCAGCGTGGTCAGGGTCATGACTCCCCATCCGGACTTCGCGCCGATGGACATGACTATCCAGGCTGCTCTGCGCAAGATGCACGGTAAGCTGGCCTGTAGCTCTCCTGCATTGGTGATTATCATGCTGACGATGCCTCCTTAGACGGACACTACCTCAATCTCCCCGTCATGAACGACGCCGGCGAGATTGTGGGCATGGTCGACGTGCTCAAACTCACCTATGCTACCCTGGAGCAGATCAACACCATGTCTAGCGGCGACAGCGAGGGACCGGCGTGGAACAAGTTCTGGCTGTCTTTGGATCATGAGACCGAGTCGATGCTGTCGGGCGACGGATCGCACCACCACACGCACCACACGCGGTCACTGATGTCACCCGACATCACGAGGAGCGAGAGACTTCCCACCGACAGCGTTGCTCCCGGGGACTCGGCGAGCCACGCTGGCGTCGATTCTCCGGAGCACAGTATTGTTGCACCCACACCCGAGCTACCGCCCAGCGAGATCCCCTTCCCCTTCAAGTTCAAGGCGCCCAGCGGACGTGTCCACCGTCTCCAGGTCACTGCTGCGCGAGGCATTGCTGAGTTCGTCGACAATGTCACGTCCAAACTGGGCTCCGAAGTGGAGGGCATCGGCGGCGCGCCGGTCGTTGAGGACGGTAAGGTTGGCCTCAGCGGGTACGCGCTGAGCTACCTCGACGACGAGGGCGACTCGGTGTCTATCACGACGGACCACGATCTCCTCGAGGCCATCCTGCTGGCTCGCCGGCGCGGCAGCGACAAGGTGGATCTATTCGTGCATGACCCGGAGAAGCCGCCGACGGCACCCGTACCTACGCCGGTTCCCGAGCCGGTCGCTGTCGCTACGCCTCCCGCCTCTTCCGTGGTCCGCGAGCGTCGAAGGGCCCTAGACTCGGATGAGGATGAGGACGAGGAGGAAGACGAGTCGAGGGTGCGCAGGGCGCGCAAGACGCGCACGGCTCCCCAGCCTGCTGAGCAGGTCATTGCTGGCGTGCCTAACGAGCTGCTGCTGCCGGGTGCGATCGTGACGCTCGCCGTGGTCATCATCGGCGTCTTTGCTATTTCCAGGGCTTCCAGCCGATGATCATGTTGTGGTTTGTCTCCTAGAGTCATAGCTGGAGCGCGCGGTCGGTGATGTTGATCGATGGCCGGTATTTGCATGGCGGTGTGTTTGATTGTATATGTATAGCTAGCATTGAGCCCATAGACTAATACCATCTTTCCGTCTATACCTTTCCTGACTGTTTCGAAGAAGGCCCTCATTATTATTTCCATTGTGAGAGTTGCGGCGAGTCCAGCAAGGGAAACACCACTGAAGGTACGTACCTGCGAGACCCGCCCACTCCGGCAGCACTTCGGGTGATCACCAAGCGCGTGCACGGGCCACCCAATTGTCAGAACAGGTCGACTCCAAAAAATAGCTTTAGGAGCAGCAGCAGCTGGTTGAAGCCGACGGCGAAACCAATGCAGCGTCACCAGCTCTGCCACTAATCCCAGAGCCATGATACTAAGGACCGCTGCCGTACGGCATGGTAAGGCAGTTACTTACTCCGAATCCGCACTGTTCCAATGGCTAACCAAATCCTCAATCCAGGCCGCAAGGCCTTCTCGCCGTCCAGCCTCCGATCCTTGACTACACAAACCACAACAACCACAGAAACCCCCGACGCTGTATCCGAAGGCGCCCTGCCCCCAACCGCACCACCCGAACCAGCCAACAGCATCGTGTCGAAAGTCACCCGCCCGCCGCAGCGGTGGTCCGCCAAGCCTCGGCCGGACAAGACCATCAAGTACATGCCTGCGGACTGGACGCGGTACAAGGAGCAGCAGGCCAGGACACGCAGCCTGGGCTCGAGGATCGAGCTCCTCCACGTGCCGGGCCACCTGCTCAAAAACCCGCCGGCCGAGGCCTCGCTCGAGATGCTGATGGCCAACCAGGCGCACATGGGCCACTCGACTTCGCTCTGGAACCCGGCCAACAGCCGGTACATCTGCGGCGTGCGCGAGGGGATCCACATCATCTCGCTCGAGAAGACGGCCGAGGAGCTGCGCCGGGCCGCGAGGGTGGTGGAGGAGGTGGCGTACTACGGCGGCATCATACTCTTCGTCGGCACGCGGCCGGGCCAGATGCCCATCGTGGTGCGGGCCGCGGAGTTGGCTAAGGGGTACCACCTGTTCAGCAAGTGGACGCCGGGCACGATCACGAACCGCGACCAGATCCTGGGTTCGCTGCCGCTCATGGTCGTGGACGAGATGGATCGCGAGGTGGACGGGTTCGACAAGCACTTGCTCGACAGGCGGCCCGTGGTGCCGGATCTGGTGGTGTGCCTGAATCCGCTGGAGAACTACCCGATGCTGCGCGAGTGCTCGCAGGAGAATATCCCGACGATTGGGGTTATCGACACGAACGCCGATCCGGGCATGGTTACGTATACTATTCCGGCTAATGATGATAGGTAGGGCCGCTTCTTTATGCGTCTGGGAGCTCATGCGGCATGCTAACAGATCCACAGTTTGCGGGCGGCAACGGTCATCGCCGGTGTCCTGGGGAGGGCGGGCCAGCGAGGCCAGCAGAGGCGGCTCAAGGACGCCGAGCTGGGAGAGGTCACGTGGAGGAACCCGAGAGAGATTCAGAGGTTCTTGGAGATCCAGGCTCTGCTCAAGGCGGCCGAGGACGAGGCCGCCGCTCTAAAGGCGGAAGCTGAGGGGGGAGGGTCTGGGTCACATAAAGGCGACATGCCGGGTGTGATGAACAAGGAGCAGCTCGAGGCTTTCCAGCTGCTGCAGGACCTTGAGCGGGAGAGGAGAGAGGGGGGCAGGAAGAGGAGGGGTGATGAGGACGACATTTGAGTGTGTGTATATCATATAGACTGTACAATACAATGGTGTACGATATGATAACGTACCTCGTGGATATGGACACTCCGGTGTCTCACTAGGTGTCACATGGATCCCCCTTTTCCCCGGCGGTGCTCGGCTTAGTCATCGGCTTAGCTCGAACTCTAAAATCACGGACCGAAAAGTTCCCGCGCCAGCGCACATTCTGGAACCGAACACCATCCAACCTTTGACTCGACAGCACAACGCACAACTCATCATCACCACGAACATTTCAGCACAGCTGTCGTGACCGTGACAAGCGAAACAACCCTGTCTTGCCACGCGCTGCCCACTTCTTGGGGGGACTCTGTGATTGGCAGCCGTTTAAGAGGTACGTGCCCGGTACCAAGATGGAAGACGACTCGTCTACCCAGGGTTCTGTTTTCCCGTTTACTAGTGTTACCCCTGAGTGAGGAGTCAGGAGCGTGTAGTGTATTTGTTATTGAAGAGAGGCCATGTGCGCATGTTACTGCTTGCGCATACGACCATACGACCACCCATGCCTGTTGTTTTGCATGACCGAACAGCAACCGTGTTCCCGCCCATGATGGGAGAGAGTGGCAAAAGATGGATGGAAATCACATTCACCCGCAGAGATGGAGATGAACACGGGCTAACGTTGAAGCAATGGCAGTCTGGCATATTTCCGTACAGATAACACGGGGTCAAGATGCCGGCTATGCTGGATGACCCCGATGCCGCCACCATCTACCGCGTGGTGGGCGAGCCTCCTTATCCGGTCCCGGGCCACCCCTCGCTGCCGCCGTCCATCAAGCCGCGTCATGTGACGCTGAGGGACCGGCAGACGGTGGCCACCGTGGTGCCCTTCGCCTCGCGGCACCAGGTGCCCGAGTCGCTGCTGCGCTACCTCAACGACCAGTTCAACAAGGAGATCGAGGGCGGCGACACGTACCCCATGATGGAGGGCCTGCCATTCGATAAGTTCGCGTCGTACTGGTTCCAGAACTTCGGCGCCATCATGCTGCTCGGCAACATCGAGAGCGCCGACGAGGTGGTCGAGGGCAAGGACTGGTCCAAGGAGTGCCTCGGCACCTTCTACATCAAGCCCAACTACCCGGGCCGCAGCAGCCACGTGTGCAACGCCGGCTTCATCGTCACCGACGCGTCGCGCAACCGCGGCGTGGGCCGGCTGATGGGGGAGAGCTACCTCGACTGGGCGCCCAAGCTGGGCTACACGTACTCGGTCTTCAACCTCGTCTACGAGACCAACGTGGCCTCGTGCAAGATCTGGGACGCGCTCGGCTTCAAGCGCATCGGGCGCGTCAAGGAGTGCGGCAACCTCAAGAGCTACCCGGGGCGCCTCATCGACGCCATCATCTACGGCCGCGAGCTGGGCGGCGACGTGGCCAGCGACGATCCTGTGAGTGAAGAGCGTTTCGACAAGATCAAGTTCTACCTCAAGTACGGGCGATACCCGAGCGGCGCTGACCGCGCCGAGAAAAGCAGGCTCCGCAGCGCGGCGACGCACTATAAGCTGGTCGACAACGTCCTGATGCTCAAGGACAAGGAGGTCATCGCCCACCCCAAGCGTCAGTACGACATCGCGCGCCAGTACCACAACAACGCGCACGCGGGGATCAACAAGACCACGGCGACCATCGCCGAGCGCTACCACTGGAGTCGGATCAAGGAGACGGTCTCGGATGTAATTAGGAACTGCTCTGAATGCAAAGAGTTAGGCAAGACGAGCCCCGCTCCGAACCCTGCAGTGAACCACCAAGTACGCGCCGGCCGGTCCGGCAACAACAACGGCGGCAGCACCAGCACTCTGGCACCGTCCGCCTTCTCATCCTCCAAGAGGAAGTCGCGTAGTCCGTCAGCCTCGGGTGGGTCCGGGGGCATGGCAGACACCCGCGCCGGGGCCTGGAGCATGCCTCTCCCGGAATCCGTCACCCTGCCCGAATTCTCCACTCTCGCCTCACACCACCACCACTACTCGGACAGCACCTCGGGCGTAGTCGCGCCCTCTCACACCCTCCAGTCAAGCGTAGACACCATCACCGCCACCAACCACAACCACAACCCGGAGGAACCAACCAGCAACCCCATGCTCCAAGCCCAACCCCACGACATCCTCCGCCAACACCAGCACACAGCCACGTCCGTCCTAGCAGCCATCCCGTCCTCCTCCCATCACCACCCCGGCGTCACAGTCTACCACCCCATCGACCCGCAGATCATCAACCAGCCCTCCTCCCCATCATCTCACATGCACCACCCGCCACACCACCACGACTTCCACGCCTACTCGTTCCCCGTGCACCAGCACGACCACTCCGAGGACACGCACACCTTCGCGGCGCTCCTCAACGACGCGTCGCTGTCTCATCACTCCGACCAGGGTAACCATCTGTCCCCCCACGATCACGACGGCCATGGGCTACAGCCGGACCACCATGGTCGGAGTCGGGAGGAGGAAGAAGCGGTCGATCGGGACCTGGAGATGTTGATACAGCAGCCTGCTGAAGATGACGAGGAGGAAGCAGTAGCTCACGGGAGGGGGATGGATGTCGATGTGGACGCGGACGTGGACGGAGATGACGCCGCGGGGATGGCAGACGTGATGGCTGATGTTGTGGCGGGGAGGAGGGCGAGCGGCACTGCAAAAATGGATTTGGGGCATTTACTCTCGTCGCATGACCATGAGAGTGGGAGTATCGGGACGGAGGAACTTGGGAGGGAGCTTGGCGGTGTTGGGACGGGAAGAGGGGAAGATGGGTAATGAGGAGGGATGTGTTGGGGATTAGAGTTGCTGGTTGATTCTGATAGGGTGTTATTGAACTTAAGTTAATAGAACCTGGCACAAAGCGCTTGGGAAGACGATGCAGTAACGGCATTACCGACTACACTATGATTCATAGCTGGCCGGTCTACCAACGTCCACTTGCATTTTGGTATCATAGATCAACAAGTAGCTGCCATTCTTCAACACACCGCTCACCGGCCCTCCTCCACCTTGTAGTCTACCTCCTCGGCATGCCCCGTCCCCGTCCCCTGAGAGCCCGCTGCGCCGCGCCAGGCGGCAGCTGCTGCCCGGGCGCCTGCGGCTGGGCGCTCTCCTCGTTGCGGATCGTCTCGTCGACGCTCAGGATCAGGCAGCTCGCCTCGGTGGCGGCCTGGATGGCGTTGATCTTGACCAGGGCGGGCTCCCACACGAAGCGCTCCATCATGTCGGCTACCCCTTCGTTGGCGAAGTCGACGCCGGCCCAGGTGTTGCCCTTGCGGTGCTCGACGCGCAGCTTGTTGAGGATGTCGGTGGCGTCGAAGCCGGCGTTGTCGCACAGCTGGCGGGGCACGACCTCGAGGGCCTTGGCGAAGCTCTTGATGATGGCCTGCTGCTTGTGCTGGATCTTCTTGTCGGCGAAGCGGTGGAGGTGGGCCGACACCTCCATCTCGGCCGCGCCGCCGCCGCCGACGATGGTGCGGTTGCGGATGGCGCGCTTGACGATCATGACGGCGTCGTGCAGCGAGCGCTCCACCTCGGCGATGAACTGCTCGGCCCCGCCGCGGAGGACGAGCGTGCACGTCTTGGCCTCCGGGCAGTCCTCGAAGAAGTTGAAGCGCTCGCCGCCGATCTGGCGCTCGTCGAAGGAGCCGCACACGCCCAGGTGCTCCGGGCGGATGTCGCTGCAGGTGGACTGCACGGTCGCGCCCGTCGCCTGGACGACGCGCTCCATGTCCTCGGCGGCGACCCGGCCGGCGCAGAAGACGTCGCGGTCGGCGAAGAACTGGGTGGCGAGGTCGCCGATGGGGAGCTTGGAGAGCACGACCTTGGCGCCCGTCGCGTGCACGGCCTCGAGCTTCTTGTAGATGATCTGCCACTCGGCGTCGACGATGGCCTGGTAGTCGGACACCTGCTCGACGCGCACCTCGGCGTTGTCCTTCTCGGCCTTGAGCTCGAGCTCGACGTTGAGGCAGACGACCTTGGGGTTCTTGAAGGACTTGGGCTGCTGCTCGAAGCCGGCGTACGAGAACGTCTTCTTGAAGGCGACGCCGTTGACGAAGAGGGAGTCGGTCAGCGAGCCGCCGGGGATCTTCTTGATGCCTATTAGCTTCTCGTCGAGGTCTTCTTGGTCGAGCGACAGGACGGCGTCGACGACCACTGCATGACACGTCGAGTCAGCCACCAGATTTCAAGAGAGGTCTCGTTGTTTCAGGGGAGGTGATCTCACTCTTGGTAAAGAACTCGGTATTCCGCTTAATCAGCTTGCTCGTCATGGCGGTGGCGGCCAGCTTCTCGAGCGTCTCCCTCCGGTTGCCCTCGGCGGTGCTGACGGCGATCTCCTGGATCTTGTTGACGGCCATGGCCGACGCCCTCCGCAGGCCCTTGATGATGATCTGGGAGCTGACGCCCTGCTCGACGTGCTCGCGGACCTCCTTGAGGATCTCGCCCGCCAGCACCACCACCGACGTCGTGCCGTCGCCCACCTCGGCGTCCTGTGACCGCGCGATGTCGACGAGGATGCGCGCCGCCGGGTGCACGATGTCTAGGAGCTTCATGACGGTCGCGCCGTCGTTTGTGATGGTCTGCTTGCCATTGGCGTCGACCATGAGCAGGTCGCCGCCATAAGGGCCCAAGGTCGATTTTATCGTCGCCTGCACCGCGAGGCACGCGTTGATGTTGGAGATGATCTGGCCCTTGCCTTGGGATGTGTCGGTGCCTGTATATGACGCCCAACAGTTAGCGGCCGGTCTGGCTAGAACTCTTGGAGGGGTTCCTGACCCTCTTTCAGCACGATGATGGTCGGGGTTTGCCCGCCGAAAGACATGGTTGCTGGTATAAGCCTGAGTCAACTACTGGGTATCTTATTGGAGGTGGCGTTCAGAGGTGTAGAGGTCGAGGGGTTTGCGTCCTGAATCGTGGTGCTGTGCAGTACAATGTCGTAAGGTTGAGTGTCGTCGTATCCACGCTGTCTCCGTAGCTTCTTCTCTCTCTGAAAATTATTGAAGCCTTCCGCAGCCCGGCCTGAGCTTGGGCGTGTGCTATCCACAACTGGCTTAGCGTCGAGGGGCAGCGCCGCAGCTTGTTTGTCAGCTGTGGGCACCTGCTACTGCGCTGTTAGAGGATCTTATCTTATCGAAGCTCAGCACACAAGGCGCGTCTCTTTTGCTCTGTTCAGCGAGTCTGTCTTGCAACATCATCGAGGCTCCTGTGTCTTGAGCTATTATGCAATGGTGAAGCACTCCAGGGCATCTTTCTGTGACGCCTCTTGAGAGACAATTTCAACCCTAAGAGACTCGGTGCATTACCTCGGCGTTTGCAATGGTTGACCCCTATCTTTTTCTGACGATGCCCCTGTGCTCGTTCTTGTCCTTCTGTCACGAACAGATTCTCGAACAGATCATTACTCTCGTTTCTATCGTGTCTTCATGCCCACAATGCCAGCCGAAGAAGTCTTCGCCCGGGTTGTGGGCGCCAGCCCTTTCCCGGGTCCTGTTGGTCCCCTACTTCTGGTCTCCGTCGTCACCTTTTCCCGTTCGGAAATGAGGGGTCTCTCATCAAGGTTCAACACAGCTTCATTCGGAAGCCACTTGCCGTCCAGCAACAACAGCCGACGCGGTTCAGGTGCGAACTAAACCCTTAGACGGGTTCCAGAAGGATGCCTGCTGCAGCTTGGGGAAGCATTGGCATTTAGCAGAGGGCACGGCATTGCGATATTGCGTGTACCCCTCCTTCCGTCCTTGGAGATGACCAAAGTCCGAGAATTGGAGTAAGTAGGCAAGGTAGCTGTGAGGGGAGGCAGCAACCGGTTCTTTAAGACATACTGCCTCCCGTTTGTTGACTCCGGGTGGTAGTCCAAGTTGACATATCTGATCAACACTGCTTCCACTTGTGCTTGTTTAACTACGTGTATTCTTGACTTGCAAGTACGAGTGTCTAGTGTGCTGTCACTGCCTCGTTCAAAATGGAATCTGAGATTGCCGAGATCAAGAAGCAGGTTGCTGCACTCCAGAAGGAGCTGACACGAGTTGCTGGTGGGTGGTAGCAAGTACATCCTAGCCGCAGAGGACTCGCTACTGACTAACCCCCGACATAATAACAGATGAAGCAGAAGTCCGCAAGACACACTTCAAGTATGGCTACTACCTGGACAAGTGTCTCTACGACGAGGTGAGCCACAGATGCCTTCTTTGCAATCCCGTCACGAACAGGGATTCTGACGCATGAGCAGGTCGTCGATATGTTTGCAGACCACCCCGACACCTATGTCGAGTTCCTCGGCTCCCGCTACCGAGGCAAGGAAGGCGTGAAGCGGCTGTACCAGGGCCGCTTCCAGAACACCTTTGTCAAGGGCCGCGACGGCCCCGTCCACGGCTTCCTGCTCGACCACATCATGATGCAGGACATCGTCGACGTGGACGAGAGCGGCACCCACGCCTGGTGCCGCATGCGCGCCCTGATGCAGGCGGGGACCCACCAGTCCGTCCAGGAAGAGCACCCGCGCGGCCACGTGCAGTGGTGGGAGGGCGGCCTGTACGAGAACGAGTACATCAAGGAGAACGGCGTGTGGAAGCTGTTCCGCTACCGCTACTTCCCCTTCTGGCACGCCGAGTTCGAGAAGGGCTGGTCGCACACCAAGAAGAACTACGTGCCCTGGCCAACCAAGACGTACCCCGAGGACCCCTTCGGTCCCGATGAGCTGATCGAGCAGAAGATGCTGTGGCCGGATACGAGGGTTGTTCCCTTTCATTACCCGCACCCGACCACCGGCAAGCGCATTGCTGACGATGCGCTGCGGGCTCCTCACTGGGGGCAGGATGTCAGTACGTCTGACCCTCCCCTGACGCTGGCTGTGCCCGAGGGTCAGAAGAGGCCCGGTGCGCACGACGGCGAACCCAAGCCTGGTGACAAGATTCTGCCGGACCTGGTGCAGGGGGCCATTGCCTGAACCTGTCTGTTCTTGGCGTGCGAGATAGGATATCGCGGAAAGTGGACGACAGCATGTGAATATGATGTATGCGACCAACCAATATGGCAGTGGCAGATAGTTTAAACTTGTTGAATCCGTCTCTCGGCGATCCTCCGTTCGCTCTTGTCCGCTTCACACTGTTTGGCATCTATCTGCCTGACTCTGGCCTGACACAATTGCCATTATTCGTGTTCGTCCTGATTGCCGTCCAGACCTAAAGATCCCTTCCAGCGTTGCTGCTGGTGCTGCCACCTTGGCAAGCCGATTTCCCCAATCTCGCAACTGCCGTCGCCTCCAACACCAAGACAACCCCGCACGCAAGACGCGCCCGGTAACGTGCCGCATAGTCCGGACTTGGAGATGAGGGGACGGCTCGGTAGATTGGGGTGACCACTACAACGACGGAACAACCGAGAATCACGAAGGCCGCATGGCCTGCTCCCTATTTAGCCAGTCACCTGCGGGTGCTGGCGAGGGCCACGTATCGGTCTTCAGACACATGTCCGAAGTCTGAAGCGAGAGGCATAGGCTTCTAGAAGGTTATCACCTCTTGCTAAGACTCGCCCTCTCCTCACGACCAGACCCAAATCTCCCACCATATCACCAGCACCCTGCAAAGTCGGTCGCCATGGCTCACATCTTCGACATCGCCCCGGAGGTGTCCCCCTACACCAAGGGCCGGCTGACCGGCTCGGGCGTCAAGTTCCCGGACACGTACGTCTTTGCGAGCATGAACAAGCCCTCCCGCTTCGAGGGCGACGTCTTCGACCTCGAGTACTCGGGCACGCTCCCCAGGGACATCGACGGCACCTTCTTCCGCATCCAGCCGGACCACCGCTTCCCGCCCATGTTCGAGGACGACATCCACTTCAACGGGGACGGAAGCGTCACGGCCATCCGAATCGCGGACGGGCACGCCGACTTTAAGCAGAGGTATGTGCGGAACGAGAGGTATAAGCTCGAGACCGCCGCGAGGAGGAGTCTGTTTGGGAGGTATAGGAATCCGTGGACGGATAACGAGTCGGTTAAGGGGGTTATTAGGACGGCGAGCAATACGAATATTATCTTTTGGAGGGGGATGTTGCTTGCTACCAAGGAGGACGGGCCGCCTTATGCTATGGATCCGGTTACGCTGGAGACTATTGGACGGTAAGGAAGTCTTTGTCGGTGTGATTGATGGGCGATGGTGTGTGCGCTGACACCCGGGATAGGTACGATTTCGAGGGACAGATCTTGGCGCCGACCTTCACTGCGCACCCGAAGTTCGACCCTGACACGGGAGAGATGGTGTGCTTTGCGTACGAGGCCGGCGGCGATGGGTCGGACTGCTCGCTTGATATCGCCGTGTGGACGCTCGATGCCGACGGGAAGAAGACCGAGGAGGCGTGGTACAAGGCCCCGTTCGCGGGCATGATCCACGACTGCGGGCTGTCGAAGAACTACCTCGTCCTGCCTCTCACGCCCATCAAGATGTCGCTTGAGAGGATGAAGGCGGGGGGGAACAAGTTCGCCTGGGATCCCAACGAGGACCAATGGTACGGTTTGGTCCCTAGACGGGGCGGGAAGCCCGAGGATATCGTCTGGTTCCGGGCTGACAACGGTATGCCCACCTCTCACGCCCCTCGGCACAGGGAAAACCATTCACTAACCCCTCCCAAGCCTTCCACGGCCACGTAGCAGGCTGCTACGAAAACGAACAAGGCCACGTAGTCGTCGACCTAACCGTAGCAGATGGCAACGTCTTCTTCTGGTTCCCGCCCGAGGGGCAGCCGCCCAAGCGCGACAACTTCTCCTCGCCGACCATGCGCTGGGTCCTCGATCCGAAGGCCAAGACGCACACGCGCATCCAGCCCTCGGTCGTCTGGCCCATCAACGGCGAGTTCTCGCGCATCGACGACCGCTTCACGACCAAGAAGTACAGGCACTTCTGGCAGGCCATGGTGGACCCTTCGCGGCCATACGACTTCGCCAAGTGCGGCCCGCCCGCGGGGGGGCTGTTCAATTGCCTGGGTCACTTCACTTGGGACCCGGAGGACGAGAGGGGGACGGGCACGAGCGATGTTTACTTTGCGGGGCCGACGTGTACGTTCCAGGAGCCGACGTTCATACCCAAGGCCGGCGGAGGGGAGGAGGGGGAGGGGTACCTGATCGCGCTGCTGAATCACCTGGACGTGCTGAGGAATGATGTGGTGATCTTTGATGCGCAGAATATGGCCAAGGGTCCCGTGGCGACGATTCACCTGCCGTTGAAGTTGAAGTTGGGCTTGCATGGCAATTTTGTGGATCATAGGGATATTGAGGCGTGGCAGAGGAGGAGGGACGCGGAGACGGGGGATGTTGGGCCTGTGAAGGTGGCTACGGAGCCGTTGCCGTGGCAGAAGAGGAGGATGGAGGAGGAGGAGAAGGCGGACGGGAAGAGGAAGACGACGAATGGGGAGAAGACGACGAATGGTACTAATGGTGGTGGTGTTGGAGGGATCGCCGAGGCGCTGTCGCAGGCTGTCATTGGTGTTCATGGTCATGATCCGTGACGCGGACGTACAATCACTCGTGAATGATATATGCAATATGCACATCTGGTAACCTACACCATTTTGGTATACTTACAAACTTGAATAATCCGCCTGGGATGTGTATCTGTTTGTGACATAAACATGAAACATGCGGGGAAGTTAAACGTCTTGTGCGCGACGTCCACCTGGGAACTTCATCCCATCATCAAACCTGCCATCCATTCCTCTCCCAACCTCAAAGGCAGACAGCACGTATAAGGGCATTCACTCTCAGCAACAAAGATGGCACCGCACGCAGGCCTAGTCCACGCAAAAGAATACGACATCAAAGACAGCAACGTCGAGCTCATCAACACCGCCGTCGACCACAACCTCAAGTACGCATCCGCCGCCACAGAACCAGCATGGAACGACGGCCGCGTCGGCATCGAGGCTGGCTTGTACGTCTGGCGCGTCGAGGACTTCGAGGTCGTGCCCTGGATCGTCCGCGATCGACCGGGCGGCGGGATGTTCTTCTACGACGGGGACAGCTACATCATCCTCAGCTCTGTGTCCGCCAGGGGACAGCCGGGGAGTATCTCGGGGCAGGTCGGTGGGGATAGGAGGTTCGTGCACGATGTCTTTTTCTGGCTGGGGGCGCATACCTCGCAGGACGAGGCGGGGGTTGCGGCGTACAAGGCTGTCGAGCTGGATGAGTTTTTGCAGGGGAAGGCGATTCAGCATCGGGAGTTGCAGGGGTGTGTATCTGATGCGTTTAGGGGGCTGTTTCCGAGGTTGACGATTCGGAAGGGTGGGGTGAGGAGCGGGTTTAGACATGTTGATGCGGAGGGCGTGGACGGGAGGGAAGCAGACCGGTTGACGTTGCTGAGGGTGTTTCAGCCTGTTGAGAGATCGGTTGTGGTTGCCTGCGAGGTCGAGCCGACGTGGAGGAGCTTGGATGACGGGGATGCGTTCATTCTGGATGCACGGGACAAGATCTGGGTGTGGCAGGGACAAAAGTGTCGGCCGATGGAGAAGGCCAAGGCGGCGCAGGTGGTCCACGATATGAAGCTGGCTAAGCATGTCGAGGAGGAGGTGCTGTCGCAGACGGAGTCGAGGTCTAGGGTGATCGTCAAGTTGCTGGGTGGTGATGGCGAGGAGGAGGCATATCGAAGCGAGTATTCCTGCCCCCGGCCGGTGACGGGATTGACGTTGACGGCACCAAAACGCCCGCGGAGACTGTTCTGTTTGAGTGATGCTTCGGGAGAGCTGAGCTTTGATCTGGTTAAAGAAGGGGATGGCATTTCACGTGGAGACCTGGACTCCAACGACGTGTTTCTCTTGGACAACGAAGGCAGATCGATTTGGGTCTGGGAGGGTTCGGATGCTAGTGTGGCAGAGAGGACATCGTGGCTTAGGGTTTCTCAGAGCTACATCAGGCAGTTGGCGAGCAGCGGCGAGGACAGCGATGCCTACCTTGCCCCTGTTGCCAAGGTGCGAGACGGCTTCGAGTCTATGGAGTTCGAGAAAGCCATGGACGGGTCGCAGGGCATCTGACCTACTTGGAGAACCACGGAGTGTCCGGTTCAGCAACGCCGCGCGCATCTTGTCCACTACCGAGCAGTCTGAGAGCAGGCTGTGGAAAATTTTATATTGAAACAAGCCAATCTGCTATGCTCTCTGGCAGCTGTTGAAGCCGCCAATGCAAAACCTCCTCGCCCATGCAAAACCCAAATTCATACAGTCAGATCATCCCCCCAGACCTGCTTTGCAATTTCGACATTCAACCGCACCTTGGCCCACTGCTCCTCCTCGGTCAAATCATTGCCCTCCACCGTCGAGCTGAATCCGCACTGGTGCGACAAGCAAAGCTGATCCAGCCCACGGGGGCAGTACTTGGCCGCCTCGTTCAACCGCCTCACAATATCCTCCGTGTCATCCAACTCCGGCTTCTTGCTGCTCATCACACCCAGCACCACGATCTTGTTCTCGGGCAGGTGGCGCAGCGGCGAGAAGTCACCGGACCGCGCGTCGTCGTACTCGAGGAAGTAGACGTCGACGTCGAGCTGCTTGAACAGCACCTCGGCGACGGGCTCGTAACCGCCCTGGGCGAACCACTGCGAGCGGAAGTTGCCGCGGCACAGGTGGATGCCGATGACCATGTCCTTGGGCCGCTTGGAGATGGCGCGGTTGATCAGGTCGGCGTACTGCCGCGTGATCTTGTCCGGGTCGTCGCCGTGGCGCTTGGCGGCCTCCTCGCGCATGCCGGCGTCGCACAGATAGGCGAGGTTGGTGTCGTCCAGCTGGACGAAGCGGCACCCCGCGGCGTACAGGTCGGCGAGCTCCTCCTGGTAGACGCGCACGACGTCGTCAAAGAAGGGCTCGAGTGTGGGGTAGACGTCGCGGGGGATGGCCTCGCGGCCGCCGCGGAAGTGCACCATGGTCGGGCTCGGGATGCACACCTTCGCCGTGACCGTCCTGTCGCCCTTGTGGGCGGCGATCTGCGACTCGATGAACCTGTAGTCGTCGACCTGGATGGGCTTGGGGTGGCCCAGCTTGCCGACGACGACGACGCGGGGAGGCGTCATGCCGTGCGTCGTGACATTGGTGGACGACATGCCGCCCTGCCGCTCGACGCCGGCCAGGTGCTGCAGGAAGTCGAGGTGGAAGAACTCGCGCCGGAACTCGCCGTCGGTTACACTGGCAATGCCATTCTCGATCTGCCGCTGCACGACCGTAGCAATGTGCTTGTCTTCGATCTTGCGAAGCTCCGCGAGCGAGAGCTCCTTCTTGTCCACCTTTGCGCGGGCCTCGAGAACTTCCTTGGGGCGGAGGAAGGATCCGACATGGTCGGCACGATAGACACCTTTAGGGAGGGGCATTGTGATATCTATCTCTGTCTGAACTGGTGGGGTTGTGAGGAGTGACGTATGCTGTGTTGCGCAAGTGGTTGTACGACGTGTAAGGTAGGTAGCAAACAGATGTCACGGCGTCAGGGGGCTGTCGCTGGAAATGCAGGTACCCTGAGCTACCTATATACTCCTGGTTACACGCGACACATTCACCCAGCCACTGCGTTCTCAGGGATCCCGCCCGTGGTTTCCTGCTCCAATCTGCAAGCCATGTGGGCGGGATGACGGCGCTTGAGCGAAGGGAGAAACCTGGACCAGAAAAGCTTTTCTGGCCGGAGCCGTTGACAGCTCCCGGGCATTGAGCAATCACAGGCAGTGGTTGCTGCGGGGTAGTGAACCCCTCCCTCGCTCTCCAAGCCTTTTAGCCCAGCCAGATCTGCCGGCACTGGTTTGGGCTTGCCTCGGACCAACCATCGCGTCCAGGGCGTCCCATGAGCCCACTGTAGCGTGCGCTAACGGTCCGGTTTTAAGGGTCCCGCCGTGGCGAGATCAGAAGGATCTTAGCGAGATGCAAGGTCAACAAATGCGATCTGGGTCTGCAGCTCTGGCAACGGCTCATCTCTTAAGTCGCTCATGGCAGTTCAGTCTGTCATGCTCGCGAGTTCCTGGCAAGTGTCTATATTTGGAGTTGTCGAAGCTTTAGGATGCAAAACCCAAGTCTACACGTGTAGTCGTTCGTTGCCAGCGTCGCGTGTCTTTGCCAGATCGGGGAATGGCAGCGACCAGACTTGTTCGGGAACCGCCGCGACGAACGCTAGCTGGCCTAGCATTTCTCCGACGCATGTTCAGAGCATGACGTGGAGCTTGAGATGAGAGAAACGCCATATTCTCACATGTCCACAGTTTGATCAACCTCGTTCAGGACGCATAAAGTGAGGCAAGACTATCGAAGATTGCAGAGAACCAGAATCATGCGGGCAGGAATAGGGTACCTTGCCATATCCCATGGCGAGGAGCATGTACATACAACGAGCCGGCCGAAGGAAGTTTCTGTACGCTGTCAAACAATCCGAGGGCATGTTGCCTAACTTCCCCGGTTTTGGAAAGTACTGTTCTGGGAATTCTTCGCATACTGTTACAGAATGCCATTGTCCGCTAGGTGTGGCCAAATATTATAGGTTCTGCCTTGTCTTAAGTCCAGCTCCTATATCGCTATTTGAGGTACAAGTTCCTTCCTCGAGCATTCGTTGTTGATAGGATGAATGGAGCGGTCCTCTTCCCCACCCACACACTGTGTCAGAGCTTAAATATCATAGGCAGTTTTAACGGCTCCATGTCCAACAAGAAGGGACCATGGCGCAGTTGGCTAGCGCGCAGGTCTCATACCCTGTATGATCGAGCCGCAATACGGCACGAGTAATCCTGAGGTCGGGAGTTCGAGCCTCCCTGGTCCCATTCTATTTTGCATTTTCTTTTTGCTGCTGCCTCCCCTCCGGCCCCCCGACAGAATACTTTTTTGCCCCTTCGTATATACCAAGCTCTCTAGGCCTATTGTTGTAAGATACATGCTTGCCGGCAGGTCTGTCGGTTGTTTTATGTCAACTGAGGAAGCAGACGACGACGAACATTGGCAGTCGTTCACCTCCCGCCGGTGACGATGTTGCAAGTGCCACTTGGCCATGGCATTGTTGCGGGAGCTGTCACATGTGACAAGTCACAAACGACTGCAAACGACTGCGATCATGAAGTAACACTGGTTTAACATTTTTATCAATTGTCGCTATCATGTTTGTATGGAGTCTATCACTGCGGAGTGCAGGCCAACCAAGTCATATTCCTAACCGCATCGCAGCCCGACACTACTCGGCCTTCTCGGTCTTCTCAGGCAGCACAGCAACCGGCTCGAACAACAGCGCCCTCAGCTCCCCGAACCCTTTCAGTATGTTGGCCGACTCCTCCTCGGTCCACTGCTTCCTCGTCTCCTCGCCCAGCTGTCCCTGCATCATGGCGGAGAACAGCTCCGGCCCGTGCTGGCCGTGGAACCTCAGCTGCGGCCGCGTGACGGCGGTGCGCAGGCCCATCTTCCCGAGGACGGCGTGCGCCTGCTCCGAGGCCAGGCTGCCGCCGTTGATGCCGTAGCTGACCACCAGCATCGGCTTGCCGTCCCACTCGTTCTTGAGGTAGTCGATGGCGTTCTTGGTGCCGCCGGCCATGCTGTAGTTGTACTCCGGGATGACGATCACGTAAGCGTCGTGGGCGGCGATAGCGGCGCTCCAGGCCTTGCTGTGGTCGTGGGTGAAGGAGGCCGTGGCGGGGACCATGGCGGGGACGACGGGCTCGTCGAAGACTGGGAGGTTGAATGTTGCGAGGTCGATGGCGTGGAGGGTGAGGTTGCTGGTGGCTTCGGTGTCTTTGGAGATGATGTCCTTGACTAGGGCGGCAACCTCGGGCCCCACGCGGGGCGTCCGGGTGCTCATTGTTATGATGGCGACTGACTTGGGGGACGACATGGCCTCCGCGGACTCGGGTATTGAGCCAGACATATTGCTGTCTTGGGCTTGGATATGCTGTGGATGGCTTGATCTGGGTGGCTGTAGGACTCGGGAGTGGTATTGAAATGCGTCTTGGAGCGACAGCAGAACAGAAAGAGTGAAGGAGGTGTGCGTCCTTTTTATATCGAGGACGCCATAACTTCAGACTCGCGCCGCTCCATGGCTGTCGAGGTCAGCAGCTCCAGGATCCTGGTTGATTGCTCATCAAGCTTCGAGACGCCCATGCTCCAGCCAGCAGGAGCCTGGATACCGCCTGGCTCGTATCGCAATACGCAATACACGCAGCGGCATCCATCCCTCAGGTCACAGTTTGGGTATTAACTCGCTCCGCAGGGCGGATGGGTCGATATAGAGCAGTGAATCCCGCGCGGGAGCCGAGTCCAACAATCGTCCAAGCGGTTAGGGTTGTGGAGATGGCAGGGCGAGCCGAACTATCCGCGCCAAGAATTTACTTGGGGGCAAGTCGTGACGAGGTCCAGAATCTCGATTCTTGCACGCAGTTACCAGCCACAGACCAAAGCATTAATAACCCGGCTGTGTGCCAGGGGTGCTTCATGAGCCTTCAACCGGCACATTTACAGCTGGACAGCAATGCGGTCTTCGCAGGTTGCTCTGCAGACC
>Ga0209127_100217_pt1 | contig 20614 bp, 14 predicted proteins | sample LakSupMetagenome_FD_187469 | JGI IMG/M metagenome (GOLD analysis project Ga0209127, IMG submission 187469) | Freshwater microbial communities from Lake Superior, Canada - Sta WM archaea (SPAdes) (version 2) | ecosystem: Environmental > Aquatic > Freshwater > Lake | place: Lake Superior, Canada...
TTGCCCTTGACGGCGTTCGCCTGGTATGACTTGAGGCGCACAATGCAGCCTCTGGTGAGCTTGCCCTCGTGGACAACGTGGTTTGCCTGTGTAGCCAACATGCACTGGACATAGTTGCGGATATCGCTGAGTACGACGCGGAACCTCTCTGGACCGTTACCTCCGGGGGCTGCTTTGGACTCGAGGGTCTTGATCTGGAGACATTGCATCACAGGCACCGGGAAGCGGTTGCCTACTCCTGCCGGGTCGTTGAAGATGGCCCTACTCGTTTGTCAGGGACAATCTATCTTCGGTTGGACATAGAAACTCACTCTAAGGCGCCCTGGGTAATCTGTTGCGCCGCCATATTGTTTGACTGGATCGGTAGCTTGTCGTGACTGTAATCCGTCGGTGATGAGAGGACCAAGCGTTTTGGTGGCGATGATATTTAGCTGGCCGTTGTCAAGACGCGTCTGGCGCGTTGAGTGGGAAATCTCACGACGCGTGGCAATTAAGCATGTTGCCTTGTACCTTCCGGTTAGCTGCATAACTGGAAGGGACGCGTTATGCACTAACAGACGTAATGTGGGGTAGGTTGTGCCTGTGGAAGGGTGATGTCGTTGCTCAGCCGCGAATGTCTTGGAGCTTTGTTCCCTGAAACGTCAACATCCGCCTTTGTTCGCCCTGCCCTCTTTCACCCGATGCCAGCTCTTCTGCTCAACCACACCTTCTATCTGCCTTGATCACCAACGTAGAGTCGACACCTGCATAGCCAGAATGGCCGACCCTGAGATCGCAACCAAAGCTCCCGAGAGTGACGCCCAGGAGGTCGCGCCAACCGAGCTACCTGCTCCGCCCGCAGAGCAGTCTAGCCCAAAGATGGGCGAGCACTGCACCACCGACAGGCCAGCTCGTATGTCCCCTATGATCCAAGCTCGCCATGCTGTCCAGTATTGACTTATACCCCAGCCAGCGGGCAATCCTCCACAGGAGTCATCGAGAAGCTCGGCGGCGTCGACGTACGTGTTCACCCGGCTCTCAAGTCTATAGCCCCTGCTTTACTCACCTCACAGGCCTACATCTCCAAACCTTCCGACTACCCCCACACCCCCTCGCGGCTCCTCCTCCTCCTCACAAGCGGCACAGGCATCCACTCCACCAACAACCAGATCCAAGCCGACCGCTTCGCATCCGAAGGCTTCGTGGTGGTGATGCCCGACCTCTTCGACGGCGACCCAGCCCCCAACTCCACCAAGACCACCGTCCCCGACTCCTCCGCCTCCATACCCTCAACATCATCCCCTTCCTCCTTCCTCGACAAGTTCAAGACCAAGATCGGCGAAACGGCCAAGTCCTTCCTGATCGACATGTGGCTGGCCCGGCACACGGACGACAAGGTCCTACCCCTCCTGCACAGGGTCCTGGACGCCATCCGCGACGAGTTCGCCGACGCCGTCTCCCACGGCGGTGGCGTCTACGCGGTGGGGTACTGCTTCGGCGCGCGGTACGTGCTCCTCCTGGCCTCGGAGCGAACGCCCCACCAGCTGGGCATCCCGACGCCTTGGTCGGCCGGCCAGAAAGCATCGGACGAGGAGGGGCAGGAGATCAAGAAGGTGGGGCCGTATGTCAAGGCCGGTGCGCTGGCGCACGCCACGATGGTGAGCAAGGACGACTTCCAGGGGTTGAAGGCGCCGGTTAGTCTGGTCTGCGTGGAGAGCGATCCGCTGTTCCCCGATGATGTCAGGATGGCGGGGGAAGATTACATGAGTAAGAATGAGGTTGAGCATGAGGTGTCGGTTTATCCTGGCGTGCCGCATGGTAAGTATCCTGGCCTTCGCCGTCACTAACCAAAGTCGCTCCATGCTGACAGAGCGTACAGGCTTCGCGGTTGTAGGAGAGTATGACGACGATCATATCAAGCTCGCGCAAACTACTGCGTATGAGCAGATGCTGAAGTGGCTTAAGGAGCATTGACTTTCATGAGGACAGGGCAAGGCGTTACCGGAGAATTCGATGAAGGCTTACAAGCACATGGGCTCTTAGTGCCAGACGTCGAAGGCCGTAGACAACGGCAGTATCTCTTCTAACACCATGATCAAAGCACGGCATCAAGCAGACAATGGCCAGGCATTAACGATGAATGTGAATGTGTAGTTCGTTAACCTATCTCTGGATATCTCACGACCAGACTACTGACATCAACATAACCATGACCATTCTTTTCTTCCCCTCTGCGCCCAAACGCCAGTTGCAATGAGACTCAGAGCCACAACAAAAGCACCACGCAGCCTTAACGACGAGACGTCTTGCCCATCCCACGCTTGCCAGCGAACTGTAACATTGTGTTAGCCCTTTGCATTCGTCCATGTGTTGATGATGAAGGAAAAACTCACCAGATGCTTCGGCATGGGAGTAGTGATATGCCTATCAGCCTCACCAGCCTTAGCCATACGATTCCTCTTCCTCTGGGCGAGTTTGGCAACCCGCTCAGCCGTGGTCCGCTTCGTCTCGTCCACGACACCGTCCTCGCGACGGTTCGTCGACGGCGCCCTGCTGCGGCTCCGCAGACGCTCCTTTGCACTCCTCGGCTCGTCGAGGTCCATGCCGTCCGAGACCTCGGTGCCCATGCGGCTGCGCGTGAGCGAACGGCCACGGGACATGGCATCGGCCTGGTCCCTGGCACGGGCCACGATCGGCCGCGTGTCGACGCCCAGCTGGTCGAGGTGGTCGTCGAGTTGCGAGAGCGACTTCTTCTGCTTGGATCTCGGGATTATGGCCCTGTTCTTGAGCGACTTCTTCATCCTCGCCTCATTGCGGATCAGCGCGTGCTTCTCCCTGATGATCTCGGCCTTCTGCAGGATCTCCTGCTCCTCCTCGTCGTCAATATCCGAGTCGGAATCATAGTAGCCCTCGGCCTGCAGCTTCTCCTCCTCCTCTTCGAGGGCTTGCAGTCTGGCGTCGATATCGGGATCGACATAGTCGGCAACGTTCATGCCGTCCAAGATCTCCGGTACCTTGTCATACTTCCACTCGGGGTTGGCAAGCAAGTAATCCGCCCGCATGTCGACGCTGAACACACCAGCACCGCCGTTCTCTTCCTCCACGTCTCTTGCCAGCCTCCTCCGCTCGGGGTCGTTCTTGTCGTACTTCTTCAGATTCTTCACGGCCTCCGGAATGAAGGTCTCACGGACGACACCGTTCATAGGGGTAGCCACGTGGATACGGCCCATCACCTCGGCCAGGCGACCGCCAACACCACCTGAGGTGGTGGTACCGGCCTTTAGCTTCTGTGCCACACGCTCTGATAGCAGACGCTCGCAAGCAGCATTCTTGACCGCCTGCACACCCTCCTGCGTGTTGCAAGACAGCTGCAGCATCTCGACGCCATCACTCTTCAAAAGGTCCTGAAGCTCAGCCTGTGTCTCGGGATCAAGATCCTCCGGCCTCTTGACATCGATCTTGTTGATGACGATGAAGACCAGCTTGTTGGCGAATAGGGGCTTGATGGACTTGTAGAGATGGATCTGCGCCGTCACCGTGTAGCCGCACTGCTCGCTGAGATCCATGAAGTACAGGATTGCCGACCGCAGATGGGCAATGGCTGTGATACTCTGCATCTCGATGGTGTTCATCTCGTCGAGGGGGTGGTCGAGGATTCCGGGAGTATCGATGCACTGGAACTTCAGGTACTTGTAGTCAAGATGACCAACGTACAGACTCTTGGTCGTGAAGGCGTACGGCTGCACCTCGACATCGGCGCGGGTAACGCTCCTCAAGAAAGAACTCTTGCCGACGTTGGGGTATCCGCAGATGAGCAGAGTCCGCGTGTTGGGGTCGATCGAAGGGAGACGGCCCAGATGCTGGCGCACCTGGTCTAGATACAGGAGCGGGTCCTTTAACCTCTTCAGCAGCGTGGCCATGCGACCGAGGGCCGCCCGCTTGAGCTGCTTGCACTGGAAGAGCGACTGCGCATACTTGAGCAGACGGACGTAGTCGCGAGAGATGGACTCGATCAGGTGTTTCGCCGTCGAGATCTGGCCGAGCGCGACCTTGAAGTGATCGGCGTCGTAGAGGGTGTTGAGCAGATCGCGGTGGAACGGATGGATGTCGTTGAGCATGGGAAACGACTGTTGGATCTGGCCGAGTTTCTCGCTGAAGGTCTCCTGGGTGAACTTGACCTTCCTGGTATAGAAGGCCCTGATCCTGCTGATCTTGAAACCGGCTCTGATCTGTGTGGGCAGCCGCCGCTGGGTGCGACTGAGGACGATGTCGAGGAACTCCTGGGCCGTGGGCACCGGAGGGATGTCCTGCAGGTTAACGTTAGCAATTTGTCAGGTTTGGCTTGTGGAAGATTGCAGCATACCTTCCAGGTCGTTTTGGCCGGCATCTTGACTGATTTCTGGTGGTTACTGGAGTCAACGTCGACTATGCGATGTTGCTGTCTCCTTGCAGCAGAACAAGTGGCGGGCAGAATTTCTGAATTTTGGGCGGCTCGATATTTTTTTTGGGCTCCACCGGCCAGCAGAAAGTCGGTGTCGGCCGCTCGGCAGGCTTAGCACCGATCGCTGGCTCAAGGGACCGACCCTGCGGGGTTGAGCCTGATACGTACGAAGGCTCGGGCCAAAAGTGATTACGATCCGGCACTCCCAGTTCACAGTGCGAATTGTATTCTCAATAATTAGGGTTAGGGTTACGTCGCTGTTTTCTTTAGGAGTCTTTCATAAAATTACAAAGCGGTCATTTTTCCTTGGCAGCAACTTCGCATTGCGCTAAGCGAGCTGAGCCGAAACCTCACAAATACAGTGTTTCCAAAGAACCCGTACGGTGCTCCTGACCCCTGCTTATGTGGAAGGGGTAATTACTTTTGGCCCCAGCCTTCGTGATGAAGTCGGATACGATAATAAGGGCTCCTGCTACAAAACGCTCCCTGGGCTCCGCTATATAAGGTGTGTGGAGCGCCCGAGTGACCGGCTCCGGTCACTGCTGAATCTTGGTTCAATTGGCCGAGTAGGCACGGGCGCGCACTCTTACTGTGTACACTATGGCTTGGCGTATCACGGTCCGGATACCCACGCCACGGACTACGGATTTCACGGCCTCCGAGCATGTTGTCCATCGTGCTCCCTTGAACATCACACCTTCCTTAGCGAGGAGTGATCTTTCATCTAGCTTCACTTTGCTTCCCTCCGAGCGGACCCCGACACATCCTCCTCCCGAGAAGAACACAATCTCAACCCGATAAAAGTTGTTGATGGATATCACGGCCGAGTCGACGGCAGCTGAACGCGAGACGCCGCCAGCTGGCAGCCCTCCGGTCGTCCCTTTTCCCCGAGCTGTAAGTCTCAATCTCACCCCTTTCTGAACCCGAGTCAACACAACCATGAAGGCTAATAATGCGCACGGCAGTGCGAAAACTGTCGCGCGCGCAAAGTCAGTACAGTTCTGAATGCCATGGCGTCTGACACGGGCTGACCCTCCCATGAGATCAAATGCAACCGTGGATCGCCTTGCTCTCACTGTCTTCTAGCAAAGATACCATGTATCCATGCCGAGTTCAGACCCAAGGAGAAGCGGACTAGGGTCCTAATCACTCCGCAGTAGTAAGTTGGTCATTGGTTCAGGCTAAGCCGACCACTGCCAAGGGTCGATCCTGAGCTCAACTCACATGCTGGTCCAGTGAAAGGAAGATCGACCAATTCGACCGCAAGCTGGAAGCCGTGCTCAAAACGGTCGAGGACATAAAAAAACAGCTCCCTACCCCTACGCTGCAGCTTCCCAATGGAGCGAGCCCAGGGAGTAGGATCGTGTCGTCTATAGTGTCCGCGCCCACTCCCCCGAGTCAGATCCCTCAGGGACAAACCAGCGGGACTCTCGTTGAAGGCGACTCTTCGTTGACCGCCCACTCAGTCTTTGCGAAGGACCTACTCGGCAAGTTCGTCAGCAATGAGTCGAGTCCACAATTGCGAGAGACGATGGACGCCCTCTATGACATCGTAGATGCCATGAAGAAGCAACCTGCCGCTAGGGAGATGACATATCCCCACGCCAGGACTCCGGACAGTTCTGGGCAGGGCCATCAGTTGCCTCCTATTTCGAAATCGGTGCATGTCCTAAACCTTGCGAAATGTGCGTAGACCACTTCATATCCACTAGTAAATCCCCTTCGTGTGGCCCTCATATATTATGGCTGACAGTATGGCATGTGTAAAGCTCGAAAGTACCGCGGACTTGCCCTGGCATACGACTGCCTGCCCATGCTGCAATTCTCTGAGACCTGCCTGAGCGTGTACTTTAGCACAGACTACAGCGAGGCCGACTTCATCATCGTCAATATGGGGCTGCGCTATCTGTTCTGGACTTACTCTCACGAAGCGCCACCGGAAGAGAGAGAGGAGCTGGAGGAGTTCTCTCGCCTCTGCAGTGCCAATCTTGAAACTGCCCTGTCGATTCTGCCGCTACACGTGCCAGCAACAACAGATATGATCACGGCTTTGATTCTAGGGGTAACACTGACTCACATTCCTCCTACGAACCTCCCGAGGACTGACGAACGCTCGCAGGCTTACTATACCATGGAGCTCTCGAAGCCGTCTCTATCATGGATTCTCCTGTCTAAGGCCTCCGAGCTATGCCAAACCCTCGGATACCACAGGATAGGCTCCTTCAAGAACGACACCCCGGAAGACAGCCGGTACAAGCAGTTCCTCTTCTGGGTCGTCTACCTGCTTGACAAGGGCCTGTCGCTCCGCCTCGGGCGAGCCTCCACAATTCAGGATTACGAGATCACCGTGCCCTACCCGTCACGGGAAGGTCTGCACTCCGCTACCAAATCCAGCCAATGCGTCTCGGCATTCATCCGGCTGTGGATCATGATCTCCCAGGTCCAGGGGCAGATCTACGAGCGACTGTACTGCCCCGAGGCAATCACTCAGTCGGAAAGCGTGAGGCTCTCGCGAGCCCAGGCACTGGCCGAGAGACTGGAGGAGATAGGCCAGGCCCAAGGGCGAGAGATGGTTAGTTTTACCTTTGGCAAACGTCGGTGCGTCCAGGGTGTTAGCTAACCTGAGAGACAGGAAAAAATGAATGCTATCACACGTGATAATTTCGGCGACGAACTCACCGACTTCTGTATCGTCTCGGACGAGGTCCTCCGCCTATCCCTCCTCACCCTCGTCTACCGAGCTGTCCCTCACCCAGCCGGGTCACCGACCACTTTCCGAGCCGAGTGCATCGACGCCGCCAGAGCTACATTGGCGAAACATCAGGAATGCATGGCAGTGATAGAGAAGGGCAGCATCGGTCTATTCTCTACGTATATGCATTGGTAGGTCCCTCCCCCGCCCTTTCCATTCCTAACAGAAGACTAATAATCACCGCAGGACGATCCTCTTCGCCCCCTTCGTCTCCTTCATAGTCCTCTTCTGCCAGGTCGTTGAAACCAAAGATCGCGCCGACCTCGCCCGCCTGCAGGCCTTCGTCTCCTCCCTCCGCTCGGACGACCTCAACGTCTCCGAAGCCGTCTCGCGCCTCGCCCGCTTGTTCCAGGTGCTCTACACCATCGCCCTGCACCACGTCGAGACTCGAATCGGCAATGGCCAACAGGTTGACCAGCAGCAGTCTCACCAGACTACTACTATCGAGGTCGATGCCTACCTCGCCGCACTGGGGTTTCCGCACCAGGTAATGGGAGAGGTGCATAAACATAAGCAGTCGCAGCAACAGCAGCAGCAGGATGAGACTGGGGATGGGTGTCTAGGCGGTGGTGGCGGTATGGGTGATGGGTTCGGGATGTATGAGACGCAGAGGGCTGTCAATCCCGTGCTGTGGATGGGCAACGGGGCGCAGCTGGAGGAGTGGCTTTATACTAATGACCAGATGATTGGATTGCTTGAGGACGGATCAGGGATTCAATGACGAGAGCGAAATGGAGAGTAAAAGATGATTGAAACCTCTAAAACGCCAAAAGCGTGTAATAATAACTGGGTAGAATTGGAACTAGAAACGTCGGATGTCTTTTGTGCGCTTGAGTCCTCCTCCTCGTCTGCCATTGTTCACCTTGATGAGCATTGGCACTCGCGGTACCTGCCGCTCATGCGATCTCCAAAGCCTGTGACGATGATCAGTCTCCTATGGCCTTCTCTGCACATGCTTCATGAGAGACTGCTTAGAATGAAAGGACTCGCCGCCTTCCACTTACGCCGATGCCCCCGGTTCCGGTTTCTTCTTAACATGCTTTGTCCTCACATCTCTGCTCCTGCATCACATGTTCTGTCACACACAACCAGGAAAAAAGTCTCGGAGCGCTGGGAAGTTTTGATGTTTTATGAAGTGAGGTGAATCCTCTATAACTTCATAATCTAACTGGCTGACCTGGTCTAGTCTACCTATCAACACAACCTGATAGAATGTACCGCAAATCACCCATCTAAGTTCTGCGCCTCGCACATCTTTCTATACATCTCGCTCGTCTCAAGCAACTCCTCATGCGTCCCCGCAGCCGCAATCCTGCCCCCGTGGAAGACGCAGATGACATCCGCATGCCGGACGGTACTCAACCGATGCGCTACTGCGATCGTGATCCTCTCGCCCGAATTGGCAGCCTCGTTCAGCGCATCCTGCACGATCCTCTCACTCTGCGTGTCGAGTGCGCTAGTGGCCTCGTCCAGCAACAGCAACCGCGGGTTCCGGATCAGCGCCCGGGCTATGGCGATCCTCTGCCTCTGGCCCCCGGAGAGCTGCAGGCCGTCCGTGCCGCAGGGCGTGTCGAGCCCCTGCGGGAGAGAGCAGACGAAGTCCCACGCGTTGGCGGAGCGGCAGGCCGCGACGATGGTCGACTCCGGGATGGAGGTCGGGTCCTCGGTGGGGACGCCTATGGAGATGTTCTCCCTTATGCTGCCCGGGTAGAGCTTCGGCTCCTGCTGGACGAGGGCCACCTCTGCGCGGTAGAGGGACGGGTTCATCGTGTCCAGGCCGCGGCCGTCGATGCGCAGGTGGCCTTTTACGGGGTCGTAGAAGCGCTCGAGCATGGCGATCATGGTGGACTTGCCGCACCCCGAGGCGCCGACGAAGGCGACGAATTGGCCTTGTTTGATTTGGAGGTCGATGCCGCGCAGGACGTGGGCGTGGGGCCGCATCGGATAGGAGAACTGCACGTCCTCGAGATCGAGGGAACGGAAGCCGTCCGGGCCGATGGCGCGGTTCTCGTCCGTTTCTCTGATAGTGGGTTGGAGCTGTTCGAGCCAGAAGAGGTAGTTCGCCGCGTTGGTGGCTTTGGTCATGCTGCTCGAGAACTGGAAGAGGATGGAGGCCTGCTGGCCGGAGAAGAATACTGCCAGGAAGGCGATGAAGAAGTTGACCGTGCTTAGCTGTCCGAACGAGACGAGGCGGCAGCCGTACCAGAAACCTAACGCCTGGAAAGAGTACTCGACACTCTGTGTGAACGCGAAGGGGAACATGATCAGGAGAATCGGCTTGGTAGAGTCCGCAATCGCATGCTCCAGCTCGGTGGTGTACCGCTCCAAGATTGAGTTCTCGATGGCCAGGGAAGAGACCGTGCGAATCGCGTTGATGGCCTCCGATGCGATCGAGGCGCTCATGGAAAACCGGTTCGATATCTTCCGATCCATTGCGGCGTCCATCCTGATGCGGGCGTAGCCGGAGAGCAGCATGGGCGGGAGACCGGCGAAGACGATGACAACTCCGAGCCTCCAGCCGTAGGCCAGGGCTAATACGCTACATGACAGGACCCCAATGGTTGCGACGAGCATCAGGGCGATGGTGAAGCCCATTAGCTCGAAGACGGCTTGGGGGTAGGAGTCTGCTCGGCTGGCTAGGGCGCCGGTGGTGTTCTCTGGACGGTCGAAGAATTGCAGGTCTTGTCGGAGCATATCGCTGATGGCTTGCGTTCGGTATTTGTGGCTGATGGTCTGCATTATTGTCAGTGCTGCTGTGACTTGGCACGGTAGGTTAGGAAGTCATACTTGAGCGACAACGTTGGATGTCCATCCAGCAGTGAAGTAGACAACTGCGCAACCGAGAGCGATGACGAAGAACATCAGGGCATAGAAGTTTCCTCTGTCTTGCATCGCCGAGCCCTTGAGCTGGAAGACTTCGATGAACTTGGACATTAATATTGCTTGACCGGGAAACACAGCAGCTGTCAGTGTTAGCGTATGCAATTCAAGCACAATATTTCCAACAGAGAGGCTCCTACCTGCGCCCAAACAAGCTGTCACGACTATCAGATATGTCCATCTGAGTTCAGGAGTCGATTTAATGATCCTCCATATAGTGTGCATGAGCCCAATTCGCCTCCAGTTGTCAAAGTCATCCCGACCCAGGTTCGAGTCCAGACGTCCATGCGTTGTCGTTGAGTACCGGGTCATCGACCTGGCCAGATCGAGAGGCTTCTTCTCTTCCTGTTCGTCGCTTGTGTCGTGATCCGACGAATCTACGGCCGTGGCGGCTTCCCTAGCAGCCACCGACAGATCTTGAGCCTTCACAAGGCGAGCGTAAGTGCCATTCGCTTCCAAGAGCGAGCGGTGTGTCCCTTGCTCGACGATACGACCAGTCTCCATCACCACGATGTTGTCGGCGTTCCGGATCGTGGCGAGCTTGTGGGCGATCGTGATAGTGGTGCGTCCCTTCGAAACGTTGTCAACAGCCTGCTGCACAACTTCCTCGGCGTGAGGGTCAAGGGCGCTCGTCGCCTCGTCGAGCAGAAGGATCCGAGGCTGAGAGACGATACTCCGAGCAATTGCGACACGTTGCTTTTGGCCACCGGATAACAAGCCGCCTCGCTCCCCTATCACGGTGTCGTAGCCATCAGGTAGGTCGCTGATGAAGTCATGGGCAAATGCGATTTTTGCGGCCTCCTGCACCCGGACCAACTTTTCCGGCTTGGACTCGTCCTGCCACGGCGTACCGGCGAGGCCGCTTGCGATATTGTCGAAGACCGTGCCAGAAAACAAGATCGGTTCTTGCTGGACCAGGCGGACCTGCTTCCTCAGTGATTGGAGATTAAGCTGCTCGATGGGCCGGCCATCAAGTTTCACAGTGCCGGACTGTGGGTCGTACCATCGCTCGATAAGGCCGATGATGGTACTCTTGCCGGATCCGCTTGCTCCAACGAGAGCCGTCACCTTGCCAGCGGGAATATTAAGAGAGAAGTCATCGAGTACCATAACGCCAGGACGCATGGGATAGCTGAAAGTGACATTTTCAAGGGTAATGTTGCCCTCCACCGCTGTGATTTGCTCTCCTGACTGGTCGAAGGGGTCGATTTTAGACTTCCTGTCCATGAGTTTGTACAACTCTCCAGCGGCAGAAGCCGCACGGCTGAAGTCGATGATGTGCGGAGCGACGGAGGTCACGCTGGTAGCCGCGATAATCACCGACATAATAACGCTATAGCTGATCAGCAACAGCATAGATGCGAGGTGAAGGATGGATTTAACTCACACGAAGACATCCCCAGGCGCGTCGACTTCGCCTCGAGCTAGCATGCCGATAGCCTGCCAGAAACACAAGCCTATGCCAGCCAGGATGATGAAGTACTCGCCGGAGAACAGCAAACCGAAGAGAAGGCTCTTCTTGTTGCCGAGCTTGCGCGACTGTTCCATGTAGACGTTGAAATTCTTCACCAGCCTAGTCCGAAGGCCAAACGCATGGACCGTTCGGGCGCTCGACAGGACGCTCTCAGCAAAGGCACCGGCCTGTGCATGGACCTTGAGAACTTCGGTCTCTATCCCGGCTTCGGCGCTGGCGGTCCACCCCATGACCAGCAGCGTGGCCGGGGCGATGCAGGAGCAGATCAGAGTTAGTTTCCACTGCGTCACAAAGGCAAGAACGAAGGCGGATACGAAGGCCGAGAAGCCCTGGAACACCATGCCGAGCTTTTCTGAGATGCCGGCTTGGATGAGCTTGCCGTTCGAGGTTGCCTGCATGGCAATGGAACCGCCCATGCCGGAGTCAAAGAAGCCGACTTCCTGGCTGAGGCCGGCCTTGAGATAAAGGCGGCGGATATTGCGGGTGATCCGATATGCGGCGAGGGTGTAGAGGGCACCGTAGAGATAACAGACGATAAATCGCCCCAGGCCGATGATGAAGAAGTACAGACTGACGGACGGTTAGCATTCACATGTCCAATGTCATGTCATGGGCTGAGACAAACACACGCAAGCCGGCCAGCGTCGCTGCGGAACTCTGAAGGGCTCGATTTCCCGGATGCATAGTCGTTGATGACGGTGATGAACTTGCCGAACACCAGGTTAACTAATGCCATGCCAACGCCCGAGGCTAGGGCGCAGAATGTCGCAACGATTTGCATGGTATATTCTGTCCAGCTGCCATATCGGAAGATTCTCTGTGTGTGTAACTCTTAGTACCATAGTCCTGACTTTGATGTTGATGATCCCTGGGGAGGGAAATGGATGTCCGCATACCGTATAATTGTCGCTTGCGCCAGCATTTTTCTCGCACTCCTTCCCGGTTTCTCCATTCTCCGGAATCTGTTTCTCTGACCCCATTCCGGGTATGTCTGCTTCGCGCGTTGTCGAGAGCTTGACGGGTTGCCGAGTCTTATAACACTCGGTGATGGCTTAAGATAGCCTCATACCGAAAGAACTGGCGATGGCGACACTAATAAGTATGCCCCGAACCAAGGTTAAGGTTAGACTTAGACTTGTCTCTCCCATGCGAAAAAGAACCACTTTCCCAGTTTCCATCCTTGCGGTGCCCGTATGTTGCGCGCTCCGGTAGTTGGGTTTTGTCATGGTCGAACTTGGCAACTCGGACTGGCGACTCATCGCTGAGCCTCCATTGTGGAGGGCGCTTTGTGCGGACGCCATATGCGGGCACAGAGCCGCGTAAGGCTGTGGTTGCCGACGAACGCGACTAGATTCTCGGCAGCCGACGTGGATTCAAATCATGGAGGAGGGTAATATGCTGGAATGCGGAATCTGCGGACGCCGTACGAAGTACTGGCACCCCTGACACAAAGACTTAACAGTCAGTCATTTCATGCTCCACTTAGCAGGGTCAGTACATGCTACCTTACGTAAAGTGACTGTGGGACTGGCTTGGCATTATCCCAGTACCTAGCAGCTGCGCTGCGGTCGGCGTGGTCGGCATTGTCCAATTCATCTCTCCGTCAACTGCTTTCTTGTCTTCTACATCCCTTTTCCTTTTCCTCCACCAACACAGCCTCTGAGCGGTTATGGAGTCACACCCCTAAGCACAGCCAGGAACTCGAAAGCGAGAACCGCTTGCGACAGATGCTACCAGCTCAAAGAACGATGCGACCGTGCAACACTCTCCTCCACCGACCGAGTGTGCGAGAGGTTAGGCTTGGCCTGCTCAACTGCGGTGCGGCTCCCGGGAGGAAGGGATAGCCTCCCGAATTAGGTAGTCTCAGAGCTCAGCCTAGCTGGCATTTGGGGTTCCGGGGCGCGAGTGAACGGCTCCACACGCCGCCCTACCACATCTGACCAATCAAACACCACAAACGAATACCCTGTACATTTCCTTCATACCTAATTACCTTACCTTAGGTACCCAGGCATCATGCCCCCACCATCCTTGAGAAAATCCACGAAGTAAATTCCTCCCACGACCATCACAAAGGATCATAAGCGGTTTCAACCGTCTCTAAGTCGACTCTATAATAAGAACATCCAAGATGACCACTCTAGCCCCCTACAAAGCCGAGTTTCTCAAGGCCGCCATCGACGGCGGCGTGCTCAAGTTCGGCAGCTTCGAGCTCAAGTCGAAGCGGATATCGCCCTACTTCTTCAACGCCGGCGACTTCTACAGGGCGGACCTGCTCCGCGCAATCTCGACCGCCTATGCCAAGGCCATCATCGAGGCGCGCGAGGGTGGGGGGCTCGACTTCGACATCGTCTTTGGACCCGCATACAAGGGCATCCCTCTAGCTACCGCCACGACAGACAAGCTCGCCGAGCTGAAGCCCGACGTGTACGGCAAGATCTGCTACTCCTTCGACCGCAAGGAGGCCAAGGACCACGGGGAGGGCGGCAACATCGTCGGTGCCCCGCTGAAGGGGAAGAAGGTCCTGATAGTGGACGACGTCATCACGGCCGGCACCGCCAAGCGCGAGGCCATCGCCAAGATCAGGAAGGAGGGCGGCACGGTGGTGGGAATCGTGGTCGCCCTCGACCGCATGGAGAAGCTCCCCTCGCCCGACGGCGACGACAGCAAGCCCATGCCCAGCGCCCTCGGCGAGATCCGCAAGGAGTACGGCATCCCCATCATCGCCATCTTGACGCTGGACGACATCATTGCCGGCATGCAGGGCTTTGCTACCGAGGACGATATCAGGAGGACCGAGGCGTACCGCGCCAAATACAAGGCGAGCGACTGAGCAGGTCGTGGTGAAGAAGAATGACGCCGCCTACACCCAGGCCCTGTCTATGCGAAAGTCTACCCCATGTCTATCCAACGCGAGAAACCAAACTGCATGTGGCAGTCCAGCAGCCCCAGCAGCCCCAGCAAGCCCCAGCCGTCCTTTGGTCAACGGGCAGTCGCACAAAACTACAACGCCAGCGGTTGTCTGCAAAATTTGCCCCAGCTTCGGTGTCAGCTTCCGCCGTCGTTATGAAAAAACATCAGAATGGAAAGAGCGAAACGCCAATGACCGAGCTTTTGCATTCGCAGTCGCGGTGACAAACGTTGAGGAATGATGATAAAGAGTAGGCCGTCGTCTATCCCAAGTAGCAGTTCAGATGGTGTGGCTTGGCCCTGGAAGTTCAAAAACCTGTGTTGTTTCCATAGATCGTTAGACTCTTGTCATCCAGGCTTGTCGGTACGAATAGATGGCTGGCAGAGTAGGAACGTGGAAGGCTTACCATGTTGTGCCATCCACCGCCTCCGTACTGAGCATCGCTCGGACCCTTATTAGTGAAGCCGAAGCGCTCATAGTAGGAGACCAGGTACTGTTTTATTACTAAGCTGTTTCTGCGCTCTTGCAAGGGAGCCCTTACGTCTTGGCATATGAGCGAGACTCGGTCGGCCAGGCCCGAGTTGTTCATCTGCTGAAGATAGGACTTGACAATGATTTGGCCTATGCCGCAGCCCTGAACTTTGGGCGAGACGGCCAGGGAGTGCAGTGCGATCGTCCGCCCTTGCTCCTGGTGACCGACCTGCGTGCACTTGCCGCCGAGACTGCGCCAGTCTTTAGGGTAGTCCATGTCGGCGTCCGCGACGACATGTCCACAGCAGCGGGTAGAGACGATGTGAGCTAGCAGTACGCTGACGGCCCCGTCGGCACGATCCGTCTCGACCCTCTTTGCCGCCGGGAGGGTCTCAATGTCCCATCCCTTCAGCTGGTCCGGGACTACGGTGCAGAACAGGCCGAGGCCGAGTTCGGGACATGTCGTGAGGCGGTATTCGAACTATGCCAGGTTACAGACGGTGTCCCCAACACTGTGAGTTCGGGTTATACTGCATACCTTCTCGCGGGTTGCCCGGTGTTGCGGGTCGTGGAAAGCTGCATTCTCCAGGGCGACGACAGACTCGATATCAGATACGCACAGTGGTCTGATGTTCGGCGAGAACGCAAAGGGCAGCACTTTATTGATGCGAGTCTCTGAGATATTTTTGGCGGCCCGCCGCTTCTGGCTCCTGGTTTTCTGGAGCTTGACGAAATCGCCATCAAGCTCTTCGACGTCGTCAATGGCTTCATCGGTGTTCTTGGGAGAAGCAGTTATTGCTGGTGCTTTTGGCGGGCCCGGCGGCGACGGCATGGTGGCGGTTGGCTGTCAATGGAAAGAGAAGAAGAAAAGGGGGAGAAGGGGGAAAAGGGGGAGGCAGTCTAGACTAGACTTAGGAGAGGGCGAATCTACTTGGCAATCGGGAAGGAAGATGGAGAGGAATAAGGAGCCCAACTATAAGGTTGGTAGCTGGAACAGGAAGTGGTCGACAGTTCGTCGCGTGACAGAAAATCTTAGGCCTAAGGTAAGGGGGTACCACCTCGAATGCTTACCGTATGGCAGTTATTGGGGAGATGCAAGGAAGCCGAATAGGAAATAGCACTTGTAGGAATGCAAGGTGAGTGTGCAACTCTCATGAGGCACGGATGATAACCTCTGAGCCTGCACACTTCAAAGAGCAGCGGGAATGTGTGCCACAGTACACATTGTATTCGCATATCTGTGCACGGGAACGACCTGCAGGACACGGAGCATACTATGTTGCCAGGACGGAGTCTACTCCGGGGCACAACAACGATTAACCCCGCTAAAAGCGCTGTAAGTGTCGAACTGTTTGACCGGCTGCAGAGTGTCACACGGCCAAGATGTGTGTAGGGACAGCGTGACCTTGAGGAAGATAATCATCAACGCACCACGTAAGGTACCTGTACACTGACAGTTTCGGGCGGATAGCAGTTGGTTGTCGTTCATACTTCGAGTCTTTGACGGTCGGCACGGGCTGTCCACGCCATTGTTAGCTACAGTATTTAATTCTATGGAATACTATCTCTAACGTTAACTGATAATGTGATAATGTGCAGCTTATTGACTTGACCGTCTGGCAGGGATTCGGCGATAGATGGACATTTTTGGGCTATACCAAGCTCCAGGCATTGTAGGGCCGCTAGCGATATCTCCTCCAATTCGACGAACAGAACCCACGACTACAAGCGACCACACAATGGCAATGCTCCCGAAGAAGGCAAAGAACCGGTGCTATGGTTTGACGAGCGAATTCCTACATGGCCAGGCAACAACTGCGAGACCTTATGGCGCTGGACATATCCTTTGCGCGAACAATTCCGATCCCACCACAAGTGTACACATGATGGCGGGCCATATTGAAGTTGCAGAGAGGGGTTATTACTACGCTAGGCCGCGAGAAGCCGTCGCCCCGCATTTGACGGTGCCGCCATGCCGCTCTGAGGCTGGCCTGATTGCTCGGATCTATTTACTAAAGGTACACGTAAAGGTTTAGTAGAGATACCGAGTATCTTCCACCGGTCGAGGTCTTGGTGGTCATTTCCTCGTGTCGTCATCCTTGGCTCGTAGGGCTGAAGCAACTATCCCTCGTACAAGCGGCTGCCTATAAGGATGTATGTGTAGTAATCCGTTGTGACCGGTATTCTATGTGCTTCTATCACCCTGCACACATACATATATTCTCCCTTCAATGAGCGGTGAGTCATCAAGGCAATCCAGACCGTGGCTCTTTCCGGGCAGTTGCAGACGGTAACAAGTCTCGCAAGCGTGTAGTGCGGTGTAAAAGGAAGCATCGACGCTCCCGCGCGCCAAAGAGCTTGGTGGCTGCCCCTCCACAACCACACGGAAGCTACGACCTCCAAGCTTCGGACGGACTCCCGAACAGTACAACTTCCTAGACTCTCGTAATAACCTCCCAATTTCTTCTACGTTCTTTACAACGCTCACAGCGAGAGTTTTGAAGCTTCGCTACCTTAGTTTTATCGGTTGCACCGGGCCGCCCTTTTGCAGAGTAACCTCTTGCGCGTTAGAGAACACAACAACTCAGCATACGTCACCATGTAAGTGCACACAGCTCCGCGCCTTTCCCGTTTGTCAGCCAGGATCCAAATCCTCACATTCGCACCATCTCTAGGCGTATCACGCTCAGTATCTCCAACCCGGAGATCGAAGGCGATGAGGGCGACCTCCTCTCGCTCGACGTCTTCCCCGACATGACCGTCGACGCACTGCGGAGCACCATCCAGGCAGAAACCCGCATCGAACCCTCCTCCCAGCATCTATACCACAACGGCCAGCTGGTAGCCGACTATTCCAAGACCATGCAGGAACTGGGCATTACAGACGGCGATATGCTCGCCCTCCACGTGCGCGACATGCGAGGCACCACCGGCGTCCCAGCTGGCGGCGCCGCAGCAGGCCGACCCAGAGGCCAACCTTCGGCACCGAGGGGCGCCGCCCGACCAGCAGCACAAGACCCAGAGCTGGTCCGGCTACAAATCATCGGCAACCCACACCTGAGAGCCGAGCTCGCGAACCAGCAGCCCGAGATGGCGGCCGCCTTGGATGACCCCCAGCGGTTCGCGCAGCTATTCAATGCCAGCTTCGACCGCGAGCAGAGGGAGCGTGCAGAGCGGCAGCAGATGATCCAGAGGCTGAACGACGACCCGTTTGACGTCGAGGCACAGGCGAGGATCGAGGAGATGATACGGCAGGAGCGTGTCATGGAGAATCTACAGAATGCCATGGAGCATAACCCTGAAGGTAACGGAAAGCCCATCCCGCTTTGACCGTCATCTCCGATGCTAACGGATTGTCGGTTACAGTCTTTGGCCGAGTGCACCTCCTCTACGTCGAGGTCGAGGTGAACGGATACAAGATGAAGGCGATGGTGGATTCGGGAGCCCAAGCGACCATCATGAGCCCCAGATGTGCCGAGGCGTGCGGCATCATGCGGCTAGTGGACAAGCGCTTTGCCGGAGTGGCTCGCGGCGTCGGCACGGCTACCATTATCGGTCGTGTCCACGCAGCCCAGATCAAGATCGGAACTCTCTTTCTGCCGTGCAGCTTCACCGTCATGGAGGGCAAGACAGTCGACCTGCTCCTGGGCTTGGACATGCTCAAGCGGTACCAGGCGTCGATCGACCTTGCCAAAGACAAGCTCATCATCCAGGGAGTGGAGTTGCCCTTCCTTGGCGAGGCAGAGATCCCGAAGGAGTCTGAGGAGGCTCTGGAAGAGGAACCAAAAGTCCAGGGCCCGGGAGGTACTACCATCGGCCAGAAGACTGGTGTCGTCTCGCCGCCGTCTGGATCAGCGCCAGCCGGTCCGTCCGGATCGTCCGCTCCGGGTCCCGCCACAGCATCCCGGCCTGGGGCTGCTTCTGCAGCCCCACCACCACAACCCCCTCGGCCTCAGTTTCCGGAAGCAGATATAGAATCACTGATGGCACTGGGGGCGACTAGGGAACGTGCTGTCCGAGCTCTGGTGCAGACGGGAGGGAACGTGGAATATGCCGCGGCGCTGATCTTCGAGGAGGATTAGAGCATGGCGCAAAAAGACGTATTACAACATGAATAGATCAAAAAGGCGGACTATGGCTGCATTACTGCTGCGGTTAGATACATGCATCGTGCGGAGGGCTCTGACGGTTGGACGTTGTTTTACAGCAGGCCGTATCATTCGTATACAGGCGTCACATTGGTCGGATCCGGCAAGGAAGATCAGGGAGACACATTTCCATAGATAACGCTGAACAGAAACCCAAGATTTCTGCATACTGCCGTGTCCCTCTAGCAATGCTATTCAATGTATGCAGATCCGGGTATTCCCATCACCTAATCTTGTATACACAAGGCTTCAGTACCGCCGCCTCGTTCACCTCCACCTCATCACCCTCAATGAACTTCTTCGCCTGCTTCGCCGGCCGCGGCTTATACGCCGCATCCCTCGCATTAGCAGCCGCCACGCCCTTGCCCTTCACCGGTGTCGCCCCCTTGACAAAGTACATCTTGACAAACATCCTGTTGCTCAGATCCACGCTCTCACTCGGCTCGCCCCTGAGCACAAACCCACGCTTGGCCAGCACATCAACAAAAGCGGAAACGTCCGTCTCCTGCCTCTTATCCTCCTCCCCGTCGACCTCAATCGCCAGATCCGTCTCAGCAGCTGCCGCCTCAGCCTCCTTGTTCGCCTTACCAGCCTTGCTCTTTGGGCCCGGCAGGACGGGTGTCACGCCCGGATTCCGCCTGTTGCCCACGCTGTGCTCGACTACCTTCCCCTTCTTCCCCTTGCCCGGCGCCGCGAACCGGGACTTGATCTCGGCGACCCACAGCTCGCCCTTCCACCTCAGCACGCGGTACGCCTCCTCCACGAAATCGACCCAGTTCGTGCCCATGAGCGCGAGGCAGAAGATAGCCACGTCCACCGACCCGTCGGCCAGGGGCAGGTCGGCCATGTCCGCAGCCATGATCATCGGGTTCCCGTTGGTCTGCAGGTCGAAGCTCCTGACGTCCAGGTTCAGCTTCCTCGCCTGCGGCTGCAGCGCCGCGCCGAGCTTGGCGTCGCCGCAGCCCAGGTCGGCGATGGTGCACGACCCGTCCCTCGCGCGCGGGAGGGGCGCCTTGTTGCCCGTGAGTGGCGGCCCGTCGCGCTGGTGCCGGTGCTGGCGGTCCACGCGGGGCGGCTTCACGCGCGCGCGCACGAGGATGTCGGCTATGTAGCCGTCGATCGGGTTCTCGGGCCAGACGGCGACTTGCCGCCGGAAGCCTTCGTGGTACTCGACGAACATGTCCGGGGAGGTCTTGAAGAGGTCGAAGGCCTCGGCCGAGGGGCGGGTGTACAAGGTCTCGTTGAGGTGCCGGAAGCGGGCCGAGATGAGTTTCTCGCGCATCGCGGCTTGGAGGGGGGTGAGTTTGGGAGCGGCTGGTTTTGGGGGTGCGGATGGGACCACGGCTGTTTCTGGCTGTTGTTTTTTCGTGTCTTTCTTTTGCTTGTCTGCGTCTCCCCTAGGACTCTTGGGGTCCGATTTCTTGTCTTTTGCCTTCGTGTCCTCCTTTTTGGCGTTCTTGGGCTCGGGTACCTTCTCCTCGGCCTTTGCCTCGTCGTTTTGGGGCTCTTCGTCGATGCCATTCCACTCGTCATCCTCGTCCTGTTCTTGATCGTTTGA
>Ga0209127_100218_pt1 | contig 20591 bp, 19 predicted proteins | sample LakSupMetagenome_FD_187469 | JGI IMG/M metagenome (GOLD analysis project Ga0209127, IMG submission 187469) | Freshwater microbial communities from Lake Superior, Canada - Sta WM archaea (SPAdes) (version 2) | ecosystem: Environmental > Aquatic > Freshwater > Lake | place: Lake Superior, Canada...
ACACACAGCACTCCAAGCTTCTGAGATGGCAGCTCAAGAAGATGGCAGCCGACTCGGAGCTCTACGTCGAGTTATCAGACACCGGACGGTCAATAACAGAGATCATCGAATCCCTACTCGAAGCCCTAGCGAGCACAACCACCGACAAACAAGACCACTCGAGCCATCTCACGGCGCTGGGGATCGACCTCCGCAGATCCTGCAGAGATGTCCAAGCCCGGCTCGCCAAACTGTCGGGGGACCTGGAGCGCCGCCTCAAGTTCCTCGAGCTCAGGCGCAACATAGACCAGACAGACAATGTTGAGCGGCTCACTCTCTTGGCAACCGTCTTCCTGCCCATGTCGCTCGCCGCGGGGATCCTGAGCATGCAGACCCGCTTCACGGAGCTGGGAGACCTGCTCTACGACTTTGTCGGCGTCGTCGTCCTCCTGGGTTCCGGAGCAATTGCCTTGTTCGCTGTTCTGATCACACTTGGCCTCGTCAAAGAACTGGATAGCAGACTCATGTGGTTCGGCTTCTACCGGCGGTTTATCCGCCGGGTCCTAACGTTTGGGTGGGTGGCCACCCTGGCGTCGCTTGCTGCGCTGGTGCTGGCCTCGTTTGTCGTGGGCATGTTCAAGGATGTTGCGCTCGGTGCCAAGATCCTCGGCTATGGGGCGCTCGCGATCGTCTTTGGGCCGCTGACGGTCGGGGTTGTCGGATTTGCCGCTCTTTACGTGGTGCTCCGTTGCCACCAGGCCGTCAAACACTGGACAAGGGCCCGCGTGCGGAGACGGCGCAGGGACTCGGAGGGCGACCAAGGATCGGCGTCCAGTAGCAGTGGGAGCGGCTGGCAGATATGAGCAAGCATCAAGTCGGGGGCAGTAGAGCCTGCATAGGGTCAGTCACCCAGGGAGAAGGGATGGAGGGAGACCTGCCAGTCAATTCTTCTCGTAACTTCTGGGACTGAGACTCTCTCCGTGATCGTCCACAAAGCAGCAATGAGAGACCGACTCCATCGTGACCAGCTAACCCTGTTGCCCACACGATATGTCACTGGAGGCCGCCTACACATCACTCCACTAGTAAACATCAACTGCACCGCTACCCCGCCCCGGGCAACCCCAACAGCTGCGCCTTGATCTGCAGCGCCAGCAACCGCGAGTAATACCGACACATGGCCAAGTTACCCCCATGGAACCAGAACCCCGGGTGGCCACTCTTCCGCCACAAACTCCTCACCTCCCCATGCTCATCGAACCCCCAGACATCATTCACCCTATCCCCAATCTCGTCCCCAAACACAATCCTCGCCTGGGTTTTCATGTTCTCATACCCCGTCGCCAGCACGATCTCGTCCGCCTCGAGCTCACTCCCATCACTAAACCTCACCCCGCGCGGCAGTATCTCCGCGACCTCGGCATGCTTGACGTCGATCTCCCCGTCAATAATAAGCTGGCTCGCGCCCACGTCGAAGTAATAACCCCCTCCGCGCTGCAGGTACTTGAAGAACAGCCCGCAGTCGTCGGGGCCCTTGTCGAGCCTGAAGCCCACCTTCTCGAGCCCGCGCAGCAGCGCCGCGTCCTTTGACTGCTGCTTGACGCACACGTCCGCGTGGAGGGCCTTGAGCGTCTCGGCCGGGTGGCCCCACAGCCAGAGGTCGGCATCTTCCGTCGGGGGGCCGCCCTCCGAGTACAGGGACCCCAGCAGGATCTCGGTGGCGGCGGCGCTGGACACGACGCAGGTCGTGCTGCGCTGGACCATGGTCACGGCGTAGCCGCGCTCGCGGTAGTCCTGGCAGATGTCGTGGCTGGAGTTGCAGGCGCCGATGACGACGGCTTTCTTGCCTTGCTGGTTGGGCTGGGCGCCGGGGAAGGAGGAGGAGTGGCAGAGGAGGGCGCCCTGGAAGGAGGAGGTGCCGGGGATGCTTGGGATGTAGGGCTTGCCGGCGTGGCCGGTGGCGAGGATGATGTGTTTGGGGCGCAGGGTGCGGGTTTCTGTGCTGCCGCTTGGGGTGGTACGGGTTATGGTGGCTGTCCAGGTTTTGGTGGTTGGGTCGTAGACGGCCGAGGTTGGGGAGGATTTGGTCCAGATGTTGAGCTCGAGGGACTTGGCGTAGCTGTCGAACCACTCGGCTAGCTTGTCCTTGGGGGTGAAGACCGGCCAGTGGTCCGGGAAGGGGAGGTAGGCTGCTACGGTTAGCTGTAAACTTTGTTGGGGGAAACGGGGTGTACGTACGCAGGTGGTCAAACCAGACGGGGTCGTGGAGGACGAGCTGCTTGTACCGCTTTCGCCAGTTGTCACCCACCTCGTCGTTGCGGTCGATGATCAGAGCTGGGACGTTCAGCATCTTGAGACGGGCGTGAGCTGTGAGGCCCGCCTGTCCGGCACCTGAGGATGGTTAGCAGGAGCTGACGGATTTGGATCGTGGGTTCTTGGGTCTCACCGATGATCAAAACATCCGGATCGCACTCACGGAACTCCATCTCGTCCTTCCGCCTGTCGGCCCAGTTCTTCCTGTCAGGGTTAGCCCCGTGGTTGACACCCTGCGGTCGACGAGGACCCAGCGGCTCTTCGTGGCCGTTAAGCGCAGTGAGACTGGTGTAAAAAGTCCAGATCTTCCACTCTCCGCCCTGCTGAACGAGCCAGGCGATGCCCCTGCCGGTGCCGATCTCGGTGATGATGGTTGTGTACACCTGGATGCCGATGACCTTGTCGAACCCATCCAGCGCGGACAGCTTTGGTGTCTTCCAGGGGCTACCGTGGTCAACGGCTACCGCCACCAGGGGGCAGTGCGTCTTAGCTAGCCTGGAGACGATTGCTTCACGGCCTTTGACAGTGCAGAAGTCCCAGGATAACGCGAGATGGTCCCTCCAGTATCCATCCTCGTGGAAAAGTGCTGCAACAGCATCGAAGTCCGTGTTTGTGATGGCGGACTGAAAGGAAGCGATGGTCTCTGTCGCCACCTTGATGGCGTCAATTGAGTTATCCGTAGCTGTATCTGGCCATGCTGGAACGGGGAGGTTGACAGAGCCAGGCTCGACTCTCTGGCTGGAGGGTTCGGTCCGTGCCGGAACGCTGCCCATGGTGGTGACGAGCTCGAGCTTCAAGTGTCTGTCAAGAGTGGTTCTGTTTGTCCAAGAAGAAAAGAACGCTCCAAAGAGGCAAGGGAGCTTTATATAGGGCACGGATTTAAGTGTACCTTACGTGTGAGGGTCACCTTCGGGGTGTATTATCACGGCTTCCCCTCACTTGACCCCACGATCCACGAGCGCCTGCCGTCATTCCGATTGTACTAGACATAGAGTTTTAGCTTCCAATAGTGGCCGTGCAGGTAGCAGCGGGGTTGTCTCGCGATAATCGGAAACCATCTGCCCCTCTTGTAGCTGCCGTTGAGGATCATGCATTCGGAGAGAAGAGCGACTGCGGGGGCCGTCTGGTCCGGGCTGAATCAAGGGACGGTCCGATGCATGGTGTAGAGACATCAGCACTCTATCATCTATCCATGTCATGCAATGCTCCGGCTGCGGCAGACATCCTTGCTGCATATATCAATTCGAAAGACCTAACAATGACCCGTATGACTTCATATGATAATGCCAAGCAAACAAGGTATCCGATGAAGTTGACCAGGTTTGGGGACTCTCCACTGCTGTCCTCCATGTTCTTACACAGATACTCCTCTCTGATGAACACACCCAGAGCTGTTCTCCGAATAGACGCGAGTTTACCCTCTATAAACAAGCTCGACTGGCTACCTTCTGGACTTATCATATCAACCACCCACCTATACTAAACCTCTCTTCACCACCCACTCTTCCCACCCATGCACCTTATTGTTAACAAAAGCATCATCATCCCAGCTCTTATTCCAGTGCATGATGTCCTTAGCCAAGAACTTGAACACAGGCCCAGGCAGATCCTCGATGCCCTCCTCCTTGGCCCTGAGCTTGAGGTCCCGGAGAATAACACACAGCATGTTATACTGGTCCACCGCTCCCCTCCCCTTCCCACCACTAATTCCCTTCTGGAACACCAGATTCTCCTTTTTCCCCTGTCCGTAGACGTTCACGTACTCCCTCATGAGGAGACACGTCTCGTCTATCAGCCCCAGCGTATCCTCGGAGCCGGCTGTAGCGAGACTATCCAGCCCAAGACCCGCGATCTCGGCCAGCGCCTCCTCAAAGGTAGATTTCATCCTCACACTGTTCTGGTACAGGAGCTTCCCCTCCCCTCTAGCCAGAAACCTCGTCCACTGGTCATCGCTGACGACCTTCAACTGCAACCTCCTCTGATACGCGAAGAACCAGAAGGCAACCTTAGCGACATCGTCCGTCTCCCTGAGCTGCCGGTCGATCCACGCCGAGGCATACAGCACCCTGTCCTCCAGCTCTCGGACCCTCCGCGTCAGTCTCGCCACCGGGTCCAGGAAGCGATACAGCCGCAAAATGCACCGCTGCAGGGTGCGAAAGCTGTGCTTCGACAGCACGATACTGTCGTCACCGGCGGGGTCTTCGGGGAACTTGTAACCCCTCAGCACATCGTCCTCCCTACCCTCCCCCCTCAGCCGGGCCTGGTACTCGTCCAGGTATTCCGCGTGGCCGCCCGCGGGCTCGATACCGGCCTCCTCGAACATCCACCGCGGGATGAACAGGCATCTATCCTTGGTACTCGGACGGACGCTCCTAATCCTGAGTAGGAGGACGACGAAATCGTGGTAGTTCCGCGGCGGCTCACCGACAAGCTCACCGCGCCGTTCCACTGCTTTGGAGCAGAGCAGCTGGGCCCTCGCCGCGGCGTGCGCGAACGCCTCGGCGCGGCTCTTGGCGAGGGTGTTGCGCGAGACGTCTGTGCCCTCCCACCCCTCGCTCATGTGGGAGGCGGCTAGGACGCCGGTTAGCTCACGGACTAGGAGGGCCGCGTCGTGCAGGCGGTCGTGGTTGACGAGTGCGGAGACCACGGCTGCGGCGGCCTGCTCGAGGTTTAGGCGGGTGCGGTTCTTGATGAGGGTCATTAGGCGGTGGATGTCGGTCTTGGGGTTGCGGCAGGCATTCACGTTGGCAACGAAGCGGTCCTTGTCCGGGCTGGTTGCGCGGATGAGGGTCTTGTTGGGGATGCAACCGGCGGTCAGGCAGGAGGTTACGGTTTGTGGGATGCAGGCGTGCTTGGAGGAGAACCAGTCCGTTTCGATGTAGTCTTGGAAGGAGGTAATGCGCCAGTCGTCGTTGAGATGGAGACGGTGCATCGTCTTGCGGAGGTGGCCGTGGGATGAATCTCCCACGAGAGGAAGGGTAACGGGCTCGTGCTCGTCCAGGGCCTGGTGGGCTTTGGTGCTGTGGTTGGGGTACTGGGCTGCTGGGAGGCCGTTGTTGGTGACCATGCCTGCCCATGTCTGGAGGGTGTAGGGGAGCTGGATCCTGTCCATGCTGGCTTGGGAGTTTGTCCTCTACGAAGCTAAATGAGCTGCGGTGGTGGTTTCTGTCGATTGCGAAAGATTGGCCCGTGGCAGCGCAAATGTTGCGACTGAATGGAATAAGAAGCAAAAAGACCCATTGTCGAAGTTGGGACAGCTCATCACAGATATATCGGATATTAGCAACAAGGGGGAAGGGGAGCGTCAAAGGTCCGGTAACGTTGGCCGACTGAGTCACTGTCTGCATGGAGGTCTCTGGATCGGTGTGGCGCATGCTTAGCCCGACCCTACTAGGCTACCTCAAGTGCTGAGCTGTCAGCACTGCCTCAGGGCTCGACATGCAGCCCTCTGGTGTTCGAATCACTGCTGTCAATTCGTATTCACCATGCTGTGTTGAGTTTGTTTGGATGCAGAGCCTGGTGAATCAGATGCTTCCTTTGCTATTGTTCTTTGTGCGGGGTCCTGTAAACATCTCTGTTGTCTAAGGTCTTCACGGCGCTTGGTCTTGCCAACAAAGGTGATGAAACGGTGAAAATCGACACAATTGTTGTTGATGACTCAGAAGGTAACAAGGGAAATTACCTTAGTCTGGGTGACTGGGCCATCACCATAAGCGTACAATCAGAAGGGTTGTCTCCCTCCCGACAGCCTGGTTCAGGTGCGACGCGCTATAACGAGGGGCCTGCCTGATATCGGATCCAAGCCCCTCAGGCTCCAACCCAAGCGGGACCCAACCCACCCATTAAAGGCTCCCACTGCGAAGTCCGGACACGAATCCGTGCTTAACACAGTATATATCACCTGTAACTCTCATCCATCATCGTAACGGCTATAGTAGTTTGATTCTACGGTATTCTTACCCTCCTCTCCGTTCTTGCTAGGCTACAGAGGGGATCGTGTGCTACGGAGGCACCGACTATTCACGGCCTCGCCATGGCACTATCCCTCTTCGTGCGGCCCCGAGCCAAAGCGCCGATTCCCATCATCAACCCAGAATCCCGGGACAAGGTCCAGACTCTACAGCAAGTTCCGGAGCCGACCTCAACGACTCCGGTGACAGCAACGGTGGCCGTGAAGCCCAGGAAAGCGCAGAAAGGAATCCCCGCAAAGGCTTTCAATGCTACACAGGCTGCTCCTATTTCTTCCTCGACCACTGAGCCACTCCCCGGCTTCGACGTCTATGCGACACCCTTCGTGCCGCAGATACTCAGAGATGTCAACTCGTCGCCTGGCACCGTCATAGAGACCCAGCCACTGAGATTCCTAGACGTCACTAAGTATGCCACCTCGGTCCTCGGCCAGCTTCTCTTGCCGCCGGTTCCACGTCCCATCAAGCTGGATCCTGCTGTGCCACCCAGCACCTGGAACTTCACCCCGACGACGTACGAGGTCTACTTCGGCTCGTGGCTGGAGTCCGAGATCCGCTGCCAGCAGAAAGAGAACAATACCTACTCGCTGTATGAAGCTACCGGCACTCTGACCTTCCCCGGCGGCCCCGGTGAGCCGCCGGCCACCTGCACTGTCCTAGTGCCCGGCCTGAGGGAGTACAGCCCGTACGTGGAAGAAGACGACATTGTTGCGCTCCGCCAGCTCCGCTACGAGCAGTCGGGAGTCGGCAGGATGACTTTGGCTGCCGTCGCGTGGAACAGGATCATCTACCACGCACGCGTCTCAGCTGTGGTCAGGGCCAAGGAACTACTCGTCCTGCAAGTCAAGGGCCTCACTCCTCACAATGCTGAAGTGTTGATGCCGTACGGACCAAGCTACCCACTACGGTCCACGGAACACCATGTGCGCTTTAACGTCACCTTTCCGGTGCCGGAGGAGCGCTACCGCCCGATGAGGCATGTCCTACCACACGTGCAGGTGGCCTTGGAAACCGCAGCCTCGAACACCCTCAAGCAGATGAAGACCGGAGGCCCAGGCGATGGCGACTTCCACTACTGGCTGCAGTCGATGCTCTTCCCGACAGAGGCCGACTGCGACATGCAGGCCAACCTCCACTCGGGGAGGTTCAACCAGTCCTTCATCGACGAGGAGCTCAACTGGCCGCAGAAGAATGCCGTCGAGAAGGTCTGTCTGCAGAACTACGGCACCGTCCCCTACATCATCTCCGGCCCTCCCGGCACCGGCAAGACGAAGACGGTGATCGAGACGGCGCTCCAGTTGCTGAGAAACGTCGACCAGGTCTCCCACATCCTCATATGCGCACCGTCCGAGCCAGCCACGGATACCCTGGCCGACCGGTTGCGCCAGCATTTGGCTCCGAGTGAGATGCTGCGCCTCAACCGGTCGGGACGTCCATTCTCTGAAGTCCTCGACGAAATCCTTCCTTACTGCTACGTCGCAGACGGCATGTTCGCACTTCCTCATTTTGCGGACCTCATGAAGTACAAGGTCATAGTCACAAGCTGCCGTGACGCCTCTCTACTCATGTACAGCCGGATGACCAACTCGGACCTGTTCGCCGCCGAGCATGGCCTGCGCCAACATATCCACCCTCTCGACGCCGAAATCCCTACCCAGGTCAAGCTCCACTGGACAGCCCTCCTCCTCGACGAAGCTGCGCAGGCACTGGAACCAGAGGCCCTGCATCCCCATCTACGTCGTCTCGCCCCCGCTCCGATCTCCCCCCCTCGCCTTCACCCCGCTCGTCGTGATGGCAGGCGACGAGCGCCAGCTCGGACCGCGAACATCCTCGCCTAAGACGCCCTTGAAGCGGTCCCTGTTCGCGCGCCTCTTCTCCCGCCCCGTCTACGCCGACCACCCCCTCGCCCGCGGCAAGACGGGCCAGGCGCCACCCCAGCTTACCGCTTCGATGCTCCCCATCCTCCGACCGCCCTTTACCAACCTCGTACACAACTACCGCTCCCACCCGGCCATCCTCGCCGTGCCTTCTTCCCTCTTTTACTTCGACACCCTCGTCCCCAGCGCGCGGGATACATCCGCCCTCGCTGGGTGGGACGGCTGGCGAGGCAGGAAGTGGCCCGTGCTCTTCCACCACAACCCCTCCCCCGACGACCTCGAGCGCGACGGAGGGGGGTGGCTCAACCGCGGCGAGGCGGCCATCGCATTAGGCTACGCCGCCCGACTCTCGGAGTTTCTGGGGGGGAGGCAGCGGGAGGTCTGCGTCATGAGCCCCTTCAAGGCGCAGGTGCGGCTGCTGCGGCAGAAGGCGCGGTCTGACCGCGCGCGGCCGCTGCACGACGTCAACATCGGCCCCACGGAGGCGTTCCAGGGCCTGGAGCATGGGGCCGTGGTGCTGTGCGTGACGCGGTCGAGCGCGCGGTTCGTCGAGAGGGACAAGGCGCTCAGCTGGGGGGTTGTGGGGCAGCCGAATAAGATGAACGTGGCGCTGACGAGGGCCAAGTACGGGCTTGTCGTTGTCGGGAACCGGGATGTGCTCGTCGGGGACCCGCATTGGAGGGGTTTGCTGGATTTTTGTTATCGGAATGGACTTGTTGCTGGGGATGACGAGGAGGGGGGAAGTGGGTTTGTGCCGAGGAGGGAGCCGCTTACGAGGATTGAGAGGGAGGAGGTTGGGTCGGGAAGCGGGGAGGCGGCGACGAGGATTACTGCTACTACCTCTGACGGCGAGGATTAGGGTGCTTTTTCGGGAGGTGTGGTGCCGCAGGGCCTGCCTTTTTCGACTAAGGGTGAGGTGAAGGCGCGGGATAGGCCTTTATTGGAGCTTCTCGGGATGTCGGGAGCGGGCAAGTCGACAGAGACGGAGGGGTCCACGTCTACCTCTGAGATGTCGGGTGGGAACGTGGTCAAGCGGGCGCTGGAGGACAAGGGCAAGGAGGTGGACCGTTGTGCGTCGACGGCGCCTACTGCCGACAAGAATCGTCTGGTTGCATCGAAGCCACCGACGCCATTTGCAGAGCAGCAGGAAGAAGGGCAAGACGACGCAACGGCGAACTGGTTGGCGATCAAGAGAGAGCTCGACGCCGAGAGGGAGGAGATGAACCTACTGGCGGCTGCTGCCAGCGGGTCCCACGACTCCATCCCGAGTGACACAACTCCCGGTACAGCCCCTGTCGACAAGACTCCGATCTCGCTGGCGGCGGTGAAGATAAAGCTACACTCCGTCAAACTAGGGGACACAGCTCTTTGGACGACGGCCGCGACTTCCTCTGACGACGGCGCGAGTCCGAGGGTTACCATGCCCCCTCTGCCTTCGCAAGGACAAAGGCGGACTGTGAGGTCGACGACTCCGCTCTTGTCAGGGGGTTAGCTGATAATGGGGAGATAAGCGTCGGGAAGGGTCCATCGAAGACGGCTGTGAGTAAAAGGGATTGGGATGATGGTCCGGTGGGTCAGGCTGCCCCTTCCGCCCTGGGAGAAGTGACGATCGGTCGTGGGCGGTCGCTGGTCCGCCGACGGTTGAGAAGAAGGAGGTTACAGGGTTCTAGGGACCCTTTTGCATTGGTTGCATAGCGGTCAGCGAAAGAGTCTTGATGCTTTCCTTTTTTTATTCTTCGTCAACACATGGATAAGGCGTCTTTTCTTGCCTCTTGTTTTTGATCTGGTTCGGTCGATACCCAGGAGTTCTAGCGTTTTTATACATCAGCGATTGGCACATTCAAGAATGTGTTGTTTTTCTCCGTTTTCCGTTTGGTCGGTGATATAGTCGAGTAGTGCTCGAGTCTTCCTCGCCAGGCTGTGGACCACACGACCTCGTCCATATTGTACAGCTTGTATCCACCCCCCCTATCCCTATCCATTATTCTTATTCAACCAACCAACATGCCTCAACTATCACCCAGCCAGGTAGTAAGCTCACTCCCCAACCTCCTCTCCTCATAACCCGTCCCAACTTCTTATCTCAGCGATTGTGCGGCACCTCGGCCGCGTGGTTCTTCCTCGGAACGTACTCCATGCCCTGCGGCCCGTTGGTGTTGGAGCCGCTGTTGGAGTGCTCGGCCCGCGCCTGCTTCTCTTCGTCCTTCAGCATCTGCTTGGCCTCCTTTGCGTTGGCGGGGTTCTCTGTGAAGAATCATTGCGTTAGCAAGCAAGCACCGTCGGATTGGGGGAGAATACGTCATGGGGTGGTGGGAGGACGATAGGACGCACGGTAGTCACTGTTCCTGGTGAAGTCGGTCTTCCCGGTGAAGTCGACATTCCTTGTGTCGGGTTCCTGCTTGTCCTTCGGCATTGTGGGCTGTGGTAGCGGTTTGTCGTGGGGAGGTTTGCCCTTGTTTTGGGTTTGGTTTAGTTGCAGTGATAAGAGCAGTCAATTTGGTTTGTCGTTATTATTGAGAAGACAGGAGAGGTGGTGGTGTCCGATGGCTTGAAGTAAATAGCTGTCTAGCAATGACGTATCAGCGGCGTAATGGGACGTCACCACCATATCATCAGCGCATACCGTTGCCAGCGGATCAATTGCCCAGACCACTATGACGTTAAGTTATTGCGGCTTAAATGTAATGTAAATAGGTACCTACGTGGAATTTCTGTTGATGCGTCTCGCCTTTTGCGTGATGATGCCTATGGTCTATGGGCGGAAAGGGGACGCCGCCGATACCTCACGCCCCTGAGGAGTGATTTGGAACAGCAACTTTCACTCATGAATCTGTCCTAGGTAATTTTTGGGGAGGAGTGTTTCTGGTATACCAGTGCTGATATGCCAACGCTGTTTTGATGCAGAGCTCCATGATTGTCTCCTACGCTTCAAGTTGGACCAACGGCATTTTGCAATGATGATATCAGATCAACGGTCAACATCATCTATCGAAAAGGACAAAGCGTTTGGGTGGGATGTGCCTGGGTATCTAGGTCTAGGTCTTGCCTATCTTACATTACAGCCTTCCTCGGGGAGTACATGCCTGTCGTCCAAGATCGTATGGAAACCAAAGGCTCCAAAACTGCCATCTGAAACGAATCCGTCCTATGGAACGCCAAGCCTAACGGTCAGAGTGGAGTGTTTGCCATCCATAGATACGTTCATATCTCACGATGATGCGGCAGGATCCTTCTTCTCTCCCACTGCAGCCGCCTCACCATTCGCGGCCCTCTTTCCCTTCTCAGCAGTAGCCACAGCATCAGTGTTACCACCACCAGGCTGTCCCTTACTCCTCACACTCCGAAACTCCATCGCCAACGAGGCCGGTATTGAGAGACACGCCAAAATTACCCCCACCACGAAAACAACACGCAGCGAGTCGTTGTAGCCTTTCAGCGCAGCAGCTCGATACTGCGCGGGGACGTGCTTAAACAGATCCGTCACGCCAGTGCCCTGAATGATGTCCGGCGTCAGGCCCGGAATACCAGCCAGCCTGTCGGCGAGCTGGTTGTCCAGCACGTTCTGGCCGACGGTCGTGAAGATGGAGCCGAAGAGCGTCTGGCCGAAGAACATGAGCGACGCGCCGATAGCGACGTCTTCGCGGGGCAGGACGGTCTGCGCGGCCATGTTGGGCGCCTGAGTGCAGGCGCCGAGGCCGAAGCCGTAGATGATCTGGTAGCCTACCCAGTTGCCGACAGGGGTGTCGGTGTCGAAGGTGGTGAAGAGCCCGGCGCCGACGGCGGTCAGACAGACGCCGAAGACGCAGAAGGGGGTGTAGTACCCGATGCGGGAGACGAGCTGGCCGGTGACGATGGAGGCGACGACGAGGGGGATGACCATGGGTAGGAGGTGGATGCCGCTCTCGAGTGGTGTGTCGCCTTTGATTGCTTGGAACCAGACCGGGAGATAGTAGACTTTAGGTGGGTAAGCATCGAGTCTTAGCAAGTGCGGAGTTGAATTGGTAACTTACTGATCAACATCATGTGGGCCCCTAGGCAGGAAGCTACCAGGAAGCCGGAGGCAACGCTACGCTGCATGACGATGCGCGGTGGGACGGTGGCCTGTGATGGCTTCCAGACTTGGATGACGCAGAAGGCGACCAAGAGCACAAAGGCAAGGACAAGCAAAGCAATTATGCGACCGGCGCTCCACTGCATCAAGGTCAGTCGGTGGATCAGGTAAAAGAGAATTGAAGACCTACAGCGTCAGTGGTGCCACCCCACTGGAGAGCCAGACACAGGCAGACGACGCCGGGGAAGAGCGCAAGGAGGCCAATAATGTTGAGTTGCTGGATCTTCTCCTTCATTGGCAGCTCCTCCTTAGGACGGGCGGGGACGTGCAGCAAAAGGAGGACGAATACAAAGACCACAGCTCCCAGGGGTAGGTTTATGTAGAAGCACCATCGCCAGGTGACTTTTGAGGTGAAAGCTCCGCCGATGAGGGGGCCCACGGTCGACGATACGCCGAACACGGCGCCAAAGAAGCCCTGGTATTTAGGTCGTTTCTGCAGGGGTACAGCGTAGGTGATGATGACGATCTGGTGAACATGTCGTTAGTTATCTGAGATGGCTTTGGTGTAGAAAGGAAGGTGGACATACAATGCCAGAGGTGATGCCTCCAGAACCAACGCCAGCAATCGCCCGACCGAGGATGAAAGCGATCGAGTTCGGGGCAGCACCGCAGATGGCAGAGCCGGCTTCGAAGAGGAAGATAGACCCTAGGAAGACGGCCTTGACGGAGAAGACCTGGTACAGCTTTCCGAACACCAGCTGGAAGGCGCACATGGTAAGCAAGTACGACGTGCCATACCAGCCAATGTCTCCCGCAGAGTTGAACTGGTTCGTGATCTCGGGGATGGCGGTTGAGACAATGAGGCGGTCCTGACGCGGGAGAAGTCACTGTTAGTTCATGGCAAGAGCAGGCAGGCGAAGCACCGAGGCCCTAGGAGACACACCAAGGAGACCAGGAACATGCCCACGAAGATCGAAGTCATCAGCAGCGCCAGCTTCATCCCGCTGGGATACTCATTGGCCGGAAGAGGCGACTGGTCGTTCTCCCGCTGGACAGCGGCCTTGACGCCGGCGGATTGCGCGCCCGTGACGGCTTGGCCATCAATGGCAGGTGGCGGCGCCGGGTTGTCCTCGGTTGGCGCCACATCAGGCACCTTGTCGGTATTGCTGGACGACATGGTAAAGAGCGTGTTCTTCTGCGAAGCGAACAATCGCAAGATTGACGAGGTACAACAGGGTTCCGAGAAGGGAGTTGAGAGTCGGGGACGGCGAGCGCCAAGAAAAATAGTAGGTAATTGTGGGCGTGGCGGACGATGCGCGGAGGATGCGTGGGCGGACGGTCGGACGGTCGGTGTGACGAGCCCAGCTTTGTCCCAATCTGGAAGCTTTTGCGATGGGAAATCCCGATCGCAGAATGCAGCAATTACGCCCTCTGTACCAAGTCAAATGCCGTGCTACGTTGGAACATGGCCCAAAACGCGCAAGATCTACCAGGAAAGTCACTGTCTCTCTGTATTGCGCCTCCGCTTACAACCCAAGTCTCCTGCACAGGGACCCACATTCGCCTTGAAGCGCAGCATGTGAAGCCATCAGCCGTTGACGAACATTCACCCGCTTACGTACTATACATTAGTGACTTTCGACGCCAAGACACCGAATCCAGCAAGTTCTCTAATACCGAATGTCCGAACAGGGCAGTGTCTGGAAAGATCACGTTTGAAGCCGCGATAAAGGTGCTGCTTCTATATGGACATAAGCCGTGGTGGCCAGCTTCGCCTTTATTTAGGTTGTGCTAAGCTTCTCTCGCATTCGCGCCAAGCCTCACATCCTCCGCTAGCTCCCGCCACTCCCGCCATTAGCGCCGCCCGCTCGAATTAGCTCCGATTTACCGACCTACCCTACTCGCCATCTACCTTAGCATTTCGATAATCAGGACTCGAGGTAGAGGCCTAGTCCCTTTGCCGAGCAGGTCACTCGGCTCGGGCTGCAATCAGGGGCATGTTTACAACAAGCCAATTTGAGGCTTGCCTCAGTGACCTCGTCGATGCAGCCAACGTCCTCAAGGAGCAATGCCGGGATACTGGTAGCCCGGATGCAACACCGGACAGCACCGACGCAAGACGGAATGTGTTGACGGCTACATCCCGACTGCAACGGCTGTTGTTCCAGCCGATCGATTTTATCCAACATCTGGCCAGTAGAGTATGTTTACCAATGTCAACCTCCACTGCCGCCATCTAGCTCTAACAATCCCCTCCAGAATCAACTGCTTGCGTGTCTGCAATGGCTAGGGGAATTCCATATCCTCGCATATATTCCCCTCAGCGGCTGCGTGTCAATCAAAGACGTGGCCGATCTGGCTGACGTGCCGGAGACACAACTACAGCGCGTGGTGCGTATCATGGCCATGGCCGGTTTTATGAGCGAGCCGACCCCCGGCTTCGTCAAGCACACGCTGATCTCGGCTGGCTTCCTCAACCGGCCAGCGCTCCTTGATGCTGGCATGTTCCTCGGCGAGACCGCCGCACCATTTGCTCTGCGCATGGCTGCAACTACGCGATGCCGCCACGAAGACTCTCCATCAGACCGGCAATCGGACGACAGCTCAGGCGCCAGCTCTTCCGCCAGCTCCGGTCCCATCTCCTGGAGGTTGCCCGGCAACAGCGACAAGCAAAGCTTCCAATCGGCGTACCAGCAACGCCCAAAGTTGCAGCGGCAGTGGCCCGCCTACTTCCGCTGTCTGGGCGACGCCGCGAGCTGTGGTACCGTCGCGCTCCTCAGCCAGCTCAACTGGGCCAGTCTCGGCAACGCGTGCATAGTCGACGTCGGCGGGCAGTCCCTCGGCGCCGTCACGACACTGGCAAAGCTCTACCCGCAACTCCACTTCGTCGTGCAGACCGAGGACGCAACAACACCCGCTGCCGCAAGCAATCACATGGCTACTGCTGCCATCAGCAGCGATGCGGAGCTCTCCGGACGCATCACCGCCCGCAAACGCGCGAGCGGTACGCCGCAGACGCTGCAGACGGCAGCTGTTTACCTCGTCCGGCTATCGCACCACAACCCACTGGTCCCCCTCCGATCGCGCGTCAGCATCGAGCTCCGCGCGCATCTCGGCGTGTTGGAGGCTAACAGATCTGCTCTGCTGATCTTGATGGTGCAGGTCCTCCCCGAACCGGGGGCCTTGGACGAGCACACCGAGGGCATGGCCCGGGTGCGGGACATGGCGCTCCTGCAGCTCGTCGATGGTGGGGATTTGGTCGAGGAGGAGGTCATGGCTATGGTTGACGGCGTGCGCGACGAAAACGGACGGTTGGCTGTTGTTAAGAAACTCTGCTGTCGGGATAGCGCCGAGGTTGCGATTGGGATCAAGTATCAGAATGATGAGAATCGGAAACAGCAGCTTGCTTTCATGCCGGAGACTATTTAGATGAGGAGCTTGCAGATAAAAGGATACAATTAATAGATTCGCTTATTTCTTTTTTCGTGTCTTATTGTGATTCAAAGGAGCTAACTGGGTAGCCAGAGTTCTGACTGCGGTCCCTCTGGGCCGCGGTAGGATTCTTCCGACGAGATCTTACCTCCGGCTTCTTTCTCTGTTGGGAACCCGGTGACGATCCAGCTGAGATGGACAACACCGTCTTGGCCTGAAGGGTTGACCCTACTTTGCAGCGGCACGAATTGGATGGCTATCCCTTGCATAAGCTGACCTGCATTAACGCCCATCAATTGGTTCTCAGAGCACTGCTTGTTTGCTTTGCGAACTGGGCAGTGGACATCGGTCGAAAAGTCTGAAGGTCAACACCGATGTCCGAATCGCCGTTCCAATAACCCGACATACCGTGTAACTCGACTGATCCGCACGAAATGGTGTACCTCTACACCCTCTACATAAAGTCTGCGCATTTTGCTTCCCACACACACAAACCACAATCATAACCCTACCTCCATATCCCCCAACCTTCCCCATGTCCCTCTGGACCCCAGCCAGTACCATGACAAACCCCGCCGCCTCCCCCCCTCAGCCTACCACCCCGTCTCACATCCCGTACCGCCTGGATGGCAAAATCGCCCTCGTCACCGGCTCCGGCCGCGGCATCGGCGCCGCCATGGCCGTCGAGCTGGCCCGCTGCGGCGCGAGGGTGGTCGTCAACTACGCCTCCTCCAAGACGGCCGCCGAGAAGGTCGTCGCCGAGATCAAGGCCCTCGGCTCCGATGCTGTCGCCATTCAGGCCAATGTTGCTGTTGTTTCTGAGACTACTCGTCTGATGGACGAGGCGGTCCGGCATTTTGGGGGGTTGGACATCGTGTGCAGCAATGCCGGGGTGGTGAGCTTTGGGCATCTGGGGGACGTCACTGAGGTTTGTCCACTCACGCCCTTCCTTCCTCTTCCCGTAGGCCACTTGGGGGGAAAATTGGTTGCTAATCTTGATTCTGGAGGGGGTAACAGGAGGAATTCGATCGCGTCTTCACGCTCAACACGCGCGGGCAGTTCTTCGTCGCGCGCGAGGCATATCGCCATCTCAACCCCGGCGGGCGGATCATCCTCATGTCGTCCAACACGGCCAAGGACTTTACGGTCCCCAAACACTCGCTCTACGCCGGGTCCAAGGGGGCGATCGACTCCTTCGTCCGCGTCTTCTCGAAGGACTGCGGGGATAAGAAGATCACCGTCAATGCCGTCGCGCCGGGCGGGACGGTGACGGATATGTTTCACGATGTCAGCCAGCATTACATTCCTGGCGGGGAGAAGTACAGTGCTGAGGAGAGGCAGGCTGTAAGTTGACTCTAGGCATGTGGCTTTCTTGGTTATGGGGGCATGTTTGCTAATGGAGTATGGGGAATTAGATGGCGGCACATGCTTCGCCCCTGACGAGGAATGGGTTTCCTGTCGACATTGCACGGGTGGTGTGCTTCTTGGCTAGCAAGGAGGGTGAGTGGGTCAATGGTAAGACGATCACGCTTGATGGTGGTGCGGCGTAGAGTTCCGTTACTAGGTGGGAAGTCGGTTACATATAGATAGTCATACTGGCGTTGCAAAATCTTGAGTACATGAGACTCGGCCAAACAGGTCCCCAAAACCTCCATTGCTTGTGCGCATACCGTATTGTCAGTTGAGCGCAGATGCGCATGATGTTTTTTCTTATTTTGCAGATTCAGAAGGGCTATGCCGGACACTACATTGACATCATTGTGTTGGTGACGTTAGAGCTGCTTTCCAGGAGCTAAACTATCAGGGACAGTTCAATGTAGCTGCACATAGCCTCCTCCATTCACTGTAATATATCACAGACTGTCTTTCATGTCCTACGGTTCTCGGGGGCGTCCTCGGGTCACACAGAGAACCGGGCTTCCTTCTATCCCAAGGCTGTTCCACCTGGGTTCAGCTTTGTAAGCGGACGAATACAATATCGACCGCGCCGACGGAATGGATCTCAAGGCCGGTAATCAACCACACCGGCTACGCCGACATGGCAACGGCGTTCACCAAGGTGACGGGGCACTAGGCGCGGCACATCGATGTCCGTATCCATGAGTTCTTCGAGGGTCCTCACTCGGCCTCTTTCTCCGACGAGCCGTGCGGCTAACTCGTCGACCCGAATAGTCCGGCCATGATGACCAACGGGGAGAACTTCACCGGGTGGTGGACGCAGTACCAGCATGCTGGCGGCAACACCGGCCCTTGTCAGAGGGACTACGCTTTCCTAGAAAGTATATTCCCGGCCGGATCCGAACGGCCGAGGAGTTCTCCCGGAGAGAGGACGAGAAAGGCACGGAAAAGTGGGAAAGGATCGCTGTGGGAGGCGTTCTGAAGAAGCACGAAGATGATTATCTTCTGGGCCCGGAATGACAAGTAACGCCTGCAGTTCTGACTGAATGACGGTGTTCCCTTGCATGTCGCAAGTTGGACAAATCGTGGTCGGATGTTGGGACGGGTAGATGATGATTGGCTGCACGTTGCAGTTTGCGAACGTCCGAGGCCGACCAGCTTTCTAAGCGCGGCGATTCGTTCTCTCCGGCCCTTTCACTTGTAGCACACTTGACAGCTTCTTCGTTGCAGTCACTCCACAGTAGATGGACTATTGTGTAGCAGGAGCACCCTTCATCGCAGTTTCCAGCCATTTGTACTGTTATGACGTGATCTGTTTCCTCAACAGCTGCACACCTCACTGCTAAGCACCTTGTATGCAAGAAACTTCAACTCGAACCAACCTGCAACATCCCGTAATAAGCCTGCTCCTTACATTCCTGATAAAGTTTCGCATTGCAAGTCGAGTCGAGCAGACAAGATCAAACTCACAGTATTCCAGCGATGCCTTCCGAGGCCAAACCAGTTGCCCTCATCTTCGGCGCCGGCGTCAACATCGGTGCCGCCCTTGTCAAGGAGTTCACCAAGGCCGGCTACCGTGTCGCAGCCGTATCCCGCAACACCACAGCCGCGGACGCAGCCGGCGCTGACTTGTCTGTTTCAGCCAACCTCGCCGACCCGTCCGTTGTCCCCGCGGTCTTTGCCCGCGCCCACAAGGAATTCAACACCTTCCCCAGCGTCATAGTCTGGAACGCCGCTACACGTACCCCGAGCCCGGACAAGACCAACATTTTCAGCGTCCCAACCGCCGACCTCAACAAGGATCTGGCTGTGGCTGTGACCTCCCCTTGGGCGGCGCTCAACGAGGCGGTAAAGAAATGGAGGGAGGGTGAGCGAGGCGTGTTCATCTACACCGGCAATATCATGGCCAAGTCCGTCTTTCCGCACCCGGACTTCACCACCCTCGGCACCTCCAAGAGGGCGGCGAGCTATGTCGTCGAGGCGGCTGATGTCGCGTACAAAGCGAAGGGATGGCGGTAAGTGATATCTTGTTCTATGCGCGGCGAGAGGGAAGCTCTACTGACATGTGATGTTAGCTTCTATTACGCTGACGAGCGCACTCCTGAGGGAAAGCCCATGGGTCACACCCCCAATGCGGACTCTCATGCGGCCATGTATCTCCAACTTGCTCGGGAGGACACCGGCAAGTTTCCGACTTACGTCACCTTCGCGCAGGGAGAGTACAAAGCATTTTAAACCTCTAGTCTGAAGCGAGGTGAGAGACTTGTAGCCATGGCTGCGACATGAGAGTTTTCAGTTCTCGACGAGCATTCAGCATGTGCGCCAGAGGGCCGAGGTGAAGGGCGAGACCGCCAGTGTGCATTGAGTTAAGGCACGAGAATTAGCCTGGTTGCAACGGACCCGTTTGATGTTTATAGCAAGAAAACCGAAGCAATTTTCGTTATTCCTGACAGCTCAGTGCCTTTCATCGCGTTTTGCTACTCAACGACTGAATACACAAGAGTTGGGATTCCGACTCTATGGATGACATCCTCCCACCAGGAGCAATAACGGAAAGTAGACCCAGAAATTGCCCCTTATCTATAGCGTGGGACTCCTGACGTCTTATACTTAAGGTATCGACGATATGAGCCCAAAGACACCAACGGCCAGGCCAGCTAAAAGGCCAGCAGGAGAGGCCAGAAGACCAGGCTGTGCTACGCCTCCCTAAGTGCTTCTTAGAGACTTGGTTGGCCTGTTCGCTCTGTGTCAAGTAGAAACTATGAGTTCACATTGTCAAAAGAGTGATAACACTTAGGAAGAGAGGCGTCGTCAATGATTATCCGTCCGATCGGAGCCATATAACTAACTATTCCTAGCGAAAAATACCGTTTGAACAATCCCACACGCGAGTCCTCTGCCAAGGCTTCCCTGGTAATATTATCCCCGAGTCACTAGCAAGTTTTATACTCCTCATCTCTAAACCACCTTGGTGTCTCCGGCATAAACCACGCACCCATCAGCACCGCGGGCTTGAATACTCCCCCGGCACTTCCGGCAACCCATCCACACCGTCCTGAATAATAACACTCATACCGCCCTGCAGATGACTCTGGATATGGCAGTGCATCAACCAAACCCCGGGATTATCACTCCGCCTGCGAATAACCAGCCACGAGTCGGGCGCGCCCAGAGTGGCGAACGTGTCTCTCAGCGGCGGATCGACAAGGTTAAGAGCCCCCGGCATAGCCTTGCTCGCTTCCTCGACGGTGTCCCAGGTGAAGTTCCCCACGCCCCTGCCTAGGACGTAGAAGTGCCGTCCGTGGACGTGGATGGGATGCGTCGGACCCGACCCGGGGACGAGCATGATGTAGTCTACCCAGGAGTTGTTTGAGGGGATGGTGATGGTGTGGTTATCTTGCCGGTTTGGCTCGGGGGCGAAGAGGAGGGGGGTCTGGTCTTCGGTGGTGGAGGGGAGGAAGGTCTGGTTGAGGTCCCAGTAGATGGCTTCGCTGCCAATGAGCATGGTCATCTTGTATGTTGCGTCGACTGTCTCTGGGATTGGCTGGGGTGGGTAGGGTTTGGTGTTGTCCA
>Ga0209127_100219_pt1 | contig 20573 bp, 19 predicted proteins | sample LakSupMetagenome_FD_187469 | JGI IMG/M metagenome (GOLD analysis project Ga0209127, IMG submission 187469) | Freshwater microbial communities from Lake Superior, Canada - Sta WM archaea (SPAdes) (version 2) | ecosystem: Environmental > Aquatic > Freshwater > Lake | place: Lake Superior, Canada...
TCAGCACTGGTAAGTTTGCTGGTGAGGACAGTCGCTGAACATGACTGGCACTGGCAAGAGCTCGTCCCATCGACAAGGCCTGCAAGGCTTCCGGAAGGGTGGATTTAGCGTTCACCCTAGTGACAAGGTGATTTTGAAAAAGAATGGAAGCGGTTGAACATTGGACCGGGGAATGGGGTTCTTCTCCGATGCAGAAACAGCAGTCCTCAACTCGCCAGTGTGCACAAGTTGTACACTTACTTCGCGACAACCCTTGCGTGGACCCTGGCAGCCTGGGCCGACTGTGCCATGACGTACCTTACACAGCATACCAACCTAAGCGACGCCACCCAATGACGCGTTCCCGTTGAAATGGTCCCCTCGAAGGTAAGGTACCTCTAGACCTAGGCTTGCAGCTGACAATTTGGAGCGATGCTGTATTGGAGTACCTTAGGTAAGGTACTGCTGTACGCATACACGTGTACGTATCGGAGATCATTCATCCCAATCGGCTTAGGTCAGCTGATCTTTCATACACTTAGTCCGGCAGCGATACCATTGCTTTGGGCAGAATTCTCAGCGTTATTTCGCTGCTGAGGAGAGACCTTCAGCTTATAATCTTCCTCTTGTATTTCCCGAAGCGCTTACCCTCAAGGTAGTCTAGCGTACGGTGACAGAAGCATCAATATGACTGCCTAGCCTTAAGAGACGAGATTTGACCGAATCTTGCAAGGGTAGTCGACATTGTGCCCAACACCGTGCTCCGTTTCGAAGCTTTCCATCTTGGACTTACACCTACTGTGCCTTCATCCACTGAGACCCAAGGAGCCAAGCAAACACACACAATGGGTGTCAATCAGTCGCCCAACGGCGTGTGCTCAGGACAGTGTTTGCTCTGCAGGCTAATGTTGCTTTGGCTGCTCGAGGGCAGTCCTCGAAATTACACGCGTAGGTGAGGATGGACGCAGGGGAGTGAGCCCTCACCAAGGTGCTATACGTACAATCAGTGGACATAAATTTCGATCCACCCCCATAATTGTAATGAGGTTATTGCGGGGATGGTATTCTGGACATCGAAGGGCATTCAATAGCGAGGTAGCTGAGTAACGCTGTCGGACCTGCGTCGAGTCCTCTTAAAAATGGGTAGTCTGACACGCCCACTCCTCTCGAGATTCTTGACTCTTCAAGAATTAGTCTTTCTACTTGGAGAGCCCTAATAGAATACTACCTGTCCACCCCATCTTATCGTGCCTTCTACCTAACTTGCAGTATCTACTCTGGGACTTCTTACAAAATAGTCGTCCCGTAGGGGACGCGTTTTCGCGTCTGATGGTTGATATGGTGGAAGTGGGGCGATAACGTGGGCGGAAAAAGCGTATAGCCGGACCCGCGCTCAAAGGGATGCAGGTATTACGGAACTCCGGCCGACTGTCAATGTCTCGAGCATATCTCCGGCACGAAAGCTTGGTCTGTCGATCTGTTGACAGGTCCTAATCCCTGGGGAGCCCAAGGCCCCTTTCGCTAACATGCCAGACGTGCTGGCAGCTAAACTACTGCGGGAGGTATAACATGGATCATGGCCCATCCAGGTCCTTGGGCCGACAACAACAGCAGATGGTTCCTAGCAATGCACCCCTTTGCTAGATATGTACGAGTGGCGGTATGGAACTCGACTGCAACTCCTCCAGGGACGATTCCAGGCATCGAATCTGTCTTTCTCGTGCCATTTCCGAGACACAGTCTTAAGGAATGTTGACAGTGGGCCATGATCCGCTCATGTTCAACGCTGTTTCGCTTTAGCGATGGGCTCGAGCCATGTGCGCTGCCCTACACGGGTATTCATCGCATGTTCTGGGACCATACGATCTACCTACTTAATCCCTTAGGTTTCACCTTGCTGCAGGTTCGCTTGAGATCTTCGGTTCTCTTTGCATCTTCGACTTGCGCCAACATGAGATCACAACCACTCACCGTGGCAGTGGCCACGGCCATTGCTGGACTTGGGCACGTGGATGCCTTCTGGCGCAGTTAGTGCTATGCTCTTGCCTGCTTTCTGACTTCTGCTGATCCCATCCAGTGAGTTGCGGCATAGTCCAGGTCGGACGTGTCGATCCAGTCATCAGCTATGGCACAGTGGCCAATCATGTCCACAAGATTGCCGGTGCCGCAAACATTGGCCTCAGCTCCACCTATGACAGTCTACAAGAGGCCGTTTGCACAAGCTGCACTATTCAGGCCGACAAGTCCGCCTACTGGACACCGGCCCTCTACTACCAGCATGCAGACGGGACGTACGAGGAGGTTGCCAACACTGGCATGGCGGTCTACTACCTCGGTCGTGGAGCCGACGCTAATGGGAATAAGGTGGCGAGTCCCTTCCCCCCAGGACTCAAGATGCTCAGCGGTATCAACACCGCTCGCACCCAAGATCTTGCCGCCAGGACATACGGCAACTCGAGCTACCCGTCCCGCCTAGTCTCTGAAGCTGTCTCCATGGCGTGCATTAACTACACCCCAGGTATGGGATCTGAGACACGCAACCTGACCAACATGGACTGCCCACAGGGGTTCCGCGCCCAAGTCCACATGCAAACTTGTTGGGATGGCAAGAATCTTTATCTGCCAGACCAGTTACACGTCGCGCATCTGAGCCAGATTGACAACGGCATTTGTCCGCCAACCCACCCTGTCCTGCTACCGCATCTCTTCTACGAGGTCTTCTACTCGGTCAATGACTTCCTCGGCGGAGGCGGCAGATTTGTCTTTGCCAATGGCGATACGACCGGCTACGGATTCCATGGCGATTTCCTCAACGGCTGGGATACCCCAACACTTACCCAGGCTATTGACCAGTGCTTGATCAAGAATGCCAACGGCGTGGTTGAGGATTGCCCTGCATTTTCTGCATCGAACAATCCCAAGTCGGCACAGATATGCCCGGAGCGCAGCCCGATCTTCCCCTGCGAGCAAGTCAAGGGCCGTATCCACAGACTTCCAGGGTGCATCACTCCCACCGGCTACGGGCACGTGGTCACATCCGCTGATATCACATGCCCTGGTGGCAATGCTGTCTCCTGCAACGCTGCCGTTGCGAGCGAGCCCCTGGCGTGGACAGGCGATGCAACCTATTCACCCCTCGGATGCTACACGGAGGCTACCAGTGGTCGCGCATTGGCCGAGAAGTCAACCTCAAGCAGCAACATGACTGCGCGTGGCTGCAAAGACTATTGCTATGGCTACAAGTTCTTCGGAGTTGAGTTCGGTCAGGAGTGCTACTGTGCCAACGCCATGAATGCTGGTGCTGTAACGGCTGGCCCGTCAGAATGCGACATGGACTGCTCGGGGGACCGATGGGAGGTTTGCGGAGGTCGGAGTCGCCTGAACATGTTTCAGATGAATGCAACCCTCTATAAGGCACCTGCTGTCCCAGAAGTATGGCCCGGAGACGCTCTCTTCTCGCCCATTGGCTGCTATACGGAGGCTACCAAGGGGCGCGCTCTCAGCTCCAAGTCGTACAGTGACGGCAAGAACATGACTGTCGAGGCCTGCAGGGCTTTCTGTGGCACGTCGTACGCATACTTCGGCGTTGAATGGTCGCAGGAATGCTACTGTGGAAACCAGTTGAACGCGGGCTCCGTGCCTGCCAGCGACAGTGACTGCAAAAATCTCTGCTCAGGCAACAAGTTGCAGTACTGTGGTGGCAGCTCTCGTTTGAACGTGTACAAGCGTGACGCTGCCCCTACGTTGACGACCACCACCTCCGAGTCCAATGCCTCCGAGCCATCGGCGATCTCTTCACTACCCACGTCCTCAACCAGCTCAAAGCTTGTCACCTCGACATCAGCAACCTCCTCGGCACCATCACTCCCAGCCATGTCTTCGTCCGCATCTGCATCTGTCGCCGCACCCTCTAGCTCTCCCATCCAAACCTTCTCCAGCAAGTACCGAAACCCCTCATCAGTAGGTGACTCAACAATGGGCGTCTGGGCCTACCAAGGCTGCTACACAGAAGCCACATCCGGCCGGGCCCTATCCAGCAAACAGATCTACGGCTCGGCGTCGAACGGCGATATGGACCTCGAGATGTGCGCCAGCTTCTGCTTCGACAGCGACTACAGCTTCTTCGGCGTCGAGTATGGCCAGCAGTGCTACTGCGGCAACAGCCTCGGCGCTGGCTCGGTCTTTGCGGCCAACCAGGACGAGTGCACCACCAAGTGCCCCGGCAACAGCACGCAGTACTGTGGCGCTGGGAAGAGGCTGAATCTGTACAGTCTCGTACCCGGAAGTGGGTATGATCCTGCTACGCAATTCTCGACGAAGTACCCCGAGCCCCTAAAACTCGGCAACGCCAGTGTCGGTATATGGAACTACACCGGCTGTTACACCGAGGCTACTTCCGGCCGTGCCCTAGCCTCGGCGAAGCTGTTCGGGTCGTCCTCTACGTTTAGCATGACGATCGAGAGGTGCGTCGCGTTTTGCTACGGCAAGGGGTACGGTCTGGCCGGCCTCGAGTACGGCCAGGAGTGCTACTGCAGCGATACACTCGGAGCTGGCTCCGTGTGGGCAAGCCAGAACGACTGTTCGACGCAGTGCCCCGGCAATATCACGCAGTACTGCGGTGCTGGCGGGCGGCTGAACTTGTACACTCTCCTGCCCAGTGCGTGAGTGTGGAGGGGCCGAAGGCATTGATTGCACAGTACATGTACATACATACCGCGGTCGATGGAGCGATTTAAAATCTGGTGCATATATTGCGGCGCCTGGCTTTGGCCTTAGCAAACATTTGATGCGAGTTACTTGGCTTATATCGTGTGATGCTTGTTTGTTAGTTGTTATTCTATAAGTCCCAATGCCTGGGATTGTGCAGGCATATCGCTGATGGACACAAAGGTCCCGTCGCCAGGCGGGGTCGAGTCACCATTCAACTAGGTGGTACTTCGTAATGGAAATCCAGTATTTACGGGTCACATCCCTGCAATCCTCCCTTGGAACCTAAGTTGCCGAGACACCCCCTCTTTCATGGTCTGCATCTCGTCCTTGTTTCGATGAGGAATTTCTTGCAGGCATAGCGACATACATTCTTAAACCTGCGAATGACCACCAGACATGGCGTCGGTTCGCGGCCGCGCGGCTTGCAATGGTTGTCGGTCACGAAAACAGAAAGCAAGATGCCGCCTCCGCGCCATTCAAGACACCGCATGGGCTGACTTCGGAATACTTGCAGTGTGACGAGTCGAAGTACAAATTGGATGCCTCGAACAGGTGGCAATTCCTTGTCCTCTGACCTGATGACTCACTATGTGTAGGCCGGTCTGCTCCCGGTGCAGAGACCTCAACCGATCGTGCGTGTGGCCCAAGATACACAAGCGGTGAGGCTACGCCCTAGCGCCATGTTTCAATCCTGTCCCGATCTGCACGCTGACGATTCAACAGTGGCCCCGTCAAGGGATACGTTGACGTGCTCAAGCAGCGCCTGGTGGCGACGGAGAATGCGCTTGTACGGCTCTTATCGGCGTCAGATGACAAAACGATTGCTGCCGCGTTCGGAAACCAGGAATGCAGCGATATTAGGGATGATTCGTTGCGGTTTCCACACAAGTACAGTGCTGATATGCCCGGGAGCGCGGAGGTGAAGAAGGCAGCCCTGGCGGCACATTGGGATCAGTTCCCTCTCCGAACCGTGGATGACCTCAAGCGCTGGGCGAATGAAGTCCTCCGATCATCGCATACGGTCGCGACGTCCCAGAGCATCGGAGGGACGAACGATGGGGGCTTGCCGGTGCAGGATTCATGCCGACAATTAGATATCCAGCACTGCAGCCAGCCGATGCAGGTATCGGTTGTTCACGACGGATTGTTGCGGTCGGAGATGCAAATAGGGGATACCCACGGACAAGACCACGGCCGGTTGTCCAGAAATGGCCTCGAGGCGATGTTATCATACCTTGACCATGAACCGCAGATATCCGCCAAGCCGCAACAGACCTCATCCTTAACAAAACCCTGTCAACAACCCCAAGACAAGGCATACAGTCTTGAGTTATCACAGGACTTCAAGCAGCAATATCTCTGGTAATATTGTTGTGGCATTGCTAGCTTCCCTTCGTGCATTGCGTCTTTTATTCTCTAAGTCTAGAAGTTGAGACGGTCTCCAAAGGTCTGGACATACGCCTCAAACCCGGCATTGCTGAACAATGTGCCCGAAGGGGCATCCAGATTGGGTACAGCTGCAGCTTGCCACTCCCCGCCATTGGAGAACTGATCCGCGTCAAAACCAAAGTCGGGCCCGGTGTACTCCAGTACTGGCTGCCAGTCCTGTAAACCAGACCATGGACCTACCACTGTCTCTTGGTAGCCAAGTACTCCGGCATGGCCATGCGGCAGAGCAGGGACATATGACTCTATACTGCCGTCGGTCCTTCGACGCTTGTGGTTGCTGTCCACGCGGCATTCGTTTAACGCGCCTTGTTGTGCCGAGTGCGAGGGGCTGGGGGGCATCGTGGTATGTTTCAGATTAAGGCTTGGGGCCGCCGGCACCGTGCCCAGGGGCAGAGTGGGTTGCAATACGTTGGGCCTTGAGGCCAGCCTGTTAAGCAGAGTCTCGAGAGCTGCGTGGCAGTGACGCGCACTCACCCAGCTGTGGCTCATATCGTCAAGCAGGGCAAGGCACCGCCGAAGATCACTGGTCACCCACGTCAGTGCTTCAGTCTGCACATATCGCATGTGGTAGCTAGACCTACACGATGGCCTTCTCCTGCGGATAGAGATCCAAAACACCAGCAAAGGCAATGACGAGGCCTGCCATCCATGTGGCGGAGAGTGTCCCTGGCCAAGCCAGTATGGACGCCTCGTGGCGCCGGGTCCGGATGGCGACTATGATTCGGCTCGCACCAAGGGCCATCTGCAGGCAAGAACGAAAGTCTATCGTCTGTGGAGGGAGGGATAGAAATGGCCTGTTGTTGAGAAGAATGAGATAGTGATGCAACATGGCGAAGAACGCCGCGAACTGAGGATTTGTGCCGGTCTGGTCGCTCTCGAGGTCATCCTGGAACGTCAAGGGCAGGCTATTCCACCATGCATGTGTTCGGTAGGTAATCTCAATGACTTTATCCCGTGTGATTACCCGTCGGTGTATTGACTTGTGGAACAGGTCCAGACTTGCCCCCAGTAACCGCGAATATGTGACCAGGTATCCCAGCACGTACTCACCGGCTCCTTCTGGGCAGCCCATGTGATGCTGCGCAGGACTCTGGATCTCGGCATGTCCTGTCTCATCTTGTAGTTCCCCATTTGGCCGCAAGCCACTTTCGCTTCCAGCCTGACTACGCTGTGAGCGGTCCTTGGGGAGGTGTTCGCGAACCTCCTCCCCCGGAGCAGCTCCAGAAGGTGAAGTCTGCTCCCGCGGCTTCACCGGTTTGTGAAGTTCCGCTATGCTAGGGACACAGACATCAACCTCGTCATCCCGGATGGCTACCGGATAACCGAGGGCTTGACTAAGGTGGCGATCCAGCACATAGGCACACCAGAATATCCTCTTCCGGATGTCGTACATGGTACTGGGCAATTGAACAAAGCGGAAGGGGCAGCGGTGAAAGCCAGAATGGTACAATATGCGGGTCAAGGCGCCGTGGACCGTCGACGCAGCTCTTAGCGACATGGCCGAAATCAGATAGAGCTCGGCGGCAAGCAAGGCCTGGAGTGCGGCTATATCATGGGAGCCGCAAATGGTGCCCAGAAGGGTTGTCAACGCCGTCCCGGACTGAATGCGGGAGCCGGCGTCGAGATGCACTGATTCTCGGCCCGAGGCGGCAATGTTGAAGATGCACTGGAAGGTCACAGCACGGTATATTTTGCTCCGCAGATTCCGGGGTTGTTTTTTAGAGGTGTCATTTTGGTTCGGGCTGTGCCCTTCGTGGTAGAAGTGCTCCACTGCCTCGAAGAGAGTCGGCCCGTGGAGGAAGGGGAAAAAGGGATGCCAGTTTCGAAAGTACAGAATTAAAAGCTTCTTTGCCGTCTCTGGCGGTGGCGGTCTTCCTAATGCCGGGACTGACACGCCACAGGAACGGGAATCTGTTCCATCCGCCCCGTCCTCAGCAAACTCCGGTTGCAGGACCGCTTTGTCGCCAGCAGCTTCCGCTGGGGCGCTCTCATCAGCAGCCAGATAGCCGTGTGCGGACACTGGTTTGGGGGTGGTGGCGACTCCGACTGCCACTATATGCTCGCCCTGCTCCGCGCTGGATGGTACGGCAGCCGCAGAGAACGTCCGGAACACGGTATTGACGAAGAACACTCCACTAGCACTGCCGATGAAGTCGCTTTTGTTGTCGGGTCGCGGGGCAGCAAACCCCACGGATGCACGAACTACCCTAAACCCATCACTCCACTCCCATATCACTGTTGATTGCGACGCCGGGGTCCGGTCCCACGCACATGTTCACGCCCAGCCAGTACAAAGACGGGCTACGGAATGTCAGGTCACTCGGACGTGAGAGGCATGGAAGGCGTTGCGAAATTGTTACCATACCGCATTCAGAACGGCTAATCTTATAACCGACATTTTGCGGGTATCCGTTCTTCTCTTCGATCAGTAACATGCGTCAAACATGGAAGCAATACGGGCAATTCCAACGCTCTACTGCAACGAGACATGCCAGTGTGACCGTCACTCGGTATCAGATTGAGGATACCGGAGCTCACTACATACATTGACCCCTGGTCGTATTGTTAGCGTGGCACGGTACGACCAGGGTCGCAGCTCAAAACCTCAACTCAACTCAGCGGCCAAATTTGTTGTTGATTGACGTGTTGGATAGCATACTCTGTCTTTGCAGACTTGTATCCTGAGTTTTTCCCCATCTTTACTGCTTTCCGAGGAGCAAAGTTGTGCTGTTGTGCGTCTTGGAGATAGCCCTTGTCAGGTAGACCCAAACTAACAATAAAACCAGGGGTCAACTGTATGTGCGCGAGTTTGTCACCTCGGATCTGGATGAGGAAGATATGACGTTGGCCATGCAAAGTCAGACACTATCACACTCCCAGTTCGTATCTCTCTTGTTCCCTACAATAGCTTTGATCCTTCCTTCTTCGCTCACTAGCATGAGTCTCTCCTGGTCCGTCAGGCGGTTTGGAATTCCACTCCGCCACACCATACCCGCCGAATCGAGCCTATGTTGCTGATGTTCTCCAATGGGTTCTTGGACAGCATGATGAGATCCGCCCTCTTTCCAGGCTCAATCAGACCCCTGTCGTCTAGAGCAAAGTAGGAAGCCGCCAGCACTGTGGCCGACCGAATGGCTTCGTTCGGATGTCGACATGCCAACTTCAACCAGGAGCTCCAACTCTCTGCACATGCTGTCTCCATATGAGACCTTGCCGGCACCTGATGCATGTTTGTTGGCATCAGTGCCTGCAAGAAGCAGCACACCTGCCTCTCGCATGCCGATGGCCGATGCTTTCGAGTGCGCGTAGTCGATGGTCGAGTCCATGGCTGCTGTCGCGAGCATCTTGACCAGAGTTGGCACGGCCACAGTTCCTACAGCCTTCATCTTGGATGCCGTGTCCTTGCTCAGTGCTTTGTCTTGCGGAACATGTGTGACCACATCTACCTTGGCGCCGACGGCCTTCTCCACTGTGTCAGACGTCGTCGCATGGGCGATAGTCTTGCGGCCTTGCGCGCGCGCTTCAGCTGCCACAGCATTGACAGTATCTTGGTCCGGTCCCTCCGCCTCCAACATCACCTTGATGTAGTCCGCTCCGTCCGAGATGCGGTCGGCGACAAACCCTTGAGCATCATCTGGGTTGGCAACTATCAGACGCCGTGGGAAGCCAGGTTTGCTGGTGTGACGGCTTCCCGCGGGCATTGCAGGTATCCCGGCGCTTCGTATGTCGCAGTTGCCGACGCCTCCGCGAAGGGCTTGGAATACCTTGAGATCTTTAGTTCCCATGTCGAGACAGGTTGTCACGCCATGACGTGCCATCAGCGACAGGTCTTCGGCGCTGTGGACGTGGGCGTGGCAGTCTATCATGCCCGGAAGCAGAAATGCGCCGTCTGCGTCGACAACTGTCTCTGCATTCGAGGTATCCGATACAATCAGACCATTTTCGAATGCAATAGTCTTGCCGCTCTGCATCTCCTGGCCGTCGAAGACAGTGACGTCGCGGATGGCAACCTTGGCGTGATGTGCTGACATCGCAGGGGAACGGACCATAGGACAAATAAGCTCCTCCCAATATTGTGAACAAAGATGCTATGTCCAAGTCGGACAACAGCAAACAACTCAGACATGGCGCACGTCGTACAGCTTTCAAGATCCTCCTTAAATGGAGTGTACACAAACAAACGCTAGTCACTTCAACAAAGTACAGGTCTGCGGTCGCAAACACCGGTTAGCGGCCACGATTCCGAGCCTCGCAAAGTTGTGCGTATCGGGATGCCTCTCAAATACTAGTCCGGGCTTTGTTGCGCGCGGGTCTGAGCTTATAGCGAGCGGTTCAGAAGGCGAGCATCTACCCTGCCACAGTGGGCTAGTCTAAGAGGAACGTTGACTGAGACTGCTACTACAGTCAGCTAAGCGTCGCAGGTTGTGTGGAGGCGACCTTGTTCCCGGGATTTTCCTCAAATTACGGGAGTCTAGTTCCCCGCATTGGGCCAGCCTCCAGTGCCGAGGTGACCGGATGGCGGGGAACCACTCCTGCCAACTTCGTCACCGTTGCTTTTGGTCGATCTCTCAGGTTGGAATCAGAACAATCTAGGATCGTCGCAATAACAAGCAATTGCTCTCTTTATCCACGCATTGCTCTATACGGTCTAAATGAAGGCAAAGGCCTGTACGAAGTGTCGGCAGTGGAAAGCACGGTGCGATGCCTCGGATGGAGTGCCCGGGGGCTGTTCCCGCTGCCGCTCCCTGAATCTGACGTGTGTCTTTGACGCGTCCTTCAAGCGCATGTCAAAAGGCAAAAGGCTCCAACAGATGTCCAACGAGATCCAACAACTCCGACAGGCGTTGAACAACTCGGCTAGCAGCAATGCATCCACATCGCCACGGCAGATCGAGGACACTATCAATGTTACAGCAGGTCCCGGCATCTGGGAGGCACAGTTGCAGGGCACTTCTGAGGGGACCGTCGCCTCCCCGTCGCTTCAGCTTTTACCAACGCTGTCTGTGACCACGGTAGAGATCCCACCCGCGGCTTTGACGGTCCCATACCGGAGCCTGGGTGAAGTCGGGCTCACTCGTGGTCAGATCGACAGATATTTCAAAACTTACTTTGCTCGCCATCACCAGAGCCTTCCGTTTAAAGTTGGCTCCGAGTCTCCTGATGAGGTCCACTCGCGAAGTCCTCTGCTTTTCTGGGTCGTCTGTGCGGTCGCATCCAGCTGGAAACTACAAAGTCAGCTCGCGCCTATGATCAAGTCCATGATTGCGGAAACAATTCATACCGCCTCCCACTCTGTGGAGACAATTCAGGCCCTTCTCATCATGTGTTGCTGGCCGTTTAAGACGATTCGTTTGAGTGACGACCCTTCGCCGTTCTACTGCAGTATCGCGACTCAGATGGCCCTTCAACTTGGACTCCATCGACCAAGTCAGCCATACTGGCCTCTCCGGCATGGGTCTCTGAGCGGTCCGTCAACAGTGGTGGTGGACGCAGAAATTCGACTTACCACATGGCTAGCCTGCTACGTGGTCAATCAGATGCAGTCGAGCCACCTCGGCATGCCCTCTTCCATATTGCCGGATGCAAATCTGCTTGCGGCCTTCGAGAACCCCGAAGTCAACCCGGTGCTATCACTGCTATGCCGGATTTACCATCTCCTGATGCAGTCATCCTGGGACATAAGCGCCAATGCTCCCACTCCTACAGGGATGCTCGACCCAGCTGCCCGGTTAAAGATGATACGCCATCATGGCAAGAAGCTCCTGGCTCTGGAAGAACAGCATCTCGCACAGATGGGAGATGCAGTGAACATGTCATTGCTCTACGCGAGGCTTCAGCTGCAGTCGTTCGCACTACTCGACGACGTGCCACTGTCAGAAGATCTGCTGGATCTGGTCAAGGATGCAGAAACCACGGCGTGCGAGTTGATCGATGCCACTTACGGGATGAACCTCTCCATCGCACCTATACACACTCGGCGGGCCATGTGCTACGCCGCGTTTGTGTTGGTCCGTCTCTTGCAACTACCGTACGATGTACAGCGTGAACTCCTCCAAGATAGCATCGAGCGGGTCCGCCAATCAATGAGCACGGTAATAACTGCACCGGATGACATCAACCATAAAGCGTGCACACTGCTCCAAGAGCTGCCATACTTCGAGGACAAGCACCGTTCACCGCCGATACTGTCGCGGATGGGTGCTTCCATCTTTTATGATACCCTAAGAGTCTACTGGGAGCATTGTCTGGAGAAGCAGATGCCGGAGGAGTACCTTGACATTGACAGGTTTGACTGGAGTGCTCTTGGGATGTAGTTCACTTGAGCGATGTGATTTTATTCTCTGAATCGCTTTCCTCTCTATCTGGGAAGCAATACCTAATGCAGTATTTATGGTCCTGATGGCAAAGAGTACTTATGTGTATGTTCACAGGTTCACCACGGCCAGCGGTCGAACCGGCGAGGGAGGCAGTTGCGCCCTTCCACTTCAGTGGCGACAGAACGAAGAGAAATTCCTTGACCTTCTGCTCTGCCAACTCCTCCAGGTTCATGACTTCGATAATGTGGATCCCGTGTTCCCACAGTAGGATGCCATGGCATGGCCGCTTCCTGAAGTCCCGTCCCAGCTAGACCTGGTCGAACGCGATCGTGTCAGCTCCGGCAGCGCGCACGCCATGGTCCGCGAGCCACTGTCCGCCGCTCGCTGCCACACCCGGAAACCCAGTCTCGTCACCGAGATATGCCTTAGCATCTGCGTACTGCTGGACCCACCCCGTCCGGATCAAGGCCACGTCACCCTTGTTCAGCACCGTGTCTCCCAGCGCAGCGCGCAGGTATTCGTCCGTGATGCCGTAGCCGGCTTCTAATCTGGATACTCCTTTCAAGGCCGGTATGTCGAAAAAGACTCCCCGGCAGACCATGGGCATGATCGTTTCAACGCCGTGGAACTGGAAAAGCCCGCCGTGGCACGCGTCGGAAATCTGGATGCCGCCGTGCAGGGTCCCTTCGTTGCCGACATGACAGAGCGCATCGATGTGCGTACCGACGTGGTCACCACTGACAACCATAGAGTTGGAAGCGGAATCCCCCCTTTGTTCCTCCCATTTGGCGGTCACCGTGGCGCCAATTTAAAGCCATGGAGAACGGAACGTTGCTTGGTGAAGCTGCCATTCCATTTTCCCATGAGACGGCAAGGTCGTAGATGCGGATGCCTTTCTCGATCGCTTGAATGAGCTCCATGGCAAGCCAAAGATTAGGAGTAAATTGGATAATCTGTACGAGATTTTCAGTAAGAGCGAGAGTTACTGGTTAGAAAGAGAGCTCTCTCCCGAGTCCTTTCGAGATTTGATGAGTCGGACAGATCTTGAACATGTCCACCCTGAATCGGCGGTAGATATCGGTACCAATCCGCTATCTGCAAGCTGATTAGCATTCCGTCTTGAACAGTTCAACCGCAATAGGAATGGGGAGAATTCTGGTGATCGGAGCGGAAGAGACCTACCGCATCAAAGTCTCCTGTGGGGTAATGCCAGGGAGCAGTTTCAGCGCCATGTTTACACGACGAGTTCGCATGCCGACCTCATTGCGGGACCGCAGCTGCACCTAATCGAGCAACAAGATGTAGCCGATTGCAGGTAGGTATTTGGCAGGCTAGTCGCAACTGGTGACTAATTTAGACTTAACGCAACGCGACATCGAAGCGGTTGTGGCCTGTCGTCAGCTGATCGCCACCCCTCCTTCGTGGTTGCCGAGGCTTCTCCAAGAGGGCAATGCCCCCCAACAATGCCAACATTGGCCACTTGTCTTCGGGGTGAAATAGATCCATCTCCTTTAAATGGTGTCAACTGGAGCCTGGTATCTGTTTGCCATCTGACCACTTCTCGGCTCCCGTCCACTGTCAAGCCGACAATGTCTCCTACCGCAGTCGAAACCCAGTCCGCAGCGGACAGTCCGCTCGGAGCATCTGGTCCCCTCTATCGCCATGGTTTGAAGGAGAAACCAAAAGTCGAGATGCCAACAGTCAGTGACATGGGGATGCCAACATTTGACGACCCGTATAAGAAGCGAGCATACTTGAAATGCCGCCAGGTTCTTGCATTTCGAATTTTCGCCAAGTTTGGATTCGACGATGGTGTAGCCGGACACATCACTGTGAGGGTATGGTTGAAGACTTTCGCGGCCATGCAATACCCCAGCTGACCAAGCTCGCAGGATCCGCTTGACCCGACCAGCTTTTGGCTCAATCCCTTCGGCAAAGCATGGGCCAACATAACTGTCGACGATCTGATCCTCGTGAACAAGGACGGCAAGGTTGTAGATGGAGGTCCGAATCGATTGGTCAATGCTGCAGGTAAGCTTTGTAAGAGGCTGTCACTTGTCCGCACAATCTGAAACAAAGAGCAGCGTATGCTATCCACCACGAAGTGCACGCGGCACGGCCAGACGCCAACTGCGTTGCGCATTCGCATTCGGTCTATGGTAAGGCCTTCAGCGCCTTGGGCCGTGACCTGGACATGATCACCCAGGATGCATGCGCCTTCTACAACGACGTGGCCCTTTACGCTTCCAAAGGCATTGTTCTGGATGCCGAAGAAGGCCGGGCCATCGCCACAGCTTTAGGCAACAAGAAAGCTGCTATCCTGCGCAACCATGGGCTGATCACATGCGGAGGCTCGATTGAGAGCTGCATTCACTGGTACTTGGCTTTGGAGAGGTCTTGCCAGGCACAGCTATTGGCAGACGCAGCGGCATCCGGGCGAGGTGAACAGACGATCAAGATCTCCGAGGAAGATGCCGCATATACTTACAAGACTCTCGGGTCAGAGATTGCCGGGTGGTTCAGTGCAAAGCCCGTGTTTGAGGTGGCAGAGTCGGACATGGCACGAGATTAAGCAGTTGTTTTGATTTTGATTCCCTACTAAAGCCCTGGCTCGATACGAGAATTAAGCGAGTGAAGCGCAGACAGCCCATCAATGTGGAGATTTGGTGAACCTAGTGTAGTAAGGTAGTCCCATGGAACTCAGAATATCAGTATGGACTCTGACGAGATTCTGCTCTGACTGCCCATGCTGGCCGCTGTACCCCAGCGGAAGTCGGCGAACCTACATATGATCCGTCTAATGCCGGTTACGTCCTTGACTCTTGAGAGGCACAAATCAAGCTATGAACCCGGACTTCGTAACACAACAAAAAGTGGTTACAAGGATTCGGTCTTTTTCCCCATTGCATATAGTCTAGCTTCGGTTGGGACAGACTTGGAAGCTCAGTGTCCTAGCACGGCCTATCGGCGTTCACAAATCCCGCGCTCCAGTCCACGTCCGCAGAAGCGCATATCGGCATCATGTATCGCAATGCGATACGTATCGTGAAGCCGGGTATAGTGAGCTTCAATGGACCAAAAGACCCAGAAAACAAGCGGCATCTGCGCTTCGGGAGAATGGGCTAGCATACCAAGCATACCAAGCATGTGATTTATACCTGCTAGCAGGAATTCACTCAGCATTGCTTTGATTGCCGTGACCAAGCATTTTGCTCCAAAAGCTGCCCTGGGCTAAGACATACAGTCAATTATGACTTGCAACAACTCCGAAAAGGCGCAGGAGGACGGCGTGCAGCAACTGGATGAGGCGAATGCCTTGCATTTCGACCGCGTGCACATACATGATAGCATCTCCAATATCGACGACATTACATGCCTCGATCTCAAGCCTGCGATGCAAGACTTGTCGAAGGCACCAGATCCGTTATCTGAAAGACCCGCCGCCGTTACAGCGCCTGAAAAGTTCTCAACATGGTCGACAAGCGAGAAGCGCGCAATCATTCTCGCAGGTTCCTTGGCAGGCTTCATCTCTCCTGTGGCTGGTGGTATTTATTTTCCAGCTCTCAACACAATTGCAGCAGATCTGAACGTCTCAGAGGCGCACATCAACCTGACCATTACCACGTTCGTCATTGTGCAAGGAATAGCACCGATGATGATAGCAGGCTTCAGCGACAACGTGGGTCGCAGACCGGCGTATACTGCTTGCTTCGTTATCTTCTCGATCGCGAACCTAGGTCTGGCCTTGCAAAACGACTACGCTGCATTAGTGCTGCTGAGGTGCGTGCAGAGTGCAGGCAGCAGTGGCACCGTCGCCCTCGCCAGCGGACTTGTTGGGGATCTGGTCACAAGCGAAGAAAGGGGCTCGTACATTGCTCTCACCGCGATCGGCAGTACACTAGGGCCAGTGATTGCTCCAATCATTGGAGGCTTACTTAGCCAATACGCAGAGTGGCATTGGATATTCTGGTTCTTGCTCATCCTGGGCTTATCTATCGGCATCCCACTTTTCTTCTTCCTGCCAGAGACGTGCCGCAAGGTGGTGGACGACGGATCCATCCCCCAGCCACCCTGGAGCTGGTCTATCACCGATGTCATACGGCATAAGAGGCGGATGGGAAGAGGCATTGCCATTGACATGGTCAAACAAGAGAGGCTGAGCAAGAACATTCGGTTTCGTCTACAAAATCCAATACCCACTCTCCGCATACTGGCAGATACCGAATCCTTGATCGTTCTCGTCGGCACGGCTTGGACAGTTTGCTGCTTCTACATTATCCAGACAGGAGCGGCAGCATCACTGAAGGATGTCTATGGATTCAAGAATATTCAGATTACCCTGGTCTTCTGCCCCCTGGCGGGTTCAGGCATTTTGTCGCTCTTCACTGTCGGCAAGCTGAGTGACTGGAACTATAGACGACACGCCAGAAGACTCGGCATCCAGGTTGTCCGCGGAGTGAAACAGGACCTAACAAACTTCCCCATTGAACGAGCGCGCATGGAGATTTCAATTCCGATGGGCATCCTCAGCTCTTTGTTCGTGATTGGATGGGGCTGGACCATGGATCACAAAGTCAACCTGTCTGGTCCCATTGTCCTTATGTTCTTGTTTGGATACACGGCTACCGCTAGCTATCAGACATCTAATGTGCTGATCGTGGACATCTGGCCTGGGAAGGCAGCGACCTCCATTGCGGCCAACAACTTTGTACGATGCGAGCTAGGGGCTATAGCAACAGCGGTGATCGATCCATTGTGCAGAGCTATGGGGAGAGGATGGGCGTACACTACCTTCGCGCTCATTCAAATAGCATGGGTCCCTGCTACTGTGTACATGGTGCGTAACGGCATGGAGATGCGCAGACGGAAAGCAGCCCGGGAAGCCCGCAGAAAGAAAGCAAAGCAAGAGATAGTTGGTTCAGCGGTATAGCGGTGGATGTGCCAGACTGCTGGTCTTGTAGCATATGTCAGCTTGTCGCGATGCTCCGGAAACATTGGCCTCGTCAGCCCCATACCGTTGATGACGGCCTGGAATGACACCGAGCTCAGTGTAGCAACCTCAAATTTTGTCCCGGATGTGCGCAGTGCTGCATCCATCCGCATGTCTGGTCAACAATAATCCAGTCTTGGAAGAAGGAATAGGCATCCGACTGCATGGCTCGGTGTCGAGGCGAAGGTGAAAAGGAAGCCATACCCGTGTGTAACTCTTCGCTGTGGCTCAGAATAGTCTCGCGAATCAAGGAGGTTGCTCCGGACACTTCGACAACGTTGACGCTGATCTCGGAAGACTTGCTGAATGTTGGTCAGATATGTGTGATCTGTGCTGTCGACAACGCACTGGCGATGAGAAAAGAGGAAATACGACGTAGTAGGTGCCCAGTTTTAAATGGTTGCGGGCAAGTCGACCACAGCATTCTTGCTAGGGGCAACAAATGAAATCCAGTAATGTTGGTATCACCAGATCTGGTCATACCGTAGGAGTCGACTCTAGGTAGCACGTAAACAAAGCAAACAAAGCAACGCAAAACAATGGTGGTTCAGTGGTCTCTATTCTATTATGTGTTAGGTGGAAGGGGGCTGGCTGCAGGAGTTCCGCTGTAGGGTCTCGCGGATCACGTTACTTGTGGGTAACTTGGCTCGCTCAGCGGTGCTGTGTAAGTCCCTGCACCCGCAGGGCCACCTGCTTCCCTCCCACGCTTCTGTGCCTGGCGTAGATACTCCAACAAGCAACAGGGCAGACAGAGGCGCCCCGGAAGATGTAGCCCGGCAGAGGGAGCTCGGCAGATGCAATGCACCAATTGCACGGCGTCTATTCGTGGCATTACTCCTCGCGTATCTGTTATTTCCACGGATACTTAAAGCCAGGATCAATGCTTAAACTCCGTGCCACCGAACTCGATGGTGGTGAGGGTCAAACATTTTGGTATGGTCGTCTGGTTGGCGGATCGGATTGCGGGTCGGGTAGGGGATCGGGTCGGGTACCGGAATGGGTGTGACATGTCCAATCGGATAGCAGCTTGTTGAGCCTCATTCTCCAGAACAAGTGAGTTGGTTCCAAACAAGCTGGCGATGTCGTAGTGTTCGGTGAATTGTCGGGATTGGCCAGCCCGTGCCATAATCGTAGTCGGCAGAGTTGGTCTGTCTACAGAGTAACGCTGTCTAACATGCCTAGATTGGAAGAGCAAGGTCCTTGGCGCAGTGGCATGATGTGATTCTGATTTGCATGGGGTGACACAATGAGGACGCTCATTGTCGTTTCATCTTGTTCCTCCACAGTCCTGCCCTGGGATTTAACTTGGGACCCGACGAGCGATGTACTGTGCAGATCCCCATCATCCCCGCACTCTGTCCCCGCCATTTGGCCCGCCCACCTGTCTTCTGAGCCCTGGTACTCCGTATCATCCCCGCATTCCTTCTCCAATAACGGTGCAACCCCGTGATTCTTCCGGGGGTCCATCCACGCCCTCTAGCGTCCAAGAGTGAATAGCTGGGTTGTTTGCTATACAAATACATCAACCTACTCCCAAGACACCTTCTCATGGTTGATGCTGGGACATATCTATGCAGCCTAATATCATCATCTCGAACTCGACAATGCTTAGTTCTGAACAGCCAACCGTTGTAGCGGTTCTCGCCTTTGTGAAGAGCCATATCATCCTGTGCCTTACCTTGCTATACGCTCTCAGCCTCCTCTTTAATAGATACCGACCAGGCCTTGCCAGCATTCCTGGCCCGACTCTCGCGAAATGGACCAAACTCTGGAGGCTGTATGATGTCTACAAGTGTCAGTCTCATCAAACCGCTATTAGATTGCACCAACAGCATGGGCCTCTCGTTCGCATCGCGCCCAATGTTGTATCCGTCGGGGATCCCAAGGAGATCAAAACCATTTACGGATTGACAGGTGCATATACAAAGGTCAGAATGCTCCGAAAGTCTTTTACGAATCACGACTCACGAGTGCTAACTGTATTGTTTCAGTCCGCGTTCTACCCGATTCAGAGCATTTCCTGGCAAAAGAAGCCCCAGATGAACCTTTTCTCGACACGCGATCCCGTTTACCACCGCGAGCAGAAGAAGAAGGTTGCCGGCGCTTACAGTTTGACCAGTCTTCTTGAATCCGAGCCAGCCGTCGACTCCTGCACGGAACTGCTCATGGCTCGCCTCGACGAGTACGCCACGACGGGCAGACCTGTCGATCTCGGCATGTGGCTCCAGTTTTACGCTTTCGACGTCGTTGGCGAAGTCACCTTTGCGCTGAAGCTCGGGTTTTTAGACAAAGGTGCAGATGTTGACGGCATGATGTCGACCATTGAGGGCATCCTCGAGTACGCTTCGTTGTGTGGACAGGTGCCTGAGATGCACCCCTTCCTTCTGGGCAATCCCCTGTTCCCGTACATCTTGCCGGCGATGGAGACATGGAATGCCGTCTTGACTTTCACTCTGAAGGCCATCAACTCCCGTACATCGATGAAACGGGACGGCGAGTTGGAGCTGAACGACGGCGGGGAGAAGGACATGCTATCGAGATGGGCCGCAGTGAAGAGCAAAGATCCGCTAAAAATGTGCACCCGAGACATCATTGTGCATCTTTCGACAAACGTGTTTGCCGGGTCAGATACCACCGCCATCGCTTTGCGAGCAGCCATCTACTTTTTGATCAAGAACCCCGACAAGATGAGGAGAACTGTTGATGAGATTGACAACGCCGATAAGGAAGGCAAACTCAGCCATCCGATTTCCTACAAGGAGTCCATCTCCCATCTCCCGTACACGTGTGCCGTCATAAAGGAAGCGATGCGGCTCCATCCATCTGTCGGCCTGCTCATGGAGCGACATGTCCCCGCTCAAGGGGCAGAGATATGCGGGAAGTACATTCCCGGGGGCACGATCGTCGGCATCAACCCGTGGGTTCTCCAGCACAACCCGGATGTGTATGAAGATCCTGAGGCTTTCATTCCGGAGCGGTGGTTGAATGCCGATGCCGAGAACCTTGCACAGATGGAGGCAAGCTTCATCTCCTTTGGAGCAGGATCCCGGACTTGCGTCGGCAAGAATATCAGTCTTATGGAAATGCACAAGGTGATACCTCAGCTGTTGAGAAGGTATTCTATTGAG
>Ga0209127_100220_pt1 | contig 20544 bp, 16 predicted proteins | sample LakSupMetagenome_FD_187469 | JGI IMG/M metagenome (GOLD analysis project Ga0209127, IMG submission 187469) | Freshwater microbial communities from Lake Superior, Canada - Sta WM archaea (SPAdes) (version 2) | ecosystem: Environmental > Aquatic > Freshwater > Lake | place: Lake Superior, Canada...
CGTGACGCTTATTTTTCCGTTTCTCCTTTAATACTCGGTTTCTCCCTGCCTGTGTCTTGATATCAGACAGAGAGTGGGCGATATCGAATCGAGGTTTCGACGGTTTTTTTTCTTCTTTGGGCAAACAACAGGGTCCGCTCTCTCTTCGGAATTTCTTCGTCCCCGGTAAATAGACGTGATGGCATGGGACAATGGACTTCGGCCTTACGCTATTCAGGTCAAGTAACTGTAGTTTGGGTAGTTGGTGGACTTAAAATTCTAGATCAAGACACAATCACTTTTCACCCCTCCTCCTGTCTGGACATGGTGAACTTGTCCCCTCGGTGAAAGCCCAAAGCATTGCGGTCGGACCTGGATCTGTTACTGGGGGCATGGGAAGGGGCACTTGCCCTTGACACTCAAATGTTTGTTCTTTCTCTGGCAGAGGCGGAGATGCCGACTCGGGCTGAGCACAGCAGCCGATACTCCCGCCTCCTTCATGGTCCGGCCAGACCCGTCTCCGTCTAATTCTCCACGCCGCCAGGCCAGGCCCCGGGCCAGCTCTGCCAGAAAGAGGCCACCCTCATCCAGGTCCAGCAACAGTCGATGCGTGTCAACGCCAGAGCGACAACCGGGCACCTGTACAGCCGAACCGCCTGTGGCCTCGCTAAGATTCTGGTGTTGTATTCGCAGATTTCGGGATCAAGAACAAACTGAACAGAGCATTAAACCAATGTTGCCCTGTGATACCGGCACAACATGTGCAGTGTGGACACTTAAGCATGCTGAATACCGGCCTGAAGACGTGCATAATGGGTCTCCTGTCATCTGCCGGTCCTTGACCAATCACTTCCTAAACGCCCTCACCTCTCTCCTCCACCAACCCACGAAGTCCTGCGTGCTTACATCGATTCCAATGGACTTCAAAGCCTTGGTACTGAGATGGCAGTCATACGGTCTCTGGACGCTCGAGTTCGGGTCGTTGCCTTGAGTGTTGGGCTCGATGCGGTCTATGTTCAAGCCCATGATCTCGCCGAAGACCTGGCAGATTTCGTACTTGGTGTATCTGTCCTCGCTGGAGAATTGCAGGATCTTCGGCAGAGCCGCCCGGTCATCTGCTCCGAGATAATGAACTGCGACGTCTAGGATGTGTTGTCAGCAGATCTGTCGGCAAGTGAGGGTTGTCACAGAATTGCTTCCCCCAAGGTAGGGTGGTTCACCTTTGCACACACGACCGACATCCTCGGTGTTGGTTGGGTAGCGAATCGCCCAGTGCTCCATTTTGATCTTAGCCCCCTCTTCCTGAGCCTTCCAGACAGCATCCATGAGAACATTCACGGCACTCTCTGAGGGCATCTCGGCGGATCCGTAGAGCACGGGGACACGGAGAACGACACCGAGGCCCTGCTTCCCAGCCGCCTCATACTCCTCGAGGACGGCATGCTCACCATCAAGCTTGGTCTGGCCATACAAGTTGGTGGGACCGGTTGGGGCGTCAGACTCGTAGGGCGCCTCGCCCTCTTTGCCGGAGAAGACGTAGTCAGTCGAGATATAGATGAGCAGGATGTCGCGCTCGGCGCACAGCTTCGCTAGTGATCTGGTGGCGGTGACGTTCAGTGCCCGAGTACCCTCGGGGTCTTTTTCTACCTTGTCTGGGAACCTGTTCGCCGCGGCTGTGCCACGAGAGGACAGAGGTGTGAGTTATGGGGGGCGAAGACAGGGAGGTTGTCATGCTTGTGAACCCACAGTGGACGACAACTTGCGGTCTGAGACAGTGGTCAGAAGTTACACGCGCCACGGCTCAAGACAATCGAGAAGATGGCTCACTTGACATCATCGAGGACTCTCTCTATCTCGGCATCATTGCCAAGGTCGACTTTGAGGATGCTCTCGCCGTCGGCACGGGAGAGTCCCGTTCCCTTGGCGGCCCAAGTGCTTCGTTCGAAGGCTCTCAGCACCTGCCTCCCGAGTAATCCGGTAGCACCGGTGATCAGTGCCGAGCGGGCAGCCATTGTCAGTCCGACCCAAGGTACCTTACTTTACAGTATTAGACACCGAGGAGATGATGCGAAGTGACCGATACACTGATGAGCGGGCTTTGGGGCTGCCAAGGTCTGCGCTGCGGGAACATCTATCTAGGCGGCCCCACACAGCTCACGCAGTGCGACACTGCAGAAAGCCGAAAGGTACGAATACAAGCGATCCTCCCGGTCGCCTTCTCAGATTGAACCGCGCATTTCTTCTTGCCATTTCCAAACAACTCATTGTCCAAATCTGCGGGAAGAGAATAATTCAAACGCGGCGTTTACTGGGCCGAAAAGATCTATGGTGTCTTGAACAGCAGGACGATTACCAAGCGGCCGGCTTAGGTCGTCTTATCTCCTGCTGTGTCTCCAAGCTGCAATGGAAGTCACTTCTGGCCGAAGTAAGAGAGGCTTGCATCAGTGCGCCGAAGCCAAAGTGGAAGTAATACGAAGCACAGTGACGAGATGAAGTATAAAAGCGACAAGAGCATGCTGTTGGCGCTGCTCGTCCATCACCATCGCCATTGACTGTTCTCCCTCAAGGCTCTACAAGCCTCCAAGTTGATCACATCTCGACAAAATGGGTAGCACCTCGCCGCGAGAGATCAGGAACGTGGCTGTGGCCGGGGTAAGTGCATCACACGCTAGCATCTCAATACCTTGGAGAAGCCGCTGGCTGACCGTCCAACTCCAGGCGACCGGCAGTGTGGGCTCCAATGTCCTGAGCGGCCTCCTCGAGCTCAACCGGTTCAACGTCACCGTCCTGACGCGCAAAGAGGGCGCCACATTCCCAGCCGGCGTCACGGCCAAGGTGGCAGACTTCTCCTCGGTCGAGTCTCTGACGGGAATCCTCGAGGGTCAAGATGCCCTCATCGACACCACCGCCAGCATGGAGATCCAGACGCCGATCAACCTCATCAACGCCGCCGCGGCAGCAGGCGTGTACCGCTACATCACATCCGACTTCGGGCTGGACCCGCTCAACATGAAGGTTGCCAGCCTCCCGGTGTTCGCCAGAAAGGCGGCCTCATTCCAGGCAGCCAAGAGAGCGCACGGGAAGACCGGCATGACTTACACCGTCGTCGCTACCGGCGCGTTCTTGGATTGGAACCTGCGGAATCGGTTCTCGGGCATCGACCTGTTCGACAAGAAGATCCAGTTCTTCGACGACGGCACGCACGTGCTCCCGTGGACCACGCTCGAGTCCGTCGGCAAGGCGACCGCCGCGGTGCTGGCCCACGCCGCCGAGATGGAGAACAGGGTCGTGTACATATCCTCGCTCGTGAAGAGCCAGAAAGACATCGTCGAGGCGGCCAAGCAGGCTCTGGGTGCCGATGGCTGGCAGAGCGCCGTCGTCGACATGGACGCCATGTTCCAGCAGGCAATGGAGCGCTTCAAGGCTGGTGATTACGGGCGACAGACTATGGGACCCATGATACAGTATGCGACGGCCAAGGATGACTATTCCGGACCTTGGGAGAAGGACGACAACGCGTTGCTGGGTGTCAAGTCCATGAGTGACGACGAGTTGAAGGATCTGATCAAGGAGCTAGTGGCAGCCGGCGGCAAGTAAGTATCTCGTCGATGACCTGTGTATATTAGTCTTGCCCTGGGAACCTGGTGAGATACTGCATGCGGGCGTGTCAGGTCGGATGAAGAGTTGAGGCATCTAGCCGCCTAACTGACGAATGCGATGGCGCTATGCTTGACATAGCGCCCCACTTTCATTGGGACATGGATCTCCATCCTGGCGCTTGACAGGCAACAAGCGCGGTGCCATTGAACCACGTATCAACCCGTTGTTCGGATTCCCTATAATCTTCGAGAAACCATATCGCAGTTCAATGTCCTTCGAGAGTTGTTTGTTCTGAGTCCAAGCCGTGTCGACCCGGAGGAATATTTTTTTCCCTTCTCAACACCGGAAAACACTGCTCACCCAGTTTTGTTCATCGACCGCTAAAAGCTTACAGCAAATGAGGACTCTACACATCCATGGGCACCCTTTGACATGCCTGGTCCTGACCTGTCCTCCTCTTGAAGCTTGTTGGGGGCATCCACCCACCCGAGCAGGCTTGGGGGCGAAATCCGCAACGTTTATGATGCAGGGGATGCAGTAGTGAGGCCTAGCTGGGCCTCGCCCCAGTGCACCCTACCGCGGCGCTGGAAAGCCAGAGTCAGTGGCTATTGCAAGACATGCATATATAGATGTTACCTCACTGGCTGCGGCCACAGTCTTATACTGACCACATCCCAAAGTTGGTAACGGCGACGGTAGTTGGCGCCTTTGCTCGTTCTCTCCGCCGTTCGTTCTGCCTTTCTTGCTTGCCCATTCTTTCATAACCACTTTCACAGGCCATCTTTCCGCTTCAGCATCTCAGCCGGGAGTGATCAGGACTCCTTATTCCTAGAAAGTGTCGGAGAAGGTGGTAATGCCACCGTCGAACCAGATGGCGTCGGCGGGAGCCGGACACGATGCCTACTCGACCCTGGAGGTCTCACATACCTACGGTGATCAGCCACAAAAAGAAGTGTCCCCAAGCCACAGAAATACCCTACCTCAAGCCTTGCATCCCGACGGTGTATACGACCAAGCACCCGAGTATTACGACCCTCAATGGTCCGAACGGGAGAAGCAGTATGCTGTGGAGCATACTGAACTGGGAGGCAGGAGTGAAAGGAAGAGGAAGTGTGGTCTCTCATCTCGGAAGTATTGGGTCTTAGCCGTGGCGGTTTCACTAGGCATACTAGCTGCCATTGTCGGAGGCGTTGTGGGCGGCGTGCTCTCCAGCAGAAAGGCCGAGGACAGCAAAAGCGCTGGCGCCCAGACGGGCGTGAACGGCACTTCAGGTAGCGGTGGTCCAGGAAGTGTATCAACACCCGGCCCAGCAGCAAACGCGACGGCCATCACGCTCCTTGACACGTCCAAGGTGGCCGCCGTGAACTGGACTGACGCCAAGAGATTCAGCCATTACGCCGTCTTCTCGCAGGACAGCACGAACTCGATTATGGTCTCCCTCTGGGACTCGCAGAACCAGACGTGGTCGGCCGTCAACATCTCCGACGTCCTGGCGCGCAGCGGCAATCCCGTCAAGGCAAAGGCCGGCACAGCCCTCTCGGCCGTGTCCACCGGCCCCCCGAGCTGGCCCTTCCAAATGGACCTGTACTTCCTAACGCCGTCGAATAACATTATGGAGGTCTGCAGCACCGACATGGATGCCAAAAACTGGCACATAGGCGACCTCGGCAAGACGCCCAGGACGGCCGACGAGGACTCGCCGCTGGCCAGCGTCTGGCACCGGTGCCACCACGGGTGCTCGGGCATGATATACGTCGCGTACCTCAGCAACAGCGTGGTACAGTTCCTCAACGGTTCGGACTGGACGCAGACCCGTCCTCTGACCTCGGCCGACCAGGGGTCGCCCCTGGCCCTCTTCCCGTTTACCGGATTCGACAAGGATCCCAGTTCGTACGGAGAAGACCCGCAGCTCCGGCTGTATTACACGCAGGCTGGAGCATTGGGCGAGATAAAGCTCGTGCCGGGCACCGGGTTTGAGGGCGGTAAGTGTCGCCGTTGGCTGACCTCCAAACTGCATTTCACGGGGAACGTATTGCTGACCGGCTTTTTTACTCCAGGTCTACAACCGGCAAACGACCTCTCCAGCAGTCCCCCGCCGCAGATAGCCGGAGCGCCGTTCGATTACTGGTTCCAGTCCTTGCTGACGATACTGAACGACGACGGCGCCCTGTACGCCACGTGGTGGGACAATTCTACGTGGACCGGGACTAGGCTTCTCAACGTGAAGGGCGACCACGCCACCGGGTTCAAGGCTATCGCCCAGCACCACGAGCGCCGCATTTATGCGGTCGTCAATGGCACAATCCAGGAGTATAGGTGGGAGCAGACGGATCCGCTGACTATAATCTCTGTCGGAAAGGTCACGCTCGCAACGAACACGGCGGAGCGTTGAGAGGCGGTGCCCTATGGACCTTTGCCACGACTATGATACGGTGTTCATCTATGATGCTAATATAGAAGGGGTGGCGTCCGAAATTTTGCTGTTTTCTTGGGAGATTCGAGGTATATGGGGTATCCCGCATTAGGGAGCTACGACAACACTGTTGTGTTCTGTTGATAGTATGCATACCTCAGTAAATGAACTTGACATTTGCTCTCACTTTATCTTATTATGTTGCTCTCATCCTTGGAAATGTGATTGACAGGGAGATCTCAAATCCTATCAACATTCATCAAGCCGAGATCGAGCTATCTACGAAGGCATCGCGGTTCTATCAACCTCATTACCAGTTGGACCACGCGAGCACCGGTTCGCCGCCCCTCCACCTGAACTACGGACATCAGCCGAGAACCAGCTAGCTTACTTGCTGCGCTTGTAGATCTTGGCCAGGAAGGCCTCGAACACCTCCTTCTTCAATCCCTCGCTCTCGTCGACGTTGGCAATCATCTCGCGGATCTCGCCCACCCGCTTCTCCTCGTAGTCCTTGTACAGCTGCTCCAGGTTCAGCTCGTCGTATAGCTTCTTGACCGCCGCCTCCTTGGTCTTGTCCTTGTGGCCGTAGTTCTCTTCGAGCACCTTCCGCTGCTCGGGCGTGACCATGGCCAGGGCCTGGTTCACAAGCCACGAGCACTTGTTGTCCATAATGTCCGTGCCAATCTTGCCGATGTGCTCGGGCAGGCCGAAGTTGTCGAGGTAGTCGTCCTGTATCTGGAAGTACTCGCCCATGGGGATCAGGATGTCCTCGGCCTGCTTGAGGTTCTTTGGGGTGCCGATGTTGAGCTGGTGCAAGGCCAGGGCAACGGGGAGGTAGAAGCTGTAGTAGGCGGTCTTGTAGATGACGATGAAGCGGTACTTGTCCATACTGAAGTTGTCGAGGTTGACCTTGTCCTCCGGGGCGGTGAGCAGGTCGCACAGCTGGCCGAGCTCGGTCTGGAAGGTGACGTCGTGGAAGAGCTCGAGCAGGTCGACGTAGGCCGGGTGCGAGCGGAAGTACTTCTTGAGCAGGGTGTAAATGGCGCTCTCGAGCATAAAAGCGTCGTTGATAGCGATCATGCCCACGCCCTCCTGCCGGTACCAGCACGGCTTGCCGCGCCGCGTGATGCTGCTGTCCATGATGTCGTCCGACACCAGGAAGAAAGCCTGCAGGAGCTCCGTCATCCAGCCCAGGGTCGCGGCGTGGAAGTATTCCTCCTCCGACAGCTGCTTGCTGAGAAGGAGGGACACCGAGTCCGGCACCGACATGCCGCGGTTGCACTTTCCGCCAAGGGTGTTGGTCTCGAGGGACTGTTCACGGTAGAGAGACACCATTCAGCATTCCGCGATCCTGGATTCGCAAGAGCAGACCGAGAGAGGCCATGGGCTTTGACTTACGGCCTTGTACCATGCCACCTCCTTTTCTGGCAGCTTGAAGCTCTGGGCATGCTCGAGCAGGGCCTCCTCCAGCTTCGGGAACACGGACTCGAACTCCTTTAGGGTGGTCTTTTGCGCCATCTTGACCGCGGGGTGCTGCGAGAGCCTTGAGACGCAAGATTGCTTGCAATTGGCGGTTTGGCAGTAGTCACAAAACAAAGAAGCGGTGATTCCCAGTGGCAGTTTATCGCAGATTATCTTGGAGGGGCTTGCAATAATCCCGGCAAACAATCGCAGCGGTCGTGGTGGGGCCGAGAGCAGGACCCGGGACCCCTGGATCGATCCCGCCGCAAGTCTGAGCAGAAAGCGGAAAGTGGGACAGTTGGACGCGCTTGTAAGCTTCACAACGCGACTTAATGGGATCGTCGTCCTGGAACTGAGAGCATACAACAACCGGCCCGTGCAGCGCAAACACCCGGGCTGCGCTACCTTTCGCTCACTGCTGATATGCCATCGCAGTAGCTGCCACAGCTGGGTCGCGCGACACGATGGTCCTCTCGGCGACGGACCTGCTGCAGCTGAAGGAAGCTCTGCAGATCGCTGTCGTCAAATGCTCCGAGAGGTGCCTCTACAACTCTGCGAAATGGTATATGATCCAACCAAGGAGCTGCCACGGTTTGAGGTCTTTTTTGGGCTAACGCAGGGTCACAGGGCCGCTGAACTACTCGACGCTCTCCCCGATCCTTCTACGGCCCCTGCGAACGCAGCTCCCACTTTCGTCCATCCCGCCATATCGCCAAACACGGACCCCGCAGAGGCGGCGCTCGAGCAACGAGAGCTAAACAAGTATCTGCTAGCGAAGTCATTGTTCGACTGCAAGGAGTACGACCGCTGTTCAGCCGTCTTCTTGCCCGACAATTTCCTGTCCGGCCTGCTGTCAGGGAAGCCGGATGATATCACACTGTCGCCAAAGGGCAAGGGCAAGAACAAGGCTACCGCAGCCGAGTCTTCTTCCGAGGATGCGCTGCCCGAGATGTCTCAGAAAAGCCTCTTCCTTGCTCTCTACGCCAAGGTGATATCCGGCGAGAAGAAGAGAGACGAAGACACAGAGATGGTGATGGGCCCTCAGGACCTCGGATCGACAGTCAACAAACAGTTACTCGTCGTCAGCCGCTTTCTTGAGGCTTGGTTCGCACAGCATACCTCGGACAATGGCGAGGTTGTCGGGAGCCAGGGGTTTCTCGAGTATTTATACGGCATGGTACTGGCAAAGGAAAAGAACGAGTCGGCCGCCATGGACTACTTCGTCCGGAGCGTCCATCAGTTTCCGATGAACTGGGGGTGTTGGCTGGAGATGACCAACCTCATCTCCAGGGTTGAACACGTAGGTCCGCTGGTTTTACCACGAGTCTGGCACGACTGTCCGACTGACATGCAACATTAGCTCAACCAGATATCGCCGCACCTACCCCAGCACATCATGTCCTACATCTTCCACCTCCACACGTCCCTCGAGCTCTATCAGCAGGGACCGAACCTTGCACACCAACTCGACGAGTTACTCAACGTCTTTCCGACGTCGGCGTTTCTACTGACTTGCAAAGCCCTACTGGCATACCATTCCAAAGACTTGATAGGGGCAGAGCAGGACTTCGGATATCTGCTATCACTGCATCCACATCGCCTAGATTCCCTGGACCATTACTCCAATATCCTCTACGTCCTCGAGCTGCGACCCAAACTCGCTTTCTTGGCCCACCTCTGCAGCAGCCTCGACAAATTCCGACCCGAGTCCTGCGTGGTGGTCGGAAACTACTACTCCCTCCTCTCCCAGCACGAAAAAGCGGTCCAGTACTTCCGCCGCGCACTCACCCTCGACCGCTCGTGCCTCTCGGCCTGGACGCTCATGGGCCACGAGTACGTGGAGCTCAAGAACACGCACGCCGCCATCGAGTCGTACCGTCGGGCCGTCGAAGTCAACCGTCGCGATTATAGGGCATGGTACGGTCTCGGCCAGACGTACGAGGTGCTAGAGATGCACGCCTACGCGCTGTGGTACTACAAGAAGGCCGCGGGGATCCGGCCCTGGGACGGCAAGATGTGGATGGCCGTCGGCTCCTGCCTGCAGAAGATGAGCCGCCACCGGGACGGCATCAAGGCGCTCAAGCGGGCCCTGCTCGCGGACAGCTACTACGACTCGACGTCGAGCAGTTTCGGGAGCGTCGGCACGATGGACCGCATGGCGCACATGGATCCCGACGTGCTGCTGCAGATCGCGCAGATGTACGACGGTCTCGACGAAGAGGACGAGGCGAGGGCTTACATGGAGCTGTGCGTCGCCCAGGAAGACGGCGGCGCCAGTGCCGAGGGAGCCGCTAACCTGGGAGAGTCGATCGCCATCCACCACGACTCGCCCGGCGGCGCCGGCGCGTCAGACGACGAAGGTGGCGCCGCCAGAGCTGACCGGGGGGGCGGAAACGAGGGAACCGGCGTCACGGCGGCCACTAGTAAGGCCCGCATGTGGCTGGCCCAGTACGCCATGCGGAACGAGGACTACAGCACGGCGAACCGGCTGGCGACCGAGCTGTGCCAGGACAACGTCGAGGTGGAGGAAGCGAAGGCTCTCATACGGGAGGCCCGCGCCAGGATGGAGAGCGCTAGCAACTGGGGCGGATAGAGCCGCTCCAAGCAGCCTTCTGCTAACTGGGATCTGCCGACATCTGACGATGAATCGGACGAGAGCGACGACGACGACGACGGGCGGTCAGACAGTCACGACACGGACCGGACTGTCTCTGAGGACTGGTCGCAAATGCGATAACGATATAGTGAATCACGCTTGGGTTCGGGCTTTATGTGCCATCCTCAACCCAGTTTTATGACCTCGTTATTGTATCAACAACGCGGACCAATAATGGCTAGCAAACCTTCTCCCCGCCAATGTTTGCTCGGCGATTACGGCAGCTTATGATACCAGCACGCCAGTTATTCGGGCTGTGGGATCGTGAGGGCGATTGTTTCCAACCGGCAAGACTCATGGATTAGCCCAGAGTGTCACGGATCACGTCGATGAGGGGCAATTGGGGCAAGAGCAGGGTGTCCATTGACAGCTGCCGGCCTCACGCAAGGCAGAGGGAATAAGTTAGCTAACGAAGGCACGGCTCGGTGCGATACGGTTTATACATAGATCATAGCAGATGCGAGATGGCCGCACGCGAACGCGAAAGCCACCAGTTCTACTCCCGGCCGATCTCGCAATACGTCGTTGCAAGTACCGCAGTCAAGGTCCTGCATGTGACAAGAGCTGATGGATTGGGCGAAGGATTCCTCCTCTGCAATCTCTATATTGATTATGTCAGCTCCTAATGAATGAAATGCACACCCTCAACTATCGACTCTCTTATCATCTGGAAAGACGGTGGTCCCCTTCGCCGCATGCAGCTGTCAAAGCCCCAAAGCCTGCCTGCTACTGGTCCAGCTAGCACCAAACCAATATCAGATGCTTTCCCGCCCTGCACCTCGCGCCTCCCAACGGTCATGTCGTATGACACCCCACCAATGACGTCTTTCCGCGGCCGCCAGTCATGGTGGGGTGATGACTTCCAAAGACGACTGGATACGAGGTTGCATTCGTCAAGTCATCAATCAGAGTCACACCCCCAATTGCCCATTGGAACGTACGATCTGATATATCTACTTTTCAATTCCTCGCTGATGAAAGGGAAAAGAGGAACGACTCGCCGAGTGGAAGCTCTCTACGTCGCAGTTGTGATTTGCAGTGATCCTGGAGGTGGGGTTGCTGGTGTAAAGTTATAGGCTGTGGTCAACTGGGAACGGACGGCGATCGAGCTGATGTGATAGTCAGGCACAACCTAAAAGATATCAGGGATATCAGGCAAACGACTGGGTCCGAGCCTTGGAACGGCAACATGCAGTGCAGGGACTGGGTAGGCCCTGAAAGACGGGCGGGAAAAGGGGATTAAACTTTGCGTTAGCCGGTTTGTCAGCACGCATCGCGACTCGTAGTGGCCAACCACATGCTAGACTTAGTTGACACACACACACACACACGCACATACACAGCATGCCCATAGGGACGGACCCCGATCCGCCGCCCGTCCGAGTCAAGGCCGGAACTGGTCATCGCACTGGAGAGGAAGAGTGCCGATAACGTGATGCCCCGGTCGAACACCAGAAGAGGAATCGACTGCATGCGGAGAGGGTCCTGAGGGTGTAAGTGGCTGGTCCAATGGAACAACAAGTGGTGAGGCGCAAAAGCAAATACGAGGGACTTGGGTTTCTTTGGATCTTCCTTTCCTTGCTGGCAGGTAAGGTGGTGTTAGTGCTTGACTTACACTATGGCGTGAATCGTTTCCCGCATCATGCTGTCGGGATATTGTCGCTGGATATCGTGACAGTGATAAGTGAACCAGACGACACGATGCGAGGATACGCAGCAGTATCGGTGACTTGGGACGTCGACTTTTGTGGTCGTCCCATCGCTCACAAGAGACGCGAGAATGCAGAGGAGAGATGTTCGACAGACCGCCTATTCATTTCTCATGACTGTCTTGACACAACCTGACATAGCCGTACTACTACTACTACTAATAACATCGCCGTGTCTCGACTCTGCAGGTGCCCTTCTCGGGTCCCCCTTGTGCCGCAGCGAAACCACCTCGACTCCTATCATGTTATCCACCCCAGAGATCTCCCCCTCTCTATGCGCAATGCCAACCGTATCTGGATCCAGTTTTGAAGGAAGGTAAAGAAGGGTATATAGATGTGTTGATAGCGCCATAAGCTCCAACGTGAGTTGTGATGAGAGGACGAATACATCCAACCAAAGAAAAAAGGGAACTCCGTCTCCCGGAGATATATATGCATTGGCCCAAAAGATCCCAGACCGGTGCACCTCGCTTTGCCTCGCAACTGCCCGCCAGAAAAACTGACAACAAAGGAACGGCGTGAAAATTATTAAGCCCCTCATTAAACGCCCGGTCCCAAAACTGTGCTAGACAACACACAAAGTCTGGGACCCAAGTCGTAGTAGGTCGTCCATTAGTGATTAGATGGGAACGGGGATGGTGATATCAGTTCAGAGAGCGAGCGCCAAGACGGCAACGGCAGCGAGCAGACTGCCGAGGACGGAGAATCCCATCCTGTCGGCCGCGCTGACGCTGAGGGGAGGAGGGTTGTTGCCGGTCGGGGTGGAGGTCGGACCAACCGGAGTCTTAGTCGGGCTGGGCGTCGTGGTGATGGGCGTTTCTCCCTGGAGGTCCGTGGTAGGCGGCGGCGTGATGGTGAGCGTGGCCGTCGTCACCGTTGTGTTGTGGAATCCGGTAGTGGTTTGGTTGTTCGGTGGCGGGATAGTATATGTCGTTGTTGTCGTCACTGGCGGGGGCTTGTGGATGCTGAGAGTGCACGGGCAGTTGGTGATGGTGATTGTCGTCGGCTTGGTGACGGTGTAGGTGATGTTCTTGTAGGCAAAAGTGGTTGGTTCCGGGCAGTATGTGGTGTAGGTCGGGACAACGATGGTCGTATAAACCGTGCTGTCGACGCCCGTGCCGGTACCCCATGCCTGGGCCCAGGCGGCAAACCCCACGACGGATGCTGCGATATCCAACAGTCTCATCTTGGTGAGCGAGTGTGGTCTGGTTCCTGAGTGTGTGTATGTAGTGTTTGCTTGGGTTGGTTCTATGTTATATTGATGGAGAGCGACGGTCGTAGCTTTGAGCGACAGTAGCGTGATGGCTTGAGCGAGTGTAGTCCAAAATACAACGAGCTGAGTTTACACGAACAGAGAGATGGCGCAGAAGCATGCAGGCTGGGTGGGCATGGCCTTATATGGCGGAGGCGTCGGAGGCCGGATGTGGTGGAATATTCGATGGGATGCCTCGAGCTGTCAGACCATGGCCGTAAGGTGTGACCGGAAGTCCCTTAGCGACGGGAGCAGGTCGTTCTTTGTCCATCACGAGTAGCTATCCCGTATTTGGAAGACAAGCTTGGGAGGACAGGTACGAGAGCAGGGGCCGAAGCGACCTCTGCGCACAGTCAATCCACCATCACCTTACCTTTCTGGTCATGACGCTGTTGCTTCTTCGGGTGTGATCATGATAATCTCTGGCCCACTAAGCCACCTGCGTATGGACCCGGGCCACGAACATGCATCTGGCATCTGCAGGTGCAAAAATCGGCGGCACATCTCACTGACCGTTGCCGTTGACGGCGCTGCGTCTTAGCAAGCAACCGTCGGCAAGCCACCAGCAGAAGGGAGTCAGGCGGAGTAGCCAAGCAGCCAGGCAGGATGATCGTGCAGAAGCAGGAACAGCATTAGATCTATCTGGGTGAAGACCCTAACTGGCAAGGAAAACGAGATGATTCACCTCGGCGAATGCGACGGACCTGCTCTAAGAATAACTCATCGTGTCTCGTTACCGGGCCTAATAGCAGATTCTGGGCAGTCCTGACCCAGAATTTCGGTAAAGTGCAGCTGATGACGGTCCTGCCCGGCTGGCTGAGTGAGGAAACTGTCTTGCTTGCCACTTTGTAAGCTTGGAAGAAAGGTGGGCAGGCTGTGTGGGCTGTCTGGGCAGGAAAGGAAGGCTTTGGGGGCTGGCAGGCTGCTAGGCTGGGCTGCCTCGTACATGACTGAGCACAGGGACAGACGATGAAAGAACGAGATGGTGGGTACGGATTACCGGGTCTTCAGGCCTGGCCAGCTCAGCCCAACTGCAGTGTAGATGGAATACGAGAAATTGCAGGCCCATTGAGAGCATGTGCAGCATTCGTTCCAGGCTCAACCGCATCTGCCCGATAACAAGGTAGCTAGCTGCGGTACACGTGTAGGTAACGTTGGCAATATAGTCCATTAAGGTCCCTGTGGTTGGCGTGCCAGAGAATCGGACTCCGTTTGTGGAAAGTGCGAGGTTGGGTTGGAAGCAGAGGGCCCAGTGCGGTCGAGCGCAAGACGACAGTGGCCGAACGGAGCGCCCCCAAACTCGCATAATTTCAATTTGCCATTTCATCGCGCCTTCCTGGGCTTCCCAAGGTCTGCCAGGCCAAGTTTGAGAAAACTGCCTCCGCCGCCATGGACACGCAGGAGAGGAAAGGGCGCAGACAAAACTTCGCGTGGCTTAGACTTCCCTGGCTGGTTTGAGTGCTGACGCATCGGATGTCCGTCGGCTCGAGGTTCAGAGGTTCAGGTTATCGATAAAGTCGATAAAGAATGGGCCGGTGTGGTGGGGTTTTCGCGAAGAGTTTTTGTTCCAGTGCCGAGGTCAGTCCGAAGTGGCAACACGTGACGAAACTTCGAATTCTCCAATCTCACGTGACGGATACCCTGACCTTGCCTGACGGAGGTTGTCGGCATCCTTGGTCAGATCAATTGTTCTGGGCCTTGACCTCGGGAGGATCATCGCAGGCTCGCCGAAACACCCTTGCGACGTGGTTCCGTTCTCAGTCGTGGACGAAATCGTCGGCTCGAAAGACCCGGTCTGCCGGGGTTGGACCGCTGATGGCTGTTTGACCTACCTTCTGGTCACGTCCGGTCTTGACGTACTGACATCCTGACATCCTTTTCCAAAACAGTACGGACGTTAGTCATCTTTCCTACTACTGGGGTGCTCTGTCGGACGCATCTCTAGCTGCGATGAAGTCTTTCTCATGCTTTCGTCGCCAACAAGCAGGGTCGATCGCTTGTCCCGTCTTGACCTGTTGGACATGGCGCGATCTTGAACGGATTGGCTGTCTGTCTGGAGTCGACACAACCTCGGTAATATGGGCCGCTCGTCGGACTCAAGACCCTCATCATGGTGACGGGCGAGTCTTCTCTGCACAAAGGAGGTCGCAGGGTCTCATTATCGCTAACAGTGTGAGGGAATTAGTTACTGCGGTATCCTCAGGCTTGGACCGTTCCGTCTTCGCTGGATTCCACGGCGACACTAACAGAGCGGGACTTGAGAGCACGCGTAAAGTGGTTATGCAAGCACTCTATAATTGCCGCGCCGCTGAATCGCGCTGCCCAGGCTCCGCGCCTTCGAGTCTCTTTCACGATGCGATTGCTAGTGCAATCCTAGCACTTTTAACAATGTATGTCCACTCGACTAACGAATTCTGCAATCCTTGGGGCGAAAAATTACAGACTCGGAAGTCATTCCCGGCCGCTTCGAGGTCAACAACTGAAGGATTTTTCTGCTGGGCGTTGTTCGTTGTTGCTGGCAAGGCAGGCAAATGCTTGGTCGACATGATAACATCCATTCGTCGGGGATGCAAAGCGGGGCACCGAGTACACCCTGTACACCGGTCACCGAGAGCCTCAGCGCGACACAGCAACAAGGAACCAACGACGGTGCCCGGCTTTGCAACTTCCTCATCCAGACTCTCCACACCTCCTTCAGACTTCTCAGTACTTTGGTCCGCCCGAGTCCTCAACCATGGACCGAACAACCGCCCGTCAGAGTTTGCGCGCACTGCTGAACGGTTGAAGTTTTCTTCGCTGACGGAGATGGCCACCCTGTTCTGCCAGTGTGCCTGTCTCTGCGCCCTGGCCCTGGTGGTTTTCGAAGGAGCCCTACCAGGACACAACGGATTGTCCGCCGGTATCTCACATTCAACGTCGGACTGTCGATGTGCCCAATGTTTTTGGTTGCACTGACGGCCAGCGAGCGTATATAATGAGAAGACGGACTTTCACGGACTCACGGGAGCCCTACAAAAAGCCGTTGCACAGAAACCAAGTTTTTTCATGGAAGCGATCGGACACCTCTTGTTGTTGGATGTCCTTCCCGCTTTCTCATCATTGACATTGATACATAAGGTAGTTCCATCGGTCGTACTGTGGTAGTGCTACGTGGACGCCTGTTACAGCCTTGACAGCGGCACCACACCCTCTCCCACCCTGCCGCCTGTGCCAACGGTAGGGCTTTTGCCTGTGTGGTTGTCGGCACGGGTGCAGGATTGGTTCGGTTTGTTTGTACCGGGACCCGACGATCCCTTGACTGGCCTGTGAGGAGGGAACACATGGGGCTTCTGTCAGGTACCCGGCAGAAGAGCAACATCCAGCCAATAGAAACCCGCGCGTACCTGGATCGGCGTTGAGGCTAGAACTTCAGCAGCCAATCCGGAGTGTGTTCCGCTCCGTTCTTGCAGGAGGCTAGAAAATCTGGAATCTGGTTTCCCACTTGCCGCTGCGGAGCATCTTCACCCCTCCATCCCCATCCCACCTTGTTATTCACCCGTCGCAAACTCGTCGTTCCAAGGAAGGGAGAACAACACTGACGTTGTGTATCCGTAATGTATCTATTGACCTTTGCTGATAATGCCTCAGCCGAGGGATGCCCCCAGCACAAGTACCTTCGCCTTGAAGTTGACTCGGGCCAGCAGCTAACAGAGCGTTCAGACCAATCATGTGTCCTCTGCATCGGCGCCTCGTCGAGGAATGCAACTGGACGCGAACCCTGATTCCTCGAGCGTTGCCTCCCGTTGACAGCCAAGCCTACCCGAGGCGGAGGGACTCTGGAATGCGGGTACCTGATACTGCCGCTAGCTACGTGTAGCGCTTCACTGCCACTTCGAGGTACGCAGTCGGTACTCCGAGTCAGCGTAGCCGTCGATGATTCATGTCCGCCCCCTCGAGTGGCTTCAAGGGGCTTCAACAAGTGGAGTGGACGGTCTTTTCTGAAAGGCTCGAACACAAAAAGTCCACCTTTTCTTTGCGCCTGGGCCGCGATGACCCCTGTCGGCACACGTGTGGTTCCCACTTTGGACCGCGTTCGCGGACTGTCGTCGTTCACTGTCTGGGTCCTTTCTGGGCCCTTTCAGCAAAACTCTTTGGCAGGATTGCGACGCCCACACGGCACTCTGGCTTGAAATGCCGGGTATGCTATCACAAGTATAAAGCCCCCCCAGGGCCCGGCTGCCCACCCCGCGAACAGTCCCCAACCTCATCCATACATTCTCTCTTCTTCGCAAATTCCAGTGTTACAGACTTGTCTGTCACTAGTCTCTTCTTCAAGAACCACATCACTGTCCTTACGCCTTGACGACACATAGCTTCAAGCTACACACCTTCCCTCATAAGAACCCTGGTGGCTCATCTACATCGACAAAAGCACAGCATACTCGGTCAACCCGACTATCAAGCTATCACCAAGCAACCAACACACACACAGGCACACTTGCTTCAGCAGCTCTCCAACGCAACAAAACTCTTCAGACCACACACATTCAAGATGCGATCCTTCGGTCTCTTCCTCCTCGGCGCTGGTGTTGCCTTGGCCAACACTGTCACTTTCAAGGCCCTCGATCAGACTACCCGGAAAATCATCTTCACTCCCAATACCGGTCTCGAAGCCATCCCTTCGGTCGAGGTAGCCCCTGGCAACGACGTCAAGGTCGACTTCCCCCACGGCTGGCTGGGCAACTGGTACGCGGTATCTGAGGGCGCCCCGGATGTCCCCGGCATGCTCGGCGAGGTCGCCTTCAACGGCTACGCCGATGTTACCTACTTCGACGTCTCGGCCATCGTCAACCCCGCCGACCACCAGGGAGTCAACGAGATCTACCCCGCCAACGACCGCAAGCCCACCTCGGGCTGCCCCAACGGCTTCCCCTGCAACAACGCTTACTACGTCTGGGACGACGTCCAAACCAAGGCAACCGCCGAGAAGGACCTCATCTGCACCCTTGGACAGGGCAGCGCCGACTCCAAGCGTGACGTGGACGCTCACCTCGACGAGCCCGTCTTCAAGCGCGACTTCGTCATGGGCAAGTGGACGAGATAGATTCTCTCCTTGCCTCCGGAGTATTACGCGCGATGCGTTGAGCGCACACACACGGTTTATGATGACCTTTTTATGACCATGACCTACCAACGGAAAGAAAGGAGCGGGAAAACGGGAGCGAATCCCTAAAGTACCCCCCTTTCGCGAGTTATACCCCAACAATTCTTGGTGTTACGGAACAACTTTTGGTTTGATACCTATCAAGACTTCTCTGCGGACCGAGAGTTTGCCGCCCCTAGATCGGGGCCGAACCGGTCTTACCTGTTACCACCCCCTTCCGCTTGGGAGATTTCTTACACTCGTTAGCCTCGAATGGCAACCTATATAGACTTTTGGGATCTTCGATTCATGTTCATAGATTTTCCCCTGAGACAAGGGGCGATTCAGATTAGACTTCCTGGGTCGGCGCCGGACCACAATTTTGAATGCTTCAAACTGAACAAAGCACCGTATGCGACTTCTCTTGTGCCCAAATGGCTATGGTTGTTGATTTCTGTAGCTATATTCGATTCGCTTTAAGATCTTCCCAGCAACGCCCGGTCGCCCCGACTTAGATCTTGGACAACCGGATTCCCTGTCAGTAGAGATCCTTGATGCTCTGGAATTAACAGTCCGATCCCAGCTCAATAGAACGGCATAGCAAAGAGCCTAAAAACATTGTAATCATTAGACGACAACTTCCAGGTTGATCCTTCCCTTCGTCCACGCCAATCACAATACATCTTACCTACCTTTCCACAGTGTACCTAACACGAGACGTCAAAATAAACACACCCCTTTCACAAACACAGAGGCAAACAAAGTCACACTCGGGCACCCTTGTCCCCCGGCTCCATCCGTCTTTTGTATTGTACAGCACAAACAAGGTTTCCAAAGCGCATACCCGTCGGATAGCTGCAGTCGGCTAGATAAAGGACGAAACACGAAGAAACTAAGCTTAGCCCTCCTTGCCGCATATTCTGGTCTATGCTCCTATCCCGACTCCGTGGCATCCTCACCATACTTTGCATGCAGGGACCTGAGATCTTGTTTCAGGCTTGCAGGAGTGGATGGGAGAGGAGCACTTAAAAGGTTTGACACCAACCACATGCGGACGTTGTGCATATGGAGGGGAAAGGAACGATAAAGTCGGGATTGACCTCCTCCACCGTTGGCAGTGCAAAATTGACTTGCCCGTCAAACCGTACAGGCTGCCTACCGGGCCTCTTCCTCGGACGACGATGAAAAGGACGGGATCAAATGAGAAGGAATGTTGGATGGGCATTGTCCGTTCAACCGATTCGATACAAGTCGTCTTTACTGTCCGGTATCTGGGTTGAATGAGCATTGAAGTTGCACAAACCGGCGCTTAGTAGTTGCCTCCGATCGTAAACGTCGGGACGATCTATAATTGGATTCAATTTGTGCATTCATGCTTTGTTCTTCTCGAACACAAAGGAAGCACCGCATATCCGGGGAAACGCGAAGGCTGCTTGTCATTGTGCCACAGTTCCTGGTCATTTGCTGTCTGACATTCCATCATTAGGCCCTAGTATACGGCTTTATGCCGTGATGAGCGATGACTAACCGACGGATCTCGACAATTGAAGACGGGGAGCGACAGGAGAGGTTTCCCGACACCCGCATAATATGTTTAGCCGGATGGGTGCGAACCGGTGCTCCGTGCTCATTCGTGGGGAGGGAGAATGCTGTGCGATGCCGGGATGGCTCGAGCTTCACGTCCATTGCCGGGAAACACCTGACCTTGCTGGGAATGCACCATTATGAAAGCCAAGTTGCCCTGCGGCTCGAAAACAAGAAGGGCGCATGGCCGTCTATAATCGTACGATAGCTACCGTTGCTATACACGGAAGACGCGCACATCGAATTCCATACATAAACCGCAGGGAGCAATAGTCGGATCACCTCCGTCCACTGCAGCACAACAGGTCCGCTCGAGACAACCCGGAACTCCGTTGGTCTAAACCATCTGAACCCCATATTCGCGCCTATGCCGTGCCCTCCTGGGCAGGTTTAGGTGCGGTGTCTTCGCTGGTCTTGGGCTCGGCATAACCGTTGCTCTCGCTCTCCTTGGCTGGCTCGGGCACCTGGTCAGCCTCGTCGGGCTTCATCTCCTCTGCTTTGTCCGCGGTCTTCTCCTCTGGCTCGTCCGCCACTGGAGATGGGGCTGGGGCTGGGTCTGGCTGCGCGACCTCCTTGGATTTCACGATACCCCGCAGGTACTCGCCGGCATCTTCAAACCCGTCAAGGTCCCTTAGCCTTGTTTCGAAGTGTTCGATGTCGCGCAACATGCTGCAATCAACCGGTCAGTACGCCCCTCGGAAGTGACAAAGCGGTGTGGTCAGACAAACCTATCCCTTCCCGCCTCCGTCCGCGGCTCGACAGCCATTA
>Ga0209127_100222_pt1 | contig 20384 bp, 12 predicted proteins | sample LakSupMetagenome_FD_187469 | JGI IMG/M metagenome (GOLD analysis project Ga0209127, IMG submission 187469) | Freshwater microbial communities from Lake Superior, Canada - Sta WM archaea (SPAdes) (version 2) | ecosystem: Environmental > Aquatic > Freshwater > Lake | place: Lake Superior, Canada...
TAGACTCCGTTGTCCAGAATCGCACCACGCGGTCGGCAACGTCCGGAACATAGTCCTGCACGATAGCCTGTCCCTGGGCAGTGGACATCTTGTCGAGCAGGTCGCCGAAGTTGGTGTTGAGCTCAGTAAGTTTTTCCGTCTGAAGCTCAGGTAGTGGTCCGTTCAGGCTGCTATGTTGCAAGAGTGTCTTGGCCTCAGCACCGGGGTAGCGCAGTTTTGACCTTCGCGGATTAAGAAGCTCGGTGCGGAACGCCTCCAACCTGGCAGGGAGCTCATCCACCGAGGTGAGTGGTAGGATGGGAATGCTGATAAACCTCTCCATGATCCTGGGCCGCTGTTTAGCACAGAGTTCGTTCCAAGGGGCAGAGGTTCGGTGCGCATACTCGATCTGAAGCCGGCCAAAGGCAGACATGCCGCCGTCGTTGTCATTGGTGGACAGAAGGAAGACAATCGGACATCTGCGTCCAACCTCGAGGTAAAACAGTCTCTCGATTCTCTCCATTGTCTGTGGCTGCTTGAGATCAAGTGCCGACAGCAGCACGAGGCGGAGGAAGACGCCGCCGCCGTCAATCGTTCCATTCCCAGACATCGGCATGGCGATGTCGTGCGTCTCCATCTTCTTCTCTACGGCAGAACTTTAGCCACCTTACTTTACCCTGCAGTCTGGAAGAGATCGATATAGCAACGTACCCTGCCAAGGCCTGTGTTCGTTCTTCAAGAGCAGGGGGACTGCCGCAGCCCATTCCCGGCGCTTCCGCAGACTCGCGCAGAACATCTTGGGATCGTCTTTTTGAGCTAGTGTTCGAACCGCAAGTTAACGAGGCCAGGCCAGTCCAGGGTTGAAATGGATGAGTGGTGTCTATTCCTGAATCCCTTAGCTGGGGTACTGATCCTGATAGAACGGCAGTTACTCGGTAGAGGGAAGTTGACTTGTTGCTAAGTTTCCACTGGCAGCGTCGTCGCGCGCCTGCCCATCCCGGTACAGACCTTCCTCGCGCCTTCCAAGCTAGGATATGTCTCTAGCAACGCCATACCTTTACAATACTCAAACAAAGCCTGCTCGATATAAGAGTAATTCGTAAATTTCTGTACATTGAATGCTGTCAGAGCCCCAACAGTCACGCGGTGCCAGGGCTCAAGGATAATGGATATAAGGAAGCGACCATGCATGGTCATCTCCACCCGGCCATTTCCCGATTTTGGTCAGCACTCCCAAATGACAGGTAGGAGCCTATGCCGCCGGTGAAGTGGCAGGGGATGGCGTTGGCGTCGGTGTTGGTGAAGGTAGGATGGGCTTCTTCGTCTTCGGATCCTTGACCGCCCTTAAAGCCTCCTCGATAGTCTGGATCCGACTCTCGTAATTCTTCTCCGCCTCCTCGAGCTCCTTCTCTCTCTTCTTCAATTCTTCAAGCCTGGCGTCAAGGTCTTTTATCCTCTCCAGGTTTGCATCCGGCTTCTTGGTTTGGCGGATCGTTTCGTACATGATGAGCGCCGTCGCGACGAGGAGGATGAATGCGTCGCCGATGACGTCGGCAAACAAATCCACGGCCTTGGCCTCGGGTAGCGACCTGAACTTCCTCCTCCATATGCTCTTTGGCGGTTCCTTCACCGGGTGCGACTCCTTCGCCGTGGTGCCGTACTTGGCTCTTATCTCCTCCTCCTTCTTTATTTGCTCTTCCGTCTTGACAGTTGGAGCTTCTGCTTTCTCTTTTGCTTCTCTTGCTTTAGCTTCTGCATCGACGTTGCGTAATAATGCTACCGAGAGCCGCATGTTCAGCTGGTGTATCATCTGGCCGTAGTTGGCTGCAAAGGCTCGGAATCGCGGATGCACATGGGCTTGGTGCTTGATGTGGTTCTGTGCGTGTTTCGTCAGTCATTGCCAGCAGAGCAGCAGAGAAGATGGTATATAGAACCCACAGCGCCATATTTGGAGATGTGTCGCACGAAGAGTGCCGCGAGCTTAAAGAGCGGAAGGGGAACCATCGTCGCAGCGGTTGCCAGCTGCCTGGGGCTCGTGAATGACCAAACCCTCCTATGTCCTGACCACAGCCCTGTCCAGCCGGACAGCTGTTCAGTGAGAGGCACGCAAGCAGAGAGGCTTGCAATGACAGAGCGGGTGACGTCGGCACTCACTGAATTCTGGACAACGGCGATCCGGAACAGTCCCTCGCACAACGGCGGACTCGGGCCAAGGATGACGGAAGCTCGGTGCACGGTCCGGGAAGGGCCGCCGAGGGGCGTAAATCTAGCCAATGATATGCTGCCGTTTGACCGTGTGGGTCGCGAGCTTTTAATGTTGCTGTGACAACTACAACAGGAAGGCGCAAACATCCCATTCCTTCCATGAGCGCGACCTCTCCACTCCCGAAATCGTGCCTTGACAAGACGGAATATCCCCGACTACCAATTCCACGGTGGCAAACACCTAGAATTAACCTGCATTGCTCGGTCACTTTGCTAAGAAGCAATATCCCGTACATACAGTGTCGCGCGCGGGTAAATAAACGTGAGTGCTCCTGGTTCTGTCAACAATAGCTAGCGCACAGTGCTCCATGCTCCATGCTCCATTCCCATACAATTTCGAGGGCAAAAGATCAACCATGCAGGTACAACTCTCTGACCGCTACATCTAGTAGTCGAAAACGAGGATATACGCCAAAGTCGGTTCGGTTACGGAAACACCGATCCGCATCATCGCTTTATCCGCAAGGGCATTCTCTTACCCAGTATCCGCCTCTTTTCCCGTACCGATCGCGGCCCATGATACGCGAAGAAAATGGTTGCTAAGGGCGTCGACATGGAGGCGTTGTCGCCAAGAGACGCGAATGCTAGGCGGCCGCCCGCCTCCGAGTTCAAGACAGCTGTGACGAATAAGGCGACTGCAGCCCTGAAACCGAACAAGGAGAAGGACCAGCACCCGATGCCTCCACCCCCGAATGTCACCGAGCCTCCGAGTAGTGACCGAAGGGAGGGTGCCGTTTACCAGGTCGGGAAGTTGCTTGGAAAGGGAGGTTTCGCCATCTGCTATGAAGGCAAGCTGGCCGGAGCGTCGAAGCGATATGCCCTGAAGATTGTGAAGAGCAAAATGCCCGTCAAGATGGAACAAAAGGTCCGTCGCATTATCCTCGCAAGTTCCAAGACGAATTGCTGACATGTTATCCCACAGTTTCAAACAGAACTGCAAATCCACTCCAAGATGAGACAGCAGAACATTGTTCAGTTCTACAGAGCCTTCACCTTCGAGGAGTCGACGTACCTCGTTCTGGAGCTCTGCCCCAATGGCTCGCTTATGGACATGGTCAAGGCTCGCAGAGGCTTGACGGAACCAGAAGTCCGCTTCTACACGGTCCAGATCGCCGGCGCTATCAAGTACATGCACAGCAAGGGCATCATCCACCGCGACCTGAAGATGGGAAACATCTTCCTCGACAGACACATGAACGCGAAGATTGGCGACTTTGGACTTGCTGCGTTGCTCGTTACTGGAAGGGACTGGCAAACGATTCGGAGGACGACGCTATGCGGCACACCGAACTACATCGCTCCCGAGATTCTGGAGAAGGGAAAGAGAGGCCATGACCACATGGTCGACATCTGGAGCTTGGGCATCATAGTGTTCGCCATGCTTACGACAAAGCCACCATTCCAGTCCAAGACAACCGACGAGATCTACCGCCGCGCAAAGGAGAGAGACTACGAGTGGCCGTCACCCGAGACCTCGAAGAAGTACATCAGTCGCGAGGCCAAGGATTTTGTAGCAACCATGCTCACAGATGCGGAATTGAGGCCGGACCCGGACCAGATCGTGCAAGACAACTTCTTCCTCTGCGGCTACATGCCAGTCCCATCAGACATCAACTCGAAGTTGCGCGACTGCGCACCCCAGAACCCTGCTTTCTACGACCCCATCACGACTGCTCAACAGGAGTCCGTGAGCCGTCATAATCTGAGAGCACTGTGTCGTGATTGCGGGGTCGGACCTTGGAACCAAGAGAAGCTGGTGACGAAGCAGATATGGAGGGAATGTGCGGAGGAGGAACAGTATAACCTCACCCCGGCCATCCCTCTGTCACGAGGCATCGTCTACCGGCCGTTCGACGAGGTGAAGACGGAACTAAAGCTCCAAAGCCGCATCGCGAACTACCCTCCACCTTCATCACAGCTCGATCGCACTGACGAGCTCAGCGCATTGAGTCAGAGCGCCTTCCCTCCCAAGGCGGCAGTCTCAGGTCTTCTTCGGGCGCCCCCACAGAGCTTTGCCGCACAGCAACGGGCACAAAACAAACCGGCTTCCAGCTCAACGGTCGCTCGGTCACAAACAGCGGCGGAGCCGACCTCTCAGCCTGCCGCCGCCGGCACGATGCGAGTGCGGACTCGATTGGGAGGGCTATCTAGCGCCGCACAGAAGACAGAGGAGACGGCGACTTCAACCATTACTGGTAGTCGGCCCGTGCGAGCCAGGGCAGCGACGAGTAAAGCCGAACAAGAATCGGCACCGGCTGCTCGGCGAGCACAGCCAGCAGTCCCAAGACCAAGTGCGAAGGATGGCAGGTCCCAAGAGGACAACAAGGTCTCGCTCTTCAGCCCATCAGAGTACCAAGAGGAAGTCCCAGATACGCAACCAGACATGGTCCTGGACAGGTTAAGAAGGCTGCAAGCCGAGCTCGAGAGGGCGCTGAACTCCCGTTCAATGGCCATCCTCAAGTCCACAGACAAAACCCCACCACTACCCCAAATCGTCGTCAAATGGGTCGACTACACCAACAAGTTCGGCCTGGGCTACATCCTCAACGACGGCAGCGTGGGCTGCATCCTCCGCAGCATCCCGACGCAGGACGCGAACAACAAGCCCGCCGTGCTGCCGCCCGCTTGCATGCTCGTCCACGGCGCCGAGCGCCACTGCCTCCGCCGTGACGACGCCAACTACGCGGACCGGCACCAGATCGTGCCGATGAACGAGGGCATCTACTTCTACGAGAACAACGGCGAGAGGGGGATCACGCGGGTGCGCGTCTCGCCGGAGATGTTCCGCGTCCCGATGAACTCGGACGGGACGGTGGGGAAGCTGTCGGCGGGGAGGGACGTCTACGACCACCGCAAGAGGGAGCGCATCGTGCTGTGGAAGAAGTTTGCCAACTACATGATCGCGTACGGCCGGGAGATCGAGGGCCCGTCGTCGTCGTCGTCGGGTCGGGAGGACGACAGGGCGCTGCAGATGCCTACTATCACGGACCCGACCGCCGCGCCGAGCGATATCGTCACTTTCTACCAGCGCTTCGGCGATGTCGGGTGCTGGATGTTTTGCGATGGGCACATGCAGGTTCGTCTTGACCACGCCTTCCCCCTTCCGTAGCGGCAGTTTAATCTAACCGAAATTGATTCGCAGTTCAACTTCCCGGACCACACCAAGATCGTCCTGGACGCCACGGGGACCTGGTGCCACTTCTGGCACCTCCCGGAGACGGCGGCGCGCAAGCTCGAGGAGACGGGCTCCCTCGACGAGTCGGCCCTCGACGACCGCACCGTGCTGTCGTACCCGCTGCAGACCCTCCTCAACTTCTCCGTCGCGCCCAGGCAGCCCGCCGCCAACAACGCCCGCAGCGCCGGGTCGCGCCGGCTCCGCCCGGAGATCGGGCCGGAGCTCCGGGGGATACCGGCCGCGAACCAGTTCCGCAGAAAGATCGAGTTCATACGGGACATGGTGAGGGAGTGGAACGCCAACGGAGGGGTCGGGAACAGCGACATGAGTAGGGAGGGGAGGCTGAGGTGGACTGGGGTGCGGGAGACGAGGAACGTGCAGATCCCGGCGAAGCATGTCTGGGTGAGCATCGGGGCGCGCTGGGGGGATGAGAGGTATAGCTGCTTTGTCGACCCCAGGAGGCCGGGGGTGTTGGGGGAGGATGTGGATGAGAAGAGGAAGGAGGGGAGGTGAAGGGGAGAAGATCGCTAAGAGGGAGGGTGATGGTTGATCGAGGGGCGAGGAGTCGGGAGTGTTGGCGTCCGTTTATTATACCTTCAGGTGCGTTTCGCGTAGCCGTCAGTCAGTGATAGCAGTTTAGGAGATAGGTCTCTCTTACGGACTGAGTGGTGTATATAGCACTGTCTGGTTAGAGGTCTCGTACCGGTGTTGGAGTCGTGTTTGTTTCATAGCTTCGTTCTTATCATGGCATTGGAATCGTCTCAAGTATCAAGATGCTTTAATCAACTCTTCGTTCAGCATTTCCATTTTAGTGTGATAGCTTGGTAATTGATATCGTCTGCTTGTCACGGACTCGAGCCATGATGGGCTTCTTGGTGCCGGTCACTTTTCCGGCTGTGAGGGATAGGCACTGTCAGGGATATGAGATCTGCCTTTCAATTATCGGCAGCCCAAGCGCAGATTCTGTGCTCCGTTTCTCGCCGCTATGTGAGCCCACTGAACTGCGATGACTACTAACACTAGACATAGCGGGCATGGCTAACGTTAGCTATACGGATCGCCTATGGCAACACGAACGTCCCTAGGCATGGCTTATCCTTCCCAGCCTCCTGGATACTTTGTGGTTGACGTATCACTGTGGAGAAGAAACGCATGCGTAAGCTGACTTGCCTAGGTATGTGGAGTGAAAGGGTTTAAGATAGTTACGAAAAGGGGCGGCTGGCCAAAGAGAGGGTACACTGCGCTGTTTTGTCGTCGAAAGCTGTGAGGTCTGTCTGGACGGTGTGTGTATACAAGTGCGAGTCGAATCTGCACTTGATCAGTCGAGTTTAGAAATCTTACGCAGTAGAGAAGGCGGACTGTCTTGACAGCAGCAGGGATATTATTAAGTTGGCCTTCCAATGTGGGCTCGTGGACTATATACAAGGCTCTCGAAGGCAAAAGTAACCCAAGAGACGAACGCCGAAGTCGAGCACGAGGATGGCTCTCAAACCTCGCACCATATGCAAATGCAATGGTTTAACCCCCCAGACCCCCTTCGAAAGCCAAAAGAGCAGGAACAGAACCATGCGTTGAGTGGTGCTGGTGCGCCAAGAGAGCAGATAGCCTGACCAGTGACAAAATAAAAGATGCAACTCCCCCTCCGAGCAACGGTAAAGGTATCAGTGAGTTATATAAGGCTTCTCCGTACGATATCCAAGTTTTGGGCTGGGGAGAGTCACGGTTTCGAAGCCACACGCTTATCCTTCTCTCTCTCCAGTGTGTCGTGCATCAAACCCACGTCGACCTCACATTACGATGCACTCCTTGTCGTCCTTCTCGGCGTGGCCCTTCTTCACCTTGTGGTGGCCGTTGCGCGGTGGTCCGCCCTCCATGGGCGTCCCGCCGCTGATGGCAGCTCGAATGGCGGCCAGGCGCTGCTGTGCGCGCTCGTCACCCGCGTCGGCGGCCTTAACGTACCAGACGTTGGCTTCGAGGATGTCGCGGCGGCAGCCGATGCCCATTTCCGTAAAGTAGCCAACTGCGTACTGTGCCTTGACATAGCCTACATTGCCCACTGTTAGCTTCTATCGGGGAAAACCTGACCATTCGAGTACTCACCAAGCTCAGCAGACCGGCGCGCCCACTCATAAGCTTCTTCCTCGTCCTTTTCCAGGATTGGCTCGGCGCCAACCATGTACCAGGCGCATAGTCCCATCATGGCCGCCGCATGCCCTCGCTCAGCCGCGCCGGTGTAAAAATGCACGCTCAGTGCTGGATCCCGAGGGCAGTTCAGCTTTCCGTGCTCGTAGGCATCGCCCATCCGATAGTTGGCCTCCGGATGACCCAGGTCGGCCGCTTGCGTAAACAACTCGGCAGCGTAGCTCTCGTCCTGGAAGATGTCGTCTCCGTAGCCGGTCTCGTACAGACAGCCCAGGTGGTACGGGGCGGCGTTGTAGATCGTGTCTGCCGCCTCGGTAGCGAGCTTCAACCACTTGATCCCTTCCCTGTACCGCTTCTCGCCCAGGTCCCCGGAAAGACAGGCCTTGCCCAGTCGGGTCATGGCACCGGGATGTCTCTTTGAAGCGGCCGTGCGTAGAAACTGGACTGCCTTCGCGGCGTCCTTGCGACAGCCCCAGCCAAACTCGTAGCAGAGCGCCGTTCGGTAGGCGGATTCAGCGTGCCCGTGCTTCGCCGCGAGGACGAACAGGGGGAAGGCCGAGTTATAGTCCTCCTTTCCTTTGCTGAACAGGCCGGATGCGTACCCGTCAGCCAGATAGTACTGGGCAAACGGATATCCATTGTTGGAGAGCTTTTGCAATATCGTCCGAGCCTCGCGCACCAGTTCTTGGGGAGAGGAAGAAGCAGGTTCGCTATAAGGGCTGTCACGATCTGACTTGGCCGTGCGCGGTGGCTTGGCCGGCTCATTGAAGTCCAGACCCATTTCTTGCGCGGTGGATATCAAAAACACGGCGAATGAGTACTGAATGGAGAAGTCGTTAGTCTTCTTGACATTCTGCCTGTACATTTCTAGCGTCTTCAAGGTGCTGAGTAGCGAGGCATTCGAGCCGACAGCATTGCGCAACATCGAGTTGTCGAACTGGATGGGTGCCGGGGCAGGTTGCGGATACGGGACGTTCAGAAGCTCGGCGTAAGAGGACGGCCGATGATCTGGAGACCGCCGAGCTTGCGATGAAGGGGTTCTGGCATGGCCAAAGCCCGGCGATCTTCCGCGGGGCCCAAAGTCAGAGTAGACAGAGTATGCAGACTGCGGCCGTGGTAGCGAGCTCCTCGAGCCCCTCCGCTGGAAGTTTGGCGTGAGATGGCGGTTGATACTGGCGGCGTTTTCGGCTAGCTCAGGGGTCGATTGTGCCCTGGGATCTTGTTCTATGGGAGCGGTGGAAGCTCGGGGCAGGAAGGCTTGATGGTGATACTGGAGCTGGGGAACCATCTGGTTCTGCTCCTCGATTACCGAACTCTCGGGAGAAACGTCGGCCTCCTGACAGTCCGAGGTTTCATTAATGCCAGAAACTGAGCTTGCGCTCGTTGTAGCGGAGGATTCTGTCGACGCAGGTTTCTGCGACGTGCTTGTGGTGATGTCCGATTCCCTGCTGAGCCTGTTCATGTCCTGCGACCGCGACTTATCGCTAACGCTGAGGTCGTCTGGTTCCGGGCTGACTATGCCGCTGGTTTGAGGAGTCTGTTCCAAGCCAAGACCAACAGACGGCAGCGGCTTATCTGGGACACAGCTGGCTGTAATGCTGGGCACGGTACGCATCGTACTTGGTTGCGCCTCCGAGGCTGCATCGCTGGTTTGTTCGAGCAGAGGAGTATGCGGCGGCGGTGTAGGGGCTTCTGGTGTTTTCGGCAGATCGCGGTCGAGGGGCGGGAGCTGTTTCGCATAGGGTACATGGGTTGTCTCTATGTTGGCATTTGATGGCTGCGCCCAGTCCTCGGGTTGGAAATTCACCTTCACAGGCGAGCTGGGAGCTTGTCGTAGCCTCGGCGACTCTGGCGCAGGCGCTGTAGGCAGCGGCTTGCTGCCCTGTGACAAGGCAAGACTCCCCGTGTCGATATCGTGTAACGGAACTGGAACTGGTTTCCGGCGAATCGGACTGTTGTTCGCCGACGACGGCGCCGTTGGCGGAGGAGAGGTCGTCACAGCCGCCATTGCAGGCGGGAGTAATATAGACGATCTCTCTCTTAGCTAAACGTCCGATCCTCCAAGCTGGTACCTAGAGTTGGTTCCTGCAGCTGTGATCCGTTGGTGTCGTCCTGTCCGAAAGGAACGGCTCCTGCGTCTGCGTCTGCGTCTGCGAACAAGAGACGAAGCTGTTGTTACCGTACTCCTGTCGACTGCATCGGGGTTCTCTCGATGTGCCAATGCCTCTTGCTATTCTCCGGGCGCCAGCGCAGATTCCAACAGCCCAGACTTCCAAGAAAGGGAGTTCTGTCCAAGGGAGTATGTCTAGTAGCTGCGGGTAACGAACGACGGCGTTTTGCGGACAAGGGGCCGCCGGGAGGGTCGGGTGACAAGGGATATATGCCAATGATTAAGAGGACAGCAGTGAAGCACAATGATGATTTGCAAACGCCGCAGATGGACAAACGACGGTTGGGAGAAAGCAGTTGTCAAAGAGCTGCTCCGAATGCGCAACGTAAGAACCGACGAAACGAGCGAAGTGAGGTCGTTCTCCTGTTGCTAGGGCAAAACAGCAACTGTCCAGCCGGGTGGAAGGTGCAACAGAAAGGCGGGACACTGGATGGACGGACAGAAGTGACTTGCATCGCGGTCCGATTTTGCAGGGCACAGTGCGGGTGGCCCGACACATTATAAGGTACCCCCAGTTACTGACGGGGCTTCTGCCGAGTTGACTCTGCACCCCGTTTTATGTAATAAACAGGGGGGGGCGGCGCCAGCTATTATTTCAAAGCCAAGGTTTTCAGGGGACCCTTCCTGCTTGCCGGGCTGGACCGAATTCCACTGAACAACATCAAGGTAAAGAGGGATGACGGCGTATGCTATCTACTACCTACTAGGTACCAGTGCAGATGTATAACCTCGTTCCCTCAAGCAGGGGCTTTTGAGCCCTGAATTGATTTCCTCCCTTCTCAAGAGTGCAGGCTTGGTGGTTGGAAATGCACGCCGGCCAACACTTTCCGGCGATATGCACCCCGCTCCACAGAAAGTCACCAGATCGCGCGCACTTGTACTAGCTTTGCGTGCGTGCGCATCATGGCGCTAGCCCTTTGACGCAACGGTATTATTTTAGCGTATTCTGGAGTTTTGCTGTACACGTGTAGGTTGGTCCCCTTCATCTCAGCTTCTTCGTGTTCGAATCGTGGAACAAAGGCTGCAGCATACAGACCATGGCGCCTGGCGCTACAGGAACTGAGCGATCACTTCGACTAGTAGGAGGCCGGGGCTGCAGAACGTGGCCGAGGTCTTCCAGTGCAGCAGGTCAGCAAGAGAGACGAGGCATCGGCGACGTTGGCGATGCTGGCGACGAGCCAACAACCCTCACTCGAGCTGGGCAGTGCAGTCGAATACGGTCGTTAGTGACTCCGTTCGTGAGCGCTAGCAGATGCCGAATTCGTCTCTAACCCACAATTGCTGATGAGCGTTGTGGTCACTTCTGGCAAGCAAAGTGTTTCCAGATCTGCCCCTTCGATCTGCCCCCTTCGTTTCCTCCGTTTCGGAGGGAAGTCAAATCTCTGCTAGTTCTTTGAAGGAAACTACCTACCTACCTTAGCTTACTATTGTGACAGGTTTGAAATGGCTGTCGGACCCAATCAATCTTGGACTGGGCATGCAATATATGCACTGCCGGTATGTGCGTATAAATGTACGGGCATATAGCCACCATCAGGTATGGAATGACTTCATCGCCAAAGGCAGCCAACCAGCTCGTCTTAGCGGTCTTGGGTTATACCCAACCTTGAGACTGTTTCACTCAGACGAGCCTACGATAATGCCAGCCTGGCAGCCACTGCCCGATCTTCTTTACCTCGTTATTGCGTCGTCTCTCTTTTCGAGACTTGGAACTGGCATTGTCTTCCAAATGGAAGGACGACGTCCTGTCGTACCGGAAATGCACGCTACGTTCCGTACCAAGATCCGAGGATCCGGGCCTTACGAGTTACTGCTACCAGGATCTGCTCTGCTTGGAAGTACGGATACGTCACGTCCGTTTTCTCGTAACACCGGGCACGACACGACGCTTCCCCATTGATGAGCGGCGCGATCAACTCCTTTTCGAAAGAATTTGCCTTGGATGCACGCGTATCTGCCAGCAGAAATCTCCCCTTTGAAGCTTCGCTCCTGGCAGAAAATAGGGGCTCAACTCCACCTTCAAGGGATCTTCTGGGCTTGAGTTGGGCCGGTTGGCCTAAAAAAGGAAAGGATGCAATGTGGATGTGCCCCCTTGCACAGGCTAGCAGGGTGCGACGGCACGTCTCGAGCATAGAACCACACCCCTCGAAAGCCTAAATGTCGCGTCTCTGGTAGCCTTGCCTTGCGTTGTCTTGCCTGCCCGTTGAGCCTTGCGATCCATCGCTCACGAAGTACGTAGCAGCCTACGGACGTACTGTACCTGGAGTCAAGGGAGCAACGTCGAAGGCAATGACACGATGCGACAGGGCGCCAGATGGGGAAGATGAACATCTCAACTCCGTTGCATGTCCGTACGGGAGAACGCAAGAGACAAAAATCAGGTTCACTCGACAACTCCTGTCCGGATCCCCTTGCTGAGTGAGCCTAGGTCTAGATCAACCAGCGCCAAGCTTCACTGGAATTTCTCGGAGTTCGACACCAAGTATCGAGCTAGACATGTCTCTGTCTCTGGATGGTGCAGAACCCCTTGAGACGTCATGGAGGGCGAGGAGACCAACCTGACCAGGTATTTTTAGGACCCGACGGTAATGTTTATCGTCGCTGATCTCCTGACACTCTTCGCCAGAATGGAAGCTTGATGCTCCCGGGTCTGAGGACTGAACCCTCGTTGCAAACATTCCGTAACAGGAGATTCATCGACAGGAGAAGCTTCTATCCCTCTGTTTCGCGGTAATGAGCATATCCAGCCTGGGAACACGTCAACAGCCTCGTGGAAATTCGCTGCCGTTCCTGACGATCTCCAGGAGCTGAAGAGCTTTCACATCTGGACGGTGGGTCTCGAAGGGTTGAGAAGGGAGCAACAGTGGGTATCCGCCATACAGCCTTAATGCTTTGAAACGGGTCAAGACAGGAATTCTCTGGCCTCGCCTCTTCCAGTTCCGGGGAAACCGGTTGACAAGAGTTGATATCGGGAGCTCCTATGGAAGGGATGCCGAAGGGGTGCTGAAGAGTCAGTTGTCTCATGGCAAAATAGACAAGAGGAATATCGGACGCCGATATATTGGCTGCGGCGCATCACATTGGTGGGACGGCGGGAGAGCCTCAATTAGCCCCGCGCTTCTGTAACGCGGATCGGTCAACGACGACTACCGGACTCAAGTCGCCCTTTCGACCAATCTTGAATATTCGTTTCGATAATAATTCTGGCTGGGTACGGCACTCACTAAAAGCAGTCAACCTGTAACTCAAACTGCGAGACCATGCGCATCAACACACCGACAACACCGCAAAGCATCTTGCAGACGCTAGAAGTCTGCAGGAGAAGGCGCTCCATGCTCTTAACGAGGCGGTGCGTCGATGCATGCACCAACAGCATGATCAACACGAGGTCTGTCGCTCGAAATGGAAATGGACCGATTCCTTGTGGGGTCGAGAGCTCCCTCGTTCTTCCCCAGATTCAGGTCGCTATGCCAACATCCACCCATGTTCGAGCGGGCTGATGCGGTCCTTGTCGTCTCTAACGCAATGACTGGTCACTTATCACGAGATTTGTTAGCAGATACCTCGTTAATATCGAACTGCCGGCCCACCCCTGCCAGCTTGGGAACAGCCACGCTCTTGGCGAGGTAGCGGATACTTGAGTCTCCCCACCTTTGCCGCTGTCGATTTCTCGTGATGATGCACGGGGCACAGTGAGTTTAGTGGGGTCATTCTCTCTCATGTCCGTTCAGCGTAACGGGATATGGCATCATCTCCAACATTCTCACCTTTGTACCACACAAGTATCAGCAACACATCTCCAGATGTCATTCAGTAGTCATGGTCAATGCTGTCCCGAACTTTGACAACATTGCTGCTGCGACGGCCAGTTTGAATACCGAGTTACCTAGGCTTCGCAACATTGAAGGTATCCAAGGCACCCAAGCAATTCTCGACGAATTAAGAGAAATCAAGACTGAGCTACGGAAAAACTCGAATGATTTCATTCGGCTACAGAACTCATAGAGATACGCCCTTAATCCTGCAACAGCTCTCATCGCACTGAGATCTCTTCGAACTACGGCTTCGATACCTGACTGCCCAAGTACAGTTGCTGAGATTGAACAACTGACTCCGGCTGAGGCACGCCGTATTCTTGAGGAACTTGAACTACCTGTACCTCAAAGAACAGCAGCCCCGAGGGTTCGCAGTTCGGCAGCAATTTTTTTTTAACAACTAGACTAGGGGCGGTCAGCCGCGCTACTGTCTCCTGAACAACCCCTCGGCCTATAGCGGGGACCATCCCTTGTATCGCCTCTCTCACCAGATCCACTTCCTGCCATAACATCATCCCTCTGTTTGGCAGGTTGTTTTGCCTTTGTACGAAGTAAGTCTCCAAAACAAGCCATTTTCCCGAGAACCTCCAACTTGCACGATTGTCTGCTCTGCACAGCCTTTCCTCTGCCAAATCCTTGTTGTTTGCCTTCATACTCCGTAATCTCTATTATATTTTGGGGGGAACATTGTTATCTGCCCGTCAACATCACCGTCTTGCCCTCGGTCTCAACGGAAGAGGTGCACCGATATCTTTGCCAGACCGGCGCGAGTGCATATGCAAAGACAACCTGCTGACCCTGCCGGTTTTGTCACACAGGACCGCCATGTCTCTACCCGAAAGGTCAGGGTCTTTCCCGCCCGAGCAGAAGAATGCATATCGACCGTCTCCATCGCGCCGCCGGCGAGCGGCCGACATCGAGACAGGATTCTCGCCAGTAACGCCCTCGCGGATATCGCACCAGCGCACGCAGTCCGGGTCCGAGCTCAGTGCAGAGACTCTTCAAGCTCCTAGCGCGAGCAACGAGAGGGCACCGCTGTCCCCAACACCGCAGGGAGAGCGGACAGACAGCCCTGAGCTGGGCTTTCAGAGGAAGAGGAGTCTGATCAGGCCAGAGAGAAACCGGATCAACAAGGACCACCCGAACTACTACTACAGGAAACATGCCGCAAACATGAATACGCTGCCGTCATCGACCGGCAATGACCCCATACTTGAGGACCTGGAGGGTTCGACCGAGATATCTGGTTCGGGAATGGGCGACACCATATCAGAACCTTCTCCCCTTATGGGGAGTCCTCCGAGGATCAAACACGAACGCGAGAAGTCGGGGCGCAGGAAGACCAGGTCTGGCAAACATCTGAGCAAGTCTGCGAAGATCACCAAGGAGTCTAAGGGACGCCGACAAAAGGACAAGGTCCTCGAGGAAACCATCCGGCCTCCAAGTCTCTGGAATGTCTACTGCGGAATCGTGACGTTCTGGTGCCCTGGCTTCATACTCAAGTGCTTCGGCATGGTGTCCAAAGCCCAACAGCGAGCCTGGAGAGAGAAGATGGGACTGATTAGTATAATCCTGCTGATTATGACTTTTGTGGGCTTCTTGACGTTCGGCTTCACTCAGACTGTGTGCGGATCACCACCTCCCCGTCTGAGGGTCAACCACGTGGACAATGGCTATATGATCTTCCACGGCACGGCGTACAACCTTGTGAACTCGGCCCACCCTCCGGCGGCCGGAATTCCTCGACGGCTGGATGGCTCAGGAGCCAACGTGCTCTTCGATCTTCCGCAGAAGAACGGTGGAAAAGACGGAAGCTTTCTGTTCCAGAACGTGAACGGAAAGTGCAAGGGGCTCATCACAAAGGCCCCCAACTCGGATGTGCCTTCAGACGCCCAGGGGAACCTGGCTTGGTACTTCCCTTGCACCCCGTTTAACCAGGATGGATCGACCAAGCCGAACCTGACCATTCCCTACTATCTCGGCTACGCCTGTCACACAACAGCCAAAGCTCGCGACACGTTCTACCTTGACTTGACGGGTGCTGCGGACGTGTACTACAGCTGGGACGATGTGCGCAACAACTCGCGGAATCTGATTGTGTACTCTGGCAATGTCCTGGATCTTGATCTCCTGAACTGGTTCAACGAGACCCAAGTCTCGGTTCCGGCCAGGTTCAAGGAGCTGAGGGACAAGAACACGGCTGCAAACCAAGCGATCCGCGGTCGCGACATCACGCGGGCCTTCCAGTCATCGTCCGACAAACAACTGGCCGAGTGCTTCCAGGAGATCATCAAAGTGGGCTCAGTAGACACTGATACTGTGGGCTGCATAGCGTCCAAGGTGGTACTTTATGTCTCCCTGGTGCTTATTCTTGCCGTTGTGCTAGCGAGATTTGTCTTGGCCATCGTCTTCCAGTGGTTCATCGCCCGGACCTATGGTGCTGAGAAGACGTCTCAATCATCCGACAAGCGCAAGCGAGCGCGCCAGATTGAGGACTGGACCGATGACATCTACCGCGCGCCGCCGAGGCTGCCGGGTGATGTTGGCAGCAGTGTGGCCGGTACCGGGTCGGGCATCAGCAAGCGAAGCTCTTTCTTGCCCACAACGTCTCGGTTCTCGGCTGTATACGGTGTCGAGCGGTCCAACAGGACGTCACGAGTACCAACGACTATGGCAAGCCAAACGGCGGGACAACAGCTCCTGCACCCCAACTCCATGTACGGCCAGGGCAACGACAGCCGCGTCAGCTTCTTGAAGTCGGACCCCTACACCAACACGAGCGTCAGTCCTACCGACGGACCGGGTCCTGCCGGCTTCATCCACGAATCTGTTGTGCCCCAACCGCCCTCTGACTGGACACCGTTTGGATTCCCACTGGCCCACGTTATCTGCCTGGTAACGGCTTACTCCGAGGGTGAACAAGGCATCCGTACTACGCTGGACTCGGTCGCCATGACAGACTATCCCAACAGCCACAAGGCGATTCTCGTTATTTGCGATGGTATCATCAAGGGCAAGGGAGAGGCTTACTCGACTCCTGATATCGTGCTCAGCATGATGAAGGACCACACCATCCCGCCCGAGGAGGTGCAAGCCTTCTCGTACGTGGCCGTAGCCAGCGGTTCGAAACGGCACAACATGGCCAAGATCTACGCCGGCTTCTACGACTATGGTGCTAGGAGCAATATCCCTCTAGACAAGCAGCAGCGTGTCCCCATGATGGTGGTGGTCAAGTGCGGAACCCCAGACGAGATGGTCAAGTCCAAGCCCGGCAACCGCGGCAAGCGCGACAGCCAGATCATCCTCATGTCGTTCCTCCAGAAGGTCATGTTTGACGAGCGCATGACGGAGCTCGAGTACGAGATGTTCAACGGCCTGTGGAAGGTGACGGGGATATCGCCCGACTTCTACGAGATAGTGCTCATGGTCGACGCCGATACCAAGGTCTTCCCGGACAGCCTGACGCACATGGTCTCGGCCATGGTCAAGGACCCGGACATCATGGGCCTCTGCGGCGAGACCAAGATCGCCAACAAGCGTGCCTCCTGGGTGTCGGCCATCCAGGTCTTCGAGTACTTCATCTCGCACCACCTCTCCAAGTCATTCGAGTCCGTCTTTGGCGGCGTCACCTGTCTCCCCGGCTGTTTCTGCATGTACCGCATCAAGGCCCCCAAAGGCGCGCAGAACTACTGGGTGCCCATCCTGGCCAACCCGGACGTGGTGGAGCACTACAGCGAGAACGTGGTGGACACGCTGCACAAGAAGAACCTGCTGCTGCTGGGCGAAGATCGGTACCTCACGACGCTGATGCTGCGCACCTTCCCCAAGCGCAAGCAGGTGTTCGTCCCGCAGGCCGTGTGCAAGACGACGGTGCCCGAGTCGTTCAGCGTCCTGCTGTCGCAGCGCCGGCGGTGGATCAACTCCACCGTCCACAACCTTATGGAGCTTGTCATGGTGCGGGATCTCTGCGGCACCTTCTGCTTCAGCATGCAGTTTATCGTCTTCATCGAGCTGATCGGCACGCTTGTCCTGCCGGCTGCTATCGCCTTCACCTTTTACGTCGGTATGTCCTCCCTCTCCCTCACCCCCCTTCTTTTCTAAACGCAACTAATATCCATCCTCGCAGTAATCATCTCGATCATCCACTCCCCCCCGCAAATCATCCCCCTCGTCCTGCTGGGCCTCATTCTCGGCCTGCCCGCCGTGCTCATCGTCGTGACGGCACACTCGTGGTCCTACGTCATGTGGATGCTCATCTACCTCCTGTCGCTGCCCGTCTGGAACTTCATACTGCCGACCTACGCCTTCTGGAAGTTCGACGACTTCAGCTGGGGCGACACGCGCAAGACGGCCGGGGAGAAGACCAAGAAGGCCGGCATCGAGTACGAGGGCGAGTTCGACTCGAGCAAGATCACGATGAAGAGGTGGGCCGAGTTCGAGAGGGAGAGGCGGCTGAGGAGTAACTACTTGGGGAGCAGGGAGAATGTGAGCGGCGGTCCTGGTGGTGGTTACGGGGGAAGGGGGGAGTACGAGGAGAGTGGCTATTTCAGGGATGAGTAAGGGGCGAGTACACATTGGTGGGTTGATGGTATATATACATAATGTGCAGAGGAAAGAGTTGAACTGGGGAGAATAGCGAGAGAAAGAGAGAAGCAAGCAAGCGAGTGAGTGATTGTGGCAGTATGGTTTCGGGATTGCACTTTGTTCTGCTTACCTGGCGCCTTACCTGGGTTCGAGGTTTAGATCGAGTTTCAGCCGGTATCCTTATGGCGCACTGTTTTTTTGGCCGAGGTTCGTTCGTCCTCTCGTGTTTGTTGCTCGAAGATCTGTACATAGGGGGAGGGAAGTATGGGAATAGTCTAGTTAGCAGCCATATAGTAATCAGTGTTCTCTTCACACTTGCCGACTATCTACCTTAAAAACTTATAGGCAGTGAACATAAATTGTATTGCGGAACTCATATGGTATTGATGACTATCAAAGCACGCTCCATTATGAACATAAGTTTCCCCCAAACGCCGCGTACCATTTCTATACGTGTGCCATCCGCTATACTCCTCTTTACTTTGTCATTGCCAATTTTGCCTTTGATCTTGCCTGTAGACTCGCATTACCACTCCCATCGCCATTACACCATCAGGCAAATAGACACCTTGGTGACCGTGTCACATGCTGTTTCTGAATCATCCATTACTCGTTAACCTCGCTCTCGCCCCTCCCCCCGTGCCTTCCCCCCACTGCCGTCGCTCTCGTGCATCGAGTCCTGGCGCTTGCCCGAATCCTTCCTATGGCCCCTTGTCACGACTCCGGGGAAGTACCTCGGCTCGTCGGCGCTCAGCGCCGGGTCCCTCATCCCGCCGGCGGGGGGGCCGCTCGCTTGGCTCGGTGCCGCCGGGCCGAGATACGGGCTTAGGTTGGTGTCTTGCTGCTGTCCACCGCCAGCTGTCATGGCGGTGGCGGCGGCCGCCACGTTGGTTTTGAGGGATAGGGCGGGGGACTTGGGCACGGAAGAGGATGTTTTCGGGGCCGTTGCGGTGCCGGTGTGGGATTTGGAGAGGGCTTCGCTCAGGGGCATCTCCGAGGTCATCGAGTTATAGCGCTCGACCCTGAAGCAAGGTTGTTAGTAAGATGAACAACTGGTAAAGAGCGGGATAGGTAAAGAGGAAGGATGTGAGAGAGAGAGGGGGTGGCAGCAAAGAGGGAAAGGGAACATACATCTGCTGCTCCTCCCTCAGCGTACGATACCGGAACTCCTCCCTCCTGTCGGGCACGTTGGTCTTGTCCATGCTGTTGCCGGCCGCGCCGGGCATGTGGAAGTTGGGCCCCAGCCACTGCTGCTTGATGCTGAACTCGTAACCGCTCTGCTTGACGCTGTTCTTGGCCAGCTCGCACATGTCGACGGGGCTGAGCTTGTAGATCTGCGCCGCGACGGCGTACTCCTCTATCAGCGGCTCCTTGGTAAAAGCGAACTGCAGCGGGTCGTCGGTGGACAGCGACACGTTCAGGCCGCGCTTGAAGTACTGGTGGAACGGGTTGCGCTCGTAGGCCAGGAAGAGGGCGTTGTTGCTCAGCGGCGACATGGCGATGCCGATCTGCTCGAGGTAGAAGATGTACTGCAGCAGCGGGACCTTGCGGAGCAGGAGGCCGTGGGAGATGCTGTGGCAGCAGAGGGCGGCCGCGGCCAGGTGCTCACTGTCTCCCGCCTCGCCACAGTGCGGGCGGAGCACGAAGGTGTTGAAGCCGCGCTGCTTGCGCCAGTGGTTGAGGGACACCATGTTGGCGAACAGGTAGTAGATCCAGTAGCTGTAGGGCGGGTTCTGCTTGGTGTGCCAGTCGCGCGGCACGGGGAACTTCTTGTACAGGCGGCGTTCGACCTTGCTCTCGTCGTCGACGCTGTCGAAGCCGATGACGCGCTGGAGGAAGATGTGCAGCTTGGGGTTAGAGGAGGGGTCGCTGGTCACCTTGAAGAGGGGCTCGAAGACGTTGCGGATGACGGGCTCCATGCTGTCCATCAGGCCCGAGGCCTTGTAGACGTCGTAGAGGCGCGGGATCTGGATCAGCCACCGCACATTGTGGGAGAAGAGCTTGTTGTCCACCACCCAGGCGGCGAGCTTGTCCCACTCGTCATAGGACCGGCCGTAGATGGAGACGCGCCACTCGACCATCTGGTACTTGCTGGACTCGAGATCGGAGATGACTTCTTTAGTGATCTCGGCCAGGTACCGACCCTTGATGAAGTTGTCCGTCTTCAGGAAAATGGTCCGCAGGCGTGATTCGCCGATGGGGTTGTACTTGAGGTTGAACTTGTCGAAGCGGTGGAACGAGTCGGTGTGGGCGT
>Ga0209127_100223_pt1 | contig 20373 bp, 16 predicted proteins | sample LakSupMetagenome_FD_187469 | JGI IMG/M metagenome (GOLD analysis project Ga0209127, IMG submission 187469) | Freshwater microbial communities from Lake Superior, Canada - Sta WM archaea (SPAdes) (version 2) | ecosystem: Environmental > Aquatic > Freshwater > Lake | place: Lake Superior, Canada...
AGATGTTCCTATACCTATAACGACGAGATAATCACCAGAAACGCGATCGATTGCCTGGAAGAGCTCTTGGAAATTGGTGAATTCTACGGTCGGTTCATCCTGCGATGCTACTGAAGTAGCCAAGGAAGAGCTTGATGGGGGAGATGATTTCGACGCTGCCATCGTTGACATGGGATTCGAGGTGGAACAGGTTGAGCTGGAAATGTGGTCGAAGTTCAATCACATGTGAGTAAGGTACCTTAGCAAGTCACCTTTCTTTTTTAGCGGGGTTGAACCTGCCGTTTTTTGGAAGGCCCAACATCAACACGGTAACTCAAAGTGGAATGTGTCGTTCCGGGATATTCTGAAACAAAAGTCGGCGCGATCCGACGATCCATGATATCATAACCTCATTCCGAAACAGAATGCCATTCCAGCAAACCAAAAGGAACTTGTCTGTTACTTCAGCCTTTCTCGTTGAAATCTGAAGCGTCCCCGAGTATGTGCCCGCTGGGGTCGGTGTCCGTAGCAGAAACGCTGTCTCTCAGTTGTGACATCTCACGATGCTACGCACTGGACAACCCCGCGCCGCACTCCATCAGTCTCTTCCCTCAGAGTGTCGACGGTAGTACCAAGACTCCTCATCCTCTCCACGAAATCATCCAACGAACCGCCCACGCCAAAGTAAAGCTTTTTGGCGCCGACAATGGCGGCAGCTCTGCCCCCCGGACGGTCCGACCTCTCCCTCTGAAGAATCGACAGGACAATGTCGCTGAAGGCGCTTAGAGCGTACGGAGAGTAGATAGTCTCCGCTCCTAGAACCAAAGTCTGCAGGTCTTCCGCATTGTTGCCGGATGATGCCGAGCTGTAGAGAATGTCCACAAACTCAGGAGACCAGCCGCCTGAACAGAAGGAAAGTGATATGTGAGAAGCGGCCAAGAAGCTCTTGAACGCTCCGATCAATTCGGGACTGATCTCGAGCTCGCCGTCATCTGGCGCCAGGGCTTCCTGAATAAGCACACTAGTCTCGCGGCTCTGGAGAGCCCACGAGATGATGAAGTTGGGCAACGTCACCAGATACAGGACTGTCGGGTTGTAGTCTGCCAAGGTCAGGTCCAGAGAAACACTCTGCCCCGAATGCGCCGTAGCCGTCGCCCACTGGAACAGCGCCAGGGAAGGCAATCCTGTGCCACAACCTAGCTGAAGAGCGGTGTCAGCCATCCCGTGTCTCTTCCAATCGTGATGGAAAGAGCAGTCTGGGTACCTCTATCACTCGACAAGGACCTCCAATGAGGGCCCTCGAGAAGCCCTCGGACACAAGCACCTTGACCAGATCGACGCTGCTCTCCCAGCTCTTGAAGCCGCCCTCGTAGATGCCCGTCTTCACGTCGTGCTTGCCCAGACCCGGCTCGATCTCCGAGTCTGCGTGTGCGTCGGCGTCCTGCTGCTCCCCTTCCTCCGCCATGAGCTGCACGCGCACATCCCAGAGCTCTCGGCGCGGGAGGTGGACGACGCCCTTGCCGTCGAGATCCACTGCCAGCGTATTGTACGCCACTCGCGACGGCAGCCTCGACAGCATCCAGTCCATGTCATGGCGGGTAGGTGGCAGGAGAGGCTTCCCCTGCACGGGGAAAGCGCTCGCCGCACCTGGCTGTTGCCCATGTCCAGCTGTGGACGAGTGGCGCGCAGCAGCAGGATCAGCAAGGGTTGTTGTCTCCTCGTCGGCGTCGATGTCGTCTCCGGCAAAGGAGAAGGAGAATTGCCCCGTCATAGTTTCGCCTCCAGCCAAGTAGATCCGGGTGATTATTCGCCTCAATCACGCAGCTGAACCGGTTGATCTCAGCTAAGGATGGCGCGGGACTAAGATCTTTGGATGGCGTTGGCGGTCGTTCTCGATTGGATGCGGTCCAGAAAGATTTTAGGTGGGGCTGCAGGCGACCGTAGTGATTCCGGCGCTACGGATCGGAGCGGTCGAGGCTGGTTTAGCTCCCGGCTTGGGGAATTTAGAAGGCCGGCAATCTGCCGTTGAGGATTCACCTCGAACTCAGCTTGGATGGTGGGTGTGGCAATGTCATCTGATGATGCGTATTCTCCTTCCTCCACTGTCACGGCCAGGCTGTTTGGATTCTCCACCACGTGTAAGGGTAGCCAAAACCTGGATCTCGAAAGCTCCGGTGTAACGCTGCGGGCCTCGACTTACTTGTTTGGGCTTGATCATCTTTGTTCGTGTCCTCTCATTCGCTAACCCTGTTCTATCTGTAACCTCCTCCGTGTCTGTCGAAGAGCTGTGGTTGGACAAGATACGCTCACTCTCTTTCATAGCATGCTTGCCGGTCGGTGTCGCTGCCGAAGCACTTTCCACTCAGACGTACTGTGGTAGGCTCTGTCCAGGCCTTCACTGCGTGATAATCGGGCTCCCGGGCATGCTAATGCCCGCTACCGGCGGGGATACTCGCAGGAATTGGCCGCTTCCAGCGCTCTTGTAGAACACACCCAAAGTACCTACCCTCCAACATACCACGCTACTGCGTCTGAAGGATGAATCATATGCCTCATATCCGTAATCCGACCAACAGGTCATCAGAGGCGTATCGAGCTTCTCAATCTAGCGAGCATTTTACTAACATTTGTCCGCGCATCTAACCACCGAGCTAGACTCGTTGAGACTGGGTAGCGGCTGCACTTATGGCACCGGCTCGGTCCTTCTTCAAGGCCGTCAGGTTCAGTTCCTCCTTTACGACATTCAGTAGAGGTATGGAGTGAATATCCTGGACATGACAAGGATCGGCGAATAGCTACCAACAACCCGTGATCCTTGCAGAGCTCACAGTTGAGCCAACTCCCCATTCCGCCTTCACTCATAAATACCCATCAAGCTGTCCAAACTATTCTCAACCTCACAACATCAAATAACTTTCTCAGCTCGCGTCCCTTCCAGTCCTCTCCGCACCCTAACATCCGACATGGTCATGGAAATGTCAGGGGACCGCCTACCCCAGTTTCAACAGCATCCCAACGGGCCCGAGTCCCCAGGTTCCACCGCCTCGCAGGATGCCTCGTACAAGATTCGCGAGGAGCCCCTGGGCACGGCCAGACCGATCCGCATCGTCGTCATCGGAGCCGGAGCCAGCGGCCTCAATATGATCCGGGCGCTGCGCCTCGGGCTCACCAACTATGAGCTCGTGGTGTACGAGAAGAACGCGGACGTCGGCGGCACTTGGTTCGAGAATCGGTACCCGGGGTGTCGGTGCGATGTCCCCAGCCACAACTACCAGTTCTCGTGGCGGCCGAACAAGGAGTGGTCCAACTTCTTTTCGCCGGCTCCTGAGATTCGAGAGTATCTCTGCAAGTTGCGTGACGAGGAAGGCATGAGAGATTTGATCAAAACATCCCACAGAGTATCCTCGGCGACATGGAATGAGGAAATGGGCGTCTGGAGCTTGACGGTGCGAAACGAGGAGAAGGATGAGGACTTTGACGACTATGCCACTTTTCTGCTGGATGGGTCAGGGATTCTCAACCACTGGACGTGGCCCAGTGTCCCGGGACTCCAGGATTTCCAAGGGACACTGATCCACACGGCCCGTTGGCCGGAGGGCTTCGATCATCGAGGGAAGACCGTAGCTGTGATCGGTAACGGATCGACAGGCGTGCAGTTGGTTCCGGAAATACAGCCAGGCGTCGAGAAGCTATACCACATCGTCCGGACTCCCACTTGGGTCATTCCGCCGCGGCGACAGACGTGGCTTATGATGGGAAAGGCAAAGGAAATCCTCAGCGAGATCAAGGTCGACGAGAAGGAGAACTTCTCCGAGGAGACTATCGCCAGATTCGAGTCAGATCCCGCGTTTTACCGGAAATTTGTTAGGGACACCGAGCGGGAAGTGAACAATGCCTTCCCCGTTGTGAGTGGCAATGACACCGTGCAGGGATTACCGAATACCGGCTGACCGAGCAACAGATCCTCAAAGACAGTCCAGTACAAGCCTTCGCTCGCTCAAAAGTGATCGAATACATGACAGCATGCCTTCGAGGAAACCAAGAGCTGTGCAAGAAGCTGATCCCGGACTTTCCCCTGGGTTGTCGAAGAATGACGCCCGCCCCGGGCTACCTGCAGTCCCTGGCGCAACCCAACGTCAGCGTCATAACAGAAGGCATGAAGCGCATCGTATCCGAAGGCATCGAGCTCGAGTCGGGAGAGGTGCTGAAGGTGGACGCCATCATCTGCGCGACGGGGTTCGACCTCTCCTTCTGCCCCAGGTTTCCCCTCGTCGGCCGCAACGGGAACCTGCAGGACGTCTGGCGTCGGGAGACGCCCAAGGCGTATATGTCCTGCGCTGTGGCAGGGCTGCCGAACTATTTCAGTGAGTCACATTGCACGACATGCACTGCCCGAATTAGAGTACGTTAGCTGACAAGGTCGGGAAAAGCATTCCTGGGGCCCAACGGTCCGATCGGACACGGCAGCGTCTTCACTCTCACCGAACATATCGCCAAGTACATTGCTGGCGTAATCAAAAAGTGCCAGACGGAGGGCATCAAGTCCATCGTCCCGTCACAGGCTGCTGTGGATGACTACTTCGAGCACACCACGGCCTTCATGCCGAGGACAGCGTGGGGTTCCTCGTGCCGGTCGTGGTTCAAGGGTGGAAGGGAGGACGGACCTGTTGTTGCGTTGCACCCCGGTAGCCGGATACACTTCTTCCACATGCTCGAGCGGTTCAGGGGCGAAGACTGGGAGTATGGCTATGAGAACGCGCGGCAGAATAGGTTCGAGTATCTTGGCAATGGGTTTTCGACTAAAGAGCTGGATCCGAGTGTGGACTCGACGTGGTACCTGGATGGTCCCGCAGAGGCCGGGCTGTGAGTGGCCTATAGACATTATTGGTGGTCGTCTCGTCGCTCAAGGTGTTGGCGGTAACTTGCATTAGACTTACCTTAGCATTGGTGGATGGTTTCCGATCGGAGTTGGAAGTTCACGCCCTAGCACTGATTACTCTCCACGCTCCGTTGCGGCTGTCTTTCAGTGGCAGTCAATATCCTGCGAGATGTCCGGGCCAATCTGCCAAGGTCAACCGATCTAGTCCGGTTGGGCTCCAGTGTCTGCGGTCGAGGCGCTTTGAATGTCTGCACAATATGGTGCAGTGGAAGACACACATGGGTGGTGGCCATCGGCTGTGGATCCACAGTTCACAGTTACTGTTTCGGGCCGTCCCGACGCCTCGGTTTCCCCATCATCCTCTCCATCATCCTCTATCCTTCAATCGAACACTTAGCGCAGGCTGCTGACCTCCCAGTGCCTCTCACGTCTCTTGTCTTTTCCTTCACCACCCTGCCGTTCAAAGCGAGTGCTTTACACGGCTCCATTTGCGCGTGTGAATCAGCCGGTTACCAGCATGTCGTTACCGAGACACAGCGCCAACATGCTCTGCATCGTCCTTTGCAATAAGGCAGGCTGCTCTGCAGTTATCCGCAGCTCGTTGGACAGAGGATATCCAGAGGAAGCAAACGGATTCTGCCTCGCCTGAAATCGTGAGACGGGGCTGCACGTCCACGTAACGCATCATGGGGGTCAGGCGCTCGCTGGGCGCTTATTCGCTCGGTTGCTATTGGAGGGTCGCTCAAACGGGTTGAGTACGGGGGTGTGGGCGGTGCTACCAAGTACCAACAGCATCCGGCGCCCGGCTACTGAGAGGATCGATATGGGGCATGCTGAGGGACATGATTTTTTTCAAGCCTAATTGTATGGTGTGGCCGTTGTCCGGCCGGCCCATTTTGTCTTTGCACTTTTGTTCCTATTTGGAGTCATCCCGTGTAAGTGAGCGTTATCGAGGGTAAAGACAGAATTGATCTCTATCTAAGTGGGTAAACGATGTCCCTTCCAGAGGAGAATGGGCCGCTTTTCCTGCTGTCTCTGGGTAAGCACCCCTTTCCACCTGATCCAATAGGAGGCTAACCATGGATAGACGGCGGAGGCATTCGGGGGGTGTCAGAGCTGCTTATGTTGGATAGCATCATGCGTCGACTCCAAAAGCGAGCGCATCTAGAGGAGCTCCCTAAGCCGTGCGATTATTTTGATCTGATCGCAGGAACGAGCACGGGCGGGTGAGTCTCCACCAGCTCGAATGCGAGGGATATGGGCTTATAACTCTATACAGGCTTATTGCGATCTTGCTCGGCAGGCTGCATATGACAACAGAAGAGGCTCTTGAGACTTATGATCAAGTAGCGGAGACCCTCTTCTCTAGATCCAACCGGAAGATATCCTCGAGCGCTCAATTCAAAGCAACTACGCTAGAGGATGTTGTGAAGCAAATAGTCTCTCGGCGCACCGACGATGACCTCCTGAGATCTCGAGATGGGTCGCAACGAAAAGGCAAGGCGTTTGTCTGCGCCATTGACGAGACAGAACTGGGTTCTATCCACCGACTTCGGAGCTACGACACGAACGATGAAAGTCCGGACGAGTGGCTCAGAGACTGTAAGATCTGGGAGGCAGCTCGAGCAACCACAGCGGCTCCGCTGAACTTCAAAGCCATGACTATCCAAAGAGGGCCCACGAAGAGATCGTTTGTTGATGCTGCCCTCGGTTACAATAATCCCGCGGAGCAGCTTCTTGACGAAGCATGCAATGTTTATCACAAGGAACGGACTCTGGGAGCCCTGGTGAGCCTGGGAACGGGAACGAGGAAACTCAGCCTCGCCAATCCCGAAGAGGTTAGCGGTGCTAGCTATATCGCCAGTGTCGGCGCAACACTGAAGAACGAGGCGACTGACACGGAACGGGCTCATCAGAGGATCAAGGGAAGGTTTAAGAGGTGTCCAGACACATACTATCGTTTCAATGTCCCGGACGCTGCTGACGAGGTTAAGCTGGCGGAGTGGAAGAAGATGGAGGAGCTCAAAGCCATGACCATGGACTACGTCAGGGACGAAGCCGTGGATCGGAGGATAAACGATCTTGTCGACTTGCTTTCGAATAAGAAGAAGCCGGAGGGCCTGACTTTGAAGTACATCGGTATGTTCCCCAGCTCGGAGCTTGGCTCGAGGTATTTCCTGACGACTCAAAGGCCTCCTGTTCGACAGAAAGGATTTCCTGAAGGATTCACGGCGAGCACAGCATATGGGCTCGTCAAGCAATTTCTTCGTCGGGAGAGAGAATGTACTGGAATCCTTAGATAAACGTTTTTCCGTCCGAGCGCCCGGAGAGATCAACCGTCGTGAGTTCCTTGTGTGCGGAATGGGTGGTGCCGGCAAAACTCAAATCGCACTCAAGTTTGTCGAGACAAGAGCAAAGCTGTAGGTCCTGGGCCCTCACTGGAGTGCACCTTCACTGATTCTCGTCCAGGTTGTTCAAGCGCCACTTCTGGATAGACGCTACTGACATTCACACCGCCGAGGAAGGTTACCAAGAGATTGCGAGCAGTGCATTCCCTGAGGAGAATGCCGGCTCGATGTCGATGAGGGATGTCCAGAAGTGGATGTCCTCCCTCGACGAGGAGTGGTTGCTAGTGCTCGACAACAGCAATGCGGATGACATCCGACAGTTCGTTCCCGATGGGAAGACGGGCAATATTCTATACACAAGCAGACGGCATAACTTAGCTGCGTCCCTGCGGCCAGAGTGGGTCGCAGAGGTCAACGACATGGAACCCAAGGATGCGACAAGGTTGTTACTCCTGACTGCAGGCTTTGCCGACGATGACCACGCCCGCCGTGCTGAAGCCGCGGCTGTCGTAGAAGAGCTCGGCTACCTGCCGCTCGCAATCGATCAGGCCGGCGCTTACATTAGGCGGATGAATCGATCCTTGAGCGCCTATCTTGTCCTGTTCAAGAATCAGCGCGAACAACTGATACGTGATCCAACTTTCAAGGGGCTTCTCCACGATCCCAAATTCAAGGGGACCGATCCGCGAAACCAGGCCGTCTACGCTACCTTCGACATATCTTACAATGCCCTGCGCGATATCATGGAAAAACACGAAGGGTCCCGCAAAGGGGAGGACGCGCGGAACGCTCTGAACATCCTGCGGCTGATTTGCTTCTATCATAATGACACAGTGATGGTAGAGATATTTCAACGAGCCGCGATCTGGCGCCAACGCTCGGCCAAGAAGCTGGTTCAGCCCTTGGGTCATGGCAAGGAGAGCTTGGACAATCTCATCACCATTGAGGATGATGACTGGGACTCGGATCCAGTGATGCTCGGCCTTATGGTACTGGAAGACTTCTCTCTTGCCAAGTGGGACGACCGCCGTGAGAATGTGTCGATGCACGTTTTGGTGTACGACTGGGCAAGAGCGAGCATCGGAAACAAGGATATGGCGCGACGAGCAGGGTATGCAAAGGCGATCCTCTTCGGTTCTATCTCCGTCGACGAGACACTCCAAACTCTCAGTTTCCGCCGGAGAATCTATCCGCACGTCGAGGCGTGTATACGACGTGCTGAGATGAGCCAAGAAGACGACAGCATTTGCGCCGAGTATATGATGAAGCTTGGCACCCTATACCAACAGAGAGGGCAATTCCAGGATGCGCGGAATATCTTCCACAAGGCGATCAGCCTCTACAGGATGGTAAATGGACCGGACGACGGCAGCACCCTTTTCGCCATGAGCTTGCTCTCTTCGCTCCACAGTTCCGAGGGCAAGCTTGGAGAAGCCGAGTTTGTGCTTTTGCAGGTTCTGGAACTGCGTCAGATGAACATAGACGATATTGTAAGGCGCCAGCGCGAACGAGGACTCGAACAGCCCGAGCACGCGCAGCTTGAGTCGAGTCCAGAGTACCTCACCCGCGTGAAGCAGAAAAGGGAAGCGGACGCCAAGCGAGATGAGGAGCTTCTCAAGCGTCTGAGTTTGCGGAAGGCGAGGACGCTGCACAAACTGGCTGGGGTCTATGTCGCACAGACGCTGTGGGATGCGGCCGAACGCGCAGCGCTCCGGGCTGTCGAGATATACGAGGAGTTCGCACCAAACAGCGCAGCCCCTGCCAAACGCAGCCTCCAGAAGATCAGGGCTGCTCGAAATGGCAATTTTCGCACCAGACCTCGACTTACAGCGGAGGAGGCGAGGGCTCGACTGGACGAAATCATCAGAGTGTATGGGTATGGAGACACGGAGACAATGAAGGCCATGGAGGACCTGGTAGAAGCCGAGATAGAGGCTGGAAATGCTGGGGCGGCGGAGGAAATAGCCAACGAGATCTTCGCCCGGTGCGCAGAAGAATACGGCCCGGAACATCGGGAGACCCTGCAAGCCCTCAGGCTATACTCCACAGTTCTCGACGAGAAGAAGCAATTCATCGTTTCCGAGGAGTACAAAAGAGGCGTTCTTGCAGCCTCGCAACGCAGTCTCGGTCCGTACCACCCTTACACCATAGAGTCTCTCCTGTTTCTCGGGGCCGGGATTGGCAACTCGGGGCGCCTCGAGGAAGGTGAGATGGTTGTCATCAAAGCTCTCGAGGCCCAGGAGGCTATTTTTGGAGCAACTCATGAGTCGGTCCGACGCAATCGCGGGTTTCTCGATACAATAAGGCTCAGCAAGTCTCGCGCAAATGGAAATATGCTGCGAGGATGGGCACGAGACGCCTTGAGGAACAACCACATCTACACTGGCAGGACGTTAGTGGAGGATGACGAGTTCGAAGAGTGGGTGGATTACTGGGTGAGGTTCAACCATATCTCACAGTACTGGGACACCGGGTTGCCAGAGCAGGTATACTTCACTGAGGCTCCGCCGCGCATCAACGCGCTCTTCATCGCGGAGATGGAGGAGCAACAAGCGCGGCGTCAACTGGAGCCACCGTTGGAGCACGGATATGCTGAGGAGTTTGCTTGAAGGATCTAACTATGTGTACAATTTCTTCGACGTCTCGCCGTGGCTTACTGAATGGTAAAATCAAGAATATATTGGTACAACTTGTCAACAACCACTTTCGTGATGAACAAGAGTCATGACATGAGCTACAGGAGGAAAAGGAGCCAGAGCAACTGACATGGTTTACAGTCCCTGAGCTAGTCCACACTGTGTGGATCTGCAACTAAATGCTCGTCGCCAAGGGTCGTTTCAAGGCAGTTGTCGTCACGAGAGACGGATACAACAGTGGAAATTGAGATTAGAAGACCTCAGGGAAAAACATTTTCTAATTCACTGGTCAGTGAGCGAGTTCTTGCCTCCTGCAATCACCACAATGTGGCCCACGCTGCGACGGTTTATGGCGGCGGCCGCCCAATCGTCCGCGCTCAAGCCGTCAATGAACCTCCTGCCGCCGATACCTCTCTACAGACGGCTGCTCCGGGCGCACAGGAAACATCTACCACCAGAAATGAGGTTGCTGGGCGACGAGTACGTGAAGGCCGAGTTCCGGGCTCACAGGGATGTGGAGAACCCTGTTCATCTGGTAAGCAGACATGGAGAGACAGCTTCATCCGATTGAGTGCCTGTGCTAATGCAGCTTTGGGGATTTAGGTGGGATTCTTGACGGAATGGCAGCTCTATGCCCAGAAGATAGAAGGCGATTCGTGGGTCGGGGAGAAATTGGACCGGTCCAAGATCGAGAAGATGAGCGGTTAGTTGACGCCCTTGTTGCTGCCGAAGTAGTAGTACTGACTAACAAACCGGGCTAGACGAGCAACTTGCGCAGCTTTATGAGCTGATGAAGACGATACAAAAGCGAGGAGAGGAGGAAGAGAGCAGTTGATGACTCCCTATCTCCGACGAACCGTCCATGAGATCAGGCTGTTGGGACGCATGCACGGCTCACAAACGGAACCGCAAAAGCGTTGTAAAATGGAATGTACGATCAATCAAAGGTTATGATTCATAGACCTCTAAAAATGATATCTAATCCTCCTCCAGAGCATCCGCAACCCATTGCGCCTGGATGATGCTGACCTTCTTCGCGTAGTTCTTCTGTGTGAAGACATGCTCGAGGAACATGATAGCCTCCTTCTTCTGCCCATGCAGCACGCTGGAAGGGTGGATAGCAACCACGTGTTTCCCCTGCGTTGTCACATAACTGCTGTCTGGCGCCAGCATAGCTGTCTTCAGAGTATATCCCCTGAGGAAGCACTTGATCAGACTCTCCGCACGATCCGGAGACACTGGCACAAACGGCTGGGGGTCGGCCGGCGGCGCCTCTTCCAGTAGCTTCTCTCTGAGGCACAGGCCCCGAAGTTGTTTTCGGATGTTCATGGCCTGCCTCATGTTCCGTATGTTGATCTTCCGCTTCTTGCACCAGTCGACCCGGTCGCTGTTCTCTGCAGCATAATGCTGGATCGTCGTGAGGTAGGTCAAGAGATCGCCTTCGCGACGATACAGCTCCTTGCGGTACTCTTCCGCTTCTTCCCTCGCTTCCTCGGACTGTAGCTGGTGGAAGATGTCGTCGCCAGCGGTGATGCAGGATATTATGTCGATGACTTCCAATACGCAGTCGAACTGGGGGCTTGCTGCTGCAAGGAGAACTCTGCCTAATGGTGCTGAGATGGGAAAACGGGCCATCTTCCTTCCCGCTTCGGTGATGACACCACTATCCTCGATTGCTTTCAGGATATGGAGGTGGATGAGCGCTTTCTCAATAGACTCCACTGATGGCCTATCCATCAATGGGAATGACAGCACGTCGTCAATGCCGCGAGCCTTCATGGTCAGCACAGCACCCAAGACGTCATTCCTCAGGATTTCCGGCAGATCCCTGTCCACCAGGTTGTTGAACCCGTCTTCGGTATACAGCCTGAAGCATTTTCCAGCTGCCTCTCTGCCCGCTCTTCCTGCTCTTTGTGCGGCTGACGACTTTGATATGGGCTTCGCAAGAAGCGACTCCATGCCTAGCCGGGCTCGAAACTCCTTGACCTTGGCTTTTCCGCAGTCGATGACATATTTAACTCCGGGAACGGTGACTGACGTTTCCGCGATGTTGGTAGCAAGGACAATCTTGCGGGTGAACTTTTGTTTGAGCGGCTTGAAGGCCTCGTGTTGCGCTTCGATAGATAGTTGCCCGAAGAGCGGAAAGACCTTGACTTTAGGAGCATTGGAGGCCAGAGTAGACGCGTACTCTTCGATGAGCCTCTGAGCCGCCTCGATCTCTTCCTGACCTATTAAGAAGCAAAGTATGTCGCCTGGCAGAGCCTCTTGCATGTGTATCTTGAAGACGGTCTTCATGAGTGCTTCCTGCAAATCCGGAACTGCCTTAGGGGTGTGGGTGATCTGCACAGGGTACTGTCGTCCCTCGATCCGCAAGAACTCGACTTCTGAGGTGTCCGGCGAGGTAGAGGTTGGTGTAACCCCATCCGAAGGGGAGAAAAACTGCTTGATTCCTTCGACATCGGCTGTCGCACTCATGATGACTAGTTTGAGCGGTATGCCACCACGTCCGCCCTTGTCTCCGGAGTGAATCTGCTTTAGAAACCCACATAGCAGGTCGACATCCACGCTCCGCTCGTGGATCTCGTCCACAATGACGGCGCTGTACTGCCTCAGATTCGGATCTCGTAGTAGTTCCTGGAGCAGCATTCCTTCTGTCAAGAACTTGATCTTCGTGCCTCGGGGAACGTTGTGGTCGAAGCGAACGGCGTAGCCGACCAGGCCCTTGGCATAGCTCCCCTGTGAGCCCTCGCCGGAACCTCCTGACCCCTTGGTGCCTGATATCGGGGTGCCAACCTCGCGCGACACTCGATGAGCCAGTGTCGTTGCAGCCACTCTCCTTGGTTGTGTGATGGCGATAACGCCGCCCACAGCGACCTCTTCGCCTTTGACTTTTACCTTCCTCCGCCTACACCAGTCTTCGTGGTACAAGAATTGAGGGACCTGGGTACTCTTACCCGATCCAGTCTCGCCGACCAGTAGCAAAACATCGCGCTTCCGCATGATCTCTCTTATCCTGTCCTGATAACCCCATAGTGGAAGCTCCTTTCTAGCTTTGAGATAGGCCGGATCTCCCTCACTCGCACGCGGGTTCCTGCATGTAACTTGTCTCACGGGCTTTTGGTGGACCATGGCCGGGGGGTTATCTGGCTTGTCCTCCTCCTTGACTGGCGCAGCTGCTTGTGATGCATCGTCGACCTGGTCGCTTGATGTTGACTTAGGCTCAGCTTCCGTCTTCCGCTTTTTTGAAAAGTATCCTTCCAACGATATGACCTTGTTGCCGACCTTGAGAGATCCCACCCCGCTAGGGGATTTTCGCTTTTTTGACATTTTGTGACCTGAGCGAGGTATAGAATATCTTTTTTGCTTTCCGTTCTCAGGCAAAAATTCGTTGTTGAGGTTGAGCTGTCGCAGGAGGTCAGCGATTGGCCACTTCAGAACTGCCACATTTGTGGGTCCGGCTACATGGACAACCTTGGCAACCAAAGTCTTCAATGGTGAGACCATCAATGTTGAATGGTCGTGTTGCAAGCTTCGGTGATATAGACACGTTCTATGTACCATATTCTAACAGCAGACACGGACTCACGCCTACCCAAGCGTACCGATCCATACAGATCAGACACCCACTCGACCAGATCCGCCTAACATTAAAGCTGGGATAGAACAAACTATCCACCGCAGAAGGACGCAATGTCATGAGAAACGACTAGTTAAGCCATTCCCTTCCATGCCATAACTCTACACAGATATCACAGGACTACGCAATACGTTCGAAGCATGACAGCAAGTCCCAATGCGAGTCAGTGGCCATGCTATCGCTCACTCCGAAATCAGACACGCCGCATGTTCTCAGCGTATGCGGGTGAGATGCTCTCTTGTCACCCGAACCTTGTCGTCCAGGTAATCACTCTGAATCCGAGTTAGCAAATCTATGAGAACTACGCAACGAGGAGAAAGATGACTTACATCCTTCTGAAGAACATCAATGAGGTCATTCTGCTCAGCAACCTCCTGACCCTGCCTAACAGCCAACGTGTGCAGCCTCTTCATTCCCTCCGAAGCCATGTCCAGCTTGCCGTTGATCGAGGCTTCTTTCTGAGCTTGGGCCTCAACCCACTCATCGTCAGAATCCTCCTCGGCAAACGCATACTTGGATCTCGCCGTCGCCGCATTGGCACCCCCGTTTGCCCTCGCAGGACGCGAGAGCTCGTTGAAAGTCTTCTCCATGTTCTGAGTGGCATAGAACTGCTGTTTGCGAATTGCCTCGCGATTCTCTCGCTCCATTCGATGTCTCTCGAGGACCTGCTGATCTTTCTCAGCGAGCCTCTGCTTCGACGTAAATGGATTAGAAACATGGACGGCGAACATGCTGCGGTTCAGAGTCTCAAGCTCCTTAGTCTTGTCTGTCGCAATTCTATGTTGGTTGGCCGCGAGATCCAGGTTCTTCTGGGTGTTGTGAAGCCTCTCGCGTTGGCCAGCGAGACGAGCCAAAGTGCTTGTGCCGGTATCCGTAGCCTGGTCGAGCATTGCAAGTGTTCTATCCAATGACTGGTCCGTCTGCGACAGTGTATCATTGATCTTGTTCTTGATATCGCCGTACTCCTGCTTCTCCAACTCCTCTTCCGTGAGCTCCCGTTGTTCACCATAACCACCGCCGTAGGCATCACCGCCAGTGCCAGACGACTCGTTCTTGTTATCGGACGGCACGTACGATGGCGGCGCATCTTGCCGTTGCCGTGCTCCGCCGAGCAGCTGATCGCGAGCAGCGTCGTCGTCGGCCGGGCCTAGACCACCGTATCCTCCAGGGCCGCGTGTCGGGATTCTTTGTGAAGGGGGTGCAGAGGGTGCTCCGGTAGGATCATACGATGATGCACCAGAATCGTATCGGTTGCTGCCGTAGCCTCCAGCGGCCCCGAACTTGTCTGGAGCATAACCACCGCCGACTTGTGGGCTTCCCTGGTACGATGGGGGAGGAGTGCCGTAGGCATTGCGCTGGGCCGGGCCCGGACCACTAGGTAAGCCGCCACCGCCTGGCCTCGGACCGCTAGGTAGACCGGCAGCACCTGGTCTGGGAGCTTGTGGACCGGCAGCGAGGTTCGCCCGGGCTTGCTGATAGGGGGTCATTCGAGCGTAAGGATCTTCGGCAGGTTGTTGAGCATAAGGGTTCTCTTCTTGTGCAGCTGGCTTCTTTCGTCCGAAGAGGCCTGAACGGTTGCGGTCGTCATCGTCGCCCTCCGACTTCTTGCCGAAGCCGAACTTCTTCATCCTTCCGGGCTGTTGTACAATACTTTAGTGTCTTCTAACCAAACGGAGAGCGGCGGAGGAGTCTGCTGTGATATAGGATGCGCTTGAAGCCAAGAGAATGGGAAAGGAAAGGAACCAGAATTCAAGTGCGCAAGTGTGTTCCTCTGCATATAAAAGGGTAAAAGGGAAAGGAGGATGCTAGATCTCCGGGTGTCTTGGAGGTGTTTCGAGACGGCGGGACTTTATGAGGGGCGGCTGTCTGGCGGTGTCAGGCATCATGGAGGACTCCGAACGTAAGCCACCATGCTAACTTCGACAGGCTCCTTGGCGAGCCCGCAGAAGGCGAGATACAAGAAGTGTATCTGTACTTCCTGCGCAAGCTCCCGCTCAGCCCCAGGACGCTAGCGCTGGGGTGGAACTTCCCTAACACAGTACCTTATGCTTGCATTGGTGGGGTAGGGGACTCCGAGGACACAGGGATCATCTATAAGGGTCCAAGGGCACGGAGTGCTTACCTGTGCGCGGTTGGCACGCCTTCCGAAGCACCACCATCCTGAATGAGTTGCAGATGCTGCGGATTGTGACTTGAGCTCTTCATCAGAGGATTCCTGGACAGTAGTTTCCTTGTTGAAACCGGCCCCGGGCTCTTCTGGGGAAGAGCGCTTCTTCCACCACTTTCCAGCCATTGTAGTGGTTTGTAACTGAACTCTAACACTCAGAAAGGAGATCCGAATCTGTCAGAGTATCTACTGCGCTATCGTCTTGACGTGTAACATTCCAAGAAGAATCTGGCGTCAAGATCGTTGATGTCTTTTGTTGTGGTTGGCTGGCTTGTCGTCCTGTCAGTAATGGGATGGAAGTTGCGCCCCGCGCGGTCTTGCCGCTGAGCGAGGAAGTACCGGTACGGATGCGGTAACAATTACCTGATGAAAAGAAAATTGGGGCTTCGAGATCAGTCCGAGAAACAGAAGGCGAGATCTGTTCGACGGAAAAGGCACATCCTTTTGTACATCATGACCAAGGTAACGCCCAGGCTGATGAACACCTACAGACTGTTTCTTTCGGGGACCTCTAAGCCGGTAGCATAAACGTGATCCTGAAGTTGACTCAGCTTCTTCCAGGTTGGGCGAAGTTGGCGGTTTCAATCTGGTGTCACGTGACTCGGCCAATCAATGAGCAAGCGGGTCGCTTTCAGTGCCCACGAGGCTCCTACCAGTGCGTCACATCATACATCCAATATCTCGTCTGTCTGTTGCTCTAAGTATACTGCTCTCAGGCCCAGACTCCTACGTTACGCGACATGACTGAGATGAGTCGTTGAAAGAGAGGCGGTTAGATCCCACCAGATCGCCATACGAGAACTCTACCCAGAGTCCCAGGAGCAGTTCCAGAAAAACAGCTTCGTGGAAGTCACTTCAAGATGATCCGACGAATATTTCGAATACATCGTCACGCTCCTGTTCTTTTATGTGCATGGAATGCATTATACCTTTTCCATAGATTATAGGCGCATCTTCCCTCCAAGTCTCGGTACTCACGGCCGCACTTAATACCTGTTCGTGGTCAGACGCTCTCTTGTCGCATCCTTGGGCTCTCCAAGCCATCCATCACTCGCAACGATCATGTCTGTCTTCACCTATGACCCGGATCCGCCACGGGTGTCTTCTCCCTGGCACCGCTCGGATGCCCGTGGCAAGGAGCCCCCAGCTGGACAGGCTCCAAACACGGGCGAGTCTTTTAAGACGGGGCTGCTCTCTGACTATGGCGTCACCAAACTCGAGCCAGAACCCCAGGAAGGGCCAACTGAGTACAAACTGCACCTACTGCTCCGGCCAAGGCAAGGCCACATGTCCACGAGCACGTCGAATCCGGCAAAAGGGGTCACTACAGGCTGGGCGCCTCCTAGTCCGTCGCCTCAGACACGGCAGGCCCGCCTTGAGCACCTGACCACGCAGCTGTTATGGAGGTTACAGCAATCGGTTCCCTACCACGCAGCCTCTACGAAAGCTGATGTTGTCGTGCCGAAACTGCTCAGTGACAACCTTCCAAGCAATGACCAGGTGGAGATAGGCAAACTTGTCCCAGGACTCGAGGCGTCTAGAGGCGCATTATACGAGATTGGCGTTGGCGATGATGGCACTCTCGTCGGGCTGACATCTGATGAGCTGGCCGAAAGTTTGGCAACGCTTCGGGTGATGGCAGCTAGCTTGGGATGCAACATGAAGATTCTCCGGAAGGTCATTGTCGGGGACTGTGAACGAGAGCAAGACGCAGACGCATCGGCTCTTATCCACCAGTCTGGAAACGCTGTGGGTCCAACGGAGCAGCTCTGGGTGGCTGAGGCTCTGGTTGCCCCTGAACTTGGAAGGAAAGACGGCGGTTTTGCCCCTCGCACGGCAGCCACTGGAGCCTCGCCGAAGTTGACGTCGGCGAAAGACCTCCCAGACACGAAACAAGGCCCTCTCACGCAAGACCAGCTACGCGTCACTCTTACTGGCCCGACAACGTCAGGAAAGTCGACACTACTTGGGACTTTGTGCACGGGAAACTTGGACAACGGGCATGGCCTAAGTCGGCTAAGCCTTCTCAAGCACCTGCACGAAGTCGCATCTGGGGTTACTTCATCGGTTGCCCAGGAGCTCATCGGATACAACCAGAACAGCATCTTCAACTACGTACACCGCGGCATCGAATCGTGGATTGACATCCACGACTTCACAAAGGATGGCCGGCTTGTTCACTTGCTTGACTCGGCTGGGCATCCGCGGTATCGCCGGACTATAATGCGCGGTATCGTCGGCTGGGCGCCGCACTGGACACTGCTTTGCATCGCTGCCGACGGAACTGAGCAGACCTTTGTCGACAACTCCTCCGCCGTGACAGAGTCTCAAGATCTAGCTCAAGCCCACCTTGACTTGTGTCTGAGGCTTGACTTACCTTTGGCAGTTGTTGTCACCAAGATGGACTTGGCGACGAGACCGACCCTCCAGAGCACGCTAGGGAAGATCTTGTCAAAGGTTAAGGGAGCCGGCCGAAACCCCAAAATCCTGCCCTCAGACCGGACAAGGTGCGACGACCTCCTGACCGTGGTACCGCCGGGAGACACTGAATCAGTCCAAGCTGTCATTGATGCCATACACGAGGCTGGAAGTTTGCAGAAGGTTGTGCCTATAGTCCTGACCAGTGCTGTCAGGGGCAATGGCATCGGCTTGATCCACGCTCTGCTCCAGAGCCTGCCGATTCCGCCGACTCCTTCTGCTCACGATTATACTGGACCTGCACTCAACCCGGAGCAGCCGTCGTGTCTTTTCCATATTGACGATCGGTTCAGCCTTCCGGCTTCATATGCATCGTTGACGCCAAGTGCAAGCCAACAAGCAGACAGCGGCACTGTCATTGCCGGATACTTACGCTTTGGATGCTTGTCCGTCGGGGACAAGGTGTTGATCGGGCCATTCGAGTCTGAAGAGGACGGCGCGCGGGGATCAACTCCTGAAGAACGGGCTTCTCCTGCAAGTTATGGCTTCTCTGCGTCGCATCCATCATCTACCGAGCTTAGTCGAATCGCCATCAGGAATGCCGTATCGGCCTCCGCCATTAAAGGCGAGTGGCATAACGCGCACATCGTCAGCATCCGCAATCTGAGACTGCCCGTCCAGACACTCCAGGCCGGCCAAGCGGGGTCCATAGGGATCGTCTTTGATCTCCAGAAGGATGAGGACACAGACAGCCTGTTCGAGGCGAGACCGCCGTCTGTTCCGAAGCCACGCAAGGGGATGGTGCTGGCCATACCCAGCAAGCACATGGTCGACACTGGCTTGTCTCTCCAGGCAGCAAGCGGGCTGACAGCGTCCTTCTCAAATCTTGACGTATCACGTCTGACGAGCGGACTTCTTATAACAATCTATGTGGCCAGTGTCCGTTCTGCAGCGCGCGTTCTGCGCGTGTCCCGCGTTCTGCGCTCTCATGAGCGAGGTTCGAATCACACCGAGAACGACGACATTAACGACGTCTTCGACTTGGATGATCAGATGGAGAGCGATGCCGCTGATACAAAGGAAGTACTCACGGGCGACGTGGAAGTCCAGTTGGAGCTGCTCAGTAACAGGGAGTGGGTGGAGCTTGGCTCACGCATTGTAATACTTGAGGGTGCTGGATTGGACTGCATTGTGGGCAAGGTGGTTGAGATCGTGGATTAAGCTGGTATGCTTTTGGCGATAGAAGAAGAGGGAGGGGGGATAGCGTTGTAGATAGCGTGGTAGACACAGCGTACCGACTGTTTTATTGATTACACCGTTCTCGTATGACTTGTCCTCTTGGAGTCTCTACACAATGATCTGCCAGACATCGTGCCTGACCTCGTAGCAATCTCATGCTGAATCAGAACCACGTAACCGAACGCCTATACGCCGACAATGCTGCTCTTGAACCCGATCAAGCACGCACTAACCCGTAGAATAACGTCCAAGTCAAGATGAACCCAGCCAGCCCGCCTGACAGCCCGCTCGTCCAAAACTCGAAAGCCCCTCGGAAGTATCTGCTCGTGTCCAAGGGTGCCTTGCCGGCCGGTATCGACGTCGGCGCTACTCGTAGCGCGTAGAAGAGGAAGCAGGTCGAGAGAGTCGCGATGATGTAGAAGAGGAAGCCGGCGTAGGACTCTAGCCCGAGGATGCCTGCGCAGACGCCGAAGAGGGAGGCTGTTAGTGATTGATAGTTGAACAGCGTCTGAAAGTGAAATACGGATTAGCTTGATTTCTTGGACATGCGGTTCTGGTTAGAGAGGGTCGCGTTACCCTCGAATTGTGGGCTATGGACTCTTGCACCACGGGAGATATCTGGTAGTCTTTCTCGGTCGGCATCTTGAAGGTGGCTTGCAAGCTCACTACGTGCGGTGCTGTCCGGCGAGCTTGAAGTTGTTGGAGCTCCCGTCGTTGTTACTAGATGGCTGCTGGCGCCCAAGGTCTCCACAGACTTCGGCTCGCGATAGCACTACCCCGAGCCGTAAGTGTAGCGCCCAGTCACGTGAGACGGGTGCAGATGCGAAGAATAAGAATGCGGCAATCCCTTTGCTCTGGCTGAAACAGAAACGATCAATCGTCAGCATGTGCTGTATCCAATCGAACCTCGTTGGACTGCGACTCGTGCTGCATGCACCGCGTTCCTGCACGCGAGAGCCGCTGAAACCGGCCGGTTTGCAGCGTTCGCTAGATGATGCTGAGAATGACGTGCACAAAGCTCGTGACAAGATCGCGTGCACAAAGCCCCCCTGTAGCGTTATGTAAACTGA
>Ga0209127_100224_pt1 | contig 20231 bp, 21 predicted proteins | sample LakSupMetagenome_FD_187469 | JGI IMG/M metagenome (GOLD analysis project Ga0209127, IMG submission 187469) | Freshwater microbial communities from Lake Superior, Canada - Sta WM archaea (SPAdes) (version 2) | ecosystem: Environmental > Aquatic > Freshwater > Lake | place: Lake Superior, Canada...
GTCATATTGTTCTGGCCAAGTTTGGATCATGGAGATTGAAGAAGCCTCCAAACACAGCGCTGATAATGACTCGTCGCCAGCGGAATGAATGACTTGCTTCACCGTCACTGGCAAGAAGCAATTGAGAAGAACAAATGCCGACTGTCAGAAGAAGACCGCTTGCTTGCGGGACGATTCAGTACCCCTGATGCCATTTTAGAAGACCTAGAAAGACGGCAGGCAGAACGCCAACACAACTGGTTCGGCCATGTCCGCGACCAAGTGGCACCTTTCCTGAAATGCATGCAGTCTCTCAGCACGATGCTCGTCATTGCGATGCTGCCCCATTCAATCGAGACGTCACTCGCCTGGGGCATCTTGTCGCTCATCTTCCACGTTGGTTTGCCTTCTTTGTACTCGCTCAGGCTCCCAACTGATCACAGGTTCTTAGTTGGGGTTTGTTACCGAGGAACGTTCCCGTAAGATGATGGAGACATTGGACGCCGTCCGGAAGGTATTGACCAAAGTGAATCGCTACGCTGGCAGCGATCTCGGAAATGACGAAGAAGTGAAGGAAGCCCTCATGGATATTCACGTCAAGTTGCTGGAGTTTTGGGTCAAGATCGTGAGAGAACTCCGCAAGCATCCACTAGGTCCGTTGCTCCGAGACTATCCCAGCGATCATTGCTAATCCTTTTCGCGGATCAGAGAAGATGACGGATACCGGCAAAGGCCTATGGAAGGACATCAACGACTCCTTGCGGAACACCTTGATGGAGATCCAGCAGCGCTACGAAGATATCCGCGAGCTGGCTGACTCTACCTCGTTCAGTCGCAACTTAACCTTGCAACAGCCCATGTCCGGATCATCCTTGACTTTCCCGGTCATGGTACTGCCGATTCCTGAGAATCCCAACTTCTGTGGGCGTGAGAAGACGCTGGAAAACATGCACAAGTACCTCGACCCCTCCAAACGCAGGTTTAGACTCAGTTGCTTTACTGTCTATGGTTTGGGCGGCATTGGAAAGACCCAGGTGGCTACCGCATACGCATACAAATACTGTCGGAACGACGAGGACAGATCATACGATGCTGTCTTCTGGGTTACCAGTGAGACGAGGGCAGCAATGAGTAAGAGCTTCTCTAGCATTGCCATGGCCCTCAAGCTTCCTGGAATCACCGAGAGAAGCGATCCGTCCAGTACCTTGAGTGCAGTACACGCATGGCTCAAGCAGACCGGCAAGTGCAAATGATAGAAGAGCCCCCGGCCAGTCGTGGCTGACGTTTTCGTTACAGACAAGCGATGGCTCCTGATATTCGACAACGCAGAAAAATGGGACGATATCATGCCAGACTTCTGGCCTCAGGCTGGAGCTGCCGGGGCTGTGGTCGTAACAAGTCGTAACTTCAACCTCGCCGATAGCCCTTCAAGCGCAGGCGAAGAGTTGGCGATATTCAGTCCTGACGAGAGCACCGAGTTTGCCAAGTCGATCTTGAGAGATTGGGATGCGGACGATGATCACGAGCAGGATGCTTTTACCAAACTGCTGTCGAGACTAGACGGCCTACCACTTGCCATTCATCAGATATGCAGTCTCATCAATGGCGAGGGAAATACTGTTGCGGACTTCCTGGAGATATACGACGAGCATGCCGCCGAATTTCATCAAGATCGGGGAGGGGAGCATCAAGCCTTTTATAGTCATTCCCTGGAGACTGTTTGGCTGCTTGCTATCAACAAATACTCTCAAGACCCGGAGTCGCAGTTGCTGCTCGGCGCTATATGCTTCCTATCGCCCGATGCCATCCCCGAGAAGTTGTTTCACGCACGGAAAGACCTCGCACTTCCGGATGATGCGCTTTTCTGCCGCAGTCCTATGAAGTACGTTGACGGCTGCCACTCGTGCTCCGGTACTTGATACTGACACCGATTGATCACGTACAGGGTTCGAAAGACGCTGAGGAATATCAGATCTTCTGGAACCATTAGTATGTCCAAAAGCACCATCCGCATTCATCGTCTGTTGCAAGCTGCGTTCTTGGAGCGTATCCAGCCCGAGATACAGAACCACATATTCAAGGCGACCAGCACGCTTTTGAATGACGCATTTCCGAAACAACGTTTTGGTGACCCGTTGTACGACGAGTGGCCTAGTTGCTCGAAATACATCCTGCATGCCCAGTCCCTCGCTAGGAAATGGCGCTCCAGTCTGCAGAACGGCGTCCGTCTCGAGGCCACGGCTGACTTCCTTCAACTCCTCTCACATGCAGCGTGGTGAGTGTCTATCGCTTGCAGACAGGTCCCACGACCAGTGCAAACTGACGTATCAAGGTACTTCCGCGAGCTTGCCGACTTTGAGAGTGCGACTGAGCTAGTGGAGATCGGATTGGAGGGTGCCCAAGAAGACCAGCACGAGCTTATTGTCGGACACCTGCTGAACACTCTGGGAGTAGTGAAAGACCTCACTCATGAGTACCACCTCTCCCGACAAGCTCTGGAACGGTGCCTGCAGATACGGTTGAGACATCTTGGACCCGATCATCTCGAGACTAACGGCGTGAAGACCAACCTAGCATCGATCATCGCGTCGCAGGGTCAATACGATGTCGCCCTGGAGCTGTTCCAGCAGGCCGAGAAGGCCAGCACCAGCTCCTCGGCCCAAGATAAACGGCTCGCCTCCTGTCGATACGCCGCTAATTATGGGCGCTGCTTCACGCAACTCGGTGAATACGCCAAAGCACGCGAGCATCTCCAGCGGAGTCGCGACATTCTGGATTCGGGGAGAGATAACTCCATCTATAGGCGGGCGATCGACCACTGCTTTGGGAATCTTAACCTTGCCGAGCAACTCCTCGAGGCAGCGAAAGCCAACTACGAGACATGCTTGAAGGGCTATGCTGAAGACATTATGGCGAAGAACCAGCTTCTCACGTGCGGGTGCCACTACAAGATAGCATTGATCGAGATGCAATCGGGTCACCATGCAAACGCGTTGTAAGTGTGGCTTTCCCTTACTCCCCGTTCCGTCTTGCAGTCTGTAGACCCTATCAATTCCCCCAAACATACCTTGACACTTTACAGGACTCGCATTGAGACGGCTTTGGATCTTGCTATGAAGCTCAATGCGCAGGGCTATGTTGGTAGGATCCTGCTTTTGAAGGCAGAGCTGGCTAAGAAGGACGATTCGATCTTGCTCGGGCTCCCTGTGGAGGAAACGGCGGAAGAGATTGAACTCAAGATTGGCGCGGTGCGAAGCAACCTCGAGGGACTACTAGTATCTGGCTCTGATGTCCCTCCAAGCACTGGGGATCTCTTCACCTACTTCATCCCGTGGCAGGCGCGATAGGCGAGGGTTAGGGGGAGCAAAGACGTGGAGTTGCCGGTTATGACCGCGGCATCCCAGCACCAGGGTCAAGGAAGACTGCACCGCACGGCCACTCAGGCAGAATACCTAATGCATTGGAATGCCCCTTGAGAGAGGTCACCTCGTACCATCTATCTCACCGAGCCCGTCCTGATGTGGTTCAAATAAGCACAGCAAAAGCGCTCAAGGGAGGTAACTTTTAAGCTTTTCCGCCAAGCATTTCGCTAAGCTTTCCCCAAACGCTACTAGCCCCTGTGTCCTTGACAGCGACTCGAACCATCGCCAAGCTCTCCGCCAAGCATCGGAATCAGTCTGGTGATGCACCGAGGTAGTAAACGACGACAGGCGCGCTCTTAATCCGGCCCCTAACATCGCGAATTGCATTATAAGATGCGTTGGTGCCCTCAGATACAGCTGCTGCGGTCTGCTCTTGGAACCTTTGCCGAATTCGGGGCAGCCACTTGGACCACAAAACCCTGAAAGCGCGCCAAATTTCCCTTCTGATTCAGCCCCAAAAGAAAAGTGGTCCAAAGGGCTGAATCTCAAATCTCAATAGTTTCTTCTTGGCTTCGTGTCTTGACTCTACCGAACCTATCACAAACGTCAATGAGGCATCACCCCAGGATCAGCCCATCTGCACCATGACAGGAATGTTCCTGCGTTGCGCCAACAACATACCAGCAATTGCAGGAATAAGCAGTTGAAGCCATCAAACGGCGCGTGGCGCACGTTGCGAGAATGTGATGTCCAAGCTCCACGCCATGTGGACCAGTCGTCCAACATGCGATGCTCAGCACCGCTAGGTTCAGGGGCTTGAAGCCACTGGCCCATCGTCATTCCGGGGCAGTGGCACCGGGCAACCAATCTCGCCAGCAAACAAGTTATCCTGGCAGCAACTGATATAAAGAACAGACTCTCCCCCCTTTCTCCAGCCTCTCAGTCGCACCACCAAACAAACACTGTCTCGCAGATTCCCGCGAACCAGTACAGCATATCCATCCTCCCACAATAGACCAACCATCTCCTCCCTCAACCGCCAGCTTCAACATAACAAAATGCTCGCCCACACCCTCCTCCTCGCCCTAGCGGCCACCGGGGCCACCGCCTCCTACCACAACGCCATCCACCCCGGCGCCCTAGCCGCGAAGCGCGACCTCTCCGCCCGCCAGACCCAGACCGACGACGACCCCACCGCCACCGCCACCGACACGGCGAGCGGCGACGACTGCCTCGACGGCCTGATGTCCATCTACTCCTCCCTGCCGACCCCGCCCCCGGAGATCCTCTCGTGGGAGGAGAGCGCCACCTTCACCGACCCCTGCAGCGTCTCCGTGCCGGCCTCCCTCTCCTCGGCCTTCTCGTCCTACGAGGACGAGGCCCTCTCGTGGTACACCCAGCACAGCTCCGAGATCTTCGCCGCCCTCAGCCAGTGCCCGGAGCTCAGCTCCATCGCTTCCGGCGCGGCGGGGGGGGACGCGCCCGTGTGCACCGCCGACGCTACGGCCGGACCCGGCGGGGCGGGCAGCGGGCCCACAACGGATGCCGAGGATACAACCACCACGACGTCCGGGGGCGCGGCGGCGACTACTACTACTTCGTCGCAGAGGACGACGGGGACGGGCACTACGTCGTCGCGCACGGGGAGCAGCACGACTAGCTCTGGGGCTGCTGCTACGGCTACCGGGAATGCGGGACATAGGGAGACGGCCTTCCTGGCGGGTGCGGCCGCGGTCGCGGGTTTCTTGGGGGTTGTCGCTGCGTTGTAAGATGTAGAGGCCCAGCTTTTTGCGGAGAGGACAGGGGGCTTGTGAGACATACTGCTGCTGTGTTGTTCAACTTTGGGTTGGAGGTAATGAAAAAAGTGTGTACACATACGACTGGGATACCATTGGTAATAGCTTGTACTGTACGTTCGCAGTCGAAGTCTTCAGGGTCTTACTACTACTAAATATAGCACGTGCGGATTTGTGTGTTGATTATTGCTGTCATCATCTGTGAGGTCATCAACGAGTGACTCCCATCGCCTAGAAGGACGGTGAGGTCAAGCATCGCCGCTGATAGGTGACTTGGTACAGTGGCTTCAGAAGCTGAATGTCGATACTCAAATCACCACCGGCTAATGACGTCTCAGGAAGACGGGTATCCGGGGAAGTGTCCGTCGTCCGATGTGAAGTGATTGGGCAGATCATCGGCTTCCCCAGGTTTGAGGTTTGATCTGCGCGGTAGCTGGAGAAGGAAAGCTTCCAGAACACCCAGGACACTGCAGCATAGAGCAGACCGATTTATCCGCCGACCTTCTGAGACGGCGGGCATTCACAGGCTATACGATGAGATGCCAGTTTCCAGGTATTGGGTTGGAGAAATGACAATTCTGGGAAGACTGGATTGTTATATCTACCACCCCGTTCCCCGGATTTCGTGGCATGGAGCGACTCGTATATCTGTGTAACCTATTCCTCCCTGCCTGTTCCAAAAGTGGTATCTTAAATGGGGTTTAACGAAAGACAAAATTCTCCCCCCTGCTTCCTCTAATCAGTATCAAAGAAACTCCCTGTCCTCTTCAACATATCCAGATCCACCAACCTCATAACCCGCCCGTCCATCCTCCTCACGCTCTCGTCCCAAAACCACCACACGCCCGCCACAATTCCCGCGAGCACCACCTGCGCGGTCCCGACCCCGATGCAGGTAGCCCTCAGCCCTTGCCAGTCCCACACCGCGTTCGGCATCGCCACCACGAACACGCCCGCCGCCAGCGTCCGCCAGAACCCCACGCCGGCGTCCATGTGCGCCGTGTTGCGCAGCGCGACGCCGAGGTTGGACGAGGTGAAGGCCGTGCTGCGCCGGATGAGCGGGCGCGCGGCCGAGTCCAGCGCTGCGACGCCCGCGGCGGCGAGGCCGAGGAGGAGGGAGACGACGGGCAGGGAGACGCGGTCGCCGAGGTAGCGGAGCGCGTAGACGGAGGTCATGGTCGCGGTGTCGGTCTCGGTCTCGGTCTGGGGAGGGGAGGGGGTCATGCAGGAGGCGAGGTGCAGGCCGAGGGTGACGAGGCCGACGAAGGCGAGGGCTGAGCCGGCGCCGAGGGCGATGGAGTTTGAGCGGGTCGCGGTGAAGGTGATGTGCCATTTTGGCCAGAGTGCGAAGAGGGCTGTTACGGCTGTTCCGAGGATGAAGGGGCCCGTTGTGAGGAGGCCGAGGGAGGCGGTGGAGAGGTTGAAGGGCATCGGGGAGAAGAGGAGGGAGAGGGACGAGGAGAGGCCCCAAAGCGTGGCGGCGGGGAGGAAGGAGACCAAGAAGAGGAGGAGGGTCGTCGGTGCGATGAAGGCGCGGGGCACTTGTAGGAGGATGGTGCTGTCGCGCCGGTCGGAGGAGTAGCCGACCGGTTTGAGCTTCGCGACGTAGTCTTTGAACGACTCGAGGTGTGTGCGCGGCGCGAGTGGCAGGGACTTGACGTAGCTGGCGCCCGTGGCGGGGGTCTGGGCCATGTTGTACGCGCGGTCAAAGGCTGTTTCGGGTGCGCCGAGGGCCATGAGGGGCACGGCGATAATGAAGAAGCTGCTGAGGATGGCGAATTGCAGGTCGAAGCCGGTGCGGGTTTGAGAGGCTACGCCGCCGAGGAGTGGTGATCCCCAGGTGGTGGCGATTTGGACGATGGAGTACACTGCCACGCGGCGACACCGCTCATGCTCGAAGTAGGTGTCGTGGATGGAACCCATGACGAGAGTGTCGAAGGCTCCCCATCCGAGACCTTGGAATACCCTCGCCGCCATGCACTGGCCATAGCTGGTAGCCACGTTGGTATTCCAGGTCGCACCGATGAAGACCAGGAGAAGCGACGCCAGGTATAGTGGGCGTTTGCCCCATATCCTCGACGCTGTCAATGCCGCGAAACCAGTCACGGCCGACAGTACGAGTGGCACGCCGGTAAGCGCCGCCGCCGCTGTGTAGGACACTTCGTAACCCTCGGCTAGTAAGTGGTTTACGCTCACGAATACCGTCTTCATCACTCCCGTCATCGACACCATTAGCAGTAGCGCCCCCAGGTTCAACTCTTTCCGCCATTGCGGCCAGTTCTGAGAGTGGTGTTAGATATGTCACGGTCTGCATCACTATAAAAGAACTTACCAGAGGATCATCCGGGTCGTCGCTCGGCTGCGGATTCAGTTCAACCATGCTGAACTTCCCCTTTCCATATTTGATCGGCCGTTTGCTCGTCTCTATTGACGACCAGGACAGCCGCTTGTTCGAACCAATTATCCTCCCCTGAGCCGCCTCCCCAAAATGCACTCTCGACGTCTCCGTGTTGGCTGTTCCAGGCCTCGTAGGCGGGTTCATGGCCAAGGGTGCGACCCGCAGCTGGAGCGGCCGGAGAGTAGGCGCTTTCTGTGCTGGCCGGCTTGGTGCATCTGATGAACTGCTGGTAGGCCTAGAGGTTGTGTTCAAGTGTAGCGGTGCAGGCCGCGTTAGTGGCGGCAGTGCCATCTCCTTTGCCGGCGGTGTCGGCGGTACTGCAAGCGACTTCCCTAATGCTGTGGTGTTTGCCGTCTGTATCTGCTCCTCCCAAACGCTGCTGTCCGGCCGAGCCAGGTCGGCGTACTCTTTTTCCAGACTGCCTGCCATTTTGACGCCCTGCATTAGGGATATTGGGTTCCTTGACGACTATGTGTCTCCGATAGGTGTGAAGTACACCCAGGTGAAAGGATAGCGATTGGCACGTCCTTCTTTCCGTCTTCGCTGTCCAGCAGACGAGTGGTGTACCGTAGTAGGAAAGACAACGAGAGAAAGGTGCTCTGTGAGTGAGTGAATGAATGAATGAATGACAAGAAAGGATTGAATGCGGACTAAAAGCGAGCAAGGGAGGGGACAAACCCTAGACTTATTCAGAGCAGAACAGACATAATGGGAGGCGATCAGGTCAAGCACAGACTGAGAGCTCCTCCAGAGCTGCGGCCAAAGCAATGCACAAGGGAGTAAGTATTGGGCTGGTGCATACAATGTAAGGTACGCCCAGCCTGCGGAGCGTATGCATGATCGAGGCGAGGAGCGGAAAAGCAAACACCAAACACGACGTAGCCAGTCAGCTTGACTGGCGAGGTCAGGGGTGCGCAGCGGGATGTCCTCCGGTGCGCAAGAGGATCATGACGATCAGATGGGTGCCATTCCAGGAACGCAGGGTCCCGGCCGTCTTGCAAGGCCCGCCAGACACCAGGGAAGCAAGGAAGATCGTGGTTGAGGCCTCGACCCCTCAGTCAAGGCATGGACAGACGATGGTGCTGAAGCTGAGGGGTCTGTCGTCACATTATGCCGTCTGCGCGCCGCAGGGGCAAGCATGACTTTGGCAGGGACCGGGACCAGGCAATTGGTGATTGATGGGCACATCGATATCCGGGGATCTGGCATTGCGGGTGGTCCGTGTCAGGGCTGCGCTATGACCCAAAATGTGTTGGGACGAGTGGATTGAGCAAGAGGCTGAAACGTCAAACGAGCTGTGCGACGGTTGGGCCGTCTCGCTATGGTACCAGAAAGGCGCATCACCGACCATGATCGCGCTAGAGCTGATGTCACAGCCATGTGAGAGTCTCGGATCGGATGATGTCCTAAATAAAGGACAGCTAATCCGCTGGTGAGGACGGTCTGGTTGATGTTGAGGATTTCTCGACAACGACCACGGTAGCTATCGCCGGGGAACCGTGAGAGAGATTATAAGAGCAGAACCTGGGCTAAAAAGAGAGCTTGTTGCATTTCTTCTGGACGCGAGTGAAGATCAGACGGGACGAAGGAACACGGGAGCTATTTTCAGGAAAGTGGCCGACGATGAACCTTAACATGAGTGGGTCTGTCGATGACTTCGAGGGACTGAGAGATTGGAGTTTCAGGGTTACGACCTCGACAAGTTGAGGAGGCACATGTTCAGACTGCGGACCTAGCTATGTCATCATCTACCCGCTACCATTCCCCGGCCCGTCCGCCTTCGTCTCCCTCTCCTTCAACCCCTCGCGCACCTTGGGCAGGATATACCTCCCATAGTCAATAGCATCATTGAGGTTGTCATACCCGCGGATAGAGATCAGCTCGGCCCCAATATCCACATAATCCAAGATGCTCTCGGCCAGCGTCTGCGGCGACCCAACCAGCGCCGTCGACGCGCCCCTCGCACCCGTGGCCGTGACGGTAGGGTACCACAGCGCGCGGTCGTGAACGTCGCCGCGTCCCGCAATCTCAAGCAACCGCTGAGAGCCCACGTTCTGCGGGCCTCCCGCATCCCGCTGTCCCGTCGTCGTTGACGTCGACGTCGGGGGAGGAGGCGGCGCGATCGTCCCAGCCCCGCGGTTAGCCCGCAGCGCGTCGAGCGTGCGATGCGCCTTTGCCCAAGCCAGCTCGTCCGTCTCGGCCGTGATGGGTCGGAAGGTAACCCATATCCTCGGACGGTCCCCCTCGGGCCTCCCCGCCGCGGCGGCGGCGGCGTAGATGCGGTCGATCTGCTCCCGCGTCTCCTTCAGCGGCTCGCCCCATAGACCAAAGATGTCGGCCAGCGCGCCACCGACGCGGTACGCGTCGTCCGACGAGCCCCCGACCGAGACCGGGATGCCGTCGACGGCAACTGGCCGGACGCGGTTACTGAACTGTTTGAACCGGAAGAAGGCGCCGTCCCAGTCGAAGGGGTCCGGGGACTGCCAGGCCCGCCGGAGGATGCGGATGTACTCCTCCAGCCGGGCGTACCGCTGGTCCTTGGGGATGAAGTCGCCCCCCTTCGCCTGCTCGGCGTCGCTGCCGCCCGCGATGAGGTGGACGACGGCGCGGCCGCGCGACAGCTGGTCGAGAGTCGCCAGGGCCTTGGCGGCGACGGTGGGGGGAAGGGTATTGGGCCGCAGGGCGATGATGATCTTGATGTTCTTGGTGTGGGCCGCGATGGTGGCGCCTATCGTGAAGGGGTCGTAGGACGAGGAGTCGTAGGGGACCAGGGTGTAGTTGTAGCCATAGTCGTCCAGGGTGCGCGCGTACCGGACTAGGTAGTCTGGGTCAATGACGGCGTCCGGGATTGGATTGATCTCGGTCGAGGGATTGGGGAAGGTTACACTGATGAACTCGGTTGGCATTGTTGCTGTTGGTAGGGAATAATACTACTAGTGCAGTACTACAGGCGCACGCACTCTTTCCCGAGGATCCCAATTATAAACGATACATTCAGACATATTTGTATCCTGAACGGACAGTCTCCGATATCAGATTGGTAATACATAAGACCACTTGACGCGCGAGCATGCGGGCGTGTTCATGACGACAGCTGTGGAAGAATCACGCAAGAGGGGTTACCGTTGAATTGCTTGATCTCGTCATGGTCTACACTAGTTCGTGAACAGGAATTGAAGTAACCATTCTAGATCTCATCAACCTCAATTAGTCCAGATAAGGCTGGTTAGCACTGGTCGCGCCATAGCCAGCTTACTGTGAGACTTGGCTCCCTGGCACTTGAGAATCCTTCGAAGGCTAGCCGCACAATGAAGCCAGTTAATGCAGCACGACGTTTCGCTCCGTGTCCGGAGCGGAACGCCCAGCGTCAGCGAGTTTCCCGCGCTCTGCTTCCCGCGTATGTTCCCAGTGACACCGGCTGACAGTCGGGGACATGTACGACATCAGTTCTATCATTGCTTTTCCTCGGATCCTTTCCTATCAGATCTTAATTTATCCGTTGGTTTCGTTTTGGCGATTGTGTTATTTGGGCCGTCGATAACCTGGTGACGGCAGGAGCAACAGAACGACATGAAAACCCGGCAGAGCACGTTGTTTGGAAACAAAAATAGCAGTTTTCGAAGCAACAGAACTCCAAACTTAATGCTGTGTTTCTATTATGCGAAACCCGGTGCTGGGGAGTGTTCCAGAGCAAACCCCCGATGACCCTGGAGGACGATCAGACAACCGACGTGCATGCACTGCTCGGGAGGACAGTAGCCGCTTGACTGACACACAACGCATGATGGCAAGTTCTCGAACCTGGCAATGACGTATATTCAAACCCTTCTGACGCCGTGAAGCAAAGCTGAGCGAGATCTATCCGTCGCATGTATGTATGTCCGCGGCGTATTTACCTTGTGCGCCTCTACCCATCCAGCATCTCCAACATCAACACCGCCCAAGTCCACATTGCAACATGTGTACAAAAAACTCCGGAAGCCAAGTCCATCTGGACTAGCCGTCTAATGACGCTTCACCGCCCACGTGTCTCGACCGCCCCGTATCCTAGTCAACAAATGCCCCTTGCCACTCGCAAGCGGCAAAGCCATGTATCCAAACGGAGTGCGCGGTGTAAGCCAATCTAATCGGTCTATTGCTAGACAGTAAGCGTCCAGCCAGGCCTCATGGACGACCGACGGTGAGTGTTTGCGAACAGGAGTGTCTGGAAGGGTATAGCCTCCGCTCCGCGCCCGTCAATGAAGAACCCTAGATCCGCCCCCGCGAAAGGAGCAAACAGTGAGCTTCATGTCTCTTGACCCAGCTGTATCCGTGTCTGTCTCTTGAGGGCTGAGATGGATACAGAATAAGGCCCTCTCATCCAATTGTCACGGTAGACGAGGTGACCTGGCAGCCCCGGTGTCAAAAACAAGGTCTTTGCCCACAGCAGCTGGAGATCAAATAGCCAAATAGGCCCACCTCGAGCAACTATGCTGGGGATCATACCCAATACTCATCTAGATCCTCAAATGCTTCATTGGGAAATAGGAAAACGGGTACAAATGTCCGCCGGTGCTTGAGGAAGCCCTGCAGTTGGAATACGCGCTGTGCTATTCGCAACAGTCAAACGGGGGATATGAGTGCCTGTGCAGGATCGGGAGAGGATAAAAAAAAGGGGCAGAGCCTCAGAAAGAAGCAATGACGATAGCATTACCTGAATTAGTCAACTCCTCCGTCTCCGACCTCTCCAGGTTGGTCAGCAGCTTGCTAGTGCGTACGAGCAGCTCCGAGAACTCGAGGCGGTACGACACGGGGAAGTCCTCGTCCGACATGACGAAGACGGCCTGCCGGGGCAGGGCCTTGCGCTCGACGAGGCCGAAGCGGATGCCGACGTCCTGCTTCGCGTCGGCCCAGAGGACGGGCGGCGCCCCCGTCGTCTCGCTCTCGTTCTCGGCGCGCTTGGCCAGCCACTCGCGCCAGGTGCGGATGAGCCCCTCCTGCACGTTGACGTGGCTGAGGAAGAGGCCTTTGCGCGGACCGCGCTTGACGATATTAACCACGGTGCAGAGCTGGGCGAAGGGCTCGCTCTCGTCGAGGTGGATCGTCTCGGACGCCAGCTCTGCCTGGGTTCCGGCGCCGCTGTTCCGGACGGGTCGGAAGTGCGAGTACAGGTTGCCCAGACCTGCCAGACTCCTGACGTCGGATTCGGCCACGGGCAGGCTGTCTGTGCCGACGTACTCGCAGTACGAGGGCTCCGAGAACAGCCTTTGTGCGGGGGTGAAGCACTCCAGCTGTAGCTCGTGGTCTGGCAGCGCGGCGGCACGGACGAGACGGTCATGAAGGAGGGCGACGGCGGCAGCGTATAGTCGGCGGTTCAGGCTAGTGATGGATCGCAGTTCGGAGGTGGAGAGGTACGGGAGGATGGAGAGGAGGATCTGCCCGCCGAGGTTAGGAAACTGGCATTGTTCTCTGTCGAGGCGCAATGGGAATGGGAAGCGCATACCTCGTTCGGCAACGAGTCGATCGTTGGAGGGGTCAACATGGTGAACCTATGGGTATGTCCAAAGAGTATAGAGCGGATCGGGGCGCCAATGAGGACAGTAGCTGTCCCAAGCTACTTGTCGACGATGCTTGACCAGGTACGAAGGGCGAGCGGGTTCGAGGAGGCGGCGCCCATGATATATATACGGGATACGAGCCCCTATTTCGCAGTCCAGCCGAGACGTGGGGACCGAGATCCCTGCAATCCGGGAGCGAAGGATGGTACCAGTGAGGTCGTAGATGAACAGCCCAGGAGAGACGCGCTCAATCTGAGGGAGCGAACATGGAGCATCACTCAATGATGTCCGATTATTGGTTGCATTTCGGGCTGACCGAGGGTCTTCCGTTTTTACGGCTCGCCCGTTTGGGATGAAGCGGAGACAGGGTTCTCACCGTCGAGACGAAGTGAGATCTGTGGAATATGTGGTATGGAGAGATCACCTGATGTTGCAAGAGGTGAGTCGGAAAGGATGCAGTGTCTTGATGGTTGTTGCACCATGGAGCGACGTGGTCACCACTACCGATAAGCCGCAGCGATAAGCCCCACCCACCTTATGTCTACGCCAAGGCTCTCCTCCAGCTGCAAGGACAACAGCAACAGTGGAGGCGGGCTAAATGAAGAGATACGGTGCTTTTAAGATCATTAGGTTGTAGCTTGCATTGCTCTATTACTGGCGAAGCGCGGTCTCAATCCACTGCCGCTGCTGACATGGGTCCCTACCTGGGGAAGGTAGGTATGTATATGCAGATAATCTCAAAGGACTTGCCGGCCAGCCTCAACGGCATGGCCGCCTGACGTAAGCCCGCGAGACCGTGTCATCTTACTCATCTCCGTGGTCCTCCATCATGACTCGCCCTCTTCCCTCTTGCCTCTTCCATATTGCTGATGACGGCTCCGCATCAGAAGTAACTTTGGTCGATCACCTTGGGGCCGGGGATGGTGTACGACTTGAAGTTCTGGCTGTGGATATCGACCTTGAGTCCCGGGTCGTTTGCGTTGTACGCTCCGGGCAGCTTTACGCCAGCGGGGAGCTGTCCGCCGCTCGACTTGACCCTGACTTGCTATTGGGAATAAAGTGGTTAACACATCAACCCCGGACATCTCATCTCGCTCTCGGGGCACCTACAAAGCATGACATGTACAGCTGGGCTCCGTTCGCCTGCGATGCAGCGTGGAGGGCGATGGCCTCTGCCCGGATGAGGTAGTCCCCGGCCGGGATCTTGCTCGGGATGGTGAAGTGGTACCTCCCGCAGTCCTTGTTGAGCAGGTCCGTGCCCCACGTCTTGTTGGACGCGTCGTAGCCGAACTCGCTGACCTTGAACCACGCGTCTGAACCGTCTGCTTTGGTTGCGTCGGCCACTTTGCTCATATATACCATGACGGGCCCGTAATGCTGGCCTCCTATCGATTCGGTCTTGCATGTTCTGTCGTGTGGCTGCTGGTGCATCTCGACTGCCGCTGCTTGGCCGGCTGTGGTTCAGTTAGCGTTGTGTTATTGATGGAAGGGGAGACGAGGGTTCATACCCTCAACTTCGCAGACTCCGGCCACCCCTTTGGTACCCCCGACGTTGCAGACCATATCCTTGCCCATTACATTGGTGACGGGACTGTTGCTTGTCTGCGAGACTTTTTAGCGGGCTTGAGATACCGGACGCTTGCTCGATCGACACTACTTACCGGCAGTCTAATGCATTTCTGGTCTTCGTCGACGTTGTTGACCCAGAACTCTTGAAAGGTTGCGTGAGCGGCTACCGAGCTCACGGCACCGAGAAAGGCGAACGCAACTCCAGTCTTCATTTTGGGATATTCGAGCTGAATTACTAGAGACTTCTTCGGTAGTACTTCGACAATGAACAGCAGTAAAGTGAGGGCAAGATGGGCATCTGTGTGGTGGCGGCCATCGTCACTGTCATATATAGTCCTGCCCTTGGAGCATGGCGCCGGCAAAGGTTGAGAGCTTTTTTTCTCGTGGCAACAGCCATGGCTCATCTACTCGAATGCTTGGCCTTCGCCATGAGTGGCCTTCCCCGTGTTTTCGAGATTGCACATGCCGGCAACTGGGCGGCACGACAGTGGTCCTCGCGGGATCCGGGCAGAAGCTTGACCACAAGAGAACCATAAGAGATGGGCTGGCCGATACTATCGTCATGCTATATCGGTCCGTAATATGGACTGCAAAGCTCCGGAGCAGGGCACATTTAGCCGGGGCGACTGATGTAGAGGCCTCGCCGCTCGAATGCTCCATAGCACTCTGTTCACCATCTATGCGGTGCATCTTGCTAGTGGGCTTGAACGGCATATGTCCATTGATGCACCGCAATAGCTGTTGGCCACTCGAGCCCAAGGTGGTCCATGATCCGGCCACCAAATCGAGCTCCGGTTCGGTCCGTCGAGCACTACCTTAGCTAAACAGGTGGTTGTACGAACATTCATACAAATCATTTCTGCTACCGGCACACTCGTCATCAGACCAAGACAAAAGGGTCTTGAATCCTGACTTGTCACGTCCTGACTTGTCACGAGCCAAAGAGACTGTTGGCACTGGCCATCGTAACAGCTTACCAGACACCTGCTCCATTGCCGGGCCCGACCTGACAAAACCTTGCGAGCCGACCACTTTGTTCGTCCAACTGCTGTTGAAGCAAACAGCAAGCCAGTGTGTCGCTGCGCATGTTTCCTGGCTGCTTGAGGTGCCTTGCCTCTGAACCGCAAAGCAACAGTACGTAAAACTGTCGTGGTGCTGCAGAGGGCGCAACTAGAAGTGCCTAGGATTCCGACAACTAGAGAGAAAGTTTAAGATGGCAGACTCCCTTCTCCAGAGCCGGGCGCTGCGGACCCGAACATCAGGCCGAGATCCGTCTTAAGCTCTGGCTCTTCCTGCCGAGACATGATGTTCCTCTGCCACGTGCTGTTGCAGCGGAGAAAGGCATGAAGAAAAGACAGCAGGAAAGAGCAGCGGCGTTGAATGTCCCCGCAGCGGCGGTTCGTCCAATGGCTGAGCACGCAAAGCAGCTATCGGCCGCGTGCTCTTCAACGCTAGGACAGGGGTACAGACGCGCTATGTGGGGTAGAATCCTGTCCTGGTTGGAGGCACCCGCCGCCTACCGCCGCCTAACCGATGTGATTGTTTCCAAGTGTTGCGCTTCATCATAACCAGCAAGCACGATTCAGAGTGACTGCAGTCTAGCTCCTGACTTCCTATTTGTCCGAGACATCGTCGACTTCTCAGTCTCATCAGACTTCACATAAAGAGTCTCCCATTTCCCTTCCGTTGCCATTTCCCCCCGGCCCTCTTCCACATCAACCTCCCTCGCTTCCCAGACAGACCAAAGTCAACATGTCACCGGCCGCTGTACCGAGCGGTAGCCCCGGGACTGAAAACAGGCTCACAGGTATGTGGGAAAAGTCTATCCCTTCAGTCACTGGGTCCTAACGACACCGCAAGATGTCGGGCTCGTCCACACCCCCAAGGTCGCCGATCCCTGGACCGTCGAGAAGGTGCTGGACACGATCCGCACCGGCAGGCCCGCTGAGGGATCCAGCTCTCCAGTGCCCTACTTCCACATTCTCGAGCGGCTGAAGACGACGAAACGCGAAGGATGGCGCAGGTTCGGCATCGATCGGTTGGTTGCGACACTGTAACTCTTCGTTGCCCCCCGGACATCCAGGCTGACATTGTGTGCGCAACGACAACAACAGGGGCGAGTCAATTGCCGATCACATGTACCGCATGTCGCTGATGTCGATGCTCGCACCGCCCTCTCTGGCCTCCCGACTCGACTTGCACAAGTGCATGAAGATGTGCCTTATCCACGACATGGCCGAATCCCTCGTCGGAGACATCACTCCCGTCGACGGCGTCGCCAAGCCGGAGAAGAGCCGCCGCGAGGCCACGACCATGGACTACATCACCAAGACGCTCCTGGGCAACATCTACGGTGGGCAGTCGACTGCCGGCGAGGATATCCGCGCCATCTGGCAGGAGTATGAGGACTCCAAGACACTAGAGAGCCTCTACGTGCACGACATCGACAAGGTGGAGCTGTTGCTCCAGATGGTCGAGTACGAGAGGCGTGGGCGGGAGCAAGGGAGAGGTGAGGCCGACAAGCTTGACCTCGGCGAGTTCGCGTATGTCGCGACCAAGCTCGTTCTGCCCGAGACCAAGGAGTGGGCGGCCAAGGTGCTCGAGGAGAGAGAGGAGCTTTGGGAACGACAGCCGCACGTCCACGGTGAGGATGGAATCAAGGGCGGTGTTCGAACAGAGACGGCGCAGGCGCAGGACACATACTATGAGAAGTAGTAGAGATGCCGGGGAATGGGACTAGAACAACGACTGGCGCTTTCTAGCATACAGTCATAGAGCCGCCGGCGATTTCCATGATAACGATGCAAGGGACTACACTTGGACGGGCACACGGCTACACGGGGTTCGGAGTTAATCGAGAAGGGTCATCTCACGATACCACGATTGTATGTACGAACATAGCTATGAGATTCAAGTCTGCAGTAATCATCATTGATCCTCGCTCTCTAAAGGCTGACCACCCCGCCCTTGATGGTTTAAAACCCCCACCATACTAAATAGTTCACCCGGCAACGGTCATCGAGCTAGTGACAACGGTCAATACAAAGACGGTTGTTAGCTCAAGGGGGCCCCAACATCATCTGGAAGAAATTAGGGGTCTTCTCCTGTGGTGAAATGCTGTTCACGCATTTTGCATTGACAGATCGCTTCACTCGTGGATGCCAGGCCATCGCATAACGCCCGATACGTCACTGCATGTCTGGCTAGGAATCCATTCCGTACCCCCGCGATCGCATTCGAGAGTTCGTCGCTTCCCAAACCGCGTCAGCCACGTCGCCATTGGCTCGTAAAACCGCTGAACAGCCCTGGTGTGGCCTCCGACAACAGAGACACTAAGCGTCATTCCATTCCTCGGGTTCATACGGTGCATACCAAGTTTATCACACCTAGAAAAAACTCTCTGGGTACTGGTCACAGACGGAAGAAAAGCCGTCCGATCTGTCGACTGCATGCGACGGATCAACTGGCGCCGAAACTCTACAGCCAGCTGACCTGCGGCAGCTACCCCAACTTCTCGAGGCTGTCACACGAGCCTGCATACCTGAATACGGACACTTCGTCCACCATCGATACGATCCCGCGATTCTCGCCTCTGTACTCGAGAGCTGGCAAAGAGGTTTCTTGAGCAGGACGCGGAGAGGCAGGATCTGAATGCCTCGAAAGTCGTCACAGACCATGCATTGCTAGCTCCCGAAGCGCATCTCCAAGGCTGTCGAGAGGACGTCAGCTCCCCAAAGCAAGAGGACAGCTTACTTCCCTCGCCACAATCGAAGATGGCTTTCGCAACCGAATTTCACATGCCCGGAGCCTACGCGTGCGACCCGGCCACACCGTCGGTTCAACCGCTCAGTGCAACCGTGTTCCGACCTCCCATGTCTCCCTCGGCCTCGAGCTCTGTCTACAACCTGGCGAAGTCGACCGGAAGTCTCTATTCCGATGTATCCATGGCCAATACGCCGGGCGTCGGCGCAAAACGGAAGAGGGCAAGGGACCAAGTGAGCAGGGCATCGACGCCACAAGCCGACTACATGAACATGGACGGCGGAGGTGATGCACGAGAGGAACCAAGACCGACTGCAGGGGCAGGCCTGGGTGCTAGGGATATCAGGTATACACTAGCAGGCCAGATCGAGACCCCGAGCGGCGCACCTGTGAGCGCGGAGGACGGCATACTAGGTCTGGAGGACAGTGCATACTCCGACATCGACTACCGGAGGGCATTGGGGTCGAAGAGAGATCGAGTTGACCTGGAGTCGCCGTCGATACAGTTCTCGGGGCTGCGTCTCGAGACGCCGGCACCAGTCACGCCGCAGCTGGTTGGCTGGAGCACGCTTGCCCTGTCCACAATAGGAGGCGTCGTGGGCAAGGTCTGGGAATTCTGCAAAACGGGCGGGTTCCGAGGTTTCCAGGCTGGAGGGGGCCAGCGCTACGGGCTGGACGGCATGTCTACTCCGACGAAGGGCGGGAGCACTCAGAACGGCCGGCTGTGGTGCAACGAGCATGATATACCCACACTGGAAACAGACGATGTGTCGCCTACACCCTTGAACGAGCATATACCCGGCGGCTTCCCGCAGTCCGAGTACGTATCGCTGCACGAGCTGAGTACGCCCGACAGCACACCACGACCGGCCATCAAGCGAAGACAGACCAGCGCCACGAACGGTGACGAGCTCCGCCGCAACTGGGTTATAGTAAACGAACCGTCACCCTCTGCGCCTGCGGCGCCGACCCAAGCGACGAACACACGCCCTCCCAGTGCTGCATCCTTCACCAAGTCCTCGAGGACATCTCTCACCTCGGCGCGGCCTGGCATGACCCGATTAGGGCCTCACCAGCCGCGTTACTCAACCCCAACAACCTCCTCCAGCTCCCGACGCATCAGCGTACCCGTCTCCCGGCTCGGCAACACCCCGTCGTCAGCCGTCCCACGCAGCAGCCGCACCTCCCTCCGCATATCCCACGCCGGCTCCCCAGCCCTCTCGACCCGCCAACCAGCCAGCTACGCCGCGCCCCGATCGCCATCCCTCCACCACCCCTCGTCACCCAGCCGCATCCCCCTCCCCACCAACCCCGTCGGCTCGGCACCACCCAACCCCTTCGCCATCCCGGGCACCACCACCACCACCACCACCACCACCACCACGACCCTCCCCCGCCCGTCGAGCAGACAACGCAGTCCCTCCCGGTGCGCCTCGCCCGCCCCGCTCAAAGCCGGCGGCCACAGGCGGAACGCCAGCAACGCGTCCGCCTCGTCTGCGCGACTAAAAGCACCGCCAGAGGGAGCCCGGGACAGTCCCCGCCTGACGGCCGAGGCGAAGCAGCTGGCCGCCAGGAAGGCGGCGGCCGAGCGGGACGCCGACGCCAAGATGGAGGCGTTCAACCGCCGGCTGATGGACATGATACGGCAGGGCAAGGAGGCGCTGGGGACGACGGTCGAGGTGGAGATGGAGCTCGGGGCGCCTACGGCCGGGTGGGAGGATGATGATTGAAAGCGGCTTCCGCCGTGTTGTAAACGGGTATGTGAGATGAGACGCTGAGAGGGGGAGACTCTTTGTTTTTTTGTTGTTGTTCTTGTTGTTGTCGGGGG